>Ga0172380_10002110_pt1 | contig 32113 bp, 27 predicted proteins | sample Leawe162metaG_FD_119747 | JGI IMG/M metagenome (GOLD analysis project Ga0172380, IMG submission 119747) | Leachate microbial communities from a municipal landfill in Southern Ontario, Canada - Leachate well 162 metaG | ecosystem: Engineered > Solid waste > Landfill > Unclassified | place... | reverse complement strand
TATCCCCTAATTCACCATTTTCACTTTGATCATTTATTGCCGGAAGTTGATAACCCATTGCTGCAATCTTTGGAACGTCAATCTTTACAGGTGAGTGGAAATATATCTTCAACTCATTATCACCAACTTTCAAATATTTTTTGACATCTAAATTCCATTCTCTGAACATATTGTCAGTTGTTAATAATTTTTCTCCGTTTACATAAATATCAGTATAAGTATCAAGACCATTAAAAATTAATTCTACATTTTGCATTGATAAAGTTTTCTCATCGATTTTAAGATTAGTCCGATATTCCCAATCTTTTTTATCGATCCATTGAAGTTCTTTTTCATTATTTCTATAAAATGGATCGGGTATTAATTTATTGTTAAGCAAATCGGTATGTACGGTTCCCGGCACTGTGGCAGGGAGCCATTCATCTTTGTCCGATTGCTTAAATTGCCAACCCGAATTAATTTCAGTCTTTTTCACGGATGTTTTATCCTCTCCTTTGCTATATATTAAACTAACTATTCCAAGTAGAAAAAACATCAAGTATTTCATTTTCATTTTATGCTCCTTATGGTACCAGCGGTTTGATACCAATTGCTTTAATAAATTTAATTCTTTTGTTCGTTTCTAATAATTGCAAATCTGTTTCATCTAATTTTTTGGAATATAAATTCGGAAGGTCATCTTCAAATAAAATTTTCTGATTCAAACGAAACTGAATAAAATCATCAGTGGCTGGATGCCCTTTATATGGAGCATAATGATGTTTTTGATCATTATTTCTCCAGACCATTACATAGGCAATTTTTACTGAATCTACATCAATAGATTTGAATAATCGCTCAGTAAACCATTTTGGATTAACAACTCCTTCGAGACCTGTTTCTGTCATTGCGGCAATTTTGTTTTTAGCTTCAGCTATTCTTGTTAATATTTCCAATTTCTTAGTTACACCTTTGAGTCCGGCACCTTCCGGACTGAAATCCCAATAGTTATCCATCCCAATTACATCTACATACTCATCTCCGGGGTAACGTTCTAAAAATTCTTCTTCGTTATTAAAATTCCTATCAGGAGAAAAAGCATAAAGGAAATTTCTTACTCCTTTTTTATCTCGAAGGTATTCTACCGTAGTTATCCAAAGTTTTTTAAATTCTTCTTTCGTACAAAATGGAGCACCCCACCAAAACCAATCTCCGTCAAATTCATGATATGGTCTGAATATAATCGGTACTGCTATTCCGGCTGCATCTTTAAGATTATTTGCAAAATCGGCAATCTTATCAAGATCACGCAGATACTTTAAATAATATCCTCCACCCGGTAAAATCTTTTCCACAACACGATTAACATCATAAAATGATTTATCTGTAACAGGATTATTATAATGCCAACAGAAAGTATTTACTCCCCCTCTTTCAAATGCTTCGGTTACTAAGCGGTTCATTCTTGCTTTTACTGTATCCTTATTATCATCACCGATTAAGAATCCAAAATCCCATCCATATAATCCGGGATATGAATTTGTAATTTCTTTTACGTCTGATCTTAAAGTATTATCACTTCGCCATCCTACTCCATAATTAGTGGCATCATGATGACCAAAAATTACATTCTTCTCGGCAATAATCTTAATGTTACTGAATAAATTCACAGTCTCCTGAGTAGCATTCTTATCAGCTAATAAACTATTAGTCACTTTCTCCTTCTCAATTACTTTATTATTTGTTGCCGAACAACCAATCATTAAAAATATAGCAAGAACTATTATAAACACTTTTCGCATTCTAATAAACAACATTTCTATTTGAATCATAAAAATAACCTTTAACTATTTACCTATGCTTTTCATCTTATCGCTATACTCTAAAATTATTTTTAGTGTAGAGGTATCTGTACTTAATACAGAATTAAGACCTTGTGGTTCTTGTGGTGGATCGCCCATAAATGGATCACCTTTTCGCCAGATATTATCGTTATTTGGGCTTGCTGCTTCGCCGCCCCATCCCCAAAAATTTGTCCCGGCAATCGGCGCCCCAGTTTTCGCACTATCATAAACTAATTCAAAAATTTTCGTGAAATATTTATCGCGATAAACAGTCGAAGACTTTGGATCGCACGATTCTAAATCTCTTCCGATTCCAAATTCTTCCATTGTAATCGGTTTATTCAACTGTCTTGCATAACCGATATGTTTATTTACATAATCAACAGCATTCTTTTCAGCTATTGGATAAGTTGCTTCTGCATTGTCGGCTTTATACCAACTCCAATTTTTTACCCATAAATGCATAGTCAAATAATCAATTGATGGAAAAGAATGAGAAGTTAGAAAAACATCCTCATTTTGTATGCATCCAGCAAATCCTTCATTACCTGTCGATACCAGATGATTCATATCAATTGAATGAATGTACTTTGCAGTTTCATCAATCCATTTATGAAAATATTCAATATACTCTAATGATGCATCATTAGCGCCGGGACGCGGTTCATTTGCTAATTGCCAAGACATTATCGTAGGATCATCAATGTAACGTTTACCCGTAACTGTATTGACTCGTGTAAGCAGCATAAAAATATAATCTTGGAAGATTTTATTGGCTTTCTCATTTCTGTAGAAAGTTGCAGAATAATCCATATATGCACCCCACCCCTGTCTAGGGTCATTGGGATCAATTGCTTTGCTCGAATCTACCCATCTATTATAAACAGCAAATCCACCCGACCATTCCCAATAATTATTCAGATAGACAACGGCTCTCATATCTCTCTTGCCCATTTCTGAAAGGAAATAATCGAGTCCCACTAATAAGTCTTCATTATAGACCCCTGGTTTACTTTGAATCGGTGGGTCAACAGCCGCCTTTAAATAGAATTCTTCTGAAGCTCCGAGTATTCTAAGATTCGTAATTCCATTCTCTTTTAATTGATCTAATTCTCTTATTAATCTTTCTCTATCTCCTGTTTCACCCGGAGAACCGATATAAAACCCATACCAATAATTAGTTCCTACAAAATAATATGGCTTTTGTCCAATCATAAATTTTGTGTCTTTAACTTTTACAAAATTCGGTTCCCCTCCGAAAAACGAGGCGCACCCTTGAAAACCAAACCCAATAATTATCAATACTATTAATAGAATTTTTCTCATAAATTTCTCTATATATTTTATTTTAGATATAACATTTTCTGAATAGCAGAATAGCTGCCTGAATTTAACCTGCAAAAATACACACCACTATTTAATTGAAGTTTTCCGGCATCAAACTTTACACTATGGTTGCCGGCACCCTTAATTTCATTTACAAGAGAAACCACTTCCTGCCCAAGTATATCAAAAACTTTTACAGCTACTAAAGATGCTTTTGCTATTCTATATTCTATTGTAGTTTCCGGATTAAATGGGTTGGGATAATTTGGTTTTAATTCATAGCTCCTTTGCAAAGGTTTATCTTCCTTTATATCTGTCGTTTTATCTCCTATTTGTTCAGCAGGAATATCCCCATTATCACTGTAAGTCCATTCATCACCCAGCTTATAATATTGTTTATTATTGCTGTCATACATTCTTGAATCGAAAGTGATAAATTCATTGGTACTACTCCTATGAATTTCCACTGCGATTATGTTTTCACCTGCTTTCAAATATTTTAAACCATTTGTACTATTAAGTACAATCATCTGATTAATTGTTTTAGCAGCATCAGCCATTTCGGTATAAATAGCTTCTTTATCAGAGGAGAAATTAATTCTCTGAATCTCATTACCATTTAGATAGACTATTGCACCATCACTTGCTTTAATTAATATCCCAACGCCAACAATTGATGAGACATTTTCTATAAATACTTTCTTACGGAAATATCCGGTTATAACTTTTTCTATCAGAGTTACACTTCCTGTTGCATTGCTTCCAATTGGTGTTAGTCCTTTTTTCCAATCTTGTTCATTATATTCAAGCGATTTCCAATTGAGTTCCACTTTAGTAGTATCTACACTAAATTTAACTATCTCAGAGGAATCCATAGTATTTCCATAAGTATCAATCCCTCTAACATAGAAAGTATATTCTTTTCCATGATCGCAATTGATATCTGTTTTATGCTCTCTTTTGCCTGTTGTTGTAAAGAGATTTTCCATTTCGGTATATGGTTTATCTGATGTGCTGTACCTAAGTGTAGCATAAGTATCTGTTTCAATTTTTAGTTCATAAGATTTATCATAAACTTTGAAATCAGAGGATGGCATTTTTGTTATCCTTGGAGCAATAGTATCTGCGTATGGCTGCCAAGCATCAATTTCATCTATTGCAGAAATTAATCGCTCGGCTATTTTATGATGAGTCTCTACTGTCGGATGTCCGTTATTTACATAACCGCCTGTGTAGTAAGGGTAATCAGTATAAAAAACATTTTTATTACCGAGCTCGTTTTCTTCATTAACAATCTCTTTAACTGCGTCCTGAACCCATGTAACATGTGCAGCTACAGCGAGTATTTTCACTCCCGGGTAAATATCCAACAACCTGGCAATAAATTTATGATATTCTGATTTATATAGATCCCTGTTTTCTTCTGCAATATATCCGTTCCAACCCCCGAATCCTGAATAGTCATTCAATCCAAGTCCAATAACTACAAGATTTGGAATCCATTTTGTAAAATCCCATTTCGGATATTCTGATACATTCAATGCTCTATCATAAACACGAGGAATAGAATTTACTTTATTCCCCTCCCAATCAAGTACCATTCCGAATCCCGAAATGCTCGACATCATATATTGAGCACCAAAATGATCAGCTGTAATTGGTCCAAATCCTTCTGCCACGTTGGTATATTTTTCTACATCGGGTGGAGTATCTTGATATGCGTATTCATTACCCGAAGCACTCGTATATGAGTCTCCTATAAATTCTATTTTTCGTATTGGTCTTTCTGATGGTGGTAATAGATTTTTACCTTCATCTAATAGTAATCCATTATAAGAAAACTTAGTCCATGTTTCATTTCTCTTTAATAACTTGATTGAATGTTGACCATCTGCAAGACCATCGAATAGTTTGTAGTTTGTTATACCCGTTTTATTGCCATGAAAAATTCCTTTAAGCTCTCCATCGATATAAATATTAAAGTAATTAAAATTATCTGCCGTTCTAATTCCAATGCTCGTACCTTCAAATTCTGCATATAGATAAACTCCGGGCCATGAATATGCAGGTGCAGTCGGGTCAGAGAAATCCCATCTTCCATAATATTGTATGTTTGGATTATCAGGTGTAATTATGTTCTGTGCATTCATTATCTCATTTGTCAATTGTAAACTCATTACTATAATGAAAGTGAAAAATATTTTTTTTGACATTAATTATTGTGCTCACTCTATTTTGTTCTAAAAATTACTTTAATAAAATCATTTTTTTCGTCTGAGCATTTTTACCTGAAGTTAATTGATAAAAATAAACCCCGCTATTTAAATTCAATTTTGCTGCATCCAAAGTTAATCTATACGACCCGCTTAATTCCTCGCCTTCAAAAAGTGTTGCGACCTTTCTCCCCAATAGATCAAATACCTCTAATTTTATTTTACCTGCTTCCGGTATTTGATAAGTAATTGTAGTAGTAGGATTAAATGGATTTGGGTAGTTCTGCATCAACTTAAAATCATTCGGCATCTCATACTCATTTTTTGCAATATCAGTTAAGCGCGACCCATAAACCTCTATCTCATTAATACTGTATCCAAGGTTGCTATTAGCCTTTTTATCCAATAATAATTTTAAATAACGTCCTTTATTATTTACAAGATTTGTATGCTCTTCATACCCGCCTGTACCAGCAGTTATTTGTTTGGCAAGTTTATAAGTGGTTTTTTCATATCCGATTGCAATTCTGTAATTCTGTGCAGGCGATCTATCCCAAAAAATATTAATCTTTTCAATTAAGAAATTATCTCCCAAATCCATTTCATACCACTGAAGAGTAGGACTCCCACTAAACCATGTAGTAAATGGATTCCCATCTATTGCATATTCAGGCTTTTCATGTCCATTATTTTCTTCGTTAGATGAACTTGCAACCACTGCATTCAATGCCCTATTAATTTCACTTTGTGGAATTATGAATACCTTAAATAAAGTAGAATCGGTAATCTCTCCAACCGATTTTAATAAGTAGTCAGTCGGATTTTTATCAGGATATAGCAAAAGAGTACTTGATATCGGTATTGCTTCTCCATTTAAAGTAACATGCGAACCGCGAGTTGCCTGATATGTTAATATTACACTTCCACCTGAATCCACAACCGCAGTATTAATTGATGCTGAAATAATCTTTCCGATAGGTAAAACTGTCATATTTATTTTACGCTCTGCAGGTGCGGTTCCACCTGTTCTTAAAGCAAAATCAATTTCTCCAGAAATAATAAATTTCTCTTCACCGAAATAATTCACCGGAGTATTATTCAATAAAGTATTACTATTCTCCGCGGTCTTCCAAGTTACTTTTACTGTATCGCCTTTTTCTACAACTGCTTTATCTGCCTTAAAGGAATAGATGGTTCCCGAAACCGGATTAAGAACTACATCATAAGGATAATTTTCTAATAGATATTCCATATTCTCGGCGGCTTTCGATGCATAACTAACATTATCCCAACCCCAATCTAAAGCTCCGGCATACCCTTTCTCTATCAAATTTTTATATAAATCTTTATATGAAATTCCGAAAGTATTTGTAACGTAAAATTCACCTATAACAAGTTTCTTATCCAACTGCCAATGATCTACGTTGTAATGAAATGGAGAAAGAGACTGCCCTGCCCAATCATAATAATGTACTTGATAGAAATCGAGAGTGCCGAGAGGGTCGCCGCCCGCCGCTATTAATCTATCATCACGATAGTAATTCACATTTGCCTGAATCTGATAATGAAAATTTTCTAACACCTCATCGAATGTCAAATTGGTATTATATTTTTCATTAAAATGTTTTGTGATAGTTTCTTTTTCAGATGAGAAAAGATTTTCGATCAAATAATCATTACTAATTTTTGCCATATTATTTTGATCGGTAGATGCTAAGAAAGCCCAAGAACCATTTGTTACCTTATTTAGCGGTGCTTCACGGTGAATTGCGCCCGTAACAAGATTAATAAACCGCTGAATCGAACTCATCGGAATATCGGCAGTCGTAATATCTTTCCAGCCAAATTCTACGCTCATTCCTTCCGGTTCGTTAAAAAGCTCCCACGAAATTAGTGCCGGGTGATCTTTTACTGCTCGTACCATAGGAATTAATGAGTTTCTTATATAAGAATTCGTATATGCAGTATCATTCAATAATTTTCTGTTTCTATCAAGATAAAAAGAACCAATTGATGAACGCATCATATCAAATGACCATAGAGATAAAATCATCCCTACATTATTTTCATAAGCAGCATCTAAAATTGCTTTTAAGTCATCGATGCTTCCATCGCCCGGTCCTACTACAAACCCTTGCGAATCAAATTGTGGCGTTTTTTGTCCCGTTGTATGAAGCCAGAAACGAATCGCATTGCCACCAGCTTTAGATATATTACTAAAGTACGTTTTGAACTTTGCAAGATTAGTATTCCCTGGTCCGATATCGGCAGCAAAATTTACCCATGCTACATTGCTGCCGCTTAGAAAAACCTGTTGACCATTATAATCAATCCTTTGCTGTGCATTTATTATTATCGATACGAAAAAAACATAAATAAGTATTCTTAGTTTCATCTTTTCTCAACTATTTAGTAGTTACACTTTGTGTATGCTCAAAAATTAAGCCAAAAATCCCGAAATTAATAATCATTATTATCTTCCTAAAATCGAGCAACTGAGCCATTCCCATAAATAATGGACTATTTCTCTATTACTTATAAGAATGATTAAGTTATACTTCTAATAATACTTTATCATTTTGATAAAAAACTCCGAGAACAAAATTTTGCAAATTTTATATATATTTAACAAGAAAAATTTTTCTCTTATCTCTAAAGAGGGCAATTATGAATAAAAAAAATTTTAGTCTACTAGTTTTAGTCTTTACCCTTCAATTCGTATTTTCATTAGACACCGAAGCTCAGTTAAAAGAAGCGTCCCCCGAATCAGTGGGTTTCTCTACCGAACGACTATCAAGACTTGATGACTTATTTAATGACTATATATCAAGAGAAATTCTTCCTGGTGCCGAAGCATTAATCGTGAAAGATGGAAAGATCGTTTATTACAAAGCTTTTGGATATAGTGATGCCGAGAAACAAAATGCGATGCAAAAAGAGTCTATTTTCAGAATCGCCTCTCAATCAAAAGCAATTACATCCACAGCGGTTATGATTTTATTTGAAGAAGGAAAATTTCTGCTCGATGACCCGATTGCCAAATATCTTCCCGAATTTAAAGAAGTTCAAGTACTTGATAAATTTAATGCTGAAGATACAACATATACCACAGTCAAACCGAACAAACCTATAACAATAAGACATCTCCTTACTCATACCTCAGGAATCGCTTACGCACAAATCGGCACTCCAATTAGTAATGCGATTTACGCAAAAAATGGAGTAGTTTCAGGTATTGGTTATCCAAATTATTCATTAAAAGATCAAATTTCTAAAATTGCTTCATCTCCTTTAATGCATCAACCCGGGGAGCAGTTTACTTATGGATTAAACATAGATGTACTTGGTTATTTTGTTGAGATTATTTCGGGGATGCCTCTCGATAAATTTTTAAAAACAAGAATTTTCGATCCGCTCGGAATGGTGGACACTTATTTCTATCTACCTAAAGATAAGTCCCACCGCTTACTAACCGTTACAACCCAAGACTCCACAGGCAAATTGATTAATGTCAAAACGCAAAGTGTAGATTGGGTAAAAGAAGATGGAAAATATTTTTCAGGTGGTGCAGGTTTGGTTTCTACTGCAATCGATTATATTAAATTCCTTCAAATGGTTCTCAATGGCGGAGAATTTAATGGCGTTCGCATCCTAAGTCCTTCAACTATAAAATTAATGACCCAAAACCAAATGAATGATGCTAAATCTCGCAGTGTAAATAAATTCGGACTCGGATTTGAAGTAGTCACTAAAGATGGTGCTTCTCTACTGCCATATTCTCCGGAATCTTATTATTGGAGTGGTATTTTTTCATCTTCTTATTTTAATGATCCAGTTAAAAAAATTTCTGCCCAATTAGTTTTACAAAAATTTCCAAGTCTATTTAACGATCTAAATAAGAAATTCATTGTACTTATTTATTCCGCACTTATGGAGTAACTAAATAACATGTAATTTATTCATCAGAACAATACAATACCAAACATTAGTACATGAGAAAAATTAAAGATTTCTAAAGTATCCTGAGAGGCACTATTAGTTAAATCTTTTTCATATCGATATTCTAAAATAACATTTACGGGTGCAATGCTTAATTCTAAACCGGCACCCACTGATATACCAAGCACGCCGCTATTAAAATCTTCATATATTTCCCTAAACCCATCAATCGCATTTTTCCCGGCAATAAAATTCATTTGTGGACCGCCAATAATGTAAGGTGATATTGGACCCTTGAACAAGCTTAATTTTGCTAATGCAGCTACCGAGATATAATCAAGGGCATTTTCTATCCTAATTGATTGCCCGTTACCATCAGGATAATCAACTGTTGTAATTGGAATATCTTTTTTATTTTTTTTATGAGAATAACCAAGTTCTCCTTGTAATGCAAAATTGTCGCTTAATCCAAACTCTGTAAAAGCTCTGATTGTAAATCCATAATCAGATTCCCAGTCGATACTACCTTTAACTTCTCCGTTATAATCCCAAGAATGATTTGCGGAATTTATTCCTACTTTAACACCAAACTGAGGTAGAAATTGACCATAAGATATGCTGCTGATAAAAAGAACGAGTATTACAAAAATTGTTTTTTTCATTTAATTACTCCTTTCAACTATCTATCCATTTTTTGAAATCGCCCGTTCTTTCTACACTTACTAGAACTTCTATTTCGCTTGGAGGTAGTGGATTTGTTTTTATCATAATTCGCGACCGAGAATATGGTACCATCTCCTTGATCGCATCTAAATTTAGTAAAATCTTCCTATTGATCCTAAAAAATATCTTTGGGTCTATTACATCTTCTAATTTGTCAAGAGAATAATCAATCGGGTAAGTATTATTCTCAAAAGTAACTGCAAATACACTCTTCTCCATAGCATAAAAAAATGCAATCTGTTCGACTTCTATCTTCTTAATTTTTGAACCAAACTGAATTAAAAATCTTTTTTTATACACAACATCTTTATTCTTAATTGCGTTTAGTATCTCTTCATAATCGATCATAGAAGAAGATTTAATTGATTTATATTTTTTTATACTATCTGAAAGTTCACTTCTCTTGATCGGCTTTAATAAATAATCAATACTATTTAGTTTGAATGCCTTAATTGCATATTGATCATAAGCGGTTGTAAAAATAATAGGAGTTTCGATTTCGATTTGTTCAAATATTTTGAAACTAATTCCATCCGAAAGCTGTATATCGCAGAATATGAGATCGCATCTATTTACCGTTAGCCATTTAACAGAATCTTTAATTGATTCTAACTTTGCCGTAATAATAATGGAGGGATCAATCTCCTGAACCATTTTTCCTAATCGTTCGGCTGCAAGTTTTTCATCTTCTATTATTAGAGCATTCATTCTTATTCCGGTTTTATTAAAGGAATAACTGCTTTAAATTCATTATCAGTTAAATTAAATTCAGGAATTTCTCCGCAAATATACTCATATCTTTTTCTTAGGTTTTCTAAACCAACTCCATGCGAAGTATCACTCTTACTTTTTGGTTGATAATTATTTGTTACAATTAAATTATTTCCTTGAGAGAATATTTTCATTAATAATGGAGTTTCAATTGATACTTTATTATGCTTGAAAGCATTTTCTAATAATGTCTGTACTGCAAGGGGTGGTACATAATAATCCAACTTCTCGTTTTCAAGATTCATTTCAATTTTCACAGCATCTTCAAATCGAATATTTTGTAAGTAGAAATATGATTTAGCAAATTCAATTTCCTCCCGAAGCGGCATTACTTTTTTATCAATTACCTCAAGCGTATATCTATATATTGAGGAAAATTCATCAACGAAATCAGTTGCCTTCTTACTATCGTTTTCAATCAACGACGTAAGAGCATTTAGCGAATTGAATAAGAAGTGTGGATTAAGTTGATTCTTTAATGTCTCCAATCTTATTTCAAGATTTTCCTTTGCTAATTTTTCAGCTCTTACCAATGCTTTCTGCGATCGAATAAATGAATTGACTCCTTCAATGACAGCTACAATTATAAAATTAATTACTATTGCTATCATACCATTTGTAAATAGTATCCAATATAAGGGTATATTATATTCATTGATTGCATTCACAATTAATGTAATAAATATCCCGCCTGACAATGCGATTATAATTGTACCTATTAATTCTATGGTGAATCTTTTTAGAAATTTTCCTTTCCAATTATATTTTCGTTCGAGAAAATCAATCATCATAAAATCAAAATAGAATAGATAAAATGATGCTATAGATGCGAATAATGAACCTATTAATAATCGAATGACAAATTCATTGATGCTCCAGATATTTATAAATCCGGTAAAATTATTATATGTAATAATAATCAGCTGTATTACTACAGCTGATATTATAATATAAATCGATATCCGTTTTGTAATTTTCATAATTTTCTCGTCTTTAAATTTACATTTTGTTTATAATATTCCCCACTTGAATGTAAATCCGGCATTAAAATTATTAAATACATTTTCATCAGTCTGAATCATCTCAATCGGTGAAGTATTTCTAAATCCACCATTCAATCCTAACCATAAGTTACTCCCAAGATTGTATTGAATTTCCACCATAGGCTCCCACACGGTAAAAGTAGTCTCATCAATTTTCTCTTCTGTCCAAGTTTTCTCTTTTCTATATTCTTTATCATAGATATAATTTACAACCCCGTTTCCCAAGAGCAACGAAACAGAAATCTTTATATCATCTGAAATATCGAAAAATTTCTCAACGTAGAATCCGGCATATCCACCATTTAAGTGATATGTACCGTCATTAACTAATTTTGATAATTTTTTATCATAATATAATCCTGAAGCACCAACACCGATCGCCCAATTGCTTTTAAATGTTATAGCGGCTCTTACATCAACCCATCCTCCCGCGTCAGAATTGATTGTACTGTATTTTCCGTTGAATCCGAGATAACCGCCTAATTCGGTATCACCGATTTTGAAAAGATAATTATCCTTTGGCTGTCCTATTGCTAGTCCTGTGATAATTAATACAAATATTATAAATAGTTTCGCTTTCATTTTGTTTCTCCTTTTGAATTAATTAAAAATCTTGAGAGAAATCTAATGTCTATAAGAAAACTTTTGAAATTAATGAAGATGAACGTGCAATTTTATGTGATGAACCTGCTAATAGAGTGATGGAAATACAACAATAAATACAATTTCTAAATCCAGGTGGAGATGTGAATGTAATCAACAAATAGTAATTGATGTACGACTAAATAATTCAAAAGAATATTTTTTACTTAATTAGTTATTTGCGAATAATAATTTTCGTGGCTATATTTCGGCTATTAACGAAATGATATATCCGTTTAACTAAAAATTAGTTGTTTATTAAATATTTTATTAACCCAATTCGGCATATAACGAATCAAAAGAAAAGCTAAATAAAATGAATAAAAAAGTATTAATACTTTGTACCGGCAATTCCTGCCGAAGTCAAATGGCAGAAGAATTTTTGAAATCATTGGACTCAAATCTTGTTGTGCATTCTGCAGGCACTAAACCATCAAATCAAGTTCATCCAAAAGCAATTCAAGTTATGAATGAAATCGGAATTGATCTTTCACAAAACTATCCCAAAAACGTTGATCAATTTTTAAATGAACCATTTGATTTTGTAATTACTGTTTGTGATAATGCAAAAGAATCTTGTCCTGTTTTTATAGGAAAAGTTGGTAAACAACTACATATCGGCTTTGAAGATCCGGCAGAAGCAACTGGAACTGAAGAAGAAATCTTATCAGAATTCAGAAGGGTTAGAGATGAAATTAAACGTGATTTTAATGCATTTTATGAAAAAATTTTAAGGTCATAATGAGCACAATTACAAAAAAACTTTCATTCTTAGATCGCTACTTAACATTGTGGATTTTTCTTGCAATGTTAATCGGAGTTTTCTCCGGATATACTTTCCCTGAAGTAGCAACTTTTTGGAATTCATTTCAGAGTGGGACCACAAATATTCCTATTGCAATCGGTTTAATACTAATGATGTATCCCCCGCTCGCAAAAGTAAAATATGAAGAGCTTGGCGATGTTTTCAGAAATGTAAAAATATTGTCTTTGTCTCTCGTTCAAAATTGGATTATTGGTCCAGTTTTAATGTTTGGGCTGGCTGTACTTTTTCTCCAGGATTATCCTGAGTATATGGCTGGCTTAATTATGATTGGATTAGCGCGCTGCATTGCAATGGTGATTGTCTGGAATGAATTAGCAAAGGGTGATACGGAATATGCCGCCGGTTTAGTTGCGTTTAATTCTATTTTTCAAGTACTCTTTTTTTCTGTTTACGCTTATCTATTTTTAACGGTTTTTCCTAATTGGCTTGGCTTGCAAACTTTTCAAGTTGATATAACAATCGGACAGATTGCAGAGAGTGTATTCATCTATCTTGGTATTCCTTTCTTAGCCGGAATAATTACACGCTTTACTCTTCTCAAAATTAAAAGTAAGCAATGGTATGAACAAAAATTTATCCCAAAAATTTCTCCTATTACACTCATTGCCTTGTTATTTACCATAGTTGTAATGTTTTCACTTAAAGGAGAATACATTGTAAAAATTCCGTTTGATGTTGTCCGAATAGCTATCCCATTAGTTATCTACTTTGTGATAATGTTTCTTGTTTCGTTTTATATGGGGCACAAAATTGGCGCTGATTATTCCAAAACAGCTACTTTATCATTTACTGCGGCAAGTAACAATTTTGAATTAGCAATTGCAGTTGCAATCGCTGTTTTTGGAATTAACAGTGGGGAAGCATTAGCTGCTGTGATTGGTCCACTTGTTGAAGTACCAGTATTAATTAGCTTAGTGAATGTATCACTTTGGTTTCAGAAAAAATATTTTAATCCCGATATCTGCCCTTAATTCATTATTAATATGAATTTTATACTAACAATTATTTTTCAACAAGGATAGCGAAAAACGATTTATGAAAAACAAACTACTATTATCTTTATTAACTATTTCTATTATTTTTATTACGATTATTGTCATCGTTCAAATAACAGAAAACAAAAAAATAAATAATAATATTTCAATAGTTAAGAAAGAGCCGACCAGCAAAGGCGTTTGTCCTCCTTTTAATCTTTATGATGAAGATGGAAACATAATCGATCCAATAAATAATATAAATATCGATAAACCATACTCCCCCAAAAAAACTTGCGGGGCTTCTGGATGTCATGATTACGAAAAGATAACACAAGGATATCATTTCCAGCAGGGACGCGGTGAAGAACCTACTTCTTCAATGAAAGATAGGTATCAATGGGTAACTTCTCCCGGCAATTACGGAGGCAATTGGTGTTCGCCTGCTCCTCTTTATAGGCAACTTGCACAAAAACATAATACTAATTCTCGATTGATAGATATGACATCATTCGATTTTGTTACTGCGACTTGCGGAGCTTGTCATCCCGGCGGTGGACCGCTCGAATATGATCGTGATGGAAATCGTTATGACAAAGTAATGAACGATTCCTCAAATCATTATGCTTCGTTAGGCGATAATAAATTAGATGGCGATTATTACAAGGCACGTTGGAATGAAACCGGAGTAATTGAAGCTGATTGTTTGTTGTGTCATTTACCGGAATATGATTACAAAAGCAGAAACGCTCAATTAGAAAAACTGAATTTCAAATGGGCGGCTTCTGAAGGTTCAGGTTTAGCAAAAGTGGACGGAAGTATTAAAGATAAAAATAAGGTTACGGTTAAATATGATTCTCTAAAATTTGATGCAAGCGGGAAAATTGCTTTGCATATAGTGAGAGAACCAAGAAATGAAACATGCTTAAACTGTCATGCTAAGCCGGATTGGAAGAAAAGAGGAACAACATTTTCCGAAAGAAGAGATATTCACTTCGCGGCGGGTTTGAAATGCGTTGATTGCCATCCTGCAGGAAGCAATGCTATTGATGAAAGAATTAGTGGAAAAGAAGTTCACCAGTTTGGAAAAGGTGATGATCCATCGGGAAATGTGCGAAATGATCTAGATAACACTGTTAGAGATTGCAAAGATTGTCATTTAACCGGCTATCTAAATGCACCGATTGCAAAACATTCTTGGCTGCCTCCGCTTCATCTCGAAAATATTGCGTGCCAAACTTGCCATATAAAAGAACGACCGGTCAAATCTGCACTAGTTCAAGTTAGCGATGTGTTTAATCCGGGGACAAAAATTTCACCACCACCTAAATATATTTGGACTTTCTACGATCAGAATATGAATTACTGGAATCACTACGGCGAACTCAATATGTTCACTGTAAAAGATCAGCCGACTGATCCATCGAGACCTGTCTTGGCAAGATATAAAGGAAAAATCTTCCCAGTTAATCCCGTTCATAGCGCTTGGCCAGGAATACTAACTGAAGGGAAAAATGGATTGGATCAGCCGACAATGAAAGATATTTATTCAATGTGGGTAATACATAATTCCGATTCAACAAAATATCCTTTGCTTTCAAAAATTAAGGATGATAATAGCGACAAAGTTCCTGAAGTAAATTCTCAAGATGAAATAGATGCATTCATTCAATCTATAACACTTCACCTAAAAAATACAAATTATGATTTGACCGGTAAAAAAGTTGTCTGGGTGAATAACGATAGAGTCTATACAAGCGGAAAAGAATATTTTACAATACCAAAAGAAGAATTTGAATCTTCTCCGTATGCATCAGTATATAAATATAGCCATGACGTAATGCCTTCGAAAGCTGCTTTGGGAATTAACGGTTGCACTGACTGTCATTCGTTCAGCTCCCCTGTCTTTAATGCTGATATTGTTAAATATCCCTTTGGTGAAGATGGTAAACCCGTTATGGAACCGCAATATGTTAGAATGGGAATAAGTGCATTTTCTGCAAATCTTGGTGCAGTAAGAGAGGAAATTGTAAAACCTATTATCTATTCAGAAATCGGACTTCTTGCCATAGGAATTTTATTGAGTTTTATTTTGAGCATTACGTTAAAATCTTTTGATATATCTCAGCTAAAAATAACTATTAAAACATTACATATAATCCTTTTCACCGGAATTCTTTTTATAATGCTCTTCATAAGTCTCAATCCGGAACTAAACGGGTATATACTTCCAAATCGTCTATGGTTGGACTCCAATCATTTTATAATTTCAGTAGCAATTATACTTCTGGGATTATTCATACTTTCTAAACTATGGAATAGTTCAAAAGAAAATAATGTTGCTAAATATTTATTTTGGTTTTTAGGTGTTACGATAGTATTAACGATATTAAGTGGATTTGTGATTTTATTCGAGATTAGTTTTTTAACCATAATCGCCTACAATGTTTATGACCTAATGCTTGTCGGTATTTTATTCGCTTCAATTATATTTGCAGCGAATCATCAATTAGAAACTCAAGTTAGTAATACTCAAGGTGTTGTAGTAAATATAAATAACAATAAATAAAAAAAGAATTAATTAAAGTAAGGCAACCATTTATGAAAAATTTGATTATCTCGATACTATTCGTAACAATAATTTTTACTAATATTTTAGCTCAAAATCAGGAGAAATCAAAAGAAGATATTATAAAACCTAAAATTACATTTGTGGAACTCGGCTCAGATAATTGTATCCCATGTAAAATGATGCAGCCAATTATGAAATCTATCGAGAAAAAATATGGAGAATCAGTAAAAGTAATTTTTTATGATGTATGGAAAGATGCCGGAAAACCTTATGCGAAGAAATATGGGATTAAATTAATTCCAACTCAAGTATTTCTTGATGCTTCAGGTAAAGAACTAATGCGACACGAAGGTTTTTTCCCCGAAGCCGAAATAGATAAATTTCTTCTTTCTCAAGGATTAAAGACAATAAATTAATTATGATAGAATCCATATTTACGTCGCTCACATTATCCCTATATGAGAATTTCTGGATCGCAATATTAGCATCCTTTGCTTGGGGAATTTTAAGTATCCTTTTAAGCCCTTGTCATTTATCAAGTATCCCACTAATTGTTGGATATATCAATCGACAAGGAACAATCACATTGAAGCGAACTGTCATTATGTCATTAAATTTTGCATTAGGAATTTTAATAACTATTGCTATAATTGGAATAATTACTGCTTCAATTGGTAGATTGATGGGGGATATTGGAGCAATTGGTAACTATTTTGTCGCTATCATATTTTTTATAATGGGATTATATCTTCTCGATATAATAAAACTTCCATGGGAAGGAATACAATTAAAGGGAACGAAATATAAAGGATTTGTGGCTGCCCTTTTTCTCGGATTGATTTTTGGAATTGGATTGGGTCCCTGCACCTTTGCATATATGGCACCTATACTCGGAGTTGTTTTTCAAACTTCACAATTTAATTTTATCTCTTCAATCTCATTATTAGCTGCATTCGGATTGGGGCATTGCTCTGTAATTGTGGCAGCCGGCATACTTACTAAACAGGTTCAAAAATATTTGGATTTGACAAATAACTCAAAAGCTATTTTATGGATAAGAAGAATTTGTGGTGTGCTGGTGATTTTTGCTGGTATTTATTTATTGTTTACTTAAAATACTTATTTGAGCAAAATCATTTTATTTACATTAGAAAAGTTGCCTGATGTAATTCTATAAAAATAAATTCCACTAGCCACAGAACTTCCGAATGAATCTTTTCCATTCCACACGAGTTTATGATTACCGGTGGATTGACTTGTATTAACCAATACATTTACTAATTGTCCGAGTGAATTATAAACTTCGAGTTTTACATTTCCCTCTTTTGGAAGTTGATATTCAATTGTAGTAGATGGATTGAATGGGTTTGGATAGTTTTGTAATAATTTATATTCATTCGGAATTTCCAGATCTTTTTCAGCACTTACTATCATTTCATATTCACGATAATAAACATTAAATCCATCGCCGGCTATCCAAACATGCGGACGATTGTTTTCTACAAATACAGAAATCGAATTAAATTGTAAACCGGTATAGGTTGTGATGTCATAAGAGTTTTCGTAAGTATCATAAAAATAATGAATCATTGCAGCTCCATTTTCTCCTGCTTCTATTACCCTTTCAGCTTCTGATGAATATCTACCTATAAATTTTAGATCACGTGCATTTACATACGATTTTTTAGTCATCTCTGTAAAACTTTCTCCCCCATCGGTACTATATAAATAACGACTTGCACTTGCTGAAATAAAACCATTTTTCTTATTATAAAAATCATATGCCTTACCCCCATATAACCATTGATCATATTTTCTTATCCAAGTATCACCTTTATTATAACTTTTCCAAACTCCGTTTACAGACACACAGATAATAGTTTCTTTATCTATAAATCTCATTTTGAATGGATAGAACGGTTCAGTCAAATCAAATCTTTTCATTTTCCATTTTTTACCACCATCTTCGGTGATAAAAATATAATTCAGATCATAATTATTAGATCCTATTTCAGATTCTTCAAGTGCATTAAAAATAATACCAGTTTCGTTATCATAAAAATCTATTCCACCCATTGAAAAATGTGTTAGTCTAAAATCTTGACTATCATTCCATGTTATTCCACCATCACTAGTCTCAAAAACTCTCGATCCGGAAATGAGAAATCCATTTAATTCATCCAACATTTCGAAATCAGATATACTGGAATTATCATAACTTTTGTAAATTTTACTCCAGCTATATCCGCCATCAATAGTATGATAAATAGTTTCTGCAGACACGGCAAACCCTTCGCTTGGAGATACAAAATCAATTTTACTAATATTAGCATAAATCGATTTACTTATATTCTCCCATTTATCGCCACTACTCTCAGTTCTATAAAAACCATCTCCAAATGCAAATCCATTCTTCTTGTCTTTAAAGTAAAATCTGTTATTATAGTCGAAATTTTCCTCTTTCATTTGCCAACTAAGTCCACCATCATTAGTCTGAAAATAAAAACCACTATAATCAGGCATAATGAATACATTTAACGAATCGATAGCTACTATTTGCATAGCGACATAAGCTATTTTAGCATCAGGTGATTGCGGCTTCCAATCCTTTCCGCCATTTGTAGTTTTATAAATCACGTTGTCTCCGGCAATCCAACCAATATTAGAATCCGCAAACGCCATACAATTTATTAATTTATTTAAGCCCATCCATAAAGTATCCCACGATGCTCCCATATCTTTTGATTGAAAAATAAAAGACAGCGAATCAGTTATCTTACCGGAATTGAAATATTCAAGGTAATTACCAACTGCTAATATCCTTCCATCATTAAGCTTCTCTAATTTTTTGATATAACCTTTAGGTACTTCATAGAGAAATTCCTCAGTAGCATTTATAAAAGTTGGCATTTCATAAACCGTTTTCCAATCGCCATAAAAATTATCGAGGATTTTTATATTTCCCCGATCATCACATTTCAAGATTTTCTGATTTGATAAGGGGAGGAAATCCAGAACATTGATGAAATCGAGTTCATTACTGCTCCAATTAAGTCCTCCATCTATTGTATAATAGAATTTTCGCGGTATCATATAATTATAAACACTAGAAGAGATGAACCCTATCTTATCATCTAAAAATCTCATCTTCAATAACCAATTATTCTGAAAATGATTCTGGAGTTTCCAAGTAGTTCCGCCATCGGCGGTTCGATATATACTCCCACCGTTATTAATAAAATAGCCAACCGAATCGCTTAAGAATTTCATATCATTTATTTTATCGCGTGGGATATCAGGATAGATTAGTTTTTGTGCTGTTAATGTACCCGAAAACAATAGTAGTATGAAAATTATTTTTTTCATAAAAAGATTATAATAAACCAAAACAGAATTAGCAATACTAATATTTTTACTTTTTAAAATGGAGTTCGTATATTATTTATCATTATTTAAGGAGAATGTCATATGGAAATAAGTCGCAAACAATTCATAAAATCGAGCTTCTTATTAACAGGTGGACTTTTCTTACAAGGAAGCAGTTTTTTTAATTTACTCGAAGATGGAAAAAACGGAATAAAAAAACTGCGAAATAATATCGGTATCTATATTGAAAAAGGCGGTACGATTGGCTGGTATGCCGGAAAAGATTATTCGGTTGTAATCGATTCTCAATTTCCCGATTCAGCCAAAAATTTCTTCGATAATTTTTCTAAAATGAGTGGTGGAAAAATCGATCTCCTTTTTAATACCCATCATCATGGCGATCATACTTCAGGAAATATTTATTTAAGAGATCATACAAAAACTATTGTTGCCCATGAAAATTGTAAAATGCTTCAAGAAAAAATGTATGGAGGTAATCCCGATAAAATTCAAGCATATCCTGATATTACATTCGTTCAAGATTGGGAATTAGACTTAAGGAAAGAAAAAGTAACAGCTCGTTATTTTGCTCCCGCTCATACGGGCGGTGATTCTGTAATTCATTTCGAGAATGCTAATATTGCACATATTGGTGATCATGTTTTTAATCACACATATCCCTATATCGATAACATGGGCGGTGGCTCAATAAAATATTGGATCGAAACACTCGAAATGGTTTATAAAAAATATGATAAGGATACATTATTTATTTATGGTCATGCTGATACCGATGAACATGTAACCGGTTCAAAAGCTGATATAAGAAATATGAAAAATTATTTCGAAGCATTGGTTGATACAGTAAATAGAGGTATTAAAGCAGGTAAGTCAAAAGATGAGGTTGCATCGGGCGAAATTCCAGGATTTAATAACCTAAAAGAGAGATGGGACGGCGCACGTAAGATGAACCTCGAACGCGCTTATGACGAATTCACAAAAGCTTAATTAATAAGAAAAAATTCTTGTTTAGATTTTACTCTACATTTTCTTAAATTGCAGAGCTGTATTAATTCAAGTTTTACAAATAAAAAAGATACCAACACCTATGGGAAGAATTTTTGAAACAAGAAAACACAAAATGTTTGCACGCTTTGCTAAAATGTCTAAGGCGTTCAATAGAATAAGAAAAGATATTGAAATTGCAGTTAGAGGTGGCGGACCTGACCCAAAATCAAATTCCAAACTTCGTATCGCTATTCAAAATGCTAAATCAGTTAATATGCCTAAAGATAGAGTCGATGCCGCTATTAAACGTGCCGTCTCTAAAGATACTACCGACTATTCTGAAATCACTTATGAAGGTTACGGACCTCATGGTGTAGCAGTAGTAGTGGAATGCGCTACCGATAATACAACTCGTACCGCCGCAAGCATTCGACATTATTTCCGAAAATATGAAGGTTCTCTCGGTGCTCTTGGTTCTATCTCTTTTATGTTCGATCACAAAAGTCTTATTAAAATCGATAAATCTCTTATCGCTGATGTTGACGAATTTGAAATGGAATTAATAGATTACGGTCTTGATGAACTTCAATATGATGATGATTCTATCTATATTTATACTCTTTTCCAAGACTATGGTTCGATGCAGAAAGCTTTAGATGAAAAAAATATTGAAATTTCTGCTACCGAATTTCCATATCTTCCCACTAATATGAAAGAGCTTGATGAAGAACAGCAAAAAGAAGTAAATGAACTAATCGAAGCAATTGAAGAAGATGATGACGTTCAATCAGTTTATACTAATATGGCTTAATAAATTTTTAAATATTTAAGTTGACTTACCAAAAAATGCCGGTTTTCTCCGCAAGGAATAACCGGTTTTTTATTGCCCATCTCAAAAAGAATTTAATTCGGCAATATTTTATTATTTTTGAAATTAACAATTCACGAGAATAGTATGAAAAAGCTTCTTTTAATTTTACTCATTACTTCTGTTTCACTATCAGCACAAACCGGCAAAGCTTTCGAAATTAATAAGAAAATCGGGCGAGGAGTGAATATCATTGGTTATGATCCTATCTGGAAAAATTTCGAGCATGGACGTTTCAAAGAAGCCTATTTTTCTAAAATTAAAGAAGAAGGATTTAATTCCGTTCGCATTAATTTACAAGCATTTTCTTTTATGGATAAAAAAACAAATCAATTATCTGAAAGTTGGTTTAATACTCTCGATTGGGCTGTCAATAATGCACTTAAGAATAATTTAACTGTAATTCTCGATATGCATAATTTCAGCGATATGGGGAATGCCCCGGCAGAAAATCTACCTAGACTAAAATCGTTTTGGGATCAAGTTTCCGATCACTATCAAAACTACCCCGATGATGTTATTTTTGAATTGCTTAATGAACCTTTCGGAAAACTAACCGATGATCTTTGGAATGATTATATAAAGGAGCTTCTACCAATAGTAAGACGAAATAATCCTGATCGAATTTTAATCATTGGTCCCGGATTTTGGAATAATATTTATCATCTCGATTCCCTTTCGATTCCGAAGGATGATAAAAATATAATAGTAACAGTACATTATTACCTCCCTATGGAATTTACACATCAAGGTGCATCATGGACTCCCGAATTCAAAGATCTCAAAAATATCACATGGGGCACTCCACAGGATTTAAGCAAAGTTAGAAATGATTTTGCTTTAGTTAATCAGTGGGCTAAGAAAAATAATCGACCAATCTATCTTGGCGAATTTGGCGTGCTGGAAAATGCTCAAATGATTGACCGTATAAAATATCTCGATTTCATAACGCGAAAAGCAGAATTGTATAATTGGAGTTGGGGCTATTGGCAGTTCGATTCCGATTTCGTTCTCTATTTCGTAGATAAGGATGAGTGGAATCTTCCAATATTAGATGCTCTAATTCCGAAGAAAGAGTAAAGGCAGTGAAAACAGACTTGTGTATATGATATCTTTTTTAATATATTAGCAATGTGAAGAAGTTTTTTACAATATCGTTTGCGCTCATTTACCTTTTTCTTGTAGTCGGGGTGAATGTAGCTATTCATTTTTGCGGTGATTCGGTGGAAACCGTCCAATTTACATTGTCTGAAAACAAAGAAGAACCCGATTCCTGCTGCGGGATGGAGTGCGGTGCAGGTTGCTGTAAAACAGAAATTAAGACAACAAAAATACAAGACCTTCATAAATCCGAAAACGAATTTAAGATCAATTCTTTCGAGATTGCAGTGCCTTTTCAAACCAATATTGAAACGGCAAGTGTAGTTTCTCATACTATAACACCGAAAAACATTACAGATAACTCGCCTCCCGGTAGAGATATCCGTATTTCATATTGCAGTTTCCTTATTTGAGATTCTCCCCTTTTTCAATAATTCAATAGAATTAAAAGGAAGTAGTACGCCCTAATAGTAATAGAGTCCAAAATTAGGATGTCTATTAATTTCAAATAAATATTTAAAGGAAATTATAAATGAAAAATTTATTAAGCATAGCAGTATTATTTTTATTTTTTACAACTCTTTCCATTGCACAGGATAAAGTAGCTGAAATCGAATTTAAGGTATTCGGTAATTGTAACATGTGTAAAAACAGGATAGAAAAAACACTAAAAATAAAAGAAGTAAAACTTGCCAAGTGGGATAAAAAATCCAAAGTCCTAAAAGTAGCTTATCTAAAAGATGAGATAACTATCGATTCTCTAAAACATAGATTGGCAGAAGTGGGACATGATACAGATAAATTCAAAGCTGCTGATTCTGTTTATATAAAACTTCCTAATTGCTGTTTATATAGAGATTCCGAAAATACTCACTAATTCTTGAAAGGCAAAACAATGAAAAAATTAATTATTGCTTTATTATTTTCTTCTCTTACAATAATAAACGCACAAAATAGCTTGAAGGGAAGAATTTACGAAGACCACGGTAACGATAAACATCCCCTTGCAGGAGCTAATATCTATTGGCTTTCATCAACTATCGGGACAACCTCCGATAGTAAAGGAGATTTCAAAATTCCGTTCGCTGACGATTATAAATATTTAGTAGTTAGCTTTATTGGATTCAAAGCCGATACGATCGAAGTAACCGAAAATAAATTCGTGGAAGTATCTCTCAAAGAAGATGCCGAACAAATCGGAGAAGTAGAAGTAAGTGGAGAAAAGGCTTCCACTTCGCAAGATTATTTCGCAATCGAAAATAAATCAACAATGAACGAAAAGGAATTATTCAAAGCAGCTTGCTGTAATCTTTCTGAAAGCTTTGAAACTAATCCTTCTATCGATGTTTCATTTACCGATGCAATTACAGGAGCTAAACAGATTGAGATGCTCGGACTTTCAGGGACTTACACTCAAACCTCCTTAGAAAATATGCCCTATATTCGTGGACTTATGTCGAATATCGGGCTATCATTCGTTCCCGGAACTTGGGTTCAGGCTATTAATGTCTCTAAAGGAATTGGGTCTGTCGCTAATGGATATGAATCGATTACCGGTCAGATTGATGTCGATCTTCGCAAATCAATCTCCTCCGATGAAACTCCTATTTTCCTAAATGTCTATGGCGATTATGATAAACGTTTTGAAGGTAATCTGAATTATATTACTCACCTAAATGAGCACTTTTCTACTATCTCTCTTTTTCATTATAGTACTCGCAATAGTAAGTTCGATATGAATAATGATAATTTTAGCGACCTCCCTACTTTTAAAACTTTGAATATAGCTCAAAGATGGCAGTACTTAAGTATGGATGGTTGGGAAAGCAGATTTGGATTTCAATATGTTACCGATAAAAAAGAAGGAGGAACTTTTAATTCTTCTTCACTCAATTCCCCTCGATACAATTTCGGAATATCTAACAACAACTTAAATATATATGCCAAACTTGGTTATGTTTTTGCAGATGCACCTTATAAATCATTCGGATTCCAGTTTTCATTTACAAATTACCGTAATTCATCTTTCTTCGGTCAGCGGGAGTATAGCGGCAACGAGAAAACCGGTTATTTCAATTTCTTATATCAATCAATTATAAATACCACAGAACATAAATACCGTGTTGGATTTAGTTTCTTGTTCGATCAATTCAATGAGAAATTTATTAATGATAACTATAATAGAATCGAAAAAGTGCCCGGTGCTTTTGCCGAATATACTTATTCCGATGATGACCAAATATCATTAGTTGCGGGAGTAAGAGCCGATTATCATAATCAATTTGGATTTATGTTTACTCCCCGCCTTCATCTTCGCTATTCACCAAATGCAGATTGGGTAATTCGAGGTGTTGCCGGTAGAGGTTTCAGAACATCAAATATTTTCACCGAATATGCTTCTGCCTTAGCAAGTTCACGTGTACTTTCTATTAATCAATCCGGTTCTTACGGTTATGGTCTCGGTCAGGAAAAGGCTTGGAACTTCGGTATTAGTCTTACTCACTATTTTTATTATGATTATCGTGATGCATCTTTTACTATCGATTTTTACCGCACCAATTTCGATCAAGTAACTATTGCTAATCTTGATTCGTCGCCGCAAAAAATAGTTTTCTCTACAATCCAAAACGGTGCATATTCAAATAGTTTCCAAGCTGAATTTGCCTTTAAGCCTTTCGAGAATTTTGATCTAAAAACTGCTTATAGATTCTTGAACGTTAAACAGATGATAGACGGAAAATTTATGGAGCGCCCTTTCAGTGCCAAGCATCGAGCGTTTATTAATTTTGCTTATTCGACAGAGAAAGAAAAGGAAGATGATCCGCAGATGTTTTATGACTTAACGATTCAGTATTCGGGTAGTAAGAGAATTCCTTCTACCTTATCTAATCCCGAGCAATATCAGATGCCATTAAGTTCACCAGCATTTTTTACTGTTAATGCACAGGTTACAAGAACATTTTTGCCCGGATTGGATTTATATCTTGGTGTAGAAAATCTTTTTGGTTATCGGCAGGAAAATTTAATAATCGATTCCTTTAATCCTGACAGCCAGTTTTTTGATGCTTCTATGGTATGGGGTCCTGTTTCCGGAGCTATGGCATATGCAGGACTCCGTTTTAGAATGTAATTGTTACACGTATTGCAGAAGATTAATCAGGATATAAACGTTGGCGAGTTCGTTTTAGAATGTAAATGTTACAGCCCTCGAATGGCGGTTAGTTAGTATGATAACTGTCTTCTGTAACCACAAAGAAGCTCCTTTTTTTTCGGGAGCTTCTTTTTTTTAACCTACCTGTTTTCATAGGCTTCCTTCTATAAAAAGTTTTATTCAATACTAAGTTTCCTTCTACCAGAAACTTCTTTTCACTTAGCCATCATTCAATTCCTGATTCTTTCTTTTTTTAATTCTGTATTTAGCTGGACAATTAATTAATTTTGGAAACAAAAATTTTATCGGAATTATGAAACCTATTATTAATGATTTTGGAAATCTTTCAGATGGACGAAAAGTAACATCTTTCCTCCTTAAAAACACTCACGGCATTGAAGTAAAACTTATTAACTACGGTGCCACATTAACCTCATTATTAAGTCCCGATAAAATTGGCTCTTGCTCTGATATAATACTTGGTTATGATACTATTGAAGAATATGAAAATGATAAATTCGTTATGGGTTCTACTGTCGGCAGATTCGCTAATAGAATTGGGGGGTCTAAGTTTTTCATTGATGGAACTGAATATAAATTAGGCGAAAACCGTCCAGGATATACATTGCATGGTGGAAAAGAAGGATTTAATAAAAAATTATGGAATTATGATACTTTCGAAACATTATCCGGCATTGGTGTTCAATTCAGTTATCTTAGTAAAGATGGTGAAGAAGGATTCCCCGGTAATCTTCTTACTATTGTAAAATATTATCTCAATGAAGAAAATGAATTAAAAATCTCTTTCGATGCAGAAACTGACCAACCAACCCACGTTAATCTTACTAATCATGCTTACTATAACCTAAGTGGTGATTTTTCCTCATCAATTCTTGACCATCATCTCTCTTTGCATTCTGAAGAAATAACAGAAGTTGATAAAAATTTTATTCCGACAGGTATAATTCTTTCTATAACAGGTTCTGATTTGGATTTTATTGAAGATATGCCGATTGGTGAAAAAATAGATAAAGTAGATGGCGGTTACGATTTTAATTATCTACTTAAAGGGAAATTAAATGAATTAAAACTTGCCGCTGAAGTTTCCGAATCAATAAGCGGGAGAAAAATGAAATTATTTACTACATATCCCGCTATACAGTTTTATTCAGGAAATTTTTTAGATGGAACATTGGGTAAAACAAGGAAACCGATGAATCGCCGTACTGGCTTTTGTCTCGAACCTCAATTTTACCCTGATTCTCCTAACAGACCCGAGTTCCCTTCAACCCTGCTTAAACCGGGTGAAAAATATCATCAGGAAATCTTATTGAAATTTGAATAAAAAAAAAGCAGTAAGGTTTTCCTTACTGCTTTTTTTAATTTTTCTTAAATCTGCAACTTATACAACCAATTTTTTATCTGTATATAATAAATCCATTCCCTTTTTGGGAGAAGATTCCGGTTTTATTAAAAACTATTTCGTGAACTTCATTACACTATTATCTTTTAATGTAATCATAAGTGAATTAGCATCCGTTGAATAAACTGTTGCATTACTTAATTCATTTAAAAATTTTCCTGAAAGAGAACCTTCGGGACATTCCATTTTTGTTAAGCTCATTTCACCTACTAATAATTTGTGATCGTCCATTTCAATTTTACCAAAACCTCTATTACAATCAGCTTTTACAATTATTCTTCCATTATCTTTTAATTCAATTGTATAATCATCGGACATCTTAACATCTAATTTATCATTTTCATATGTTGTTGCAACCCATTTCCAAGGAGTATTTACGGCTGGAGTTACTTCTAATTTAGCTAATTTTAATCCTTCGGAGCCAAACATTTTTTCATCATATTTTACTGCAACCAATGAACTGTTCATAAATTCAAATGCAATATTAACGGGATTATATGATTTTCTACCGTTCATTTTATCTAATATAACATTTACAGTATTTCCCGAAGCCTTCCAAGTGCCTTCTTCTACTACAGCTGGTTTACCATTCTGATAATCACTTGTTAAGACAGCGCTATTGTCTTGATATAAATTCAATGTCATAATTCTTCCTGGAGAACTCGCTGAAGCTAATTCGGCTGTATATTTCCCCGCAACATCCCCATTTGCATACACATTATTTAATGAAATAATCGTTAGTAATAACATCGTAAATATGGCAATTGCACGTTTCATGATCCCTGCTCCTTAATATATTTTAATTTTTATAGTTCTAAAAATAGTGTAATTTTTTTACACTACAAATTAGACGTTTCTAGATGCAAAAAGGTTGCATCAATTTGATGCTATAATTTCCAAATGAGTCATAAATAAATCCGCTAAAAACAATTCAAATCAAGGATATGGCATCTTAATATAATAATCCTTTTTTATCTTTTTTCTCTTGCATTTGAGAAAATGACGATTTATTTTAGACTCTAAAATAAATTATATATGATAAATACATCTCAATTACATCATCAAGTTGAAGAATTAGCGGAATTAGTCTGCGAATTGACACATACTTGCAATAGAACTCAAGATTTTTTTGCAAAAAGCTTTAATCTAACCCCTGCTGAGTTCCGCGTTCTAAAGTTATTTGCTTTCAACGAAACTCTCTCTATTAAGGAATTATGCGATATACTTTCTATTACTCCGGGACGAATTACGCAGATTATATCCGGATTAGAGGAGAAAAAGTTCGTTATTAGGATTTCAAATACTGATGACAAAAGAAATGTAGCTATAAAAATACTTCCTAAAAGCCGTCCATTTATTGAAAATCTATATAATAGCCACATGAGTATTCACGAGGATATTTTAAATAAAATGGAACAGCCCAAAAGGGATAATTTAATTGAATCTCTTCGGTATTTGATTACCGAATTAAATAAAAAAAAGAAAGAATAATCTTTTATACTCTAAATTAATTAAGAAAAAATATGAAAAAAATTGTAATTGCATTACTGCTTATTGGATTAGTGATAACTGCATCAATAGTTTTCCTAAAACCAACAGAAGCAGAACAATCGAATATTTCACTTCTTAAAGCAAAATATTCTAAGAAACATGTACCCTCTGTGGATCACTCAAAATTTGCAATCCTTCAGAAGACATTCAATAAGCCTCAAGATGCCACAGCAGCTTGTATCTCCTGCCACACAGAACGCCATAAAGAAGTAATGCACTCCAATCACTGGAATTGGGAGCGTGAAGAATATGTTGAAGGTAGGGGTATTGTCTATGTAGGAAAGAAAAACGCTATTAATAATTTTTGTATTGGAGTTGAGGGAAACGAACAAAGCTGTGCTAAGTGTCATATCGGTTTTGAAATGTCAAGTTCTATGGCACCAATGACCGACCCGACAAATATCGATTGCCTTGTTTGTCATGATAATTCCGAAACCTATGCAAAAGGTAATGAAATGGCAGGAGCCCCCGATAAAAATGTCGATCTTAATCTTGTTGCTCAAAAAGTAGGCAGACCGATGCGCTCTAATTGCGGCGTTTGCCATTTCTTCGGCGGCGGTGGTAATAACGTTAAACATGGTGATCTTGAATCTTCGATGTTCGAGCCATCAGCAGATATTGACATTCACATGTCCCCTGAAACTTCTAATCTTGTATGTGTTGATTGCCATACAAGTCAAAACCACATGATGAAAGGAAAAGTTTATTCTCTTTCTTCGATGAATAGAAACCGTTCAACATGCGAACAATGCCATACCGATACACCTCACGATGCTGAAATCTTAAATGAGCATACAGTTAAAGTTGCATGCCAGACTTGTCATATTCCTGTATATGCTAAAGCTAATTCAACAAAGATGGCTTGGGATTGGTCAACTGCCGGCAAACTTAAAAATGGCGAACCTTTTACCGAAGAAGATGCTAATGGCAATCATTCATATATGTCAATAAAGGGTTCTTTTACTTGGGCAGATAGCGTTAAACCAGAATATATCTGGTTCAATGGTACTGCTGATCACTACTTACTTGGGGATGTAATTAATGATACGACCAAGCCGATAAAAATTAATACACTTAATGGTTCTTATGCTGACCGTGATTCTAAAATTATTCCGGTTAAAATTCATAGAGCTCGTCAACCATTTGATCCAATTAATAAAATGGTTGTTCAGCCTAAACTCTTTGCTGATAAAAAAGGTGAAGGTGCTCTTTGGGTAGATTTTAATTGGTTAAGAGCTGCAAAAGTAGGAATGGACGAAGTGCATCTTCCGTTTAGCGGTCAACTTTCTTTCGTTAGAACCGAAATGTACTGGCCTATTAATCACATGGTATCTTCAAAGGAAAATACTCTTTCCTGCAATCAATGCCACACAAGAGATAATAGCCGTCTTGCCGGATTAAACGATTTTTATATGCCTGCAAGAGATTATTCCAATATAGTAGAACTTGGCGGGAAACTAATAATTCTTTTATCGCTTATTGGTGTTATGATTCATGCAGGAATAAGAATTTCTACTAACCGAAAATCGAAAAAAGAGGTTCATAATGAAATATAAAGTTTATATCTATAAATCCTTTGAGAGATTCTGGCATTGGATGCAGGCAATTCTTATTTTTATGTTAGCCGCTACCGGATTCGAGATCCATGGATCATTTACATTTTTCGGTTATCAGAATGCCGTAAAATATCACAATGTTTCCGCTTATGCTTTTATCATTTTGATTGTATTCGCTATCTTCTGGCATTTTTCAACAGGAGAATGGAAACAATATATCCCAACCGCAGCGAACTTAAAAGCACAGATTAATTACTATATATTTGGGATATTTAAAAATGCTCCTCATCCGACTAAAAAAACAGTTCTGAGCAAATTAAACCCACTTCAAAAATTAGTTTATCTCGGTCTAAAGGTTTTAGTTATTCCGGTAATGGTTGCAAGCGGCTTACTCTATATGTTCTATCGCTATCCGCAGAAAGATGCTGTTGAATCATTAAATATTGCTTCCCTCGAAGTTATTGCTATTGTACATACAATTGGGGCTTTATTATTAATCGCTTTTATTATTACTCATCTCTACTTAATTACTACCGGTGAGACGGTTACGTCCAATTTAAAAGCAATGATTACCGGTTACGAAGAGTTAGAAGACGAAGATAAATCATCAAAAGAAAATAAAAAAGATTGAGGATAATATGAACGAAACAAAATATATGAATCCATATTTGGCAGGTTTCTTTTTAGGACTTCTGCTATTAGCAACAATATTTATTACAGGTCGTGGACTTGGTGCGAGCGGTGCAGTTAAAAGTGGTGTAGTTGCCGCTGTAGAAACAATTGCCCCCGGACATGCATCTGAAGCAAAATTCTACAAAGAATATTTGAAAGAGCATGATAATAACCCACTTAAAAACTGGCTCGTATTTGAAGTGCTCGGTGTTCTTATCGGAGCTTTTATCTCCGGTCTCGTTTCTAATCGCCTAAATTGGACTTTAGAAAAATCTCCGGGAGTAACTTCAAAAGTTAGAATTGTAACTGCAATAATTGGAGGACTGCTCTTTGGGTTTGGTGCCCAACTAGGGAGGGGATGCACTAGCGGTGCGGCTCTAAGCGGTATGGCGGTTCTTTCCTTTGGTGGTATAATTACAATGTTTGCTATCTTCGGCGGTGCTTACATGTTTGCATATTTTTTTAGAAAACTTTGGATTTAAGGAGAGGAGATTATTATGGGACCATTAGTACCTGATGTAATTGGAAATGAACTGAATTTTGTTGTCGCTCTCTTTATTGGAAT
>Ga0172380_10002109_pt1 | contig 32119 bp, 33 predicted proteins | sample Leawe162metaG_FD_119747 | JGI IMG/M metagenome (GOLD analysis project Ga0172380, IMG submission 119747) | Leachate microbial communities from a municipal landfill in Southern Ontario, Canada - Leachate well 162 metaG | ecosystem: Engineered > Solid waste > Landfill > Unclassified | place... | reverse complement strand
TTATCCTTATAAGTTCGATTGGTGGCAATCGAAAAATTTGTCACTTTTATACCAGAAGGCAGAGCCTTCATTTCGGGATCACGAACAAGATTACCGTAGAGAAATGCTTTGTTTAGATACATTTATTTAACCCTTCCGGGTAGATTAATTAATAAACTATTCTAAGACTAATTCATCTATCGTCTTGTCTAACTCCTCGACTGTGGCTGGCTTGGAATCCTCTTTCTTGGAAGCTTTTTTAACTTTTGGAGCAGCGGCGACCACCTCTTCCTTAGCTGGTGCGCGCACGGTTAGTTTCGGCGTAAACATAGTGTTCTCCCTTACGGTCTTAATAAGCAAATAACGTAGGACGTGAGGATTGGCCTCGACCGCCTTGTTTATTGCTGGTATTAATTCTGACTTAGTCTCGAACTTGATCCAGCCAAAATAGGCTGAAGTGAATTTCTTCTTAGTGTCCGCGACAGACTTGGTCATTGGGTAAGCGAGGTTAATAAGCTTTGGTTCGCCAACACTCACTAGCGATCCTCCATCCTTCAGAACTATTGCCTTTAAAGTCTCGACCTCTTTAGGCACGTTTTCCTCCGCAACGGTGGAAACTATATGGTAACCAAGTTCGTAAACCTGGAGACCACCCTCTTCTACTTGTTTTTCGACTTTTTCCATAGACCCAAGACTAACATAAACACCCTTCTCAAGCAAGGCGAGAGCGCCTAAACCAAAGTGGATAACCCGGCCGAGGTTCCCCTATGCTCCAAATACAGAGTGTGCATTTTTTAGCATTTGCAATCTCACTTGCTCGACATTTTCCCCGCGAATTTCCGCGATTTTTTTGTACACTTCTATAACATAAGACGGCTCATTTTTTTGTCCTCGATATGGCACAGGGGCCACAAAAGGCGCATCAGTTTCAGCTTGAATTTTATCCAAAGGAATATTTTTTATTATTTCATCGTAGTTTCTAGCAAAGGTAATAACGCCAGTGAAAGAAAGGGTGAAACCAAGATCAATAAACTTTCTAGCTTGCTCAAGACTACCAGCAAAAAAGTGCATATTACCTCTTACTTTCCCTCGATAATTATTTAAAATATCGTAGATATCATCATAAGAATCTCGGGCGTGAATCATTAGGGGTTTATTGTGTTTGATGGCAAATTCAATTTGCTGAATAAAAACTTCTTTTTGTTTTTCTTTTATTTTTTCAATATCGCCCTCTAGTTTAAAGTAATCCAAACCACACTCCCCGATCGCTACCACTTTTGGATGAGAAACTAATTTATCAAACTCTTCTTCGATAAAAATAGGTACAACACCATCCTTGGGATGCACACCGATACAAGCCCAGATATTGTCATTCTGCTCGGCGATTTTCACTACTTCTCTAGAGTCTTCCAAAGTCGTGCCGATAATGATCGTCCCGACTTCATTTTTATGTAAGTTAGCAATTACGGTCACTTGATCGACTGGATAGTCAGATAGGCAGAGGTGTGAGTGGATGTCGATGTATTTCATGGTTTAATCTTTTCTAGCAAACAGTGGCGCTTCCGGACTCTTATTTTCTTTGATTAATTTCAATATCTTTTCAGCAGTTTCCGGTAAGATTGGTTGCAACTTCATTGCTATTCCTCGCAAATGAATCAATAAATATTTGAGATCTTTTTCTGCTCCTGCTTTGTCAATTTTAATTTTTGAAAATGGTTTCTCTCTCTGAATATATTCATCTAGACCCTTAATATCGACGTTCCAAATCTCGTCGCAATATTTCTGAATATTAAATGTTTCTAAATTTTCAATTACTGTTTTTTCTGTCCAAAATTCTGAAGATTCATCATCAATTGTCACACCATAGCTCTCCGCCATCTTCATTACCCGACTCACGAGATTCCCCAAACCATTGGCTAAATTAGCATTGTAAGATTCTTTAAATTTCTCAACAGTAATATCACCGTCTTCAAATGGAGAAATCTCTCGAGCTAGATAATAGCGCAAAGCATCCTTGCCATACTCGTCGATTAAAGAAATTGGATCAATAACATTACCAACTGACTTGGACATCTTTTTACCGCCAGAGGTAATAAACCCGTGCACAAATAAGTTCTTTGGTAAGGGTAGACCAGACGACAAAAGCATTGCTGGCCAGATGGCGGCATGAAAACGTAAAATATCTTTACCAATGACCTGAACATCGGCAGGCCAGAATTTTTTAAATAATTCATTCTCATTCTTTCCATATCCTAAAGCAGAAATATAATTAACCAAGGCATCACACCAGACGTAGATAACCTGAGTTGGGTCACCAGGCACAGGAATACCGTGTGGCACATTAGCAATCGGCCGGGAAAAACTTACGTCCTGAAGACCTCTTTCAAATAAAGCTAGAATCTCATTCTTGCGTGACTCTGGAGTAATTTTTAGTTCATCTTTTTCAATTTTCGATTTCAATTGAGAAGTATATTTTGAAAGCCTGAAAAAATAATTTTCCTCTTTAATTTTTTCTGGTAAGGTACCGTGCATTGGACATTTTCCATCTATTAAATCCTTATCGGTATAAAAAGCTTCACAGTTCTGACAATACAAACCCTCGTAGGCATTTTTATAGATATCATCAGAAGCAACCAGTTTATTCCACACGGCGATTGCACCGGGCCAATGATTTTCTTTGTCAGTTGTCTGAATAAATTGATCGAAGGAAATATCTAAATCTAAATATAATTTTTTAAAGCCTTTAGTTATTTCACCTAAAAAAACATCTAGAGTTTGGCCTTTCTCTGCCGCGGCTTTGGTCACCTTACCAGTATTTTCGTCTGCCCCAGCCAAAAAATATGTATCTTCATTAATTAACTTGTGATATCTAGCCAAAATATCACACAGGGTCATAGTGTAAGCGTGCCCCATGTGTAATTTCGCGTTAGGATAAAATATTGGACTCGTAATATAAAAATTCTTAGACATGCAATTTGTTGCTCTCGGTGGTCTTGTCGCGTTGGACATCGTCAATGAATTCCATGATCGCCGAGGTAATAGGGACAGACAAAATGATACCAAGGAAGCCGGCTAATTTAGCACCAATAATCAAAGACAAGATCACAATGATTGGTGAGATACCGACCACCTTTTTCACGACAAGAGGATAAATTAAATGATTTTCAAACTGTTGAATGATGACGAAAAGGCCAAGAACGAGCAAGCCCATCGTCACACCCCCACCAAGGAAACCAGATAAAATCGCGGGGATAGCGGCCAAAATTGGACCAAACAAAGGGATAATTTCTAGTACGCCGGCTAAAACTGCCAAGATTAAGGCGTTTTTGACACCCAAAATCATTAAGCCTAAATAGACCAAAATACCGACCAGAACACCGAGTAATAGCTGACCCTGCATCCAGTAACCAATTTTTCGCTGAGAACGTTTCCACAGGTCGACGATATAAGCTTCGTTCTTTATTGGAGTGATAATTTTTAAGAATTTTTCTACTCCATTTTCTTGCACGGCGAGATAAAAAGACAAGACAATCATTAAGACAAAAGATAAAGCACCTCCGAAAATACCGCTGGCGATTTTAATCAGGCCGTCAGAGGTATTCACCGCTAAAGACTGGAATTGATTAATTAAATCTCCCAAGGCTGAAGGCTTTAAAGTACCATCAGATAAACCACCGAGAATTCCTTTGCCTTCTGTTAGGCCTTGAGATAAGCCGCTAGCCACTTTGCTAGTATCGGCAATCTTACTATCATTTAATGGGTTCCACAGAGTCAGGGAGTCTAAATATTTTGGTGCTTCACTTAGTAAACCAGAGGCCTCCTCGAGCACTGGTGGAATAAAGAAGTATAACAGACCGGCAAAAACTAAGACAATCACAATATAAGTAAGCAAAACAGAAAAAATTCTTTTAATTTTATAACGAGCGGACCATTTAGTGATCGGCTCAACAGCGGAAGCAATCACCACAGCTGTTAAAACCACTAAGACCAGATCCATCATCTTATATAATAAGAAAGCTAGAACAAATATCACGATCGCCTTGATAATAGTGCTAGAACTGATATTTATATTAAAATTTTTATCTGATTTCTCCATAAAGACTATTGTAACACAGAAGTGAAATCAAGGAAAATTAGAATTTCAAAATATCAGCTAGTGGTTTTTTGTCTTCAAAACGACCAACTATAGCCAAGTTCAAACCTCGATCGACAAATATCTCTTTAGCCAAATCTTGAACCTGTTCGGCAGTCACAGATTCAACTTCCTTCTTAATTTCCTCTGGGGTTTTAATCTTTTCATTCATGATTTCTTGGAAACCATAGAACTTGGCCAGGGAATTTGATGATTCGAGACCTAAATACATAGTACCAATCAGGTTTTGTTTTACTTTATTTAATTCTTCAGCTGAGACTAGTTCGGTTTTTAATTTATTAAGCTCAGATAGAATCACAGAGACCACTTCAGCCACTCGTTCATTATTGACTCCCGCACTGACTGAAAATAGACCATGATCAGTTAGAGCATCTTGCGAAGCGCTAACATAGTAACAAACCCCCATCTCATCACGTAATTTTTTAAACAGACGCGAACTCATACCAGCATCCAAAATACCAATAAGCACATCCATGATCTTGTTTCTTTCATCGTAAGTATTAAAAGTGCGCACACCTAAAACCAGGTGGGCTTGATCGGTATCTTTTTTAAACAAAGCGACTTCAGGTTTAGTTTGTTTTTCTTGAACCGGTATCTTAATCCCCTTTTCTGATTTTGGCATTGCTGAAAAAATTTTCTCAACCTCTGACAAGGTTTTAACTTCGTCAAAATTACCAGACACAATTACCGTCGTAGCACTAGAAACATAAAACTGATTACGATATTTAATAAAATCTTCTCGATTGATTTTCTTGATATTATCTTTTGGCCCAGCAATATCCCAACCGGCTGGTTGATCGCCATAGACTAATTCGGTAATCAAATTCTGCACCTTATACTGAGGTAGATCTTCGCGCATATTTATTTCTTCAATAATCACCCCCTTTTCCTTTTCAATTTCTCTTTCATCAAACAAAGGATTCAAATACATATCGGAAATAACATCGAGTAGTTTTGGCAGTTGATTATATTCGGCTTTGGCATAATAGCCGGTATATTCTTGTGAAGTGAAAGCATTGTAAATCGCACCGATCGTGTCGAGCTCGGTGCTGATATCAAAATTATTCGGACGATTCACTGTCCCCTTAAAACACATATGCTCTAGAAAATGTGAGATACCATTTTTATCTTTAGTTTCATATTTTGAGCCGGCTTCCACGAGCACAAATACTGTGACAGTGGGATTGTCTTTCATTGGTATGGTAATCACTCGCAAGCCGTTACTTAATACTGTTTTATTATAAGTCATAATTAAGTGAATTATTTGTAAACATCATGGTCACCAATAGTATGAAAAAATACTACTTCAGCACTAATAAACTCAAAAACAACGCGATTTTTGTAATCAACCGAGAAAGACCAGAAACCCTCAAGCTCTCCTGACAGTTTATGCGTTTTCAAAGTTCTAGAAAAAGGATCTTTTCTAAAAATAAGTTCCTTGGATTCGGCCGTTAATTTTAAATCTTTATTAATTTTTTTATACTCTCGATTAAACTTTTTAGTATAAAAAATTTTCATAAAAATTACCTAAGATCTTTTAGGGAGCGCAATAATTTTACCCTACCTAGACGTGCATCTCTCTGACTTTCTTTTAATTCCTTAATTAAACGATCGTTCTCCCAAGCCCGAACGGCGTCTCGAAAAAACTCACTAATTGAGGCGTAGTTCCCTTCTTTAACCGCCAAATCCACATTTTTCTTAAATGAGGCCGGCATAGAAATGTTTAAAGTTATTCTCATGTATTTAGTGTAGCAAATTGTGCTACAGGCTGTCAAGCCTAACTTTAGCTTAATTTAGCCTTTAAATAAGCTGGTAGTTCTTTTACACTAATCCTCTCCTGCTCTCCTGTATCGCGATCACGGACTGTCACTGTATCATCTTTTTCAATTGTATCGAAATCTACCGTGACGCAAAATGGTGTGCCGATTTCATCTTGTCGACGATAGCGCTTGCCAATATTACCATTACTATCAAACTCCAAGGAAAATTCTTTTTGTAAAACTTTGTAAATTTCACGAGCCTTCTCAACCAAAACTGGTTTATTTTTAAGCAAAGGAAATACCGCCACTTTCACTGGAGCTAAAGCTTTCGATAGTTTAAGAAATACTCTTTTTTCGCCACCCAACTCATCCTCGGTATAAGCCTGATCAAGAAACATCAAAAACAAACGTCCCAAACCGACCGATGTTTCCATAATGTGCGGAATGAAACGTTCTTTAGTTTCTTCGTCATAATAACTTAGATCAACACCGGAAAATTTTGAGTGCTGTGATAAGTCCCAATCACCGCGGGCGTGAATTCCTTCGACTTCTTTAAAACCGCCGAAACATTTGAAATCATATTCGATATCATAAGCTTGCGAGGCATAATGAGCGAGTTTCTCATGCTTATACCAACGCAAGGATTTTGGATCAATACCATAATTTAAATACCAATTATGACGAATTTCCTTCCACATCTCATAAGATTTTTCCATATCTTTTGGATGTAAAAAATACTGCATTTCCATTTGCTCGAACTCACGAGTACGGAAAATAAATTGGCGAGCGGCAATTTCATTACGGAAAGCCTTACCGACTTGAGCAATACCGAAGGGTAGTTTTGGATGCAATGAATCGACAGTGTTTTTATATTCCAGATAAATACCCCCGCAAGTTTCTGGTCTCAGATAAACCACATTCTCTTCTGTTAAAGTGTCCACTGGGGAACCGAGGTTTGACTTGACCATCAGAGAAAATCGACGAGCGGCAGTTAAATCGGTCGAGCCACAGCTGACACACTTGAGTTTTTTAGCCCCACGCAACTTGTCTAATTCAATATTAATAAACTCGATCGTGGCTTTATCGGCTGAAATACCAAAAGATTCTAGTAGATGATCAGCGCGCATGCGATTCTTACAATTTTTACAATCAACTTGTGGATCATCAAAATTACCGACATGACCAGAAGCCAGCCAGGTTTGTGGATGCATAAAAATAGCGCTGTCCAAGCCGTAAACATCGTCTCGCAATTGAATCATATGCTTGAGCCAAGCATTTCGTATATTATCTTTTAACAGGATACCATAATGGCCATAATCATAGGTGCCGGGCAAACCACCATATATCTCCGAACCTTGATACACAAAACCACGCTGTTTACACAGTGATACTATTTTCTCCATCAAATCACTTTTGTCGGTCTCTTTTTTCATAAATACAGTATATAGAATAGAAAAATTTTCACAACTATTGCACGACTTTTTCTTGGCCGATTCGGAAATATGGATCATTAGTGAGCGAGGTAGTCACGGCACCAAAAGAACCGTCTGTGGCCGTACCAGTAAACGTGTCTTTGGCCTCAAGTTTAAGATTACCAACCAAATTTGGACTCTGGCCAATCTGATCCACGCTTGGCAAGAAAGAAATCTTAAAGGAGGCTTCTCGGGCCGGTGAAATAGTACCAGCTCCAGAGGAAACATTGCCAACGCTCCAAATTAATTCGCGTGTCGTCTCATTGAAACTAAATTTTTCACTAGCCGGACTCACCGTGTCTAGCCATTTAATATATGGCGGTAAAACTGTCGATACTCGAACACCTGATAAACCATTTAGAGGATTGGTCACCGTCCAGGTGATAGTGTAAGTACTTTCCGTTTCAGCTTTTGGTGGAATCAAACCAGTATTTTGAAATGGTCCGATATAATACAGAGCTTTGGCAAAAACCTGGGGGGCCGAGGCAATCTTAACTTTTCTGGTATCAGAGAACAAAACATCTTCCGCTTGATTACTACCATAATCAACTCTTTGGCCTTCAACTGAAATGGTAAAATTAATGATCGGGTTACTTAAACCAGAACCAGTCACTGAATTAATACCAAAACTTTCAAAAACAAATTTACTTTCACCAGAATCACCTGGGTCTAATATTTTTAAGTTTGGATCGGTCGACTGATTAAAGATGACAGTATTATCCACCGAACGATAAAAACCTTCCTCGGCTCTAACTGATGCTTTATTTAAAATATTACCGCTCATTTTTACAGCCAGTGAGACATCAGATACTTGATAGGCCAGATTATTCTGCCATTTTATAATCACTTCGACTTTTTCACCGGCCGTCGAAACATATTCCGAAGAATTTTCTCCATTAAAGAAGACGTCGGCACTGACAAATGGTCGCCTGATAGTAATGGAAGAAAAAGAAGTGTTGAACGGGACATCAGTTTTTAACTTGTCGGTTTTTGACTGAGTACCGATACTAAAATTGAAGCCGCGCTCTTCTCCCTCTTGGCCATTGAGCAAGCCGGATATTTTGAGTGTTCTCTTGGCTCCTGGTTCTAAATCACCAATCAGCCAAACATTGTTCTTTGATGAAAAATTTGGCTCTGAGCGAGAAAAAGTGAAACCAAATGGATATTCGGCAGTCAAAAGTAAATTTTTCAAAACCGTGGGAGAATTGGAAGTAATTTCCACTGTCACATCGACAGCTTGATTAGTATTTACTTCTTTCGGAGCGGTGACCACCAGACTGACGGGTGAAGAATTTAGTAAAATCGAGACAGTTTTAGTTTTGTTAAAAAGAGAATTAGATCCTGGAACTTTGTATTCCAAAGCGATGATAATTTCCTTCTCCTCATTTTCTGAACCAAACAAGACAACGCTTAGATTCTTCTTCAGATGTGCTCCCTGAGAAATATCGCCCAAATACTCTTGCACCCTTTTTGCAGATAACGAAGTATCATTGGCCTGTCGTGCGCCATCAGGAAAAGTGACGCCCAGATCAACACCTAAAAGTTTGACATTGTTATTGTTGATAATTTCAATCTCAAATGGTAAAAGTTCACCACCGGCAATTGAAATTGGGGCTCGAACATTTATTTCAATATTATCTCCCGACACGATATTGCCACCACCCAAGAAACCAAAAAGTACCACCAAAACAGCAATAATAAAAAAAATAATCGAGCCTAATAAAATCTTGATCGGCAAAGATATTCCTATTTTTTCTGGAACGATCGAGCTGATTTCTGCTCCGACCACGGTCGGTTCAGTCCAATCTTGGTTTATCGTACTTTCCCGATCAGAGAGTTCATGTCGCTTAACTTTTTTAGACACCAAATCCTCGCGCGCATCCAGCACTTTTTCCAATTGACTAATTTTACTTTTTGGATCAGCGTACATAAATTAAAGTCCTTAAATTATAACACTTTTTGATTATCGCGGAAAGCTAGAGGTGGGTCTCTTTCAAAGATTTATTTATCTCGAGAATCGCCCGACTTTTTAAAATTGACATGGATGATAGAAGTTCTCTTGTGAAATAAGGTGATTCATTGAATTGATCAAAGTCCCCCATCTGGCCAATATAGCCTAGTGAAGATAAAATCCTCAAGGCCAACACACATTCAAAATCTTCTAAATTCTTTTTATCTAGATTTTCTGTTTGAAGAAATTTGAAACCATGAAAAAGATAATCAAAAAGCTGTTCGTTTTTCTCTTCCCCGTGTAAAAGTCTTAAAAGCAAAGAAAAAATGCGTGAGACAAGTAAAAAATTTTCTCTCTCCCCCGAATTGATTTTTTTAAAATCAGAAACGGGTTCGGCTCCAGTCAGACGCCAGGTTTCCCTTCCGCGAACCAGAGAAATTTTGGCGAGTGAAAAATCACTCAGACCGTAACGTAATTTTGATTGTAGGTGACGCACCCCCTGAGCACTGGCTCGGATCAAACCAAACTCTCGAGTAAAAATATAATAATATTTATTAGCCTCGTTGAAATTAACGCTTTTTAAGATAAACCCCTCGGCATTATAGATCGCATGTGACATGAAATAGATTTATCTGACAATCTTTAACTTAAATTCAAGATTCTCAATTACAATTGCTTCACCGTCTACCTGGCCGAAAGATACAGATTTCAAATTAGCAATCTTTTTTATTTCTTCATTAAACTTTTGAATTAATTTCTGACCAGAATCGTCTGTTTGAACTAGAAGTTTGGCTTGATCGCCGGGATTTAATTTTTCGGTTTTACGCAACTCTTGAATTGCGCGCAATAATTCTCGGAATCTCCCCTCTTCTTTCAGTTCGTTTGTCAAAACGGTATCCAGCACAACCGATTCAGTAATCACCTGATCAAAGACTACTTCTTTTACATTTATTTCATCTTTAATTAATTCCAAATACTGCTCATTTAAATTAACTTTGACTTTTAATTGCGCTAGTGGTTGTCGCACTTTAATATTGGCTCGCGAACGCAATTCCAAAGCGACTGACACAATATCTCGAACCTCTTGCATCTCAGATAATAGGTTTTCAGCCTCTTTGCCTAACTTAATAATCTCTGGCCACTTGGCTAAATGCACACTCTCTTCGCCGTCATACGCTTTCACTTTCTGATAAAGCTCTTCAGCATAAAATGGCATGACCGGAGCAATCAATTTGGCTAATTGTTCGAGAACAAAGCGAGTCGTTTCAATGGCATAAGTCTTATCTTTCACATCATCAGACTTGAATCGATCGCGCGAACGGCGCAAATACCAAGTAGAAAGATCATCAACAAAATCGGCAATCGGCCGAACGCTTTTATCCAATTCATATTTATCCAAACTTGAAGTGACATCGGTTATTAATTTATTTAGTCGCGACAAAAGCCATCGATCCAAAACGTTGGTCGAGTCTGGGACAAAATTTTTAACTGGGGCCGAAGTGTTTTGACTATACATACCGTAGAAGGAATACACATTGTCCAAACGCATCAAAATCTTTTTCATTATTTCGTCCACGCCTTTTTCGGAAAAACGTAAATCCTCAGCTTTAACAACTGGTGAAGAAATCAAGTAATAACGCAAAGCATCGGCACTGTATTTATTCACAATGTCCATTGGGTCTGGATAATTTTTCAAGCGCTTGGACATTTTTTGACCATCTTCAGTCAAGACAATACCGTTCACGATTACGTTTTTAAAAGATGTGGTGTTAAACAAACCAGTCGAAAGCACTAGCATAGAATAAAACCAGCCACGAGTCTGATCCAGACCTTCGGCAATAAATTCGGCTGGAAAACCAACTGATTTTCTTAGGAAACCAGGCTCAGGATTAAACTTTTTCAAATTTTCAAAAGGATAGTGACTTTCGGCATAAGGCATCGAACCAGATTCAAACCAGCAATCAAAGACTTCGGGTACTCTTTTCATCTGCCCACCGCAAGTACAATTAAATTTGATCTCATCAATATATGGTCGATGTAAATCTAATTCATAATTATGATTATGAGGAATCGGCGCAAAAACTAATTCTTTAACTTCAGAATTTTTTATAAAATCACGAGCTTCATACCTTAATTCAATAGCTTTTTGGGGCTCCAGACCAAGTACACCAGCAAACATCAACCAAATTGGCGTATTGTGTCCGACAATCAAAATATTTTTACCGAGATGTTTTGCATCAAGATCGTAGACAAACTCCGTCATGCGGTTTTTAATCTGAGTATAGTTTTCACCGCCAACTGGTGTCTTATCAAACTTTTCCATTCGTGATTCAAAGAATCTCTGATATTCCGCATCGCTTTTACCATCAAGTTCTCCACCATAGACCTCGTGGAGGCGATCGTCAGTAATGATTTTATCCGAAGATAAGTCTAAGATATCGGCAATAATTTTCGCCGACTCTTGAGTTCGTACAAAAGGTGAAACATAAATCAAATCAATCTTTTTATCTTTCAGTTTTTCCGCTGTTTCAGCCACTTGTTTCTTACCGACTTCGGTCAAATGATGTGGTCGTTTAGGATCAGAGCTAATTACTCCCAAGACATTGTTGTCAGCCTCGCCATGACGAACCACAAAAAGATTATTCCGACCGCCAGTTTTCTTTTTAATATCCTCCACCGAACCAACAAATTCTTTCTCGCCACATTTTTCACAGCGCCAAACCGGTAATGGAGCTCCCCAATAACGCGAACGAGAAATCGCCCAGTCGCGTGCCCCCTCGAGCCATTTACCAAATCGTCCGTCTTTAATGTCCCCAGGGACCCAATTTATTTTTTGATTAGCTTTAACTAAATCATTTTTAAATTTTGTCACCTCCACAAACCAAGAAGACGAGGCGTAGTTTAATAGAGGAGTATCACAACGCCAACAGTGTGGATAGGAGTGAATTAATTTTTCCTTAGCAAACAGAGTCCCCTTCCCAGCCAAGTATTTAATGACTTCCACATCAGCTTTTTGATGATCATCTTTTGGTTTGACATCTTGTCCGGCAAAATCAGTCACTTCTGGTTTAAACTTTCCATTAGTTCCAACGTGCTGAACAAATGGTAAATTATTCTCTTTACCCAAAATCATATCGTCCTCACCAAAAGCTGGCGCGATATGCACAATCCCCGTACCATCTTCGGTTGTCACAAAATTGGCACCGTACACTTTAAAACCATTCTCAATATTTTTTGTCTTATTATTATTGTAATAGTCAAAAACTGGTTTATATTCCTGACCAATTAATTTATTCCCCTTAAACTCCTCAATAATCGCATAATCCTCTTTGATCACTGACAGCCGAGATTTGGCCAGAATATATTTTTCTGGCGCCGACATGACTTTAATTTTCACATAATCAATCTCCGGATTGACGGCCAAAGCAACGTTCCCGGGTAAGGTCCAAGGGGTGGTCGTCCAAGCCAAAAAATATGTGCCAGTTTCCGCTTTGAGTGCGAATTTAACCGTGACAGAAATATCGGTGATGTCTTTATAACCTTGATTAACTTCAAAGTTTGACAAAGTTGTCTCGCAACGAGGACACAGGTGCATAGACTTGAAGCCTTCGTAGACAAAACCTTTTTCATTCAAGCGATCAAAAATCCACCAGACGGTTTCGGTAAATGAGGGATCCATGGTTTTATAATCATTCTCCATGTCCACAAAACGGCCAAGTCTTGGCACAATCTGTTTCCAATCATCGACATAGGTCATCACGCTTTTGCGAGCTTGATCGTTGAATTTCTCGACGCCGTATTCTTCAATATCTTTTTTGCTTTTTAAATTTAATTCTTTCTCAACAATATTTTCCACTGGCAGACCGTGGCAATCCCAACCCCAACGTCTTGGCACATGAAAACCACGCATGGTTTTATAGCGCCCGACCAGATCTTTCATTGTTCCGGCCAAAATGTGACCATAGTGTGGCGTCCCCGTGGCAAATGGTGGACCATCGTAAAAAACATACTCACCTGCTGGCGCTTCTTTATCTAGAGATTTTTTAAAGATTTCCTTCTCTTGCCAAAATTTTAAGATCTCCTCTTCTTTTTGAGCTCTAGCGCTTTTATTGTTTAAATCTGGATTATCCATAGAGATTTATTGTAGCAGGTTAAGGAAAATCCGCCAACTACATCCTATCCGGAACCTTAATTCCAAACAGTTTCAGACCGTTTTGTATGATGGTGACAAAAGCTGAAGTGAGGGCGACTTTGTAGGGCGAATTGGCGTCGGTTTTATCAACAATCTTCCCTTGCGCGTAAAAAGTATTAAATTCCCCAGCTAGCTCAATTAAATACAAAGCCAAATAATGTGGGGCGTATTCCTTGCCCGCTCGGGCGACCACTTCTGGAAACCTGTAAATCATTTTTTCTAGATTTGTGATTTCTGTTCCGGCTTTTTTCCAATTTAATTTCACTCTTTCTTTTCTGGCTTTTTCCAAAATTGCTTTGGCCCTCACACAAGAATATTGCAGGTAGGGACCCGAATCACCTTTCAAATTTAAAATCTCATCCCAATCAAAATTGATATCCCCTTTCGCTTCACGCTTTAAATCATTAAATTTCAGTGCGCCGATGGCCACGACTTCCGCTGTGTCTTGATTAATTGTTTTCGCTCGATCAATCGCTTCATTAATTACTTCATCCAACCAAATCACATTGCCTTTTCTGGTACTCATTTTCCCCTCGGCAAAACGATATAAACCGTGAGCGACGTGTTTCCTTTCCCCCTCTTTGACATAGCCCAATAATTTCTCGGTTTCAAAAAGCTGCTGAAAATACAAAGTTTGCTCTCCGCCCACTTCATTCACAATAATCGTCTCCTGACCGTATTTCTTCTTGCGCCATTTGTCAGCCGCAAGATCTCGCAGAGCATACAAAGACGAGCCATCACTTTTCAGAAGCATTAGGGGTGGATATTTTTCATTAGCAAAAAAAACTAAATAAGCCCCCTCACTTTCCCTAGCAATGGTTGTTTTTTTCACATCGCTGATCACTTCACTCATTTTATTCTCAAAAAAACTTTCACTAAAGGCTGTATCAAATTTCACGTCCAATACTTTATAGATTCGCTTGAATTCAGCCAGAGAAAGTTTCACGCATTTTTGCCAAATTTTTCGTGCTTCAGGGTCGCCTTTTTCCAGTTTAGCAAACCAAGCTCGACCTTCGTCTTCCAGACCCTTATCTTTCTCTGCTTCGTCATGGAATTTCACATACAAATCCACCAAATCTTTGATCGGTGTTTGAGATTTTTGAATGATTTTAATATCCGACCATTTTTTCAAAGCCACAATTAATTTTCCAAATTGCGTTCCCCAATCACCCAAATGATTGTCTCGAATCACTTTGAAACCAGAAAAATCTAAAATATTAGCCACCGCATCACCGATAATCGTTGAGCGAAGATGTCCAACGGTGAACGGCTTGGCAATATTTGGTGAAGAATATTCCACGACTACTTTTTTCTTTTTCCCTAAAATATTTCGCCCAAAATTTTTTCCTTGTTTTAAAATTTCTTTGGTCTGATTTTCGAAAAATTCTGGGGAGAGATAAAAATTGATAAAACCCGGCCCAGCGATTTCGATTTTGGTTATTTCCTTTCCTTTTATTTTATTTAAATTTTCAACTAAATTCTGCGCAATCTCAATCGGACTTTTTTTAAGCTGTTTTGATAAGATTAAAGCAATATTGGTCGCATAATCGCCATGGGAAAGTTCATCCGGGTGTTCGACGGTAAAATTCGGCAACTGCTGGCCATAAAAAGCTTGCTTGATGAGATTTCTAATTTGATCTTGGATCATCATTCTATTTTAACACGGAAATACTCTGCCCAGCCACATAGCCCGTGGTCCAACAGAGTTGCAAAGAGAAACCGCCGGAGGGACGGTCAAAGTCGAGGATGTCGCCGGCGAAATATAGGTTGGGGAAAAGTTTAGAACTCATAGTTTTGAAATCCACTTCACTGAGATCAACTCCCCCACTGGTAACAACGGCTTTGTCTACGCCGAGTAAACTTGAGACCGTCATTTCAAATCTTTTAAATTTTTCAACTAAAGCCAAACGTGCAGCCCGGGGAATATCATTGATTGGCCAATCGCCATCAATCTCCAATTGTCGAAGTATAATTTCATAAACCTTGGTGGGGATTTCTGGAAAAACTAAATTTTTAATTTTTTTATTTAAATTCTTCTCAAAAGTTTCCAGCATCATCTCATGCATTTTATCCAAGCCCACCCCTGAGAAAAAATCGATCGCCATTTTTACTTCGCCATATTCTAAATATTCTCCGATTTCTTTACTCATATTCAAGATAGTTGGACCAGTCAAACCCACGTGAGTAAAAAGAAATCTCCCTTTTTTACTTAAGACTTTTTTATATTGATTATTTTCATTAATCCAAACCGATATTCCCGCCTTATCAATCGCAATCCCCGACAAATCCGTCACCCAACTTTCTTTAATTTTAATCGGAACTAAAGCGGGATTGGAATCGATAACTGTATGACCTAAATCTTTCAACCAAACAAAACCGTCCCCCGTCGAGCCAGTTTCTGGGTGACTTTTTCCACCAGTCGCTAAAATAAAAGATTTAGCAGTAATTTCTCCTGTGGTTAGCTTTGTCGAACCATCTTTATTATTTAAGACAACAGCAGTTATTTTATTTTTCGTTTTCTTGAACTTCGAGACTTCAGCCCCGATGCGAAATTCGACGTTATTCTTTTTCGCAAAATTTACTAAAGTTTTCAAAACGTCCTCACTTTTATCACTCACCGGAAAAACTCGAAATCCAGGTTCGATTTTTGTCTCTAAACCCAAATCATTAAAAAATTTAATCGTTTCGGGCACACCAAATTTAGAAAAAGGAGTAAAAAGAAAATTACCTTTTTTGCCGTATTTAGCGACGAAATCACGATGATTAGGATTGGCATTGGTCAAATTACAGCGACCGCCACCAGAAATCAAAAGTTTCTTGCCTAGGATTTCATTTTTTTCGAGCAGAATAACCCTGGCACCTTTTTGCCCAGCAATCCCCGCGGCCATCAAGCCGGCCGGGCCACCACCGATGATACAGACGTCGAATGTTTCAGTCTTTGTTACCATAAAAATAGCTTAGCATATAATCTGCTTAACTTCATAACTACCGAGAACATAGACTGGGAAGAGGGCCTTGATTAAATCAATAATTGATTGGGTCTGTGTCTGATTTAAATAGCCATCAAATTCAATATAGAATATATATTCCCCAATTTTTTCACCAGTTGGAATTGATTCAATTTTAGTCAGATTTATATTATATTTCTTGAAAGAAGATAATACTTCATAGAGCAGTCCGGGATGATCTTTATTGGGCGTTATCAAAATACTGGTTCGAACATTTTTGCTTAACTTTGATTGATTTTCTTTTTTAGAGATAACAATAAAGCTCGTGACATTGTGATGATTATTTTCGATGTCTCTTTTAAGAATTTCTAGACCAAAATATTTTGCCCCCTCCACCGAACCGATTGCAGCATAAGTCTGATCGATTGAGGCAATCTCTAAAGCTTTCGAGGTGCTGGTCGTCTCGACGATCTCGACCCCCTTCTTTCTGTAATCAGCTAAATATTTAGAACACTGAGCAATCGCCTGCGGGTGAGAAATGATCTTAGTAAATTTTGTGGTTTTTGAAGCAAAACAATGATGAATCGGAAAATGATATAAGTGATTAATTTTTATCTGGTACTTTTTTAAAGCGATAATACACTCTCTCACGCTACCATTTAACATATTCTCGATCGGAACAAGGCCGTGACTAATTTGACCACTATCCACGGACTTAAAAACCTCTTCAATACTATCGCAAAGTAAAAAATCATTTTTAGAATAAATATTTTTTGCTAGAAGATGAGAATGGCTATAGAGAGGGCCAAGAATAGCTATTCGATCTTTAGTGGTCGAAACTTTTTCTTTCAAGTCTGGAACGATTTCGGCCAAAGTATTTTGGTCTTTATTTAAGATTAAAAAATATCTTTGAATATCCAGAATTTTGCTTTCTAGGGCCTTTTCATCGCCACGATCTATTTCTTTTTTTATTTCTTCTAAAGACTCTCGATATCTATCCGACATCAGTTTGGCATATGGATTGTAAGTCTCAATCTCTGCGTAGAGAGCGGAACTTTGAGATAACATCCTTTTAATTAAATTAAGTTTTAAAATAAAGGCCGGAGAGAATAATTCACGGTTTATTAAGTCGAATTTTAAATCCTTGATAGTATTGGCAAAGACTAGATTAGATAGATGATTCAAACATTGGACCACGGCCATCTGTTTATCATGATCCTGAGCGGACATTTCAATCACCTTTAATCCAAGTGATTTGAATAGGTTTTTATACCAAGTCAAAGCCGCTTTTGAGATTCTCTCTGGACAGACAACAAGCGGTTGGCCAGTGAGATCTGCGATTGGACCAAAAATTGGATGAGCACCGACAATTTGGCCTTTGGAGCTGGCGCGCATTATTTCGTTTGGCATGGTTTTGACCGAAGTAAAATCAGACAGAATAGCCTCTCGCCTAACAAATGGTGCAATTTCTTTTATTACTTTTTCTGTCATCGAAATCGGCACACAAATTATAACCAAATCCCCGCGCTTGGCGGCTTCTTTGGGTCTTAATTTAGTTTTTCGACCAGCAATCAAGACCTCGTAACCTTTCAACATAAAAACCCGAGCAAACATTTGACCCATGGCACCAGTCCCTCCGATAATAGAAATAATTTTGGTTTTTTTACTTTTTACCACTTTTTTTAATTTGTTTAAATATTCCCTTTTGAATCTCCCGCGATTGTTTCATAATATTTTTAAATAAGACTTTAACAAAATCCGAGTTAAGACCTAAAACCAAAGCTTGATCAGTTTTATTTTTCAAAATCTCTTTCTCCCTCTTTGAGTCTTGAATTGGTAAATTATTATCGATTTTATATTTAACGACTTCATCAAGTAAAACAAACCTTTGTTTTATTAAACCCAAAATGTCCTCATCTATTAAATCAATCTTTTCTCTTATTTCTTTGATATTCATATAAAAAGAGTAGCATAAAAGACGACTGAGACCAAACATAGAAAAGGGCCGGCGATGTCTGACATCGCCGGCCCGCACTCCCCATTTAGGCCTTGCCCAAGATATAATCCACAGCATCGCTGGCCTTATACGAACTGTCCGGTGTTGGCATAAGTTTCAGCAGGAAACTCACATCATCATCGACTGTAACGATCGCCGGTTCCGTGTCCGGTCCGCGGTTACCAGTCCGACACAAACCACAACACAGACAGCCTCGCCCAACCGTGTCCTCAATTTTTCCGCCCTTGCGTACGACGTATGTCTCAACTGGTTCGCCAGGACAGCGATAACCGATCGTGCCATCTGGTTTCTCGTACAGTGTCACCAAGACACCATAACGACAAACCCGCTGTCGATCGTTATACACCCGCTCTTCAGAGATGGTCCCATCAATCAAGGCAACCTTGAACGGAAAACCGGACGTCGAAATCCGAGAGTCCGTCCTCACCTTCAATTTACCGAGCCAGCCCAGACGACGCGCTGTCTGCCGAATCGTCGGGTTCATTCCCGAATCTTCAGAAAGAGCAAAGATACCACCGGCCTGAATTCCCACTGCCCCAACCGACCTAGCCCAAGCCAACTTTTCTGGCGAAGCGTACGAACCGCCAATCCAGAAAGGTAAACCGAGTCCGGCTAGTTTGACATAGTCCACCTGATCTTCCCCGCCATAAACCCCACTCCTTCGAGGAGGAGCGTTGTGACCTCCCGCCGTCGACTCTTCGACGACAAAACCAAAGATGCTATCTTTCGGTAGTCTCTTTGTTAAAATCCCCGCCAGAAGATTAGAAGAAATGATGGGGATGAACCCAGGTTTCTTCAATAGCAGAACCTTATCCAGATCCGAACCAAAGAACGATCGGGGGTTAAACCTCATCGTCCATTTTTTCAGATTTATGCCGACAACTGGCACGATATACTCAGCCTCCTCACCTCGAGAAAACCGACTGATCACTTCTGGAATCTGATTCGGAAGAATGCCCGCTCCTACGGTGATAAAGTCCACCTCAGCAAGCATAGCTCCAAAAATCGATGACAAAAGTGGCATCGAGATTTTTTCCAGATAGTTGATACTAACTGGATTTTTATGCCCCTCCTTCGCCAACCAAACCGAAGCGAAATTGGCGCAAATATTCAAAGCCGTCAGTAGGACCGAGGGCTCGACACTGAAATGCTCAACTCGCTTCAGTCTTGCTCCGTCTTTGATTCCTCCCTCGACATAGTATTCATCCAAAACCATTTTGGAGAATTGAGGGAAAGGAAAATGGGCAAGGGCCCGACGAAAATGGCCGCCCACATCGCCACGCTGAAGCGCTTCGGCCATAACGATTTCCAAAGCAGTGCCAGAGACCGTCCCCAACTGGCCAAGCAATGAAAGTGTCCGAGCTAAAAACCAATCAGAAATGTTGAAACCCATGCCGCCCTGAATAATCAACCAAGAGATTAAACCGCTCATACGACCTCCTTATGTGAAAGACCAACTGTATCTATCTATATGGTAGCAAAATATGAAGGTAATGTCTTTCTACTTCCCTGTATTTCAAAAACGTCCGCCATTATTTTTGTCGTTAAAAAAGGAGTCAAAAAAGGTGGGTAATTCTTCTATACTAGAATAATTTTTCACTTCGACATGATTATTCCCGGCGAGCATGGCTGAAGTTTTCTTACCAGGCTCCAATTCTCTATAAAGACACAGTATTCTTTTATTTTTGGCTTCAGCATATCCAATCTCATATCCCACACCAAGACTTGGGGTAGTGATTTCTGCAATGACGACATCCGATTCATCTATCCACTCCACATCTCTTTGATATATATATTGTTCGGTAAAATTTACCTCACCGTATGAAGATATGCTCTCTCGGCCGACGTGCTCAGTTAATACAGTTCCATATTTTGATAGAATCTCAATAATTTTAAAATAGATCTCTCTATCACCTCGACCGCCTCTGATTGAACCAGCAAAATAAATTTTCATAGCTATTTTCTTAATACTTCATTTATCCCCTTGGCTAATTTAATCATATCTTTTTCTTTCGCCCCGCGGGTCGTTTCGCCGGCCGTACCCAGACGAATACCAGATGGATCCATCGGTGAACGTGGCTCATTCGGAATCGTATTTTTGTTGACAATAATCCCCTCTTCTTCTAGTCGATCAGAAGCCTCGGCACCACTAATTTTTCCGGTGTCCATTAAAATCAAATGACTATCCGTTCCGCCAGAAATAATTTTCCAACCAAGCTTTTTTAATTCCTCCGCCAAAACTTTGGCGTTTTTTACTACTTGTTTGGCGTATTTTTTAAACGCTGGAGTACCGGCTTCGCGCAAAGCGACGGCGACCGCCGCAATTTGATTCATATGCGGACCGCCCTGAAGTCCTGGAAAAACGGCTTTATCAATTTTCTTGGGAAATTCTCGGCTATCAATTTTAGAAAAAATTAAAGCACTGCGCGGTCCACGCAAAGTCTTGTGTACCGTCGTCGTCACCACGTCGGCATAAGGAAAGGGTGAAGGATAAGCCCCACCAGCCACCAAACCAGCAAAATGCGACATGTCCACCATTAAAATTGCTCCGCAACTGTCCGCAATCTCACGAAACTTTTTAAAGTCCACAATTCTGGGATAGGCCGTATAGCCAGCGATAATCATATTTGGTTTTTCGGCTATTGTTAACTTTTTTAATTCATCATAATTCAAGACTTCGGTTTTAGCATCCACACCATAAGGCACCTGGGTCCAAATTTTTCCCGTCGCTGAAACTTTATGGCCGTGAGTTAAATGTCCGCCATGATCAAGCGACATGCCCATCACCTTTCCACCCGGTGGCACCAGAGCTAAGTAAACGGCCAGGTTTGCCGGCGAGCCAGACAAAGCTTGCACATTCACTGCCCACTGATCTTTTTTCAAGCCAAACAGTTTGAGTGCCCTATCCTGACACAAAATCTCTACCTGATCAGTATAAGTCTGGCCTTTATAATATCTTTTACCTGGATACCCTTCCGAATATTTGTTTGTAAATCTCGAACCGAGCGCCTTTAAGACATCTTCGGAAACATAATTCTCTGACGCAATTAAAGAAATGGTTTTTCTTTGTCTCACTTCTTCCGCTTTAATAAGTTTTTCGATTTGTTTGTCTTTCATGTTGTTTTAAATTTTAATCTGTTCTTCTAAAACTGTCCTGAAATCTTCCCAAACCCCGTCAATCGATTTGCTGGCATCAATCACTCGATGGGGCACCTTCGTCATAAATTCCTTACAGCCGACCCGTTGACGCTGATGAAATTCCAACTGACGAGCCTCAAAATGATTAAGTTCCTCTGGGCCCTGTCCACTTTTACGCGCCAAACCAATGGCCGGATCCACATCCAGATAAACATACAGATCGGGCTTCCATTCTCCGAGATAGACTTCTCTTACTTTCCAAAACAAATCTTTCAATTCACCCGCCCCTTGAGCGATGATCTGATAAGCATAAGTTGAAGAATCAAAGCGGTCGGTAATCACCGTTTTGCCAGCCTCCAAAGCCGGTATAATTGTTTTTGCCAGATGATCAGCTCGTGACGCCCAGAACAAGGCAAACAAAGTTTTGGCATCGGCATGCTGTGCGTAAACCGAATGAAGAATTAATTCTCGAATTTGCTCGGCATATTTTGAGCCACCTGGTTCTCGTGTCACTAAAACTCGATCACCAAAATGTTTCTGCACTCTTTCAAGCTGTAAAGTCTTGCCCGCCCCCTCACCGCTATCAAGCACAATAAATTTTCCTCTTGGCATTTATTTAAAATTTTTTCCGAGAATATTTTTTTTATCGGAACTATTAAACAAGACCTCACTCCCTTCTAATAAATAAACCTCCTTGATACCTGCCTCCATTATCTTACTCCAACAAGGCTGACAACACCACCAATGACCATACAAATATAAATCAGACCCTTTGGGATCATGGCTATTTTTCACCGCATCCCTAATTGCCCGTTGTTCAGAATGATCTTTAAATTTGGCGCAACCAGGACACAGCCAATATTTTGTTCCGGTTTTAACTTTCAACATTTTTCTAACACATAAACCACCTTGATGCTTTTTTAAAAGAAAAGCATTTTTTAAGGGGACGACATTAGCCGCTGAACCAATTATCACACTGTCCTTAACGAGAACTGAGCCTGTCGGTTGTAAACGGTCAGTTGATTGCCCTTCTGAAAAATCCTTAGCTTTTCTCATGTACACATTATTGAGGTCGACATATTTTATATTTCTATCTTTTGGTAAATATGGGTAAATAATCTCGTTCATAATTTTATTGTATTAGTTCGTTTGATTATATATAATTAACAAGCTATGAACAAGTTTGATACTATTTACCAAAATCTTATAAAAGATATCCTCAAGGATGGGATTGAGGAAGAAAATAAAAGAACGGGGCATAAAACCAGGGCGATACCAGGGCTTACTTTTTCAATTGATATAGAAAAAGATGGCTTTCCGTTATTAACACTACGAAAAATACCCCTAAAGATGTTTATCGCCGAGCAGATCTGGTTTATATCTGGTGAAAGGAAGCCGGAAGAATTTTTAAGAGAATATACTAAAATCTGGGATGAATTTACTAATCCTGGAGATGTGGTAACGGTGGCTTATGGCTACCGCTGGAGAAAGCATTTCGGCCGAGATCAACTTGGGTTATTGGTAAATTTATTAGAAAAGGATCCAAGTTCAAGGCATGGGGTGGTTGTAACTTGGGACCCAGGTAGTGATGGTTTGGGTGGAGTATCCAAAAAAAATGTACCCTGTCCTTACACTTTTACAGTCAACATCATTGGCGGAAAATTAAACTTGCATAATGTAGTCAGATCAAATGATATGCTTCTTGGTATGCCAGCCGATGTCGCCGGTTTTGCCCTGCTTCAATGCATCTTAGCAAAAAAACTAAAAGTAAAACCGGGGGTATATACCCACACAATATCTAACGCCCACATTTATGATATTCACTATGGTGTTGCAAAAGAAATAATCTCGAGAAATAACAACCACGAACCGATATCCCTTAATCTTCCTGATGCGGTATATGAACGAGCAGAGAAAAAAGACAAAGCCCTTGTGGAAGAAATTTATAATGATATATTGAATCAATACCACCCAATGGACGCCATCAAGGGTATTAAAATAGTATTGTAACATGGCCGTAATTACCAAAAGACAAATAGTCGAAAAGATAAAAGCTGGCGAAATAGCCTTTCAGCCTAATTTGGATCAATTTCAATTACAAGACCATGCGGTCGATTTGAGACTTGGTTTCACTTTTATGATTCCAAAAGTTTGGCATTTGACCTCAAAGGGACGCGAACTCCTCGATGTTACCCATTTTGATAAAACCAATGCTCACCACTTTGATGTCATCGAGCTCGAACAGGGACAATTTTTTGATTTATTGCCTGGAGAATATATTTTAGTTTGTACCCTGGAGTCCATAAAGGTACCCAACAATCTGATGTGTGTTTTGTATCCCCGCTCATCCACAAATAGAAAAGGATTATCCCTTGATTTAACGGGCGTGATTGATTCTGGTTATGAAGGTCAATTAAATTTACCGATCAGAAACAACACCCGATCACAGACGATTAGACTCTACCCCGGTGAAAGACTATGCCAGGTGGTCTTTGAAGAATTAACTGAAACAGTAGAAGCAAAAAAAAGTAAATACCATAAATTAGATATCATCGAAGGAGTCAGACGAGAACAAGTGGAAGAAAGTGAACTGATCCTAAGTGGTGATATCAAAAAGCTCAAGGCTGATTTTAAGATATAAATATCAATGCCAATAAATATAATCGCTGCCGTTTCAAGCAATAAAGTTATTGGAAAAAACGGTGAGATTCCTTGGAGCTTGCCAGAAGACTTAAAGCACTTCGCCAAAATTACCACTGGTCACACGGTTGTGATGGGCCGTAAAACGTATGAATCAATAATAAAGAAGGCGGGTAAACCCTTACCTAATAGAAAAAACGTCGTCTTAACCTCGCAAGCTGATTTCAGTGCTCCAGGCTGTCTTGTCACCACATCAGTCAGCGAAATCATTGAAAAAACCAAAGGAGATGCTGAGGTTTTCATAATTGGAGGAGAGCATGTTTACCGAGAATTTCTACCTTTAGCTCAAAAAATTTATCTAACCGAAGTGGATTTGGTTTGTAGTGGTGATACTTTTTTCCCTGAATACAAAAGAGAAGAGTGGCAAGAGGTCAAGAGGGAAAAATATTTAAGTAAAAATAAGGATATCCCCGACTTCTACTTTCTAGAGTTTATTAGACAATAGGTCATCCACTTGCTTATATAAATCTTCAAGACTGCCATTATTGTCCAATTGGAATTTTGATTTTTCGATTAATGGAGCGATAGTTACCTCGGTAGAAAGAAGGGCGTCCTTTTGAAACTGTTCCCAGGTTTTGTTTTTATCATCTTCATTCTGACTTCTTTTAACCAGTCGTTCGTAACGAATTTTTGCATCTGTATTAATTCCGACCAAAAGGAAGCCGGGATTACTGCTTAGGTGAGCATAATCCGACTCGCGCCTAATATTTGGTAAGATAAATATCTGCTTGTCGCTTTTTTCAATTTCAGTCGCTATCGTTTTAGACAAAATATCACTACCATAATTAGCAATCAATATTTCAGTTAATTTTACCAAATGAGCGCGGTCAACTGGCAAATAAAGTCGTTTCAAAATATCCCGCATTGGTTGTGAAAAACTTACAGTCACTCCGCCGTACTTTTCTTTCACATAATCTGCAACAGTATCCTTACCGCTGGCAATCTGTCCAGCTAAACCGATTACAATTTTAGACATGCCACCAATTTTACTTTATCCTCATCAAAAAACAACCCTTGTGGAAGAGTTGTTTTTTGTTTGTAATATTAAATTTTAAATCAGCTTAGCCTTTTACCTCGATTCCCATCGAACGGCACGAGCCTTCGATGATTTTCATAGCGGCTTTGATATCGTTGGCGTTTAAATCGGCCATCTTTTTCTCAGCAATCGCTTGGAGTTGAGCTTTGGTGATTGAACCGGCCTTTTTGACCAATTGCTTACCAGAACCTGCTTCCACACCGGCGGCTTTTAGAATCAAACCCGTCGCTGGTGGGGTCTTTAGTTTGAAATCATAGCTTCGATCTTCATACACCGTAATTTCAACCGGCACAATATCACCCATCATTTTCACCGTTGCCGCATTGAATTTCTGAACGAAATCACCAATGTTGATACCAGCCTGACCGAGCGCCGGACCAACTGGTGGTGCAGGATTAGCTTTACCAGCGGGAATTTGTAATTTTAATTTTTTTGTTATTTTCTTTGCCATGGTTTTAATTTTTACTGATTTAGAAGCGAATCAGATCTTTATAAACTATCTTAAATTCGACGAATTTGCAACATATCCAGTTCCACTGAAGTCTCACGACCAAACATTAGAACTAAGACCTTCACCTTACCACGATCATTGTCCACTTCGCTCACTTTACCTTCCAAGTCCTTAAATGGACCGTCAGTGATGATCACTGCGTCGTCGACATCCAAACCAATATTGTGTTTGACGGTGGAATTGTTCATTCGGCTAAATAGAAAATCCACTTCTTCTTTACTTAATGGCACTGGATACACACCGGAACCGACGAAGCCGGTCACACGAGGAGTGTTTCTCACCACATACCAAGAATCATCAGTTACCGCCATATCCACGAGAACATAACCGGGATAAATTTTTTCCTCTTCCTCCACTCTTTTTCCGCCTTTTACTTTGATCTTTTTCTCAATCGGCACAACCACATCAAAAATCTTGTCACCCATGTTTAGTGATTCTATTCTTTGTTTTAAATTTCTAGCCACCGCGTTTTCATATCCCGCATAGGTGTGAATCGCGTACCAGTTTCTCCCCTCTTGTATATTTTGTTTAGCCATATTTTAAATTTTAAAAAGTTAGATAAACCATTTTAAACCGATCGCAAAAATAAAATCAAAAGCGCCCAAAACCGCCGCCACAACCAAGGAAAAAACTACCACGACTACGGTGAAAATTGTTGCTTGATTTTTGGAAGGCCAAGTCACGTGTTTCAATTCGCCCTTAGTATCCTTTAAATATTCTGTCAGTCTGCTCATATTTTTACTTATTATTTTATTAAAAAACCCCGTCTCCGAGGTCTTTTAATATTACTATACTATTAGAAATAAAGCAAGGGTTATTTTATTTCATAAGTTACCGAGACGTTTGAGACAATCTTGTTTTCGCCCATTGGTACTTGTGGCACGACCGCATCCGCCCCACCCATACCGATAGCCATCGACTTGTTCATGGTCTCATAATAGACAGGATAATTTCCCCCTTCCGAGAAACTGGTAATTTTTACCAAGCGAACACCCAGGCTTTTTGCCAAACTCTTGGCTTGAGTCTTAGCATCAGCAATCGCCAAATCTCGAGCTCGATCTTTGACCTCTTCTTCGTTATCAACCGTGAAAGTCAAACCACTGACATCCGTGACACCGAATTCGCCAACACCAGACAAAATTTCGCCGGCTTTAGAAATTTCTCGAATTTTAACTTCAACAGTTTGAGAGACGACGTAGGCGGCCAAAGTTTGTTTGCCGGTATAGGGATAAATTTGCGCTTGTAAATAATCATAACGAGGATAAATATTGTAATTTGTTAATTTAATATCTTTCTCGTTTACACCCTTAGTTTTTAATAAGTTGATAATATTGTTCATCTTGGTAGTCGCTTCGGTTTGTGCTTTAGAAACATCAAGATTTTCTGAGGTCACACCAAAAGAAACTGTCGCGATATCTGGTTTCACTACAACTTCGCCTTTACCATTGAAAGTGATTGTGTTGACTGGACGATCACCACCCTTCCACTCATCACCACCATCAAAAATACTAATAATAAAGAATAAGACAATGACGATACCGACGATTTTCCATACTTTGTGATTATTAAAATCCATAAATATTATTTAATTAAGACTGATAAACTCCGACAGATAGTATTATAACATTATTCGTAACGCAAAGCTTCCATGGGAGATTTTTTGGCGGCCTGACTGGCGGGGTAAATACCAAAAACCAAACCGACCAAGCTGGAGACCACGAGGCCGAGAATCGCCGCATTGAGAGGAAAATTAAATTGCCAATCCAATCCACCAAATTTAGTGATTAAGGTGGACGCGAGGAAAGCAAAAACTGTGCCTAAAATAATTCCAATTACCCCACCGAGACCCGTGAGCACGACGGCTTCCAGAAGAAACTGCGTCAAAATATCGCGATTGGTGGCGCCGATGGCTTTACGTAAACCAATTTCTTTCGTTCGTTCAGTAACCGAGACCAACATAATATTCATGATCCCAATTCCACCGACGATCAGAGAAATCGCCGCGATCGCCGTCAAAAAAATCGTCAGGGCATTAAAAATTGTACCCAGTTTTTCCGCCGCCTCCGCTGGTGTAGAAACAAAGAAGTCATCTTTGTCCGGATCAGTAATATTGTGTAAATCACGTAAAGTTCTTTTTATATCACTCGCCACAGCTTCGATATTATTTTCCGAATCAGCCTCTACAACCACACGGTTAAAATATTTGGTTCCAGAAATATACTGTTGCATGGTGCTGTGAGGAATAATTCCCGCTTCATCAAAATTGATAAACGAGCCAGAGCCTTTTTGTGGTAAGACACCAATCACTTTAAATGTCGTGTTTTTAATACGAACTTTTTCCCCCAGGGCTTCACTCTGTCCAAACAATTTTTCTTTGACTTTGGAACCGAGGACGACGACATTGGCTTTGCTTTTCACATCTTCATCAGTCAGGAAGAAACCTTTTTCCGGAGTTAAATCAAAAAGTTCCTCCATCGCTTCGCCGGCGCCATAAAGAGAAAATTTATAAATTTCTGAACCATAAACGGCGTTCTCTGAACCGAAAATTATCGGCATGACGTGCACCGCATTAGGAATATTGTTTTTATTTCGCAAAGCATCAAGTTCTCTTTGTTTCAGAGAATCAGCAAAGAGTGAGGCTAGGTCACTGGCGCCACTGGGTTCTTTGCCGGGTAAAATAATTACATTCTTCGCACCCAGTCCTTCCACCTGTCCCAAAATTAAATTCTTGGCGCCTTCACCCAATGAAACAATTAGAATAATAGAAGTGATACCGATCACGATTCCCAAAATCGTCAAAGCCGAACGACTCTTGTGTGTTCGTAATCCAGCGGTCGCGGTTTTTAGGCTGTATTTGAGTTTCATTTGACTTTATTTATTGGTTTGCTATACTTTATATATCACGACGAAAGGGGTTCTCAAAGGGTTCCGTCCCGACGAGAGCCTTTTTCATTAACTGAATCTCTAGCTAAATATTCAATCTTATTTTTCTGTTCAGAAACAAAAGCTAAAATATTATCGCTGGTACTGCTTAATTTTTTGAATAGAGCGGAATAATTCTTATTGGGAACAAATAATTCCTCCAGCTTATTATTTTTTATTAAATATTCAACTAAACAATAAAAATCCCCGTCACCAGAAACGATGACGGCTTTATCAAAATTATTCAATTCAATCATCGTATGTAAAACTAATTCGGCATCAACATTACCCTTAACAATCCGGCTAGATAATTCTAGGGTCGGTTTAAAAACACAGATATAACCAGCTTCTTGTAGAAAAGAATAAAGTGATTCATTTCCTAATTTATATCCGATAAAAAGGTAGGCTTTACTTACAAAATATTTATCTTTTAAAAAAATTCTAAATTTTATCCAATCAATTTTCCAACCCAAAGATTTAATCCCCAGATTAAGATTCTGGCTGTCAATAAAAGCATAGTTATTGCCTAAATTTCTCATTTGCTCTCAATGTTATCATAAAAAAGTGGCCCTGTCTGCCGGAGCAGAACAGGGCCACAGGGAACAAGGTTTGAGGTAGAAGTGAACCGAATTAAGAAACCACCTCGCGACCGCGCAAGCTCTCGCTCCGGCTGTGGGTGTAGTTCCAGTAGACCCTGGACTTGCCGCCGCTCCAGTTCGAGTTCGGCACGTAGCCGACCGAGTAACGCGAGCCACCGTGAAGCGTCCACGTCTTCTGGTCAACATTCGTCCCGGTATCCAACCAGAACTTGTGCCGGAAGAGCAGTTGCTCCAAAGTGGTCACCGTCAAGACCCCCTCGGTCTTGAGCATGTCGGCCGACTTGTTCCGGTGTCCTTCATCAGCCTCCACCCCACCACGAACCCACACGAAGTAGGATCCGTCACGGTTGGGGTCACGGTCGTTGACTGTGATTGCCTTGTCCAGATCGTCGACGTACCGCCAACTCGGGATATGTCCGGGGTTGGAACTGACGTCGTAGACTCGGTTCATCGTGATCCCCTGTGGGACCGCAATGAGATAACCAAAGCCGGAACGCTTCTTGGGGATTTTAACTCCCGAGAAATCCACCTTGAGACCGTAGCCGTAGCGGAAGTAGGCCTCCCAACTGGCAACCATTTCTTTTTCCGTCAGCGAGCGCCCGGCCGAACGATTGGCAAAACGGGCCAGCCCCTCGCGAATCTCCTTGAGGTGAGCTTCCCAGTATTCCAACTCCTCGCGCGTCAGCACGTGACCGACGTTCTCAGCGATCAAATTGCCAAAACGATAACCACGAGCCACCAGACCGACATCATCGGTCTCAATCAGGGGTGTTCCATTTTTCATGGTGTTTCCCTTACCTTTCTTGTTTTGTTACTATGTACTGCTTCTTCACCAATCTACTTCGTATTATACCATATCTATATAAAAAATGCAAGTTTTTAGTCTATATTCCCAAAATATCCTTTATCTGCTTAGTAATTTTCTTACTTCGACAGTGCTTTAACAAACCAAAATATGATTGGACAATCTGATGTAATTTTAATTTATCAATTTCTCCCCTATCGTATTGTTGTTTAATTACCAACAGTCTTCGTAACATTCTGTTTTTAGTTCTAGTCCTCAAGATACGATGGTGAGTCAGGGAAACATATCCAAGAAAATCAATGCCAGAACTTATCTTGCGAATTTCTATTTTATTTGGATGTAAATCAACCAATAATCTTTCCGAACAAAAATTCTTTATCTTGAACAAACAATCATTCAAAAAATCTAAAGATTCATTGACAATGACGAAATCATCACAATACCGGACATAATATTTTGCTTTCAAATGGTGTTTTATAAATTGATCGAGCTCATTTAAATAGATATTAGAAAATAACTGACTAGTGACATTGCCCAACGGTAAGCCTTTATCCTCTTCACTCTTAAGTGAGGAAATAATTTTTTCTAACAATTCCAATAAATTAGAATCTAACACTTTCTGTTCTAAAATATTTAACAGGATAGTGCGATTAATAGAATCAAAAAACTTTCTAATATCACACTTTAAAACATAGACCACTTTTCTTCTATTGTCTGATACTTTATCAATATATTTATTTAATCGAATCACTCCTCGATGTGTACCCTTTAATTGTCTGGAAGCATAGGAATCAAAAATAAATAGCGGATTGAATAAGGTATAGAGAGATTGGTGGATCGCTTGATACAAGACTCGATCCCGAACACTAGCTTTATGAATTTTTCTTAATTTAGGATCTTTAACAAAAAAGACGGTGTAGGGATCCGGTTGCCACTTGCCAGAGACGAGCTGGTCGTGTAATCTAAAAATATTGTTTTCAAGATTTAGGTCAAATGTGGCAACATCAATTTTAGATTTTTTACCTTTCTTAAATTCGTGCCAAGCTGAAAACAAATTTTTAACACTTATTACATCATAAAAATTCAAACTATGACGCCCGCCCCCCCCCCCGCAAGACCGTCGGACAAGTTTCGATTATTAATAATATTAGGATTTTTCATAGAGACCTTTATCTTAGCGGATTAAAACTACCGAAGCGAGAAAAATTGGGAATTCATTCAACATTGGAAAAGATTGCCATTACCATTTTATCATTAGCGATTGAATCAGCGTTTAGACCCAAAATAGAAAAAATTGCTCCACTGGAAAGATTGAGAGTAGATCTCGGAATAATTCAAAATCTGATTAGGACTGAAGCCGAATTAAAAATTATCGAAGAAAAAATCTATATTAGACTCTCCAGTCAATTGGTCCAGATATCAAAAGAAACAAATAATTGGCTAAACTACTTAACGAAAAAGGAGTTCTAAAAACTCCTTTAATCGCAGAGACTTCCTCGCGACCGCGCAAGTTCTCGTTCCGGTTGTTGGTGTAGTTCCAGTTGACCCTGGACTTGCCGTCGTTCCAGTTCGAGTTCGGCACGTTGCCGTCCGAGTTACGCGAGCCACATTTTTATCTGACTCCTTCCGGTGCACCGGTAATCTTTTTTAAGACCACCTGAGTTTTCTCCGCGGTAAAGCGAGCTTGGTATAGAATCAGATAAGCAGTTTCTTAATATGAGCAAATTGCCATTTTTATTTTTTAAGTAAAAATCAACTTCACAGCTCCAGCCCATTATACATAGTTTTTTCAGAATAAAAAGGAAAAAGAAAAGAGGTGACGTCTGTATTTCAAAACGTCACCCCCATATTCACCTCTCTTTTCCGAAGGGATTAAGGAAAAAGGTTCAAGGGAACCAGTCCTTAAGAAACCACCTCGCGACCGCGCAAGTCCTCG
>Ga0172380_10002108_pt1 | contig 32131 bp, 29 predicted proteins | sample Leawe162metaG_FD_119747 | JGI IMG/M metagenome (GOLD analysis project Ga0172380, IMG submission 119747) | Leachate microbial communities from a municipal landfill in Southern Ontario, Canada - Leachate well 162 metaG | ecosystem: Engineered > Solid waste > Landfill > Unclassified | place... | reverse complement strand
TACCCGTTTGGTGAGAGCGCTACGGGCTGGATTGCACGGTTTTCCGGGCGCATGGCGGCGTTGCAACTCCTTGCAATGGAACGACCATTGCGCGTCGTTGCGCCTTGCCCTGCACCCGGAAAATCGCACACTCCAGCCCGTTCAACTGAGCTTTCTAGGTTAAACGGTTGGATGCCAGAGCGATTCCAGCTTCGCCGCAAATTTACTCTGCAACAAACCCCGACAGTCATGTCGAATCAGCAGGATTCCCCCTCTACATGCGCAACAGCGAGCGGCCATCGCTCATGCTTGCGCCGCTTTCCACTCCCAGCAGTTCTTCCATGTCGAGCACCAGCACCACTTCGCCGTCGCCGGACAGGGTGGCGCCGGCCACGCCTTTGGGCTTGATGTCCTCCAGCGGTTTGATGACTACGTCGTCGCGACCGACGAAGCTGTCGACGCCGAGCACGAAGGCGTTTTCCGCCGACTGCATCAATACGCCGTAAGCCGGTATTTCGCTGGTGGGCCAGCCCAGCATAGCGGTCAGGGTGCGCATCGGCAGCACTTCGTCGCGCACTACCATGGTGGCGCGGCCGGAGACGCGCTGGATTTCGTCGGCAGCGATGGGGATGATCTCGCGTACCATGGATAGGGGCACGGCGAAGGGCTGGCTGCCCAGGCGCACCACCAGCACCGGCAGGATGGCCAGTGTGAGCGGCAGGGAGAGCGTGATGGTGGTGCCGTGGCCGAAGGTGGAGTTGATATCGATGCGCCCGCTGAGTTTCTGGATGTTGGTGCGTACCACATCCATGCCGACGCCGCGCCCGGAAATGCTGGAGATTTCGTCTTTGGTCGAGAAACCGGGCAGGAAGATTAGGTTCAGGCTCTGCCTATCGTCCAGGCTATTGGCTGTTTCCCGGTTGATCAGCCCTTTTTCCAGCGCTTTGCGACGCAGCACGTCGGGACGCATGCCGCGACCGTCATCGGTGATTTCGATGATGATGTGGTCGCCGGACTGCGTGGCGGAAAGGCGCACTTGGCTGAGCACCGGCTTGCCTGCAATGATCCGTTCATCGCGTGTTTCAATGCCGTGATCGACGGCGTTGCGGATCAGGTGGATGAGCGGGTCGCCGAGGTCTTCGATCATGGTTCTGTCGATTTCCGTTTCTTCACCTAGGATGGTGAAATCGACTTCCTTACCCAATTGCCGCGCCAAGTCGCGCGCGATGCGCGGATATTTCTGGAACAGACGTCCGATGGGTTGCATGCGGGTTTTCATCACCGCGCTTTGCAAATTGCCGACCAGCAGGTCGAGTGCGTTGACCGATTCGTCGAATGCCTTCAGCGTGTCGGCGTCCGTGCGTCCCTGCACGATGGTGGTGCGCAGGCAGTTCAGGCGATTTTTGGTCAGTCCGATTTCTCCGGACAGGTTGAGCACCGTGTCGAGCCGGGCGGTGTCCACGCGGATGGTGTTTTCCCTGGCGGATATGTCCAGGTTGCCCATGTCCGCCAAAACCGGTGCGGGATTGGGCGCATCCGTAGCGGCGGATGCCGTCGCCACGGGGGCGGGCCGGCTGAATAGGGCGACATCGGTGACGGCTTCGGGGGGCAAAGCGGAACCCGGCGCCTTCGCGTATCCCGCCACGATATTGTCGAAGAGGGTTTCCAGTTCCTCGGAATCGTTTTCGGCTGCCATCTTTTTCACCTAGGTTAATTCATGCCCAGCGTCGTGAAAACCTTGTTCAGCTTTTCTTCCAGCACGGCGCCGGTGAAAGGCTTAACGATATAGCCGCTGGCGCCCGACTGGGCTGCTTCGATGATGTTTTCCTTTTTTGCTTCGGCGGTGACCATCAGCACCGGCAGGTGTTTTAGCGTCGCGTCCTGGCGGATGGCGCGCAACAACTCGATGCCCGTCATGTTGGGCATGTTCCAGTCGGTGAGGACGAAGTCGTAGTTGCCGTTTTTAAGCTTGGCCAGGGCGACCACGCCATCCTCGGCCTCGTCGAAGTGGCTGAAGCCGATCTCCTTGAGCAAATTCTTGACGATGCGTCGCATTGTGGAAAAATCGTCCACGATCAGAAATTTCAGATTTTTATCAACCATTTCTTGCTCCGTTTGTGACCATGCAAGGTATGGCGCTGTCGGCGTTTTATTGGCTACGCGTCAGGAAGCTTCTGACGGCATTGGCCAGTTCCTGCGGTTGCAGCTTGGAAATGTAACGATCCACGCCGACTGCATGCCCTAGATGTTCGTTGACCGAGCTTAGCGAGGAATACATCAGCACCGGGATGCCGGCGAAACGCGGATCGTTCTTGATATTCTTGGTGAGCACGTAGCCGTCCATCTCCGGCATTTCCACATCGGTGACGATCAACTGGATACGGTCGCGGATTTTTTCACCTTGCGTTCCCGTTTCGGCGGCGATCCGCTGCAACGTATCCCAGGCTTGTTTGCCGTTGGCGGCCGAAAGCATGGCGACATCCAGCGAATTCAGGGTGCGCTCGATTTGCTTGCGCGCGGTGGCCGAGTCGTCGGCGAAAAACACCGTGTAACGCTGCTGGTTTTCCACCGGCACCGGTCGGATGGCGCGAAACAGCATCTCGTCGTCGTGATGCGTGGTTTCGGAAAGGATTTTTTCCATGTCTATCATCATCACCAGGCGCTTATCAGCCAGCTCGGTGACGGCGGTGAGCAGCCCGCCCAGTTGCGCGTTAAGCATATCCGGCGGCACTTTCATCAGCGACCAGTCGAGACGCATGATGGTATCCACTGCCTCGACCAGGAACCCCTGGACGTGCTGGTTGTATTCGGTGACGATCATGATCTGCGGCTTGGTGTCGGTCTGCACGCCGACATACTTGCTAAGATCGACCACCGGCACGAGTTGGCCGCGCAGGCTGACCATGCCTTCGACGGAAGCAGGCATTTCCGGCGCGATGGTGATCGGCGGCACATCCATGACTTCGCGCACTTTGAAGACGTTGACGCCGAATGTTTCGCGCCGCTTGCTACGCTGGTCCAGCCCCAGGCTGAAGAGCAGGATTTCCAGTTTGTTGGTGCCCGCCAGCTTGGTGCGTTCGTCGATTTTCCTGAGTAATTCGGACATGTTTGCTTTCTCCTGTCAGAGCATTCACGCCATGCGATGCACGGCGCTTTTCAGGTTTTCCGCCAGGCGGCTCAATGCGCTGTTGATCTGATTCGGTTTCGCGCCCATGCGACTGACGGCTTGGTCTATCTTATTCGACATGGCGGCAAGGCGCGTTCGACATGACGGCAAGGCGCGCCTGCATTTCAACTAACGCAGCCAGTCCCCAAATGTTGCAGATCGTATTCATTCCGCTTTTCATGCTCATCACATCGGTTGGTGAATTTCCGTTTTATTCGATTTAGCCGTTTGTACGGAGAGGGGATCGTTCCTCGGCCTTTTATTCCTTGCCTGCATCCGTGGTATTCTGGGAGAGCGTCAATTTGCGCAGCCGCTCCAGCGATTCGAGCGGAATGCGGCGATGCCCGCCCACCGTTTTCCATGCCTGGAGCGCTCCGCTGTCTACCCAGAGTTGCACGGTTCTGAGGGATACGCCTAAGCTGCGCGCCGCTTCCGCCGTGGTGCAGCAGGGGGGCGCTTGGTGCTCTTTGCCGTAGCCGTAATCCTGCGTTTTTTTCATTTCCAATTAAACTGTATTTACCAATTTTTCCATATTATTATGATTTTCCATTTTTGACAACGCTTCGAATGTCAGTGCCATTCTGGAAGTCTCGGAAAAATAAGCCAGGTTGGCGCCGCCTGATTGGCGGGTAAATTGCACAACTGCTGCAAGCAGTTGATCTGTTTTGTGTATTTCGTATTTTTCGTGGGAAAACAGAGATTTTAGGTAGGGGGCAATGATGGAAGACATTCATGAATCCCAGGAAAACTGAGCCGCAACGCTACTCGACTCATGGCGACAACCCATAAAGACAAAATCTTTTTCACCGCAGAGGACGCAGAGGAAACCCCTCATGCTTTTCCTCTGCGTCCTCCGCGTCCTCTGCGGTGAATCGGGTTTTTCCGTGCCGAGAACAAATTTACCCTGCAATCCCCCAGCGCAGGAAGGTTGCGATTGAATAAATTGAAAAAAATGATTAAAATGGAAATTTTACTTCTCCCTCCTTATAAAAAGGCGCCATGAAAAAAAATATGAAGGATTCAACTGCTCCATCGGGTGACGGCGCCTTGTGCTCTCCAGGCGAAGCAGCAAAAATTCTCGGGGTGTCCCCCAAAACCGTGCAGTTATGGGTGGATGCCGGCGTTCTTGCCGCATGGAAGACGGTCGGCGGCCATCGCCGCGTCACGCTCGAATCGGTGGAAAAACTGAAAAGGGAAAGCGGGATAGCGCGTATCGACCCGCCCCCCGAAAGGGAAAAACAGGCGGACGATATTTTCCTGGCAAGACAACCCATTCTCGACCGCCGCCAGAGCATCGTTGCCTATGAGTTGCTTTACCGTAGCGGCATCTCCGAGCACGCCAACATCGTGAATCATCTGGAAGCCAGCGCGCGCGTCATCACCTATGCTTTCAGCGACCTGGGCATTGGAACGGCGCTAGGCCGCAGCAACTGCTACATCAACGTGAACAGCGAGATGTTGATGAACAGCGTGATCGAACTGTTGCCGTGCGGCAACGTCACGCTGGAGCTTATCGGGCTTTCCGACACCAGCAGCGCGCTTATCAAGCGCTGCCAGGAACTCAGGGGTGGAGGGGTGAAACTGGCAATCAGCGACTATATGTCCGAAGAGAGCGCGAAACAGCTCCTGCCTTTCGTCGACGTCGTCGAAATCAGCCTGGCGGATTGCGATGTCCCAGAGCTTGAACGAATGGTCAGTGAAATCCGCCACGCCGGCAATGCCCGCCTGCTGGCGAAAAAGACGGAAACCGCAGAACAGTTCCGGCTGGCGCTGGAAATGGGATTCGATTTTTTCCAGGGGTATTATTTCGCGCGTCCCCATCTGGTTTCGGGTAAGCGCATCCATCCTTCAAAAAAAACTTTACTCCAGTTGTTGAATTTGTCCATGAGCGATGCGCCGAACCTGGAAATCGAAAATCTGCTCAGGGGTGATCCCAATCTTTGCTACAATCTTTTTCGTTTGGTCAACTCGGTGGCCATGGGGATGAGTCGTAGGATTTCCACCGTTCACGAAGTATTGACCGTACTCGGACGTCGCCAACTCCAGCGTTGGGTGTCCTTGCTGCTATTCGCCCACCAGGAAGGCTTCCCTTACCCAAACCCGCTCTTGCAGACCGCAGCACTGCGTGGCGAACTCATGCGCAAGCTGGCTGTGATCCTGCAAGCAGGGCATTCCGAGTTCCACGAACATGCCTTCATGACGGGAATCGTATCATTGCTGGATGCGCTTCTCGGCATCCCGATGGAGGAGGTGCTGGTGTACGTCAACTTGGGCGACGACGTCCACGACGCCCTCATTTCCCATCAGGGGAAACTCGGGCATTTGCTGACGCTGTGCGAAATACTGGAGGGGGAAAATTTCGACGCGCTGCCCGCCGCACTCGACAAGCTCAAGCTGGACACTCGTAGCGTCATGCAGGCGCAAGTGGAAGCCTTGCAATGGGTGAACGCCATCGGCGAGAGCGTTTATACTTGAACGCCTATCCAAAACCGCAGCCCAGGAACGATAGGATGAAATGTTACTGACCGTCTACAGCCGCGAATATTGTCACCTGTGCCACGACCTGCTTGCAGCGCTGGAAGCGCTGCAATCCCGTTATAATTTCCGCCTGGAAATCGTCGATGTGGACGAAGACGAAATCCTGGAAGCGCGCTACGGCGAATTCGTGCCGGTGCTGGTAGGCGAGGACGGCAAGGAAATTTGCCATTACCATCTCGATACGGTCGCACTGGACGCCTGTTTTGAGGCTAAAAAATAAACGACATGCATGACATAAGACCCGGCCAATCGATTGATCTGCTGAAAGAACTGCACATCCTCACCCGCGACGGGAAGATGAACCAGGATAGCCGACGCAAGCTCAAACAGGTATACCATCTTTATCAATTCATCGAACCGCTCCTGAAGGAAGTGCAACTGGACCATCAGGACATCCGCCTGGTCGATCATGGCGCCGGAAAATCCTATTTGGGGTTCATACTCTACGACCTGTTTTTTAAAACGCAGGACAACGGCGCTCATATTTACGGCATCGAAACCCGGGACGAATTGGTAAAAAAATCTCAGGAACTGGCGCAAAGGCTGGATTTCCCAGGCATGTCGTTCCTGAACCTGACGGTGGCGGAATCCATCGCATCCGAGCGCTTGCCGGCAAAAATCGATGTGGTCACCGCACTTCATGCGTGTAACACCGCCACCGACGACGCGATCCGCTTTGCACTGCAAAAACAGGCGCAATTCATCGTGCTGGCACCCTGTTGCCAAGCCGAAGTGGCTGCCGTGCTGAGAAAAAACAAGGGAAAAGCGCTCGCCAAAAACGCGCTGACCGAACTTTGGCGTCATCCGCTGCATACCAGGGAATTCGGCAGTCTGGTCACCAATGTGCTGCGTTGCCTCCAGCTTGAGGCGCACGGCTACCAAGTCAATGTGACCGAATTGGTGGGCTGGGAGCACTCGATGAAAAACGAACTCATCATCGCCGACTACAAAAACCTGCCGCGCAAACGCCCGCGCGAACGCCTGAACGAAGTCCTGCAAACGCTGGGACTCGAAGAAATGAGCCAGCGGTTTTTTACTTCGCCGTAATCTGATGAGCAAAAATTCTGCGCCATCTGGGATATTCATTCCTGGAAATCACCTGCTGGACAAGCCGGAACCAAATAAAGTTAAAACCTGTGCGGTGTGTAGGATGTGCTGAGGTACGAAGCGCATCATTCGCGATTGATGCGCTTCCTTCGTCAGCACATCCTACCTCAATTCTATTGCGGCACGGAGAGTCGCGCCAGTTCTTGATCTCCGCTGTATTCTCGTCAAAAAATGTAAAGACTTGATCGGTAAGTTACAGCGTTTTCAATCAAAAAGAGTTACAAAAAAACCTCAAGCCAACGGTGGTGGATAAGTACCAATACATCAACCAATACTCGGTGAAACCGCTGTACTAAGCGGCTTCGTGTCGCAGCCATCCGAACGCTTTCGCGTCCAAACTCAAGCAAGCCGTGAAGTAAGCCACACTTACGGGCTATAATCACGCTTGGGGAAAAATCGGGGGCAACTCCGCCGCCCGCAATTATTTCCTCTCAACCTGACCGATGTTTAAAACCGCCGCCCGCAGGCTTTTCAAGTTCGTCGTCTATGCCCTGTTGGCGGCATGGATGGTGTTCGCCGCAGCGGTAATGGGGTTGCGCTACTGGGTGCTGCCGCATATCGACGATTACCGGGATGCGATAGCGGCGGCAATTTCGAAAAGCGCGCGGCAGCCTATCGAAATCGGCAAGATTGAGGCCGGCTGGCATACTCTCTACCCCTATCTGGTGCTGCGCGACGTGACGGTGCATGACCGTCAGGGGCGTCCGGCGTTGACCTTGCAGCAAGTGGAAAGTACGCTGTCCTGGTCGTCGTTGCTGGTCGGCGGGATACGCCTGCACAGTCTTGAGATTTCCGATTCGGCGCTGGACATACGGCGCGATGCCGACGGGCGGTTTTTCGTCGGCGGCGTGGATGTCAGCCAGGATAGCGGCGAGAAAGGTTTTGTCGGCTGGGTGCTGAATCAGCGCAGCATCATTATCCGCAACGCAACGATTTCCTGGAACGATGAAAAGCGCCAAGCGCCGCCATTGGCGTTGAAACGTTTCAACCTGCGCCTGGAAAATCGCGGCGAGCATCACCGTTTCGGCCTGCAAGCGGCGCCTCCGGTGCAGCTTGCCGCGCCGCTGGATATACGCGGCGACCTGGTAGGCGCGAATGTGCAGGACTTGCTCGCCTGGCGCGGCGCGCTGTATGCCAGGCTCAACAGCACCGATCTGGCGGCGTGGGGCGCTTGGCTGGATTTACCGTTCGATCTGCGCAGCGGCTTGGGGGCTGTGCGGCTGTGGCTGAATTTCGACCGGGACAGCGTGACGGACGCGAGAGCCGATGTGGCTTTGAGCGCGGTGGATCTGCGTCTCGCGGCAGACCTGCCGCGTCTGGAATTGCAAACCGTCAGCGGCCATTTGGGATTGCGTTCGCTACGCCCCGGCTATGAATTGCACACCCAGCAATTGACTTTCGTGGAGCGCGACGGCGGGGTGTTCCCACCCGCCGACGTGATTTTGCGCCATGCACCCGCCGCCGGGAATAAGCCGGAAACGGGGGAAATACGCGTCGCCGGGTTGGACCTCGATGCGTTGACCACCTTGGCCGTTCACTTGCCGCTTTCCGCCGAGCAACGTGGTTGGCTTGCGCAAAGCCGACCGCATGGCGCGCTTCCCGAATTTTCCCTGAAATGGGAAGGCGACTGGAGCGCGCCCCGGCATTATGCCGCCAAGGGACGCTTTACCGAACTTGGCGCCAAGCCGTTCAGCCTGGCGGAAGGAGGGCGCAAATTGCCCGGCTTCACCGGCTTCTCAGGCAATTTCGACGCCAACGAGAAAGGCGGCTGGCTGGCGCTGAATGCTTCCGGCGCCAATGTCGAGCTTCCCGGCCTGTTCGCCGAAGCGCTCGCGCTCGACACCCTGACGGCGCAAGCGTCCTGGAAAGCGTTGCCGGGCAGCATGGAGTTCCGTCTGGACAACGCCAATTTTTCTAATAAGCATCTGGCCGGCACGGCTTACGGCAGCTACCGCCATGCGCCGGGCGCACCGGGCGCAATCGACCTGACCGGCCAGTTGACGCGCGCCGATGCGCGCCAGGTCAGCCGCTATATCCCGCTGGTGGTGGGAAAAGATGCGCGTAGCTGGCTGGAAGCTTCCCTGCTGGGCGGCCAGTCTCAGGATGTGCGCTTGCGCCTGAAAGGCAATCTTGCCGATTTTCCCTTCAATGATGGCAAAAAAGGGTTGTTCGAGGTGGTGGGCAAGGTGACCGGCGGCACGCTGGAATATGCGCCGGGCTGGCCGAAAATCGAGAATATCACGGTCGATTTGTTGTTTCGCGGCGCGCGCATGGACATCAACGCGAGCGCCGGAAACACCTACGGCATGAATATCAGCAAGGTTCACGCAGCGCTTCCCAATTTGCTGGCGGATGACGAAGTGCTCGAAGTGGAAGGCGTCGCTTCCGGCCCGACCGCCGATATGCTTAAATTCATCGGGCACAGCCCGGTGGCGGGCATGATAGACCATTTTACCGATGGCATGCAGGCCACCGGCAACGGCAATTTCAATCTCAATCTCAAGCTTCCGCTACGCCACAGCAAGGACACCCTGGTGGCTGGCTCCTACCAGTTCCTCAACAATCGCGTCGTCATCGCAGACGACCTGCCGACGCTGGATCAGGTCAACGGGCGGCTGGAATTCACCGACTCCCAGGTGAAAATTCCCGACATCGCCTTCCAGGCGGCGGGGGTGGCGGCAAATATGAGCGGCGCCAGCCAGAAGGACGGCTCGATACGCCTCGATCTGCGCGGGCGCATCAGCGCGGCTGGGATAGCCAGGCTGGTCGAGCACCCACTCGCACAGCGTTTGAGCGGTTCCGCCGATTTGCGCGGGCTGGTCAGCATACGCAAAAAAAAGGCCGATTTCACGGTGGATTCGACGCTGGTGGGGCTGGCTGCCAACCTGCCGACGCCGCTCGGCAAGCAGGCCGCCGAGCCGGTGGCCTTTCATCTGGAAAAGCGCTTTACGGCGCCGAACCGCGACACCCTGCTGGTCGGCTATGGCTCGGTGCTGTCGGCGCAGTTCAACCGTCGCTTCGACAACGGCAAGACGCAGATTGAGCGCGGCGTGATTAATCTGGGCGCCGCCGCACGCGAGCGCACACTGCCGACGCAAGGCGGGGTATGGATAAACGGGGAGTTGCTCGTGCTGGACATCGACTTGTGGCGCAGGCTTTTCGAGCCGCAACAGTCTGCTTCCGCATCCTCTTTCACTATTGCCGGCATCAACTTCAAATGCGAGCAACTCGATGTGTACGGGCGGCGTTTCAATGGCGCGAAAATCACCGCTACGACGCTGGGAGAAAACTGGAAGGCGACGGTGCGCAGCCGCGAACTGTCCGGCGACATCAGTTGGCGACCGGAGGGCAACGGACGCATTGAGGCGCGGCTGAAAACCCTGAGCGTGCCGGAAGCATCGCCAAGCGTTGCTTCCTCGCCGCCGTCGCAGGAGGTGCGCAACTTGCCGGCGCTCGACATCGTGGCGGAAAGCTTCCAGGTCAAGCAGAAAAAACTCGGGCGTCTCGAACTCAAGGCCAGCAACGAGGGCGACGATTGGCGCATCGAGCAATTGAAGTTGAGCAATCCCGACGCCACCTTCACCATGAACGGCGAGTGGCAGGCATGGCAGCACAAGCCGGCGACCCGCGCCAACGTGAAACTGGAAGTGCAGGATATCGGCAAACTGCTGGTGCGCCTTGGCTACCCGGACGCGGTGAAACGCGGCACGGCAACGCTCGAAGGCCAGCTTTACTGGTCGGCCAGCCCGCAGGACCTGGATTTCGCCAGCCTGTCCGGCAGTATGAAGCTGGAAGCGCACAACGGCCAGTTCCTCAAGATTGAGCCGGGGATAGGCAAGCTGCTGAGCATCCTCAGCCTGCAAGCCTTGCCGCGGCGCATTACGCTGGATTTTCGCGACGTGTTCAGCGAAGGATTTACCTTCGACGACATATCCGGCACCTTGAGAGCCAATCGCGGCGTGCTTTCCAGCGATGACTTCAAAATCGAAGGGCCGCCCGCCAAGATTTCCATGACCGGCAAAACCGATTTGGCGGCGGAAACGCAAAACCTGCGCGTGCGCGTGGTGCCGGAAATCGGCGCCGGCCTTGCGTTGGCCGGCGCGTTGCTCAACCCGGTGGCGGGCGTGACCGCGCTGATCGTGCAAAAATTGCTGAAAGACCCGCTCGGCCAGATCGCCGCTTATGAGTACAGTATAACTGGAACGTGGGATAATCCGATTATCGAGAAAGTTCGCAGGAAAGTGGAGCCAAATGAAAACAAATCCGATGCAATTAGTTAAGGGAGTGATCGCCGTTTTATCGCTCACCCCGCTGCTGGCCTGGGCGGATCAAGCGCCGCCGAATCGTGTTGTCCAGGATCAGGCAAACACCGTTCCGTCCGAATTTTGGGAGCGACCGCGCTCCGGCAAAGCGGTGTTGGAACAAGCGGTGTTGCGCCAGAACGTTTCGGCCTTGTTGTCGAAGCCGGGCAGCATGCTGGTGATCCACCATAACGGCGGCGAGGAAGCCGCGCTACGCGCGGAGGAACTGCGCGCCTGGCTGGTCGCGCTGGCGGTGGAAGCGACCTGGATTGACGTGGCAGCCGACCTGCCGGGAAGCACCGAACTGCGGATAGAGTTAATCACAAGACGAGGACAGTAATGAGCAGCAAAGCAAATTCCGCCAAACCCGCCGCCAAGACAAGCACGCGTTGCGCAACGCCTGCCAAGCTCAAGCCGCAGTCCGGCGTGTACCGCGTGGCGGCGATACAAATGGCATCCGGCCCTAATGTATCGGCCAACCTGAGCGAGGCCGAGCGCCTGATCGACATGGCGGTGGCGCAGGGCGCCAAACTGGTGGTGTTGCCGGAATTTTTCGCCATCATGGGGAGCAGGGAAAGCGAGAAGATGGCGATACGCGAAGTGGAAGGCAAGGGGACTATCCAGAAATTCCTCTCCCGCATGGCGAAAAGCCACAAGATTTGGCTGGTCGGCGGCTCAATGCCGCTGGAGGCGGGCGACCCCAACAAAATGCGCAACAGTTGCCTAGTCTATGACGACAAGGGCAAGCTGGCGGCGCGCTACGACAAGATTCACCTGTTTGGGCTGGACCTGGGCAATGAATGCTACCATGAAGAAAAAACCATAGAACCGGGCGACAAAGTGGTGGTGGTGGAAACGCCGTTCGGGCGGATCGGCCTGTCGATATGCTACGACCTGCGCTTCCCCGAACTGTACCGTGCGATGGGAGAGGTTGACCTTATCGTGATCCCGGCCGCCTTCACCGAAACCACCGGCAAGGCGCACTGGGAAGTGCTGGTGCGGGCGCGCGCCATCGAAAACCTGGCCTATGTGGTTGCCTCGGCGCAGGGCGGCTACCATTTGAGCGGGCGCGAAACCCACGGCAACAGCATGATCGTCGATCCCTGGGGCGTGGTGCTGGACCGCCTGCCGCGCGGCTCCGGCGTGGTGGTCGCCAACATCAACCCCGCCTACCGGGACAGCCTGCGCAAGAGCCTGCCGGCGCTCACGCATCGCACGTTGCATCAATGTTGAAATGCAGGGCTAGGGATTAGGGGCTAGAATGATCGTTCCCACGCTCTGGCGTGGGAATGCAGCCAGGGACGCTCCAGCGTCCCAATATGGCGGCTAGAACGGTAAGCACATAGCTATTTCGGCAGGCGAATCGTCAAAAGCTTTGTGGTTTTGCCGGTTGGATGGGTAACGCTACGCGACGCTGGAGCGTCCGGGGCGGCGTTCCCACGCTGGAGCGTGGGAACGATCAGTACTTGCCGGATATAGGAGAGAGCATGATGGGCACACAGGAAATTGTTGATCTCGCGCTACGGCTCAAGGCGGATGAACGGTATAAAGTCGCGGAACTTATACTGAACAGCTTGGACCGCTCCGACCCGGTGATTGACCGGTCCTGGACCGATGAGGCGCAACGGCGGCTACATGCTTACGACGCAGGGCGCATGAACGTTACGCCCATAGAGGAAGTACTGGGAGATATTTGATGCGCGTGGTGCTGTCCGACCCGGCGCGCGCTGAATTGGCGGATGCGCGCCGCTATTTGGACATGCAGCAACCCGGATTGGGAAACGCGTTGGCCCGCGAAGTGAAGCAAGCGGCGATGTTGATTGCGCATTTTCCAATGGCTTGCCAAGTGGAACGCGGCGAAATCCGTAGGTGCCTCCTCAAACGTTTTCCGTACAAGCTGCTTTATGCGATTCGCGGTCGGCAAGCTGTCGTATTGGCGATAGCACACCAGCACCGCGACCCTGATTACTGGATAGACCGGATACCCGATGCATAAATGTTCGCACTATCGCTAACCAGGCAGACATACGGCGCAATGCTCATTGGTTATTGCACCCTACGTACCAGCCTGTAAAAACCTTAAGGAAGCCGAATGACCGTAACGCAAAATATCGAACCCGGCACGCTGTTCGCCATTGCCCACGACACCTTACTGAAGCCCTATGGGCTGGATGCGCAATCGTTGCAGCAGGTGTTCGGCAACATCATGGTGCATGATGTGGAATATGCCGACCTGTATTTCCAATATACCCGTGCAGAGAGTTGGAGCCTGGAAGAAGGCCAGGTGAAATCCGGCAGCTTCAACATCGACCAAGGGGTGGGGGTGCGCGCCGTTTCCGGCGAGAAGACAGCTTTTGCCTATTCCGACGACATCAGCCTGCCCGCGTTGCTGGGCGCGGCGCAAGCCACCCGCGCTATCGCGGGGCAGGGCGGGGGGAGGGCGGTTCATGCGAGCAGGAATGCCGTGCTGGGAAATCTGTATTTGCCGCACGACCCGATTGCCAGCCTTAAGGATGCCCAGAAGGTCGCCTTGCTGGAAAAACTGGAGCGTTATGCGCGCGGGATAGACCCGCGCATCAGCCAGGTCATGGCCTCCCTGGCCGGGGAATACGAAGTCGTGCTGATCTCGCGTAGCGATGGCCTGTTGGCGGCGGATGTGCGCCCGCTGGTGCGGGTGTCGTTGCAAGTGATCGCCGAGGAAGGGGGAAAACGCGAACAGGGAAGCGCCGGCGGCGGCGGGCGTTTCGATTACGCGTATTTCAGCGACGAAGTGCTGTTGCATTACGCCCAACAGGCAGTACACCAAGCGCTTATCAACCTCAACGCCCGTCCGGCGCCGGCAGGCACAATGACAGTAGTGCTAGGCTCCGGCTGGCCCGGTATTTTGCTGCATGAAGCGATTGGCCACGGACTGGAAGGCGACTTCAACCGCAAGGGCAGTTCCGCTTTCAGCGGTCGCGTCGGCGAGCGCGTAGCGGCTGCGGGTGTGACGGTGGTGGATGACGGCACTATTGCGCGGCGGCGCGGCTCCCTGAACGTGGACGACGAAGGCAACCCGACCCAATGCACCGTGCTGATCGAAGACGGCATCCTGCGCGGCTACTTGCAGGACACCCTGAACGCCCGCCTGATGGGCGTGGCGCCGACCGGCAATGCGCGGCGCGAATCCTATGCGCATATCCCGATACCGCGCATGACCAACACCTACATGCTCAACGGCGACAAATCTCCCGAGGAAATCATCGCTTCCGTGAAACACGGCCTGTATGCGGTGAATTTCGGCGGCGGCCAAGTGGACATCACCAGCGGCAAATTTGTGTTTTCGGCGGCGGAAGCCTATATGATAGAGGACGGCAAGATTTCCTATCCGGTCAAAGGCGCCACCCTGATCGGCAACGGGCCGGATGTGCTGACCCGAGTTTCAATGATAGGCAACGATATGAAGCTCGACCCCGGCGTCGGCACCTGCGGCAAAGAAGGGCAAAGCGTGCCGGTCGGGGTAGGCCAGCCGACGTTGCGCGTGGATAGCCTGACGGTGGGCGGAACGGCTTAAATGGCAGTCCTGAGTAACGGGCTTCGCGCGGTTGCGGCGCTATGCCTGTCGGCGTTGTCGTTGGCTGCCGGGGCGGCTGCGCCTGCGGACAGGTTCGCGCCGGGGGCGACGTATTATTTCGACAGCTTCAACCCCGACCAGCAACCCTGGGCGCCGGGGCAGGATCTGAATATCGAGGAAGTATTCAAGAATTACCAATATTATGAGATCGTATTCGACAAGACCGGCAAGGAAATCACCGTCAATCGCCATGTTCAGGGACGCAAAGCGGATAGCATAAAATACCGGATTATGCCAAACTGGTCGCTGCAGAAGGCGTTAAGCGGCGAGACGGTAATTTCCCGGTAATAAATTCGTTTTAATATTTATACCATTGGTCTATATTAAACCTAGAAACCTCCGTTGACCGCTTGCCAAGATGTGTAATAGGGTGGTTCTAAACAACTTTGTCACTTGTTTGACTTTCACCCGCTTGGTGAGAGCGCTACGGGCTGGATTGCGCGGTTTTCCGGGCGCATGGCGGCGTTGCAACTCCTCAGAATGGAACGACCATTCTTCGTCGTTGCGCCTTGCCCTGCACCCGGAAAACCGCACACTCCAGCCCGTTCAACGGAGGTTTCTAGCCCGGATATTGCATAAATTCGCGTGATGATCGCGCAGGATTTTGATTGATATGGAAGTTTTGAGAAGGAGTGTCGTAGTTATTCATACGACCGACTGAACAAAATCTTTCATATCAATCAAAAGACAAGCGAGGGCGCGCGTCAATTTATGCAATATCCGGGCTAGGTTAAAGAATGTTATTACAATGAATCATTCAGGAGGATGACAATTATGGCTGAGATTATGGGCAAGACGACCGGCAAGAAAACGGCGGATGCCGCAGAGGTAAAACCGGTGGAAAAGAAAGCAGCATCCGCCAAAAAGCCGGTTGCCGCCAAAGCTGCCGAGAAAAAACCGGCTGCCGAAACAGCCGCTGCAAAAAAAGCAGCCCCTGCACAAGCTGCCGAAAACACGCCGGTTGCCGAGGCCGTGGAAATAACCGCCGAACAGCGTTACCGCATGGTTGCCGAGGCCGCCTATTACCGCGCCGAAAGCAACCAGTTCATGAGCGATCCGGTGCGCGACTGGATTGAGGCGGAGAGCGACATTGCAGCACTCTTGGGTGAGAAAAAGTAATCATCCAAAAAAACTCAGTTGAACCGCAGAGACGCGGAGGCGCAGAGAAATCACTGCATCTCTGCGGTAGATATTTTTTGGTTTCGGCTTGTCCAGCACCGTAGGATGTGGCTTCCGACAGGAAGCGCATCGCTCGCAAACCCCGGTTGCAACACGCGACCGATGCGCATCGTTCCTCAGCACATCCTACGAGCTACGAGGCAACGGGATGAAGGTTGGATACGCTGCCTTGTTGCGCAGCCCGAAGAGCCGCACCAGCGCTTGAGTCGATTTTCAGGGATAGAGCGATTTCGTCCACCGCCAGCGGTTCGGCGCTGCTCAGTTGCCGCTCCAGCACGGCCTGCGTCGCTTCCGATGCATCCCTTCCCGCTTGCTCGCGTTCCCTGATCCGTTGCCGCAAAACCTCCACGGGCGCCTGAAAATCGAGTATTGCGTAAGGAACCCGGCTATCCGCCGCCATCCGTTGAAAAACGGCGCGCTCCGCCAGCTTGAGGAAAGCGGCATCGACGATCACCGGATACCCCGCAGCGATAATAGCTTGCGCCAGTTCGGCCAGCTTGGCGTAAGTGCGCCGGTGGCCTTCCGCCGTATATAGGCCATCATCCAGGCCGGAACCGCTACGCGCATCCGCCGCCAAACCGTATAGCCGTTTGCGCTCGATGTCGGAACGTATCCTGATGGCGCCCAACTCGGTTGCGAGTTCGCCGCCCAGCGTGGTTTTCCCGGAACCCGACAGACCGTGCGTGATAATGATGGCGGGATGCGCCTGCCGGGTGAACGACTCGGCCAGATTCAGGTAATCGCGACACCCTTCCAGCGCCGCACCTTCGGCAATCTCTGCGGCACTGCGCAAACAGGCCACCTTGGCGCGCACCAATGCACGGTAGGCCAGATAGTAGCGCAACAGCGCTAGCCCTGGGTAATCGCCGGTTTGCTCCAGATAAGCATTGAGCAAGCGCCACGCCAAATCCGGCCTTTTTTTGTCATGCAAATCCATCGCCAAAAAAGCGATTTCGCTGACGACATCGATCCAGCGCAGGTTGGCATTGAATTCGATACAATCGAACGGCGCAATTTCCCCCTCGAACAGCGCCAGATTGGCAAGATGCAAGTCGCCGTGGCATTCGCGAATGAACCCATGCTGCTTGCGTTCCGAAAAAACCGTTTCAAGCCGGCGGAATTCGTCTTCGCTCCACGCTTCCAGTTGCCGCAGTTTTTCCAGGTCGGCAGGTGCTATGAGTTTGGAACGAATTTGCGCGAAATTTTGCCGTGCCGGCTGGTGAACGGCCTCCGGGACGCCGTAGGGACTATCCGCGCCGGCAATCGCGGTGTTTTGGTGGAAAGTTGCGAGTCTGCGGGCGATCTCGTCGATGTGGGCCGGGTGCAGCGCGCCGCCAGCCAGCATCGCATCAAGTTGCGCCGACTGGGGAAAACGGCGCATTTTCACTGCGTATTCAATAGCCTCCCCAGCGCCACCCAATGTCGGCGCGTCCGCGCCGCCGGTGATCGCAACGACCTCCAGATAAAGCTGCGGCGATAGGCGTTGGTTGAGGCGCAACTCCTCCGCGCAATAGTAGCGGCGCTTTTCCAACGTGCTGAAATCGAGAAAACCGAAATCGACGGTTTTCTTGATTTTATAGGCAAAATCGCCGGCAAGTAGCACCCACGAGATATGGGTTTCAATGATTTCCGCCGGCTGCGGCAAGGCGGCGCGTAGCGCACCGACCAAGCGGAGTTGGTCAGGCACGGCAAGCTCCGTAGTTCGATTCATGACCGTACCTCCTGAACATGGGAAACCGTGGCCTCCGGTTTCCCGCTTTCATTCGGCGCTACGCTTGCTGAACAGGCGCACGAATCAACCAATAGCCAGCCGCACATGCTTCCCGATGCGTGTCAGCATATCCACCAAGGCATCAATTGTGAATTTACTCATCTTTTTGTTCACCACATCGGAAACACGCGGACGGGTAATGTGCAGGATCGTGGCGGCTTCTTCCTGCTTTAGGCCGTTGTCCTTGATCCACTTCGTCAGTTCGGCCATCAATGCCTCTTTCAACGCACGGGTGTCGTTGATCCGTTTCTGAGATTCGGCTTGATACTGCTCGGCCTCTGCCGGGGCAAAGCCCAGCTCCGCGAACAGATTCGTGCCGGCCTTGGTGACATGCCGAATTTCGGTGTCGACTTTGCTCATTTCTTTGCCTTCCTTTCGCGCTGCATCACTGATCTGTAACGGGCTTCGGCAACATCCCTGTCATGCTTGGAAGTGGTTTCTGTTTTCTTTTGAAAACAATGCAATACATAGATATTTTCCTCAAATTTGGCGACATACATTACGCGATATATTCCCGATGCATCCCTGATTCTGATCTCTTTGGCGCCGTGGCCAACATCGTCAAAAGGCTTCCAATCATCCGGGTCCAGCCCCGCTTGAACCTAGAAACCTCCGTTGAACGGGCTGGAGTGTATGGTTTTCCGGGTGCAGGGCAAGGCGCAACGACGCGCAATGGTCGTTCCATTGCAAGGAGTTGCAACGCCGCCATGCGCCCGGAAAACCGTGCAATCCAGCCCGTAGCGCTTCACCAAACGGGTGAACGTCAAACAAGTGACAAAGTTGTTTAGAACCACCCCATTACACATCTTGGCAAGCGGTCAACGGAGGTTTCTAGGTTAAACCTTTCCCAACTGAAATCCCGCCTCTCGCCTTGGTTCAGCCGGAAAACCAAGAAGATCGTCATACGACGAACCTACCCAGTTGATGTCTTTTTCCGATTTCATGCCTGATTGTATCAAGTTTTGTACGCAAAGCAACTGTAACTGAAATTCCGCCTCTCGCCTTGGTTCAGCCGGAAAACTAAGAATATCGTCATACGACGAACCTATCCAGTTGATGTCTTTTTCCGATTTTATGCCTGATTGTATCAAGTTTTGTATGCAAGGGGGGTGGGGTGAGGGACGCTGCACATAGTCAACGCCTTGCCGAAGCGCAAACGCTCTCATCCCCGGCCCTTCTCCCGCCTGCGGGAGAAGGGAGCAAACCTGCGCTCGTCCCTGCCCTGACACTTGTGTGTAACGATGAGCGCCGGAGCGTGGGAACGATCAAATTTGCAACGCGAAAGTCGCGCCCGCTGGGAGCAATCAATCCGGACAATTTCCCCGCGCAAGGCATAGCAAATCGGCTTTATCGCGCCGCCTCTTCGAACACAATCGGACATTCCACCACGATCAGCGACATGTCGTCGTGCGCCGGGCAGACGGCCAGATGATCCTGCACCGCCTGCACTGCCGCCGAAAAACGCTTGTCAGGCGCATTCGTCGCCAGTTTGGCAAGCAGTGCATCCAGGCCTATCGATTCGGAGGCAGCGTTTTCCGCTTCGACAAAGCCGTCGGAGAACAGGAACAATTGCGCCGGACCGTCCCATTGCACCACCTCTGTGCGCACATCCACCAAGCTGTTTTCCACTATGCCCAGCGCCAGATTGGTGGACTTGAACAGGCGCAACACGTCGCCGCCGCAACATAGCCACACGGCAGGCGGATTGCCGCCGTTCCACACTTCGAGGATGCGATTGCGCGTATCCACGCGCGCCAGCGTCACCGCCACGAAACGGTCGGTCGTCGATTGCTCGCGGACTACCCCATTCATTTCCCGGAGCATGGCGGACAGGGCAAAACCTTTTTCCACCATCCGGTAGAAAATCCGCGACACCGGCAGCAGGTTCATTGCCGCCGCCAGACCGTGGCCGGTGGCGTCGGCCAGAATAACGTACAAATCCCCGTTAGGCGCGCGCTGCGCCGCCACCAGATCACCGCAAAACGTGGTGGCCGGCGCTATCCAGGAATGCAGCAGGGGGTCGTTCAGGTTCTCGTCGCGTATGCTGCGGTCCATCAGCACGCCGACCATCTGGTTCTCGCGCTCCGCTGCGTCGTAGTAGAGCTGCAATTCGCCGAGCAATTGCTGCATTTGCACATTTTTTTCGGCAAGCTCGCGGCGCTGTTGCAGCACCTGCGCGCTTTTGTCGAGCACTTTCTGCAGCACCTCGGAATCGACCGGCTTGAGCACGTAATTGTCGATGCCGATCTGGATCGCCCTGAGAAAATAATTGGTTTCGTTGAAAGCGGTGGTCAGGATGATAGGCACATCGGGAGCTATCATCCTGATCTGCTCGGCCATTTGCAACCCATCCATTTCCGGCATCAGGATGTCGCTGACAACTATATCCGGCTTGTAGGCAAGGTAAGCTTCCAGCCCTTCCCGTCCGTCGGCGGCGACATAAAAAGCGCCCACCCGACGCCTGAGAAAGTGCGCCAACTGTTCACGGACATGCTCGTCATCCTCGACATAGAGCAGGGAAAATTGCTTCAAAATTTCGCCGCTATCGTTGCCGTTCTTCAAAAATTGCTCCTTTTTTTAGGGCGGGAGGCGGAAGGGGTGAGAGGTGAGGGGTGAGGCGTGTCGGCGCTACGCGCCGGATTTTTACTCGCCTCACCCCTCACCCCTCACCCCTCACGCCGCCTCACCCTTCCTTGCCTTTTTTCAACAGCTCGGCAAATTGGCTGGCCGGCAGCGGGTAGCTGAACAAGTAGCCTTGCATTTCATCGCACTGCTGCGATGCCAGGAAATCCCGCTGCTCCGAATTTTCCACGCCCTCGGCAATCACCTTTAGCGACAGGCTTTGCGCCATCGAGATGATGGCTTCGACAATAGCCGCATCGTTACGGTTTTCAGTCATTTCGCCGACGAAAGAACGGTCTATTTTCAGCGTGTCTATCGGCAGCCGCTTGAGGTAGCTCAAGGACGAATAGCCGGTGCCGAAATCGTCCACCGCGATGCTGATGCCCATCGCCTTCAGTTCGTTGAGGGTGATGATATTGTCCTCAATATTGTGCATCAGCATACTTTCGGTCACTTCCAGTTCCAGGCAATGCGGGTCGAAACCGGTGTCCGCAAAGATTTTGCGCACGCTGCCGGCAAAATCCGACTGGCAAAACTGGCGTGCGGACAAGTTGACCGACATACGTAGCGGTCCATAGCCCTGCTTGCACCACGCCTGCGCCTGGGTGCAGGCGGTGCGCAGCACCCATTCGCCGATCTGGACGATAAGGCCGGTTTCTTCCGCCAGCGGGATAAACTGGCCGGGAAGCACCAGGCCAAGATCGTGATGGTGCCAGCGCACCAGTGCTTCCATGCCGATCAACGCGCCGCTCTTGGCATCCACCAGCGGCTGGTAATACAAATCCAGTTCGCCGTGCTCAATCGCGCGCCGCAGGCTGGTTTCGAGCGCCAAACGTTCGAATGCGCGGGCGTTGAGGCTGGAAAAATAAAACTGGTAATTGTTGCGCCCCAGCTCCTTGGCGCGGTACATCGCCACATCGGCGTGTTTCATCAGGATTTCCAGGCTTACGCCATCGCCGGGGTAAAAACTGATGCCGATGCTGGCGCTGATGTGCAGTTCGTGTCTGTCGAGGAAAAACGGCTGGATGATGGAATCCAGGATTTTTTGCGCCACCAGCGCCGCGTCTTCGGCATGGTGGACTTTCGGCAGCAGAATGACGAATTCGTCCCCGCCCTGGCGGCATACGGTGTCGCCCTGGCGTATGCAGTTGATAAGCCGTCCCGCCACCGCTTGCAGCAGCAAATCGCCGATGCTGTGCCCCAGCGTATCGTTGATGATCTTGAAGCGGTCGAGATCGATGAACATTACCGCGACCTGCTCGCGGTTGCGTTGCGCCTGGATCAGCGCCTGTTGCAGACGATCATGGAACAGGATGCGGTTGGGCAAATCGGTGAGCGCATCGTAATGCGCCAAGTGGCGCACCCGTTCCTCCGCCTGCTTGCGCTCGGTAATGTCGGAAAAAATGCCGACATAATGGGTAGTTTCGCCCTTGCTGTTTTTCACCGTACTGACGGATAGCCATTCCGGGTACACCTCGCCGTCCTTGCGCCGGTTCCACACCTCACCGCTCCATTTGCCGGCCTCCTGCAGCGATTTCCACATGTGCGCGTAAAATTCGCGATCCTGGCGACCGCTGCTCAACATGCGCGGATCCTTGCCGATCACCTCTGCGCGACTGAAACCGGTGATCTCGCAAAAAGCCGGGTTCACCGAAATAATGGCGTTGCGCGGATCGGTGACAATGATGGCGTCGGAAGAGCAATCGAAAACCGTGGCCGACAAGCGTCGCTCCGTTTCCGACAACAGCGTGTGGGCGCACTGCGCCAGTACGCTACCCAGAATATCGGTGTTAACCGGCTTGATAACGTATTTATCCACGCCAATATCAATCGCCTTCAGAAAAAAATTGGTTTCATTGAAGGCCGTAGTGACGATGATCGGCGTCGGCGGGCTGATGCTCTTAATCTTCTCGGCCATTTTCAGGCCATCCATCACCGGCATCAAAATGTCCGTAACGACAATGTCGGGCCGGTGCGCGTTAAACGCCAACAGCCCTTCCTGACCGTTGGTGGCAATATGCAACGCGCCGACCCGGCGCCTGATGAAATTCGCCAACTGATCGCGAATTTCGTCGTCGTCCTCGACATACAGGATGCTGAATTTTTTCAAAAGACCGGCATCGGCCTCGGTGCTGGCCGCGATTTTTGGCATTATTTCCTCTCCAAAATGGATTTTTTCGGTAATGCTGGGGTTCCTGGTGGCTGGAAAGCGTGAAAAGCGTTATTGCCGTAGAGCAGCCGCCCTACTTTAGCATAATTCTCCAATGCCGGGCTGACCGGCTGACGTTGAACTTACAGCGTTTTCAATCAAGAATAGTTACAACAAACCTCAAGCCAATGCATAGATATTTCGGCAGGCAAATCATCAAAAGCTTTGTGGTTTTGCCGGTTGGCTGGGTAACGCTACGCGACGCTGGAGCGTGGGAACGATCAAAGACAAAACCTTTTTCACCGCAGAGGACGCAGAGGAAAAGCATGAGGGGTTTCCTCTGCGTCCTCCGCGTCCTCTGCGGTGAATCGGTTTTTTCCGTGCCGAGAACAAATTTACCCTGGCTAGGATAATGAAACGAATGATTTATGTTTGGCTTGACGATATAATAGGCAACGCGCAATTTATCCAGATGAATTGGGAACTTTTTACCGTCCTGACAGACGAACAGGCTTGCTGCGGTTGAGCATATCCCGCGTTGCAGCAACGATTTTTAACCTGAAGCCACATTAAATTAAAGATAGAAGGAAAATAAATGCACTCGATGAAACTTCGTTACACCCTGCTGGGACTGGGCAGCATATTCGCCATCACCTCGTGCCATGCCCAGGAACCGGCAAAGGCGGCTCCCGCAGCCAGCGAAATCAAAGCCGCGGCGCCCGCAGACAAGGCCAAACCGCCGGTCGTCAACGGCGTCGCCATTCCGCAAGCGCGCTTCGATTTCCTGCTCAAGCAAGGCGCCGAGCATGGCCAGCCGAACACGCCCGAGCTACAGAAGAGCATACGCGAAAAACTCATCACGCTGGAAGTCATTTCCCAGGAAGCTGAAAAGAAAGGCCTGGGTAAAAACGCCGACGCCGTCATCCAGATCGAATTATCCAAGCAAAGCGTACTGGCCAACACCTATGTTCAGGACTACGTAAAAGCCAACCCAATTACCGATGACGCGCTGAAAAGCGAATACGACAAACTCAAGGCGCAGATAGGCGACAAGGAATACAAAGCGCGCCACATCCTGGTGGAAAAACAGGAAGAAGCCAAAGACATTATCGCCAAACTGAAGAAGGGTGAAAAATTCGAGAAACTCGCCGAAGCGTCCAAGGACCCAGGCTCCAAGGAAAAAGGCGGCGAACTGGATTGGGCGCCACCGACAACTTATGTCAAGCCGTTCGGCGATGCGCTGGCCAAGTTGCAAAAAGGCAAGTACACCACCGAACCGGTGCAGACCACATTCGGCTGGCATGTCATCATGCTGAATGACGTGCGCGACATCAAAGCGCCGTCATTCGAAGAGGTCAAGAAAAACCTGCTACAACACGCGCAACAACAGCAAGTCGAGAAATTGATTAGCGACCTGAAAGCCAAGGCCAAGGTCGAGTAATTCCGATATTGCGGATTTGTCATGCAAACGGGGGCGAAAAGCCCCCGTTTGCATTTGCCGCGCCCCTGCCTTTGATATTTAATCCTAGAAAGCTCAGTTGACCGCTTGCCAGGATGCGTAACATGGTGGTTCTAAACAACTTTATTATATATTTTGCGTTCACCCATTTGGTGAGAGCGCTACGGGCTGGATTGCACGGTTTTCCGGGCGCATGGCGGCGTTGCAACTCCTCAAGAAGGAGAAGGCAATGGAACGACCATTGCGCGTCGTTGCGCCTTGCCCTGCGCCCGGAAAACCGCACACTCCAGCCCGTTCAACGGAGGTTTCTAGGTTAATCTGCGTAATCTGCGGATTGAACTGCGGATTTTAGGATCAACTATTCTTGATTGAAAACGCTGTATCTACCAGACCACAACAACGCCATAGTCGCGAAATATCGCATCGCAGGTGACGACGGGGTAATGCGTCACGAAATGCTGGGCGATCAACATGCGGTCGAACGGATCGCGGTGCGGGCCGGGCAATGCTCCGGCCTTGAGGCTATGGTCAATACTGATCGGCAATTCGATAAAGCGCGCCCGGCGCAGGTAATGAGAAAAATGTTCGACAATGTCGGCGGCTTCCGGCAGTTTGCCGAGGCGGTGCTTGGTGGCAATTTCCCAGCCGGATGCCGCGCTGACCCATATCCGGTTGCGTGGTTCGGCTATGGCTGCACGCGCCGGGGCGGAAAGTTGTTCGTCGTCAAGCCACCACCACAACAGCGCATGGGTATCGAGCAGCAGGTCGTTCATGCTTCCCATGCATGCAACTCGTCCTCGGGCAGCGGCTCAAAAAACGCGTCGGTAAGGCGCCCCTTGGCGATTCCGGGGCGACGTGGAGCCGGCTTTTCCAATGGAACCAACCGCGCCATCGGCACGCCGGATCGGGCAATGATGATTTCTTCTCCGGCTGCAGCGGCGCTGACAATCTCAGAGAGATGGGTTTTGGCTTCGTGCAGATTGATTGAGCGCATATGAATCTCCATTTTTAACGAAAGGTGCGGGGGTCAGGCCTTACGTTTTGCATTTGAAATCCATTTTCGGTTACGCCTGTGTATGCCTTGCGTGGGAAAAATTGTCCGGTTGGATTGCCTCCGCGCAAGGCATAATGTAAAGACTTAGTCGATAAGTTCAGAGCACCTGATCTCAGGATAGACAAATCAATGGGTTATTGTATTTGGTCAGATTTATCTTGACCTGAAATTTTGTAGAAACGAATTTTATGTGATTGATTATGTTGTATTGTCTATTTTTCTGTTCAGTCAACCGTCTCAATTAAAATCCGCGAGATCAGGTGGTCTGAAGTTACTAACCCAACCACCGCCGCGCATTGCGGAACATCCGCAGCCACGGGCCGTCCTCGCCCCATGTTTCGGGATGCCAGGAATGCTGCACGCTACGGAACACCCGCTCGGGGTGCGGCATCATCACGGTGAAACGCCCGTCCGGCGTGGTCAGGCCGGTGATGCCCTGGGGTGAGCCGTTTGGATTGGAGGGGTAGGTTTGCGTCGGCTTGCCCCGGTTGTCCAGGTAACGCAACGCCACATAAGGCTGGGCACTGTCCAACTGCGATGCGTCCCGGAATTCGGCGTAGCCTTCGCCGTGCGCCACCACAATGGGCATACGGCTGCCTGCCATGCCGTCGAGAAAGATTGAGGGGCTTTGCGCCACTTCCACCATGACGAAGCGCGCCTCAAACTGCTCCGATTTGTTGCGCACGAAATGCGGCCAGTGTTGCGCGCCGGGGATGATGTCGTGCAGGTTGCTCATCATCTGGCAGCCGTTGCATACGCCCAGCGCGAAAGTTTCGTTGCGCTGGAAGAAGCGCTCGAATTCATCGCGCGCGCGCGGGTTGAACAAGATGGATTTGGCCCAGCCCTCTCCTGCTCCAAGCACGTCCCCATAGGAAAACCCGCCGCACGCCGCCAGCCCGTGGAAATCCCGCAACGACACGCGCCCGGCAATGATGTCGCTCATAGGCACGTCCACCGCAGTGAAGCCGGCGCGGTCGAAGGCAGCGGCCATCTCGACTTGCCCATTGACGCCCTGCTCGCGCAAAATGGCGGCGCGCGGGCGCTTGGTCGCGATGAAGGGCGCCGTCACATCCTCTCGCGGATCGAAGCGCAATGCGGCGTGTAAGCCGGGATCGGAGGCATCCAGGATACGGTCGTATTCGGCCTGGGCGCATACCGGGTTGTCGCGCAAGGTTTGCATGTGAAAAGTGGTTTCCGACCAGGCGCGTTGCAGTTCCACCCGGCTTGCGCCGAATATTTCCTGATCGCAATACCGGGTGCTCAGACGGTCGTCGCCGTTGATTTCGCCGATGACTTCCAATTCGTCGCATATCCCGGCATCAAAAAACGCACTCATCACCTCTGTCAGTTCGCCATGCCGCACTTGCAGCACCGCCCCCAGTTCCTCGTTGAACAGCGCGGCGAGGAAATCCTCCTGAGCGGCGCGCGGTTCCTCACCGCATAGTCCATCCAGGCTCAGCGTCACGCCGACATGGCCGGCAAACATCATTTCGCACAAGGTCACGAACAGCCCGCCGTCGGAGCGGTCATGGTAAGCCAGTATCTTGCCGTCGCGATTGAGTTGCTGGACGGTGGCGAAAAAAGCCTTTAACTGAGGCGCGCTCACCACATCCGGCGCTTGATCGCCGATCTGCTTGTACACCTGCGCCAGCGCCGAGCCGCCCAGGCGGTTCTGGCCGCACCCCAGATCAATCAAGATCAGGTCGGTGTCGCCGGCATCGGTGCGCAATTGGGGCGTGAGGGTGAGCCGCGCATCCGCGCACGGCGCGAAGGCCGAGACGATCAGCGACAGTGGCGCGGTGACGGATTTCTTTTCGCCGCCCTCCTCCCACACCGTTTTCATCGACATCGAATCCTTGCCGACCGGGATGCTGATGCCCAGTTGCGGACACAATTCCATGCCCACCGCCCGCACCGTGTCGTATAGCGCGGCATCTTCGCCGGGATGCCCGGCTGCCGCCATCCAGTTGGCGGATAGTTTCACGTCGCCCAAATCATTGATGGCTGCGGCGGCGATATTGGTCAATGCCTCGCCGATTGCCATGCGCCCGGAGGCCGCCGGATCGATCAGCGCCAGCGGGGTGCGCTCGCCCATCGCAAACGCTTCGCCGCGCGTTTCCGTAAAACCCGCCAAAGTCACCGCCACATCGGCCACCGGGATTTGCCACGGGCCGACGAATTGGTCGCGCGCAGTCATGCCGCCCACCGTGCGGTCGCCGATTGCGATCAGAAAAGTCTTGTCCGCCACCGTCGGCAGGCGCAACACGCGCAACGCCGCATCCTTGAGCGTGACGCCATCCAAGTCAAGAGGCAGTAACGGCTTATTCACCCGCGCCACGTCGCGCGTCATTTTCGGCGGCTTGCCGAGCAGCACCGCCAGCTCCATGTCGATAGGACGGTTGTTGAAATGACTGTCTTCCAGAATCAGCCGCTGCTCCGCCGTCGCTTCTCCCACTACTGCATAGGGGCAGCGCTCGCGTTCGCAGATCGCATCAAATAGCGCGCGGTGCTCCGCGCCTATCGCCATCACATAGCGCTCCTGCGCCTCGTTGCACCAGATTTGCATCGGCGACATGCCCGGCTCTTCGTTATGCACCGCGCGCAGCTTGAAAATCCCGCCGCAACCGGCATCGTTGACCAGTTCGGGCAGCGCATTGGACAGCCCGCCCGCGCCGATGTCGTGGATCGAAACTATCGGATTGGCGTCGCCCAACTGCCAGCAGCGGTCTATGACCTCCTGGGCGCGCCGCTGCATCTCGGGGTTGCCGCGCTGCACCGAATCGAAATCCAGATTCTCCGCATTGGCGCCGGTATCCATACTGGAAGCAGCACTTCCCCCCAGGCCGATCAACATCGCCGGCCCGCCGAGCTGAATAATCAGCGCACCCGGCGCGATTTTGTCCTTCATCGCATGGCGCGCCGCGATATTGCCGACCCCGCCGGCCAACATAATCGGCTTGTGGTAACCGCGCATCTCGCCTGCGGCTTGCTCCTCGAAAGTGCGGAAATAACCGGCCAGATTGGGACGCCCGAATTCGTTGTTGAACGCCGCGCCGCCGATAGGACCCTCCAACATGATCTGGAGAGCTGAGGCGATGCGGTTGGGCTTGCCGTAAATCGGGTGAGGGGTAAGCGGTGAGGGGTGAGGCGCTTCGGTGGCGCCGTAATATTCCCAGGACTGTCCAAAATCGGGGATATTCAAATTGGACACGGAAAAACCGGTCAACCCGGCCTTTGGCCTGGAACCGCGACCGGTCGCGCCTTCGTCGCGGATCTCGCCGCCCGAGCCGGTTGCGGCGCCGGGAAAGGGCGAAATCGCGGTCGGGTGGTTGTGGGTTTCCACCTTCATCAGGATATGCGTTTCATCCTCAGTGTAAGCATAGCAACCTTCTGCGCCAGGATAAAAGCGCCCGACCTTGCCGCCTTCGATGATCGAAGAATTGTCGGAATAGGCCACCACCGTGCCGCGCGGGCTGATTTGGTGCGTATTGCGTATCATCGCGAACAGGGATTTATCCTGTGGCTCACCATCAATGACAAACTCGGCATTGAAAATCTTGTGGCGGCAATGCTCGGAATTGGCCTGGGCGAACATCATCAGTTCGACATCGGTGGGATTGCGCCCGATACGGGTGAAATTCTCCACCAGATAATCGATTTCATCCAGAGACAGCGCCAGCCCCATGCCGCGATTGGCGGCCTCCAGCGCGGCCTTGCCGCCCTGGATGACATCCACTACATTCAACGGCGTCGGCTCGCAATGGCGGAACAGCTTCTCCGCGTCGCTCAGGCTGGTCAGCACGGTTTCCGTCATGCGGTCGTGGATCAGCGGCCACAAGGCTGATTTTTCCGCCGCCGACAGCGGCTGGCCGGAGCGCGTTTGCACATAAAAAGCCACCCCGCGCTCCAACCGCCGCACCGCCTCCAACCCGCAATGAAAGGCAATATCGGTCGCCTTGGACGACCACGGCGAAATCGTCCCAAGGCGCGGCGTCACCAGCAGCAATTCGCCCTCGGGCGGCTCAACCGGGCTGGCGGGGCCGTAAGTCAGGATTTTTTCCAGCACCGCCAGTTCCGCAGCGGCAAGCTCGCGGCTGGTTTCGGCGAAATGCCGGTATTCGGCATGAAGGCGGGAAACACCCGGCGCGCCGGTGCGTAGCGCTTGATTCAGTTTATCAAGACGAAAAGCGGAAAGGGCGTTGCCGCCGCGCAGCTTGAGCATGGCTTAAATGGTCCCGCGAAAATTATAGGAACGAGGAAAGCATCATGATAGCTTAAAATCCAAACGAAATTTGTGTTGGCTCTTTTTCAAAAAAACATCGTTGATTTAGCCAGAATTTTTGATCGTTCCCACGCTCCAGCGTGGGAATGCCGCCCCGGACGCTCCAGCGTCGCGCAGCGTTACCTATCCAACCGGCAAAACCACAAAGCTTTTGACGATTCGCCTGCCGAAATATCTATGCGCTTACCGTTCTAGTTCTAGCCGCCATATTGGGACGCTGGAGCGTCCCATGCGTGCGTTCCCACGCTGGAGCGTGGGAACGATCAAGTTCCACAACATCATTTTCTATATCGGGACGCAGAGCGTCCCAGGCTGCATTCCCACGCCGGAGCGTCACTGCCATTAAGTTAGGAAAAATCCGTTCGCCCTGAGCCTGTCGAAGGGTGAACGGATTTTTCCTAACTGGTTGACTGTTAAGCCATTTATGGTTCGACAATCTCACCACGAACGGCTTAACTTAATGGCAGTGACGCCGGAGCGTGGGAACGATCAATGGCACATGCAGTTCAACTCGCAACGCAACCTTTGCATTACCGCATGGATTCAGCCACCGGCTTCCAACTGAATACGCCGTCATAGTCTTTGCAGTCGGTTACCGAGGGTGCTTGGGCGTCAATCACCATATAAATTTGCTTGCTGGCTGAAATAGGATATGTCAAATAGGCATCGCACATTGCGCTCTGGCCAGTTCCGACAACGATCTTCGTCCCCGCCTTTAGATTACACTGCGTTAACATGTCCAGTGGTGAATATCCGTAGCATATTTCATAATCTTTACGGTATGTCGATACCTTTCCTTCCGGCCTGTTGAAAGCCCACCACTTGCCTAAGCGGCTGTTCGGGTTGGTGCTGTTCCATGCGCGATAGACCGGTATAACGATATTCTTTTTGTTGATATAGACTTTTGCCTGGCATAAGCCCCCTTTATCCGCTTCCTGCACAGCCTGGCTCAACAACGCTGCATCAACCGTTTCCTCGAACGCATCCACATATTCAGGCGGCAACTCGTTTGTGCCGGCGCATTTAACCTGAGTTTGATTGGCTGATTGCTGAGTTGACGTACTGCCATTAACCTCCTGCTTTATCGTCGAAGAGGAACAACCATATACAGTAAGAATAAGTAGCGCAAACGACATCTTTTTAAAACTGTTCTGCAAATGGACAATTTCCATAAATCACTCCTTATAAAAAATTCGGCAAAAAGCAAATATCACATCCAGCGTCCCAGGGTAAATTTGTTCTCGCCCAGAAAAGAATTATTTACCGCAGAGACGCTTCAGACGCCGAGAAATCAATGAAAAGGGTGAAACCATTCAATTCTACAACCCATTGTTTTTCCTCAGCGCCTCTGCGTCTCTGCGGTGAATGGTTTTTCCCAGGCGGAGAACAAATTTACCCTGTCCAGCGTCCCATGCTGCCGCCACCCTCGCCTCCTTGTGCCTTGAGCCGCCTACTTGGCGGCCTCCGCCGTCATTCCCGCGATGGTCTGCATTAGTTCCGGCGCATCCCATTCCGCGCCGCCCTGGAGGGTGTAGCGGATTTTTCCTTGGGCATCGACCAGGAAGGTGGAGGGGGCGACGAATACTTTCCAGTCGGCGATGGCGCGGGCGTCGCCGTCCATCAGAATATTGAAACTGACTTTGATTTTTTTCAGGAAGGCGCGTATTTCCGGTTCGCTTTCGCCCATGTTGACGGCGAGTATGGTGAACGGTTTGCCGGCAAGCTTGGTTTTGAGGCGTTCGACGGAAGGCATTTCCTTAATGCAGGGGGCGCAGTAGGTGGCCCAAAATTGCACCATCACGACCTGCCCCGCGTAGTCCTTAAGATCGTGCGCCTTGCCGTTCAAGTCTTTGAGCGCGAGACGCGGCGTGGGTCCGCCCTTGTAGGGCTTGAGTTCCATGGCATGGACGGGGGCGGACAGCAGCAACAGAGCAAACAGGCAACACAGGATAGATTTCATGGGAGTTCTCCAGGGGATGTTTCCAGGGTTTTAATGGCTTTGAGTATCAGATCCGGCAGGCTTTGCGACATGGCTTCTTCTTCCGGCGTCGGCTCCTGGCGCACATAGAAATAGCCGCGCACCTTCGGCAGCAGTTCGGTATGCACCCGGCTGCCGCCGCTTTCCAGAGCGGTGCGCAAATGGCTGAGCCACCAGCGCCCCGGCGAGCGTTCGCCCTGGTAAATGAATAGCGGAATGCGGGTTTGCTTGACGATTTCGTGATATTCGGCCTCGGCGCCGGGCGCGGGAGTGTCGGCGTAAAGTTCCGGATAGAACAGGATGACGCCCGCCGGATTGGCGTCGCCGGGATGTTTTTCCTGCCAAGTGCGGACGCCGCGCAAAGTCGGCACCGCGCCGCGCCCCGCCGATACCAGAAAGATTTTTTTGGCGGTGCTGGCCAGCGCCATGTCGATCAACGCGGCGACTTCCTCGCCGCTAATTTGCACCATGCTGCTGGGCGCAACCGGCAGGAAATGCCCGCCGAGAAAATCCGGCAGCCAGGCTTCGACCCCATTCGCCGCCAGCCCCCACGAAGCGCGCGCCTCGCGTGTGCCGCGCCCTTCGTCGCAAGCCAGCCACAAAACCAGGGTGTCCCCGCGCGCCGAATAGGCGCGTAGCGGAATTTCCGTGCCGTCGTCCAGTTTAAAGGTCGCGGGCGCGGCTTGAGCGCCGACTTGCGCCAGCGAGAGCGAAAGCAGCAGCGCTACGGCTATTTTTCGGGCGATGCCGGGGAAAAGATTGCGTCTGTTTTTTATGCTTAAAGCCATATTTTGCACCTAAGTAATGCAGATTGATCGTTCCCACGCTCCAGCGCTCATCGTTAGTGCGGCAAGCGAAGCTTGACGTTTCTTTCAGGGTGAAAGTCCCTGACGGGGAAGGTCTAACCAACCGCCCGTATCGAGTGTTGCGTCT
>Ga0172380_10002107_pt1 | contig 32140 bp, 26 predicted proteins | sample Leawe162metaG_FD_119747 | JGI IMG/M metagenome (GOLD analysis project Ga0172380, IMG submission 119747) | Leachate microbial communities from a municipal landfill in Southern Ontario, Canada - Leachate well 162 metaG | ecosystem: Engineered > Solid waste > Landfill > Unclassified | place... | reverse complement strand
TTCCCGGTTGCCCTTGCCGGTAACCCTAAGCATTCCCTCTTCCGAGTCAAGGCGCTCCAGATCAAGGGACGCAAGTTCGGCAACCCGCACCCCGGTGGAATAGAGGATCTCCAGAATCGCCCGATCACGGAAGGCAAAGGCATCCTGATCGCCCGGCATCTCCATGAGGGTGAAAACCTCGTCCACCGTGAGAAAAACAGGCATGTGCTTTTCCAGTTTCGGCGTGGCGATGGGCGCGACAGGATCATGGGTGATAATCTTCTCGCGGAGGAGATGGCGGAAAAAGGTGCGCAGGGCGGAAAGCTTCCTGGCCACGGAAGTGCCCTTGTTTTTGCCGTTCAAGGCATAGACATAGGAGCGGACGGTGCGGGGCTCGATCCGGCGCACATCCTGCGCGGAGCCAATAAACGATGCAAATTCGGCAAGATCACGCCCATAGCTCTCAACGGTTTTAAGGGAATACCCCTTTTCCACGGAAAGCCAGCGGCTGAATTGAGGGAGCAAATCCTGCAAGGAATATGGCATGGAGGTTTTTCTTCAAAAAAGCGTTTTATACCGGCCGGACATGATCATACGATGCCCAGCCAACCTACCATACTCATGTTTTTTTGGAAAGACATTGCCCAGAACCGCAACTTCATTTATTTTAGAAGATTACATTCATACTTGCCGTCAGACGAGGAGCATTCTTTTGACAAGAAACCTCGGGAGGGATCATGTCCAAAAAATCTTTTGAAGAAGCCCTGGAGTCGCTGGAACAGATCACCAGGGAACTGGAAAACGGCGACCTGAGCCTGGAAAAATCCCTGAAAAAATTCGACGAGGGAATCAAGCTGGCCGAGCTGTGCAACCACAAGCTGGAAGAAGCGCAGCAGAAAGTCGATCTCCTGTTGAAAAAAGACGGCAAACTCATCAGCGTTCCCTTTACCGCTTCCGGCACGGCTGCCGATGAAGACGACGCCTAGCCCCTGTCTCGCTTGCAACCCACGGAAATTTCCCAGCCATGGACGTTAAAAAATATCTGACGCAACAATGCGCGGTTGTCGAACAGGCCCTGGCGCGCTATATGCTGCCTGAAGAAGGGGTGCTGGCCAACCATATACAGGCCATGCGCTACAGCCTTTTCGCCGGGGGCAAGAGAATCCGTCCCATCCTGGCCCTGGCCGCGGCAGAGGCCCTGCACGCCGCCACCACCCCTCTGTTGCCCGTTGCCTGCGCCCTGGAATGCATCCACACCTATTCCCTGATCCATGACGATCTGCCGGCCATGGACGACGATGACCTCCGGCGCGGCAAACCGACCTGCCATGTGGTGTTCGGCGAAGCGGAAGCCATTCTGGCCGGGGACGGACTGCTGAGTTTCGCCTTTGAGCTGATGAGCCATCCCGATGCCCTCCAGGGGATCTCCCCGGCGGCACAGCTTACGATGATCAACACCATCGCCAAGGCCATCGGCCCAGTGGGCATGGTGGGCGGCCAATCCCTGGACCTTGCCGCCGAAGGGAGGGCAATCGACTTCGACCACCTGCGGCTGATCCATGGCTACAAAACCGGCGCCCTTATTACCGCCTCGGTGCAGGCCGGGGCGATCTTCGGCAAGGGTAACGACCAACAGTTTGCCGCCTTGAGCCGATACGGCGCGAAGATCGGCCTTGCCTTCCAGATAGTCGACGACCTGCTGGATGTCGAAGGAACCACGGAAGATCTCGGCAAGACCGCCGGAGCCGACGCCCAGCGGAACAAGGCGACCTACCCCGCCTTTTTCGGTGTTGCCAAAACAAAGGTCATGGCCAAAGAGGCTGTGGATGCGGCCGTGACCGCCCTGGAATTTTTTGACGCCAAAGCCGAGCCGCTCCGCGCCCTTGCCCGGTATATATACGAACGAAACAACTAACCGGACACCCGCCAGGGTACCCCGGAGGAAAAGGCCACATGAGCCATACCCCCTTGCTGGACACCATCAATTCCCCGACCGATCTCAAAAAGCTCTCCGTGGAACAACTCGAGACGCTGGCCGCGGAGATCAGAGAGACGATCATCCAGACCGTTTCCCAGACCGGCGGACACCTGGCCCCTTGCCTGGGGGTGGTCGAGCTCACCCTGGCCATCCATTATGTGTTCGATACCCCCGAGGACAAGGTTGTCTGGGACGTGGGCCATCAAGCTTACACCCACAAACTGATCACCGGCCGTCGCGAGCAATTCCACACCCTGCGCCAGTACCAGGGGATCAGCGGTTTTCCCAAACGGGCGGAAAGCGCGTACGACGCCTTTGACACCGGCCACAGCAGCACCTCGATCTCGGCCAGCCTGGGCATTGCCACGGCCAAGGATCTGAAAGGCGACCGACACAAGAGCATCGCCGTGATCGGCGACGGCTCCATGACCGGCGGCATGGCCTTTGAGGCCCTCAATCAGGCCGGGCACCTCCACAAGGATCTCATCGTCATCCTCAATGACAACGAGATGTCCATCTCCCCAAACGTGGGGGCGCTTTCCAGTTTTTTAAGCAGAAAACTGACCAGCAAGACAGCGGTGCGGGTCAAGAAGGAGATGGAGCATTTCCTCAAATCCTTCTCCAACGTGGGGGAAAACATCCTCTCGGTGCTCAAGAAAAGCGAGGAGAGCCTCAAGGGATTTTTCACCCCCGGCATGCTCTTCGAGGCCCTCAAGTTCGAGTACATCGGCCCTCTGCCCGGCCATAAGCTGGAAAACCTCATCGAGGCCCTGCGCAATGTCCGCGATTTCAGCACCGGCCCCACCCTCATCCATGTGCTGACCACCAAGGGCAAGGGCTACGAACCAGCGGAAAAGAATCCCGGCGATTTTCACGGGGTCGGCCCATTTTGCATCGAAACCGGCCTGCCCCTCCCTTCCCCGCCTGCCCCTCCCAGCTACACCAAGGTCTTTGGCGAAACCCTGGTGCGGATTGCGGAAAAAGATCCACGCGTTGTGGCCATCACTGCCGCCATGCCCGTGGGCACCGGCTTAAACGATTTTTCCCAACGATTTCCAGAACGTTTTTTTGATGTGGGGATTGCCGAACAGCATGCCGTCACCTATGCGGCCGGCATGGCCACGGAAGGATTGCTGCCGGTGGTGGCCATCTACTCCACCTTCTTCCAGCGAGCCCTTGATCAGATTATCCACGATGTCTGCCTGCCCAACCTGCCCGTTACCCTGGCCATTGACCGGGGCGGCCTGGTCGGGGACGACGGCCCGACCCACCATGGGGTATTCGACCTTTCCTTCCTGCGCTTCATCCCCAACCTGGTGATCATGGCCCCCAAGGACGAGAACGAGCTGCGCCACATGCTCCACACGGCCATCCTGCACCCCGGCCCTGCGGCAGTCCGCTATCCTCGGGGAAACGGGGAAGGCGTTGCCATGGACGAAGCCCTGCAACGCATCCCTTTGGGAACCGGCGAGCTTCTCCGGGAAGGCAATGATATCCTGTTGCTCCCCATCGGCAACAGGGTTTCCGCCGCGCTGGAGGCGGCAACGGGTCTGGAAAAACTTGGCATTGAGGCGGCGGTGATCAACCCGCGCTTTGTCAGACCCCTGGACGATGCGCTGATCTGCGAATGGGCCAATCGGACCGGCAAGGTGATAACCGTTGAAGACAACGTAAAAAAGGGCGGCTTTGGCAGCGCCATTCTTGAACTTTTTGCCAAGAAAAGTCTCTGGACCGTTCAGACCAAGGTGTTGGGGTTGCCGGATAAATTCATGGAACACGGCACCCAGACCCAGCTTCGCCACAAGGGAAATATCGATGGACCGGCGATCATCGTCGAGGCCCTTGCCCTCTGCGGGAGGCAGGGCTAAGCTCTTGCGACGAAACCAGTTAGCAACAACGGAAGGACCAAGTTCACGGTGTCGATCAAGCGCACAGGGGCATGTTATCAGGATTCCTACTCTTCATGCCCGAGCAGCCCTTCCTGTTTCTCAATCACCTCGAAAACCTGAACCAATTGTTTTTTGCTTTCCTCCGGGACACTGATAAACCTGCAGGCCAGGCGGATACGCCTTGGTGAGTAATCCGTATTCGATTCAACCACCATGAGACGCCTGGCTACGGAATACAGCCCCACGACCTTCAGCATTGCGCCTTCAAGGTTAATCTCCAAACTGATCATTGCCGGCATGCACCAATGAAACTGCGTAGACGCATCGAGTTCGCACAGGAGCCCGCCCTCGCTGAAATTGACCACTTCGGCGGAGAAACTGTTGCTCCCCTGCTCCAGATTGGCAACGGCGTCAGGAACACAATAACGTCTGGATTTACGCAGGGAAAAGGGTGTGCAAAGCCGGGTGATGAGTTCGCCGAGAACGTTGGGCGCGCAGGGGATGGTGAAATATTCCTCTATGCCGTAACGCTTGATCTCTTCTATATAATCCTGTTTTTTGGTTGAGGTGAACAGAACAAAAGATGTTCTTTGTGTCTCGGGCAGGACAAGCCGTTTCTGGGCGAACTCAAGCCATTTTTTATCGGAAGATTCCCTGGAAAAGATTACCAGATGGTAATGGGCATCTTCGATGAGACCCTGTGCCTCTTCGGCATCATGGGCTTCGGAGACAACCGCGTCGTTTACCGTGGCCTGAATCATGGTTCTGATTATGCGCCGCATGCTGGCTGAGCTGTCCAAGATAATTATATTTCTCGCCATAATTCACTCCTTGGAAGATTTAATCTCCGTATGAAAAGCGACAGACTCAGCCGACGTTTCCATCTTTTTATTTCAAGTTTGCCGACAATCCAACAAGTTGCTTGCGGTGGTGCGGTTGCCACGGTCTCTTCTTTCCGCGAAAAAAGAAGCGATGTATGTGGCGCATCACCGTATTAAAAATTATATACAGAAATCGATCTGTATAACAAAAAATATTTTCATCCTTTGCCATGACTGCGACAGAAAAAAAAATATTCGCCGGCAAACCGGCCAGCCCGAAAGTCTGGGCCTTTACCACCTATTTCTGCGAAGGATTGCCCTACTCGATCATTCGCACCGTATCCACCGTCTTCTTCCGTGACAATGGCGTAAGCCTTGAAGGAATCGGACTTACTTCCCTTTTCGGTGTGCCCTGGGCCTTGAAATTTTTTTGGGCGCCGCATATTGACCGGTATGGCACCAAGCGCCAGTGGCTTCTTCTCATGCAGGCATTCCTGGCGGGACTTTTCCTGATCGCCGCGGCGCTTGCTCCCTTGCCCCAGGCCATTCCCCTCATCGGCATGGCATTTTTTATCGGAAGTTTGCTGGCGGCCACCCACGACATCGCCATTGACGGCTATTACCTGGAAACGCTGGATATCCCAGGGCAGGCTCGCTTTGTCGGCTATCGGGTAATGGCCTATCGCATTGCCATGATGGCCGGCGCCGGAATTATTGCAACCATCGGGACAACCCGGGGATGGCCTGTCGCCTTTGGGGGCTCGGCTCTTCTCCTGGCGCTTTTTTTCATCTACCACCTCCGCTGGTTACCTCACAGCGAAACGGTCCGGCTCCCCATGAAGCTCTTGGCGCCGAAGCACCAAACAGGCCGCCTGTTGAGGCTCGCCGTTACTGCCGCCCTCGCCGTGGTCGCCTTGCGCCTGCTGAGCCGGGAGATCACTCGGCAAGGATTGCTGCCGCCCTCCGGGATTTCAACCGGCATCGACCCGGCCGCACTGATCAGCGTGCTCCTGGTCAGCGGACTCCTCATCATCGGCTACAAACGAAACAGAATCAAGAACTGGCTGCGGGCCAAGGGAGATGCCTTTTTCAGCGAGGCCTTCGTTTCCTTCATGGATCACGAAAAAATCGGTCCCATCCTGGCTTTTATCGTCCTGATCAAAACCGGGGAATACATGCTCTCCACCATGGTTGCACCCTTCATGGTCGATCTGGGGATAAAACAACACTATGGCTGGATTTCCGGCGGGGTCGGCCTACCGTTTTCCATAATCGGCGCGATGCTCGGCGGCTGGCTTATCTCGAAATATTCGCTCCAAAAAATGATCTGGCCATTGTTACTGATCCAGAATTTCACCAATCTTGCCTATATGTTTCTGGCCCTGAAGCTCAACAACTTCGTCCTGCTCAACACCGGCAACCCAACTCCCACGCCAATCGGCTTCAACAATCTTCTGGCCGTTGTCGGCGTGCATGCCTTTGATCAACTCGCCGGAGGCCTTGGGACGGCTGTTCTGATGATCTTCCTCATGCGCTTATGCCGGCCGCGCTTCAAGGCGGCGCATTACGCCATCGGCACCGGACTGATGAGTTTCAGCGGCCTGTATGCCGGCGTGTCCAGCGGCTTCCTTGCCGCATGGGCAGGGTATGGCTATTTCTTCGGGATCAGCTTTCTTCTCTCGCTTCCCGGAATGGGATTGATCTTTTTTATTCCAACCGTGGAACCCCAACAAAAAGAGGCGTTGCGGTAGAACCCCGCAACGCCTCTTTTTTATAAACAACTTGCAACGTAAAACTATTTTTTCAGGCGGCCATCAAGCTCCTTCTGAACCTGATCGCTGATATCGAGAGCATCATCGGCATAGAGCAACCCCGTTCGGTTGCGCAGTCCCTTCATGGTGTTCTCGAGAATCAGGGAGTAACCGTTTTTCTTGCCGATTTCAGCGATAACATCATGCAGTTGCTTCAGGATCGGCTCCATGTATTTTTTCTCAAGCTGCTGCATCTCAAGTTTCGCATCCTCGGTTTTCATCCCATAGTCGCGAAGTCTTTTCTGGTACTCACGCTCTTTCTCCGTGCGAACCTCATCACTCCAAGCAGAGCCCTTCTTTTCAATCTCGTTTTTCATGGCGGTCAAGGCATCTTCATCCGCCTTGAACTTTGACTGGAACTTGTCGACTTCCGCCTGCAAAACTTTTTGAGCATCCAGCGCCGCTTTGGATTTGCCAAGAATTTGCTGGATGCTGATGGTGGCGATCTTCCCTCGTTCCGGGGCCGCGAGGGCGGACACCGAAGAGACGCACAACACCACACACACACACAACAGCCCCCCAAGGAATTTCATCTTCATACATGTCTCCGGTTTGTTATCAGCATTTTTCAGGCATAACGTCCTGACTTGCAATACTACAAAACAAAAAAAAGAGATGGGAACATAAGCATGCTCCCATCTCAGAGTACAACAATCTTCTTAGGAAAGAAGCTTACTTAACGATAACAAAGTCGTCACGACGATTCTGCGCCCAAGCCATTTCGTCATGACCGAGGTTGAGGGGCTTCTCCTCGCCAAAGCTGAGGGTGTCAACACGGCCTTCCGCAACGCCCATGTTGACAAGGTACTTCACGGCGGTCACGGCACGTCTCTCACCGAGAGCCATGTTGTACTCGTTGGTGCCACGCTCGTCGGTATTGCCTTCAACCCGAACACGGGCCTGAGCGGAACCGATCAGGAGGTCGCCGTTTTTCTTGATGCGATCCTTCTGGTCCGCACGGATATCGGATTTGTCAAAATCAAAGTAAATGGGCAGCATCGGAGCGGTGGTCCGTCCTTCCAGAACCGCGCCGCTGTCGCCACCAATCCACTTGGAAGCAAGAGACTCTTCCTTGCCCATACCCGCGCCGGTGTCGGCCTTGACGCCGCCAGCCATGTCCTTATCGCTCTGCACCTTTTGCTTGGCGCAACCACCAGCCAAAAGGGAAAGGGAAACAACAACACATGCCATTGCCAGATACTGCAGAATTCCTTTTTTCATTTCTCTCCTTCCTCCGGATACATCTTGTAACAGATTTTTATATGAAAACAACCCCTTATACAATTAAGTATAATTTTATAAACATAAAGATCATACAGAAGTCTTTGTGAAATTTCAACGTGTTTTTTTATATGTTTTATTGCATTGCAAACGGCGTGAACACAGGGATAATCCCGCCTTGCCAAGTGCCTGAAAAACCACCCGGCTCGACTGCCTGCATAATTCGCTTGCATGGCCGGGAGAACACGTTGTATCTTAAATGTACATCAATACTATAGAGTGATCGCTTGACGTTCCACTCCCCCTGTGCGTACCAGTCCCCTATATAAAATCCTCATATTCCCACGAGCCCGTATTGACAGATGAAAGCTTCTCACCCTTCGCACAGTAAATCCGCTCTTCAAAAATCAGCAACGCCCAAGGCCCCGCGTTCATCGGACGACAAGCATCGTATCCACGACATGCTAGCCACAAACAAATTCGGCACTTTTTTCGGTGTTTCCCAAAAGGTTCTCGACTCGGTCTGGCAGTCCATCACCTCCCCGAGCGGCGAATCCGTCACCTACATCTCCATGGAAATAGGGGCGGACCTGGATGTCTTCCATCCCGTGCGCAACAGGCTCCACCAACTTGAGATAACAGAGCATCCCGACGAAACCATCAATCGCTTTCTGCGGCTGTTCCTGGAGGGCCCGGTCAAAATCCCCAATTACAGCGGCGGCCTCGGCATCCTTGCCGGAGATACCCTGAAAAGTTTCGCGGACTGCAAAATCCCGGTGGTCGGAATTTCCCTGCTGTACCGGAAGGGATATTTTTCCCAGCTGGTCGACTCAAAGATCGGACAGGTGGCCTGGGCCTCTGAATGGGATCCGGAAAATACACCCGGGCTGTACCTGCTGCACGATCCGGAATCGCCTGCGAAACCTCTGACCATCGAAGTCCCTTTTTATGATCTTCAGGGAATGCAATCCGTGGCCCACGCCAGATTGTGGCTCAAAATGGAGATAAACGAAGGGCTGGACTCCTTTGTCCCGGAAATCCTGCTCGATTACCAGACGCCGCAGTCCCCCCCCTGGATCCGGGACGCCGCCCAGCACCTGTACGACAGCAGCTCCGAAAAGGTAAAGGCAACCCAACGCAGGCTCCTGGGCGCCGGCGTTGTCCCGGTGATGCAGGCCCTGGGGCTTACCTCCCGCACCATCCACCTGAACGAACAGCACGGCGTGGGCGTGGTTCTCTCGCTGATCACCCAACTCCTCCAAAAAAAACATGGCCCCCAGTACGAAAAAAAGACGACGGACCACGATATCCTCACCGCCGCGACAGAAGTCGCCAAACGGATTGTCTTTACCATCCATACCCCGGTCAAGGCCGGACATGACCGCTTCAACATTTCCGTATACGAGGACTTGATCAACCCGTTCTGCAAGCGCATCTTGAATCTCCTGGCTCTGGAGGAGCACAACCGCTCCGTCTACAACTTCACCGCCATGGCCATGAAGCTCAACCGGGCCACCAACAGCGTGAGTCGCCTCCACAAGGAAGTAACCCAGAAGCAATTCCCGCAGTATGCGGACAAAATCACGGCGATCACCAACGGGGTGCATCATCTCACCTGGACAAGCGATGCCAAGGCGGAGCTCTACGACACCTTCCCCGAGTTGTACAACTGGCGGAGGGATCCCAGCGTTTTTGCCGGAGCGGAGACCCTGCACCGGAACAACAAGTTTCGCACCTACTTTGAGCAGGCCTGGCGTACGGACACAAAAGCGCTGGTTGATTATGTCAACCGGATGCTCATCACCCATCGCAACCAGCGCCTTGCCACCTGGATCGATCCCCCCAACTACCTGTCCTACCGCAGCGAAAAAGAGGCAACCCTTGAACACACGACCTTCACCCTGGGTTTTGCCCGCCGCTTTTCCACTTACAAGCGAGCGGATCTGATCTTTGAGGATCTGGACCGGCTGGCGGCAATGATTACGGAAAACAACTGGCCGGTAAATTTCATCTATGCCGGCAAGGCACACCCCTCGGATGAACCGGGCAAGGACTTGATCAAAAACGTGTTGGCTGTCCAGGAAGAGCTGTACCTGAAAAGTAATGGGCTGGCCAAGCTGGTCTTCATTCCCGGCTACGACATGCATCTCGCCAAGATGATGGTTTCAGGAGCCCACGCCTGGCTGAACAGCCCCAAACGCCCGCTGGAAGCCAGCGGCACCAGCGGGATGAAAGCCGCCATGAACGGCGTGCCCAACGTCAGCATCATGGACGGCTGGTGGGTTGAAGGGTATCACGATGGCCGGACAGGCTGGAAATTCGGCTATGAAGAGTCGGTTTCCCCGGAGCATTTCAGCGAGCAGCCGTCATCTCTGCTCTACGATGAAGACTCGGCCTCATTCTATAACGTTTTCCCGGAAATGCTGCGGCTGTTTTACGACCCCGCCCTGCATGAGCAGTATATTGACAAATGCATCGCCAACCTCACCCTCAACTGCCCCATATTCAATACCCACCGCATGGCGGCGGAATATGTCTCCCGCTACGGCCTCGATCTTGCCCCTGAGGTCCAAGGGGAGATGGAAAAATTCCGTCACCTCTACTGCAGCGACCCCTCTTTCTGTTGAGCTGTTCGAGGCCGATCCGCCACGGAACCGACCTCAACCCGGACATAACGCTTTTCTTTTAAACTAAAAAAAAAGGGCCATGGTTTGCTGTAAACCATGGCCCAAGTCCAACTGAAATCCCGGAGGAATCTATTTTTTAGCCTGGGGGCCCAGGATTTTGATGGTCGCCTTGCCTTTAGCCTCGGCGAGAAAAGCCTCGATATTGTTTGTGACCTTTTCCTGGGTGAGATAGGCGGTGATCTTGGCCTTGGCCTCATCAAAGGTCACCGTCTTGGCCGGCTTTTTCTCTTCCAGCTTGATCAGGTGGTAGCCGAATTCGGTTTCCACGATGTCACTGACGTCGCCGGGCATCATTTTGAAAACTGCCTGCTCAAAAGGCTTCACCATCTGGCCCCTGGGGAAAAAGCCCAGATCCCCGCCCCGGTCCTTACTCGGACAATCTGAAAACTGCTTGGCCAAATCGGCAAAATTCCCGCCGTCTTTCAGCTGTTTCTTGATCTGAACAAGTTTTGCGCGCTTGCGATCCTTATCCGCCTTGGGCTCCGTTTCTTTTGCCGTGATCAGGATATGACGGGCATGGGTCATTTCCGGCTGTTTGAACTTGTCCTGGTTGTTGTTGTAGAAATCCTTGGCTTCCTGCTCGGTTACCTGGGCCTTGCCCTTGAACTTGGTGTCGATGAATTTCTGAATGGTGAGGTTCTTACCGATCTGCTTGCGCAACTCCACCTCGGTGATGCCTGCCTCGCCAAGGGCCTTGGCAAAGGCCTTATCATCGGCAAAACCCTTTTTGTATCCTTTCAGCTCATTGTCGATATCGGCAGTGTTGACAGCAATCCCGGCTTTCTTGCTCTCCTGGCTCAACAGCTCGAGTTTGATCATCTTGTCGAGCACGGATTCACGAAGCGAAGCCATCTCGGTTTCGCTGGGCTTGCGCCCCTGTTCCTGAAAACGGCCCAGAATCCCTTTGATCTCTCCCTGCACCGCCGCGGCAACAATGGGCTCGCCATTGACAAGAGCCGCGACCTCTTCGGCCTTCTTTGCCGGCTTGGCCAAAACACCGGTTGCAAAAAAAACGGTGGCCCCAAGGGCGAACGAAACAAGAACGGCTTTATGAAATTTTCCAAATTGCATGACAGTTCCTTTGATTATGAGATTTTTCCGGTCAAACGACCAACGAAAGCCAGGTTGCCACAAACAAGGTAAGGCTGATAAGCCCGTTCATGGTAAAGAATGAAAGCTGAATACGGGACAAATCCTTGGGGTTAACGGCGATATGCTGATAAAAAAGGGCCCCGGCCGTGAGAGCAATTCCCAGATAATAATAAAAACTCAATCCTGACACTATACCCGTGAGAATAAACAAAAGAAAGGCCAGACCATGAAAAAAAACCGCCAGTTTGAAAGCTTTTTCCCGGCCGAACCGTGAAGGCAGGGAAAAGAGCCCTGCCTGCCTGTCAAAATCAGCATCAAGACAGGCGTACACCGTATCAAACCCTGCCACCCAAAAAAGCACCCCCAGTGAAAGGACAACGGGGAAGTCAAAAAGGTTCCCTTTGACTGCGACCCAGCCACCCAAGGGAGAAAAAGCCAGGGCAATACCGAGCACCAGATGGCAAAGCCAGGTGAAACGCTTGGTCAGGGAGTAGAGGAAGGTGAGCCCAAGCGCGAAGGGAGACAACTTCAGGGTGAGCGGGTTGAGCTGATAGCAGGCGACAAAATAAAGCAGGGTGAAAAGAGAAACCATGCCCCAGGCCTCCGCCAGCCTCACCGCGCCGGCCGGGATAGCCCGGCCCGCGGTGCGTGGGTTGGCGGCGTCAAACTTCCTGTCGGCGATGCGATTGAAGCCCATGGCCGCGGTCCGGGCGCCAACCATGGCCAGGATGATCCAACCGAAGGTGGCGGCCTCGGGAACCCCCCGTTTTGCCAGGAATGCCCCGATCAAGGCAAAGGGCAGGGCAAAAATGGTGTGCCCGAACTTGATCATTTCAAGCAGGGTTTTCACCTTTTGCAACATCGGTTTCCCTCTCCGGCGACAAGCCGATCGCACAACGAGTTCATCCCTCTTCCTCTGCGGCAAGCCCCTGCCATCTGGGCAGATCCGCAACCTCGATGCCGAGCAATCCCGCCACCCGGCCCGCATAGTGCCGGGCCATCTCTTCGATGCTCCGCGGCCGGTGATACAGGGCGGGCATGGGCGGACAGATGATGGCCCCGGCCTCGTGCGCCTTCAACATATTGGTGAGATGGGTTTTGTTCAACGGGGTTTCCCTCGCCGCCAGCACCAAGGGACGTCGCTCCTTGAGCATGACGTCCGCGGCCCGGTGGATCAGGTTGCCGCAGATACCGTTGGCAATGGCGGCCAGGCTTCCCATGGTGCAGGGCAGGACCGCCATGCCGGAAAAATCACTGGAGCCGCTGGACATGGGCGCGGCAAAGTCGTGCACATCATGCCATGCGGTCACGTAGGGGTCGAGATCCGTGCGGGACATACCGAGTTCCAACCCCAGCACCTGTGCTCCGGCCTCGGAAAGAAGCCCATGCACCTCGACCTCCGGGCCCTGGCAAAGTTTGAGGAACTCCAAGGCATACACCGCCCCGGTGGCTCCGGTTATGGCCAGGACGACCTTCTTCATTTAACCCCCACATAGACCGTCACCACTCCGAAGGTCAGCGGCCGATGGTAGGTTTTGGCAAACCCGGCCTGCTGCATCATGCCCAGGAGTTCCTCCGGCGCATAGAATTCAGCGATGGAGCTGGCCAGATACTCATAGGCCTCGGTGTCGCCGGAAACAAGCCCGGCAATCTTCGGCAACACCCGGTTGAGGTAAAAATTATAGATCGGCTTGATCACCGGGTTTTGCGGCCTGGAAAATTCGAGGATCAGCAGCTTGCCGCCGGGCTTGAGCACCCGGTGCATCTCATTCAATCCCTGCTGGGTTCTCGCCAGGTTCCTGACCCCGAAGGCAACGGTGACTCCCCAGACCGTGGAGGTTTTCACGGGAATCTGCTCCCCGTCGCCGCACACCGGCCCGATCCGATCTTTCCGGTCGTCGGCTGGAAGATGGAGCATTCCGGCCCGCAGCATATCCTCACAAAAATCCACGGCCAATACCCGGCGTTGCTTTGCCTGCCGGGTCAGCTCCAGGGAGAGGGGCAGGGTTCCGGCACAGAGGTCAAGCACCACGCCCTTGGGAAACTCCTTCAGTTCCCGGGTGGTGACCCAGCGCCAGTAGCGGTCGATCTGGAAGCTCAGCACCGAATTGAGAAAATCGTATTTCCCGCTGATCGAGGAGAATTTTTGCTGAACAAATTTTTTCTTTTCGTCTGGATTCTTCATAATAGTCAGTGTGTTCCGCAGACCTTGAGGGGAAGCGCGGTGGCGGGCACCTCGCCACGCGAGATAAGATACCCGAAAAATCGCCTCAACGCCTCCTGCTTTTCGTTGCCCAGATCATATTCAATGCCCTGGAGATACCTGTAACAAGACTCCTCGTCCATGGAAACCCGCCCGGCCACCGCAACGCTGATCTCCCGCACCCGCTCTTTGCCCTCGCGCAGGCAACGGCGCAGTTCCTGGTGAATGGCCAGGACGGTGTCCGGCGCTGTACGGCAAAAATCCTCCCGCACACCCCACACCGCAAAAACGAATGGCAGACCGGTTCGTGCCTGCCATTCCTCCCCAAGATCCAGTTGAAAGGGATACCTGCCTTCCCCGGCCAGGCGCAAGGCCTCGTCGCCTATGGCCAGCACCGCGGCGGGACTCTCCGTCCCCGCCCCGATCTCCCCGACCAGACCGACACGGTAGCGAGGGGTTACCCGGTAAAACTCCTCCAGGATGATCTTTACCAGGCTCACCGAGGTCTGGGACTGGGGGCTGAGCAGGACGAGCTGGCTGTCCAGGCTGGCAATAGGCAATTCCGAAAAAAGAAAAACACTACCCACCGGCCCGGTGGCCGAGATGGAGAGATCGCTTAATATCCGGTACTCTTCGGGATGCAGGGCATATTCATGCGAGGAAACAAACCCGAGATCAAGCTCGTTTGCATGGAGCATGCGGTTGAGCACGGCGGGCGGCGCCTCGGTGACCTGCCAGTCCGGGCGGTGCACGGTCCGACGCCACATCTCATACAGGGGCGCGGTGTTGATGTAATTCACCATCCCGATTCTGGCCGTGATTTCCGTCATCTTACTCAAGCCACTCCAGGCTAATCTCCGTGCCTGCCGAGGTGAGATAGTCAAGAGCATCGGCCTCGTTTTTTGCCGCACAACGCACCGCAAGCAACGCGGAAGAAACCCCGGGGGCGACGACGCCGAGCCTGCCCTCGATTCCGAGAAGACGCGCGCCATTGATCGAAGCCATGGCAAAGACCGCCTCGGGGGAAAGGTCCGGATGATCTTCACGCAACACCCGCATCTCCTGCCAGAGACTCAGATGGGGATTGCTGGCCAGGCTGTCCGTGCCCAAAACCAGGGGGATCCCCTGCGCGAGCATCGTGTGCACCGGAGCCATGCCCACCCCCATGAAGCGGTTGCTGCCGGGACATAAGCACACCGCAGCCCCACGGGCGGCCAGAAGGGCAATCTCTTCCTCCTCGACATGCACGCCATGGACACAGAGAGTCCGCGCATCCAACACCCCCAAGGAATCCAGATAGCGGACCGCACCCATGCCGGGCGCGGTGAAGTCCGCAACCGCAACCCCGCGCTCCGCAAGAAAGTCGGCAAACGGACCGTTGCCGGTGCGCAAGAATTCAATCTCCTGGGCCGATTCGGCCACATGCATGGGAAACAGAGTGTTGCTCGCCCGCGCCCTCTCTTTTAAGGCCTGAATCAGGGTTGGCCCGGCCGAATATGGGGCATGGGGCGTGCAGCGGACCTTGGCATCGATCCCGGCCAAGGCTGCCAGGGCCGATTCCTCGGAGGGGCCGCACAGCCCGAGCAGCTCAAGAAAAAAGAACACCTCGGTCTTGAAGCCGCCGCCGATCAGGCCGCTTTCCTCCCGGTTGCCGATATCGGCCACGGCCCGGCAACCTCCGGCATAGAGCCGCGCCAGAGCCATGAGCGCGGCATCATTCCGGGCCGTCACATCATCATGGGCAGCCCGGGCGGCGAGCAGCCCCCTGATCCAGCCGGTCATGTCGCCGGGCTTCGGGGAATCCCCATTCAACGCCGCCAGATGGGAAAGCTCCAGATGGGCGTGGCAGTTCACCAGGGGAGAGGTGATGACGTGGCCGTCATACTCTTCCAACTGCGCATCAACATCTTTCAGCTCAGCATACGAGCCCACCGCCGCAACCAGACCGTCTTCGGTGAGCACCGCGCCGTCGGCAATGACCGGGCCGTTGCCCGTGACGACAAAGGGCGCCCGGTAGAGGTATCGGGGGTATTCCTGCATTGTTACACCAAGGAGTAATCCATTCTGCGCTGCCTGGGCACATAGCCGGCGCCTTCCACCAGGGTCCGGATCTCCTGCTCGGAGAGGCGGAATCCCACCCCGGCCGCGGCCACCACGTTCTCCTCGATCATGGTGCTGCCGAAATCATTGGCCCCGAAAAAGAGGGAGAGCTGGGCGATCTTGGGGCCCTGGGTCACCCAGGAGGCCTGGATGTTGTCGATATTATCCAGAAATATCCGCGACAGCGCCAGCATCTTCAAATACTGAAAAGCCGTGGTCTTGGGGAGATGGGCCAGCACCGTGTTGTCGGACTGAAAGGGCCAGGGGATAAAGGCGGTGAAACCGCCGGTCTTGTCCTGCAAGTCGCGGACCCGCGAAAGATGCTCGACCCGCTCACCCATGGTTTCAAGATGCCCGAACATCATGGTCGCGGTGGTGCGCATCCCCAAGTGGTGCGCCTCTTCCATGACTCCGAGCCAGGCATCGGTGGAACATTTGCGTGGCGCGGTTTCCTGCCGCACCCGATCACAGAGGATCTCCGCCCCGCCGCCGGGGATGGAATCAAGCCCGGCCTGCTGCAACCGGATCAGCACCTCCCGCACCGACAGGGAGGACAGGGTGGCGAAATGGCAGACCTCGGGCGGGGAAAACCCGTGGATATGGATACCGTGCCCCTTGATGAAGCGGAGCATCTCTTCGTAGAACTCCAGGGGCTTGTCCGGGTGGAGACCGCCCTGCAAAAGGATCTGGGTGCCGCCCAGCGCCTTGGTTTCTACTATTTTTTCGCCAAGCTCGTCAAAGGAGAGCACCGACCCGGCCGGGTCTTCCGGCGCTTTGAAAAACGCGCAGAACTTGCAGGCGGAGATGCAGATGTCGGTGTAGTTGATGTTGCGGTCGACCACATAGGTGACCATGGGCTCCGGGTGTTTTTGCCTGCGGATGGCGTTGGCCAGGAAGCCCAACTGGTAGAGATCACCGTGTTCCAAAAGGGCCAACCCCTCGTCCGCCGTAATCCGCCCGCCCGCCAGGGACTTTTCCGTAATCCGTTTGATGTCCATGGCTGTCAATACTCTTTGATCACGTTGTACAGGGTATCCCGCTCCACCGGTTTCCGTCCGGCATCCCGGATCAGCCGGATCAACTCGGTGTCGGCCATGGTCCCGCCCGCTTCGCCGCCTGCCATGTGGGTGATCAGCTCCTCCTTGACCGTGCCGTCCACATCGTCCGCCCCGAAGGAGAGAGCGATCTGGGCCAGCTTGGGACCGATCATCACCCAGTAGGCCTTGATATGCGGGAAGTTGTCGAGAAAACAGCGGGCCACCGCGATGTTCTTGAGGTCATCAAGGCCGGTGGTCTTGGCCAGGGTATGCAGCTCGGTGTTCTTGGGGTGGAAGGCCAGGGGGATGAAGGTGAGAAAGCCGCCGGTCTCGTCCTGGGCGGTGCGGAGCATCTCCAGATGCTCGACCCGCTCCTCCATGGTTTCGATATGCCCGTAAAGCATGGTGGCGTTGCTTTTTAAGCCGATCCGATGGGCGGCCTTGGCAACCTCGAGCCACCCCTCGCCGGAAAGCTTCTTCTCGCAGGTGCGCTGCCTGATCCGGGGGCTGAACACCTCGGCCCCGCCGCCCGGGATCGAGCCAAGCCCTGCATCGACCAGTTCCTTGAGGGTCTCGGTCACGGATTTACCGGCAAGCCCGGCCAGATGGGCGATCTCCACGCAAGTGAAACCCTGGATGTGGATCTCGGGCCGCACCTCCTTGATGCCGCGCAGCATATCCAGATAATACTGGTACGGCAGATCCGGATGGATGCCGCCCACCACATGCACCTCGGTGATGGGCTCGGCCAGCCGTTCGCGAATCTTGGTCTTGACCTGCTCCACCGTCATCTCGTAGGCCTGGGGCGACTCCTTGTCCTTGCCGAAGGCGCAGAACTTACAGAGATTGGTGCAGATATTCGAGTAATTGACGTGCTGGTTGTAGATGAAATAGGCGCGATCGCCGTTGAGCCGCTCCCGCACCAGATTGGCCAGATAACCCACCGCCAGGATATCGTTGGTTTTGTACAACCGCACTCCGTCCGCTACGCTGAGGCGCTCCCCTGCCCTGACCTTCTCCAGAATATCCCCAAGCCCCGCGGCAACCACCATCTGTTCCATTACCTATTCTCCAATTCCTGACGGTTGCAACCCGGTGCGCAGCACCGCAACCATACTGTCAATTTCATCATGCAGCCGGCCGGCGGACATCCCGGCCAGCGCCAGCCCTCCGTCGAGGTACGGCTGGGCATATCCTTGCAGGAAGCGATCCAGCATCGCGTCCAGGATAAAAACCACCTTTTGCGGAGGAATATCGCTCCGCAACACCCCCTGCTCCATGGCCCGGTCAGCCAGCGGCCCGAAATATTCCAGGGAGAAAAGGCGGACCCTGGCCACCAGTTCCTCCCGGCGGGGCACGTCCCGTTCGAACAGCACCTTGAGATACACCTGAAAATATTCCGGGTGGCTGTCGATAAAGGCTATCCCGGCCAGCAAAACCTGCCTGGCCACGGTAAAGAAATCATCCCGGCCGTTGCCCGTGACCGATGCCTTGACATACCGCTTCACCTGCTCGGTAAAGTGATCAAACACATGCAGAAACAGGGCTTCCTTATTGTCGAAATACTGGTAGAGCGAGCCCTTGGATATCCCCAACCGCTTGACGATATTATTGAGGCTTGCCCGCTGATACCCCTGGGCGGCAAACTCGGAAACCGCCGCACGCACGATGTTTTCGCGCTTTTCCGGCGGCAGGTTCACGAAGGTTTGTTTTGGCTGCGCAAGTTGGGTATCCATGATATGACCAGGCGGTCACATTATGAAAAATAGATGGTCTCCGCAAGGTATTTTTTGACGATTTCGAGGATTATCCGGGAATATCTCGAAAAAACGAAGTGCGGGAAATGGCTGCCACGGACCGAAACCGGAAAATCTCCTCTCGTCCGCATAAAATTGACCGAACTTCCGCATGTTATGTGCTTGACAGTGATGAGCGGCCCACGATAAAAAAAGGAAAAGGCTCAGTTCCAGGAGCGAGACAACCTCCTTTTTCACCATTACAGACAGGCGGCACAACCCGAGCAAAAAATCATCCTGACCACATATCCCGAAGCAACCCCGCCCGGAAAGGGAGACCACCATGGAACCTGTCTGGCTGAAGCACTACCCCCACGGTATTCCGGCTGAGGTCGACATCTTCCGCTATACCTCGCTCAGGGACATGTTCGAGCAGAGTTGCAAGCGGTTCCAGGCACATCCCGCCTTCACCAATATGGGCGTTGCCATGACCTATGGCGAACTCGACCTATTTTCCCGCGAGTTCGGCGCATACCTGCAGCAGGTTGCCGGGTTGGGCAAAGGCGACCGGGTGGCCATCATGCTGCCCAACCTGCTCCAGTATCCGGTGGCGCTGTTCGGCGCGCTGCGCGCAGGCATGGTGGTGGTCAACGTCAATCCGCTCTCCACCCCACGCGAACTGCGGCACCAATTGGCCGATTCCGGGGCCGTGGCCGTGTTGGTGCTGGAAAACTTCGCCCACACCCTACAGGAAGTCATCGGCGCAACTGCGGTGCGCCATGTGATCACCACCCAGATCGGGGATCTGTTTCCGCCGTTGCGGGCCTGCCTGGTCAACTTCCTCATCAAGCGGATCAGACGTCTGGTTCCGCGCTGGGATCTGCCAGGGGCAATGTCCTTCAACACCGCCCTGAAACTCGGCGCGCGGCATAGCCTGACCGAGGTGGCGCTCGATCATACGGACATCGCCTTTCTGCAATATACCGGCGGGACAACCGGCCTGGCCAAGGGCGCGATCCTGACCCACGGCAATATGGTGGCCAACCTGGAACAGACTTCGGCCTGGATCGGCTCCACCCTCAAGGAAGGCGAAGAGGTGATCGTCACGCCGCTGCCGCTCTACCATATCTTCGCCCTCACCGCCAATCTGCTCACCTTCGTCAAATGGGGGGCAAACGATATCCTGATCACCAACCCGCGCGACATCCCCCGCTTCGTGCGGGAACTCGCAACGACCCGGTTCACTGCCATAACCGGTGTCAACACCCTGTTCAACCTCCTCCTGCATGATCCCGGTTTTGCCGCGGTGAAAAAAGCCCATGCCGGAACCCTCAAGGTTTCGGTGGCCGGCGGCATGGCAGTGCAGCGCACGGTGGCGGAAGGCTGGCAGCAGGTAATGGGGATGCCGCTCATCGAGGGCTATGGCCTGACCGAGGCCTCACCCATCGTCTGTATAAATCCGCTGGACGCCAAGACATTCAGCGGCAAAATCGGCATTCCGATCCCCTCCACCCTGGTGGCAATCCGGGACGAAAACGGGTGCGAGCTGCCCCCGAACGAGATGGGGGAGATCTGCGTCCGAGGGCCGCAGGTAATGCGGGGCTACTGGAACATGCCGGAAGAAACCACCCGCGTCCTCTCCGCCGATGGCTGGCTGCGCACCGGAGATATCGGGGTGATGGATGAACGCGGCTACATCCAATTCATCGATCGCCACAAGGACGTGATCGTGGTCTCCGGCTTTAAGGCCTACCCCACCGAAATCGAGGACGTGGTGATGATGCTTCCCGGGGTCAAGGAGGTGTGCGCCGTGGGTGTCCCGGATGAAAGAAGCGGCGAGGTGGTCAAGCTGTATCTGGTGAAAAAAGAAGCGGGCCTCACGGCCGAAACGGTGCTTGCGCACTGCAGGACAAATCTGAGCGGATACAAGGTGCCGAAACAGGTGGAGTTCCGGGAAAAACTTCCCAAATCCCCCATCGGCAAGATTCTGCGCCGGAAGCTGAAAGAGGAGCATCCGGCAAGATGAACGGATTACGATACCAAAAACCGCAGGCCAGGTCGCTCGGCATCTGGCTGCTGGTCGCAACGCTGGTTATCTTGGCATGGATGCTGCCGCGCATCCCGCAGCCGGTTGAATACCACGATTTTGCCGACCAGGATTCCTGCTTCGGCATGCCCAATTGCCTCAATACCGTTTCCAATGCCCTGATCGTGCTGGCGGGCCTGGCAGGCCTGCACTTTTTGCACGGCGAGCCAGGAAGAAGCACCTTCCGGGAACCGCGCGAGGCGCTGCCGTACACAATGTTCTTTTTCGCGGTCATCCTTACCGGTCTTGCCTCCGGCTACTATCATCTTGCCCCGGACAACCATCGGCTGGCGTGGGATCGGGCCGCGATTACCCTGGCGCTCATGTCCTGGTTCGCCGCGATCCTCTGCGAGCGCTTCGGCCCTGCCATTGGCTTGCGCCTGCTGCCGCTGCTGCTCGTTGCCGGGTTGGGCAGCGTCGCCTACTGGGGCTGGAGCGAAGCGCATGGCCGGGGCGACCTGCGCGCCTATGGCCTGATCCAGCTCTTGGTGCTGCTGTTGACCCCGCTGCTGTTCCTGACTTATCCGCCGCGTTACAGCGGCGACAAGGATATCCTGGCTATCATCGGTCTCTACGTGCTGGCCTTGCTCTGCGATTTCTCCGATCGCCGGATTGCGACGCTGACCGGCATGGTCAGCGGACACACGCTGAAACACCTTGTCGCCGCGCTGAGTGCATATTGGGTGGTGCTGCGCTTGAAACGGCGAACACCCTCTGAACCGAGGCGCGCATGAGATCGTTCCATCTCAAGACCGTGCTGCGTTCCGATGTCAGCCCTTACGAGCTGTGGGCCTGGGCGATGTACGATTTCGCCAATTCCGGCTACACCACGGTGGTCATCACCGCGCTGTTCAACGCCTATTTCGTGACAACGGTCGCAGGCGATGCGGTATGGGCCACTCTGGCCTGGACCGCATCCCTGTCCGTTTCCCATGCATTGATCGTGGTGAGCGGACCCCTGCTCGGCGCCTGGGCCGACCACCACGCGGCCAAGAAGCGGTTGCTGGCGATCACCACCGCGGGCTGCGTGCTGTTCACCGCGCTGCTCTATTTCGCCCAGCCGGAAACACTGTGGCTTGCCATCGGATGCGTGATCGCGTCCAATTTCTTTTTCGGCAGCGGCGAAAACCTGATCGCGGCCTTTCTGCCGGAAATCTCCCGACCCCGCGCCCTGGGCAGGGTCTCCGGCTGGGGCTGGAGCCTCGGGTACCTCGGCGGCTTGCTCACTCTCGGCCTGTGCCTGCTCTACGTCATGTGGGCCACGGCGCAAGGCCGGACCCCGGACCGGTTCGTGCCGGTAACCATGCTGATCACCGCCGGGATGTTTGCCCTGGCCAGCCTGCCGACCTTCCTGCTCTTGCGCGAACGCGCCGTGCCACGGATCAACCACGGCACACGCCTTCGGGATGCTTGGCGCGAGGTGTGGCGAATCTGGCGCCGATTGCACCGATTCACCGATCTGCGTCGTTTCCTGCTGTGCAGCCTGTTTTATCAGGCCGGAATCCAGGCGGTGATCGCCCTTACCGCCATCTATGCCGTGGAGGCAATGCAATTCACCACCCAACGGATTCTGCTGCTGGTGCTGGCGGTCAACGTCACCGCTGCCCTCGGCGCCTTTTTCTTCGGCCACCTCCAGGACCGCATCGGCCATGTCCCGGCCATCGCCCTGACCCTGGCGGGGTGGATCATGGCCATCCTCTTGGCCTGGGCAGCCAAAAAACCGACTCTGTTCTGGATCGCGGCGAACCTCGCCGGCTTTTGTCTGGGCGCCTCGCAATCCGCCGGCCGTGCCTTTGTCGGTGTATTGACCCCGCCCTCCCGTCTGGCTGAGTTCTACGGATTCTGGGGGCTGGCGGTGAAACTCTCCGCCATCGCCGGGCCCCTTACCTACGGCCTCACCACCTGGCTGACCAACGGCGATCATCGGCGCGCCCTGCTGCTCGTCGGCAGCTACTTCGTGATCGGGCTGTTCCTGCTCACAAACATCCAGGCAAGAAGAGGCAGACGGACCGCGCTCCGCGCCGATCGTCAGGATGCCAAAGCGCTTTGCCCTGAAAAATAAGAGCACGCCATGACCATTTCCGCCCCAAAAAAAACAGCCGATGCCGAGCACCTGCTCTCCCTCGTGCGCACCCTTGCCCGCGAGCTGCGGCCAGGGGCAAAAACCGTTGCCCAGCTGGGACTGGATCATGCGCTGGACCGCGACTTCGGCCTGGACAGCCTGGCGCGCGTGGAACTGCTCGTCCGCATCGAACGCGAGATGGGGGTGAGGCTGGCCGAAGCGGCATTGGGGGAAGCAGAAACACCGCGTGACCTGCTGCGCATGATGGCGGATGAAACCCGGGCCGGGATGCCACTCCCCCACCGCTCTGCTCCGCAAACGCCGAGCGAAATCGGTCACCCCCCGGAATCCATTGCCACGCTTACCGAAATGCTCGATTGGCATGTTGTCCGCCACGGCGATCGAACACATATCACACTCTATGTCGACGAGGAATACACGGAAGAGATCACCTATCGCATGCTCCAGGCAGAGGCCCGTGCGTTGGCTGCCGGGCTGCTCGCGCTCGGTTTGGATGCTGGCGCCAGAGTGGCTATCATGCTGCCCACCGGCCGCGAATTTCTCGCCGCTTTTTATGGCACGATCCATGCCGGCTGTGTGCCGGTTCCGCTCTATCCGCCCACGCGTCCCTCGCAATTGGAGGATCACCTGCACCGCATCGCCGGGATCATCACCAACGCGGAGGCAGCAATCCTTGTCACCGACAAACGAGCCAAGACGCTCAGCCATCTGCTCCGCGCCCAGTGCGACTCATTGCACAGCGTCATGACCGTGGCGGAACTCTCCCACCCCGGCGGCACGCTGCCATCCTTGCCGCGCCCGGACGCACAGGCCATCGCGTTCCTGCAATACACCTCCGGAAGCACCGGCAACCCAAAGGGCGTGGTGCTGACCCACGCCAATCTGTTCGCCAACCTGCGTGCAATGGAACGCGCTTCAGGCGTCACCTCCTCGGACATCTTCGTTTCCTGGCTCCCCCTGTATCACGACATGGGGCTGATCGGCGCCTGCCTGGGCAGCCTCAGCGTCGGCTTTCGGCTCGTGCTGCTGTCGCCGCTCGCCTTTCTTGCTCGCCCCAGCCGCTGGTTGTGGACCATCCATCATCATCGCGCCACGGTTTCGGCGGCGCCCAATTTTGCCTATCAGCTATGCGCCGACAAGATCAACGACCGTGATCTCGACGGCCTGGACCTGAGTTGCTGGCGGCTGGCCTACAACGGCGCCGAGCCGGTCAGTCCGGAAACGTTGCGCCATTTCACCGCGCGCTTCGCCGCAAAAGGCTTTCGCCCCGAGGCCATGACCCCGGTCTATGGCCTGGCGGAATCTTCCGTCGGCCTGGCCTTTCCACCCCGCGGGCGCGGACCGCTCGTTGATCATGTGGATCGCGAAACGCTTTCCGATACAGGCCTGGCTCGAACAACAACGGCAAAGAATGCCCGTGCGCGGCGCATCGTTTCTTGCGGCTTGCCCTTGCTGGGTCACACAATCCGCATCGTCGACGCCAATGGCCGGGAACTGCCGGAACGCACGCAGGGACGCATACAGTTTCATGGGCCATCGGCAACCAGCGGCTATTTCCGCAACCCCCAGGCCACGCAGCAGCTGTTCGACGGCCCCTGGCTCAATACCGGCGATCTGGGCTATCTCGCCGCGGGGGAGCTCTACCTCACCGGCCGCGAAAAGGACATCATCATCCGGGGCGGACACAACATCCATCCCCTGGAGCTGGAAGAAGCGGTGGGCCGGATACGCGGCATCCGCAAGGGAGGGGTGGCGGTGTTCCCTGCCACTGATCCGCGCACCGGCACGGAACAGCTGGTGGTGCTGGCGGAAATGCGGGAACACGGCATAAACGGGGAATGCCAGCGCATATTGGCCGAAATCGACCGTCTGGCCATGGATTTGCTGGGAATGCCGGCCGACGATATCGTGTTGGCGCCGCCGCGCACCGTGCTGAAGACCTCCAGCGGCAAGATTCGCCGCGCCGCCTGCCGAGAATCATATGAGCAGGGTAAATTGCGCGAGACGCAACGCGCGCCCTGGCGGCAGATAATCCACCTGGCTTGCATCAGCGCCATGCCACAAGTCAGGCACCGGCTTGCGCAGGGCAGAGGCTGGGCATGGAGCGCCTGGGCCTGGACGGTGTTCGTTACCATCGCGCCCTTTGCCTGGCTACTGATCGTGGTTGCCCCCACCCTTATACTGCGCCGCCACATCGCCAGGGTGAGCGCGCGTCTCGCCTTATCACTGAGCGGCCTGCTGCCACGGGTGGAGGGCTTGCAGCACCTTGCCGGCAACACCACTGCAATCGTGGTCGCCAACCATGCTAGTTATCTGGATGCGCTCATTCTCACCGCGGTATTGCCGGCCACATTCACTTACGTGGCCAAACAGGAACTACTACGCAAACCAGTGGCCGGCATACCCCTGCGCCGTTTGGCCAGCGCGTTCGTTGCGCGTTTCAACAGCATGCGTGGCGTGGAGGACACCTCCGGATTGGAGGCGCTGGTTCGCGCGGGCAGATCCCTGATCTTTTTCGCGGAAGGCACCTTCCGGAGCGCCCCGGGTTTATTGCCGTTCCGGCTCGGGGCATTTGTGGTCGCCGTACGGTGCGGGATTCCCGTGATACCGGTCACTCTCATCGGCAGCCGCGCGCTGTTGCCCGACGAAACGTTGCAGCCACATCACGGTTTGCTTCAGGTCCTGATTGACGAACCGTTATCGCCGGAAGGGGATGATGCGTGGCAAGCGGCATTGAAACTGCGGGACACGGCGCGCAGCCGGATTCTGGGGCGGCTGGGGGAACCCGATGCCGCGGCATGAGGGTGGGGAAGGAATCGGAATACAGTGAACACAATTTTTCAGACAAAAGACAAACAGACGGCTACAGCGCGTTCTTGCTGACCCATTGCAGCATGGTGTTGATTCCCTCAGCCGTCGAGACCTTGGGGAAATAGCCAAGATCCCGGTTGGCGTTCTCGATGGAAAACCAATGGGATTTCGCCAGCTGCACGGCAAGAAAGCGCGTCATGCAGGGCTCCCGCTTAATCCGTGCGAGGGGAAAAACCTTTTCCATGAGCATCCCCATCAAATAGGCCTTTTGGAAAGGGATGCTTTCCTCGACAATGGGGATATCGAGCCGCCGGAAAAACTTGTTGAGCCAGTTCCAGAGATTGACCGGCTCGCCCTGGGAGATAAAATAGGGTTTCCCCGCTCCACTGGCCGTGCCATGCAGGTTTTTCCCCGCCAGGATAAAGGCGTCCACGGCATTATCGATGTAGGTGACATCAACGAGATTATGGCCATCCCCGACCCGTTTCAACTGACGGCACCTGGCTTGACCGAGAAGGCGGGGGATAAGATTGATATCTCCCGGCCCCCAGATGAGATGAGGACGCAGGGCGATGGTTTTCAGGGTGTCGGAGTTGGCCTCAAGAACCATTTGCTCGGCCTTGGCCTTGCTCCGGACATAATCACAGAGAAACTTCCGGGCATAGGGAGTGCGTTCATTCACCCCGCACAGGTCGTCTTTCTGATAAACAACCCCTGGGGTGCTGGCATAGACAAGAGCCGCGATGTTGTTGGCGCGACAGGCATCCAGAACGTTTTGGGTGCCGACGACATTGGTTGTGTAATACCCATTCTTGTCTCCCCAGATGCCGGATTTGGATGCAAGATGGATTACCGTGTCATAACCGGCCAGGGAATTTTTCAGAAAATCAGTGTCGCCGATATCGCCGGAAAGGAACCGGACGCCCAAGGATTCTGCTTCTGGAAATGCGTTTCGCGCGACAACGGCTGTTTCAATGCCTTCATCCACAAGGCGTTGGACCAGCGCCCTGCCGACAAAGCCACTCCCCCCAAGCACCACAACACGCTGCATCCCCTCACCTTTTCGCAGAGATGAACACTTCCTCTACACGGCTCCCCAACCGCCCCCCATGCAACACATACGTTGATATACCCATTATCCGTAAAGTGCAAATAAAATTCGGCAAATCGCACCCGAGGCACGAGTCAACCCGCTGTTTTCAAAATTCTTTTCCAAGACAACCTCGGCATATTCCCGGGCAGGCCATACTCTTATCTGCCTGTCCATTGGGCCGATCACCCCGAGTCACCGGCCGTACAGATCCTCAAATCTCTCGATGTCATCCTCCCCCAAATAGCTGCCGGTCTGGATCTCGATGATCTCAAGGGGGATGGTGCCGGGATTTTCCAGCCGGTGCTTTACCCCAAGCGGGATATAGGTGGACTGATTTTCCGTTAAAATAATGGTCTGCTCGCCATTGGTGATATGGGCTGTGCCTTTTACCACCACCCAATGTTCCGCCCGATGAAAATGCCGTTGCAGCGACAGGGTGGCGCCGGAATTCACCATGATCCGTTTCACCTGAAACCGTTCCCCGCTGTCCACGCATTCGTACGATCCCCAAGGGCGGAAGACCTTTTTGTGCAGCCGGACCTCATCGCGCTTCTCCATCTTCAAGCGCTTGACAATGGTTTTCACCTCCTGGGTCCGGTCCTTGGCCGCAACCAGCAGCGCATCCTTGGTCTCGACGATGATATGATCGCTGAGCCCGATTGCCGCAACCAGCCTGTCTCCGGCATGGATATACGAACCGGTCACATCCTCGGCCAGCACATTGCCGATGAAGATATTGCCTTTGCCATCCTGCTCGCCGATCTCCCAGAGCGCCTCCCAGGAGCCCACATCGCTCCAGGCACAATCCAGGGGCACAAGCACCGTATCCCGGACCCGCTCCATCACCGCATAATCAACGGAATTGGCAGGGCTGGCCGAAAAAGCCTCGGAATCAAGCCGGGTAAAATCCAGGTCAGGGGTACGGGCATCGTAGGCCCGCGCCACGCAATCGGCCATGACCGGTTCAAACTCCTTGAGGGTCGCCAAAAATCCAGCGGCCTGAAAAAGAAACATGCCGCTGTTCCAGAGATACCCTTCGTTCAAGTACTGCCGGGCTTTATCCAGGGTGGGTTTTTCCACAAAGCAGTCCACCGCGAAAAAAGGCGATTCCTCGCCGCCGAGCACCGCCCCTTTTTTGATGTAGCCATATCCTGTATGCGGGCTTTGCGGGACAATGCCAAAGGTGACCGGATGTCCTTGCGTGGCGCAGGCAGTCCCCTTGGCCACGGCTTCGGCAAAATTCCCCTCGTTGCCGATGACATGGTCCGCGGGCAGGACAAGGATAACCGCATTCTCATCCTGCCGGAGCGCCTCCAGGGCTGCGACGGCAACGGCCGGGGCGGTATCGCGCCCCACGGGCTCGATAATGATCGTCGCCGTGCCACCAATGGCGCGGACCTGCTCGGCCACCAGAAAGCGGTGCTCTTCCGTGCAAACGATGATGGGCGCGGCAACCCCCTGTAACCCCTGGACCCGCAGCAGGGTGTTCTGGAGCATGGTCTTGTCATTGACCAAGGGAAGAAGCTGCTTGGGATGGCACTCCCGGGACAAAGGCCACAACCGGGTGCCCGATCCTCCGGCCAGAATAACCGGAATAATAACCGCGTGTTCTTTCTTCATGAAATTGGTTTCCCCTTCGGCCCCTTATGTTTGCACAAAGATTTTCTTGTGAGTTTTTACTATGTTACAATACTCAATGTCAAGGGACCATGCGATGCGCCTTTTTCATTATCCCTTGACCCGAGGCACGCCTTTGTGTAGTCCTGAAATAAGAAAAACACCCCCGGAATGAGGCAACCATGAGCACGTCTTCCAAGAATATCCATGCCGTGGCCCCGGAAATCGTGCTCGAGTTCCTGGCCCGCACCCTGCCCTTTAACGAACTTGACGCGGACACGCTGCGAACCCTGGCCACCGGCTGTCTCATCGATTTTTTTCCCAAAGGAACCGTTATCTTCAGACAGGCCCAGACCCAGGTCCAACATTTTTATCTCATCCAAAAAGGCGGGGTAAAAATCTATCTCAAGGATGAAGACGGAACCGTAACCCTCAAGGATTTTCGCGGCGAAGGCGAATACTTCGGCGCCCTGCCCATTATCCAGGGGACCAACATGGCCAACCTCAACGTCGAAACCGTTGAGGATACCTTCTGCTTTCTCTTCCCGAGGGAGGCGTTTCTCAGCCTCATCCAGTCATCCCCCAAGGTCACCCATTATTTTCTGCGCAGCATGTCTGAAAAACTCGTAAAAACCGCCTATGCCCAGCTGCGGCAGCACAAGGTTGCCCCGCGCACCGAAAGCGCCCTGTTTCTCTTCTCGGCCCAGGTCGGCGATATCGTCAAAGGCGCCCCGAAAACCATCGCCGCCACGGAGAGCATCCAGAAGGCCGCGGCCCGGATGGCGGAGCTGCATATCGGCTCCCTGCTGGTCCACGACCAGGAAAACAAGATCGTCGGCATCATCACCGACCGGGATCTGCGCGCCAAGGTGGTCGCCGCGGCCCTTGACTATCAGACCCCGGTGAGCCAAATCATGGCCACGCCGCTCAAAACCATCCCCTCCCACCGGGTGTGCTTCGACGCCATGCTGCAGATGATGCACCTTTCCATCCACCATCTGGCCATGGAACAACAGGGAAACATCATCGGGGTGATCACCACCCACGACATCATGCTCCTCCAAGGCACCTCGCCTCTCTATCTGTTTCGGGAAATCGGGGCGCAACGGACCATCGAGGGGCTCTACCCCCTGGCCAGAAAGATCCCGGCCGTCATCCGCACCCTCATCGAGGAAGGAGCCAAGGCCAACAACATCACCCGGATGATCACGGTCTTGAACGACCACATCCTCGACCGGCTGCTCACCCTGCTTATCGAAGAACTCGGCCCCCCGCCCCTGCCCTTTTGCTGGCTGGTCATGGGCAGCGAGGGCCGCAGGGAACAGACCTTTATCACCGATCAGGACAACGCCCTGCTCTACGGAGAGCCGGAAAACGAGGCGCAGGGCGAGCTGGCCGCCGCGTATTTCAAGACCCTGGGCGAAAAGGCGATCGATCATCTGGTCGGCTGCGGCTATCCCCCCTGCCCTGGCGAGATCATGGCCTCCAATCCCAAATGGCGGCAACCGGTCTCAGGCTGGCGCGGGTACTTTGACCACTGGCTGCACCGCCCCGAGCCGCTTGAGGTCATGCATTCCGCCATCTTCTTTGACTTCCGGGCCGCATATGGCGACACAACCCTGGCGGAAGGCCTCCGGCAATATCTGGTGCGCAACGTGCCGCAACAGGATATTTTCCTGCTGCACCTGGCCCAAAACGCCCTGGAGGCGCGGCCGCCGCTTTCTTTCTTCCGCAATCTCATCGTGGAAAAGGACGGGGAGCACAAGAACTCCCTTGATCTCAAGAAAAAAGGCCTCACTCCTTTTGTCGATTTCGCCCGCCTTTTTGCCCTGAAACACGGAATCCCCGAAAACAACACCATGGGCCGCCTCCAGATTCTCCATGAGGACGGCCATCTTTCCCATGAGCTGTACGGCGAAACCGTGAAGGCCTATGAATTCCTCATGCAGCTGCGGCTTATCCACCAGCTGCGCATGATCGAGCAGCACCAGCCCCCGGACAACCATCTCAACCCGGCCGATCTCTCCGAGCTCGAAAAACAGACCCTCAAGGAGGCGTTCGAGGTGGTCCGCCGCCTGCAAAGCCATATCCGGCAGGAATACCGGCTGGGCGAGGGGTAGCGATGTCCTTTTCCTCCATCACCGAGCTGTTCCGGCCCGCCCTGCCGATCTTTGCCGAGAACAAACGCTACTTCAAGACGCTTGACCAGTTCCAGCCGGTGGAGGACTATGAATTCGTGGTTTTTGACACCGAGCTGACCGGACTCCATGAGCGCCAGGATGAAATCGTCTCCATCGGCGCGGTGCGGATCAAACAGATGCGGATTCTGGCCGGAGAAACCTTTTACGCCCTTGTCAAACCGGAAAAGCCGCTGCCCAAGAACAGCACCCTTATCCACCGCATCACCCCGCAGCAACTGGAGGCTGCCCCGCCGCTGAACGAGGTGCTCCCCCAGTTCATCGATTATTGCGGCAAGGCTTTGCTGGTCGGGCATTTTGTCGATCTGGACACCGCCTTCCTCAACCGCGCCTGCAAACGGATCTTCGGCTCTCGCCTTCACAATCCCTGCGTCGATACCCTGCGGCTTGCCCAGATCCACATGGAACGTTTCGGCGCTCCGTACCGGAACAGGATCGACGGCAGCCATTCATACAACCTCACCGAACTCAGCCGTCAATACGGTCTGCCTGCCTTTGTCCCCCACGACGCCTTGCAGGATGCCCTGCAAACCGCCTACCTCTTTCTCTTTCTCATCAGAAAATTCCAAGGGGAAGGATACCGCACCCTGCGGGAAATATTCCACGCCGGCCAGGGCTCGCGCTGGGCGCTGTAGCCCCCCACTCTTCCTGCTCACTATGGCTTTTTCATTGCTTCGCAAAAAATTCCCAAAAAAGTTGACAGCCACCATCGACCAGGGTATTTATACCTAATTTCTTCGCGGCGCACCAACGCGCCATGGCAGGATAACAAGCCGAAAATATTATTCTTTCAGGCATAAAACATCACCGCTGTCATACAACCACCCAAGGAGGCCGCAATGCAAAAAGACGTCCACAGTCTGCTCGAATCGAGTGAATTCAAAGCCCTCGTGGCAAAACGGGCAAAAATCTCAATACTGCTGACGATGCTGCTCTTCGTATCCTACTACGGATTCGTCCTTCTGATCGGCTACGACAAGCCCTTCCTGGCCCAGAAGCTTGACGAGACAACGGCAACCACCCTGGGAATTCCCTTGGCCATAGGGGTCATCCTCGCCTCCTGGCTGCTCACCGTAATCTATGTTGTCTGGGCCAACGCCATTTACGACCCCGAGGTCAAAAGACTGCGGGCCAAGCTGTTCGGAAAATAAGAGCACCTTTTCCTTTCCCTTACTATAAAACCAAGGAGAACTCACCATGCCACCAGTAACCGAACAGGCGGCGGGCGCCATCCAGACCAGCCTGGGAACACCCACCGCGCCTGCCATTATCTTCTTTTTGATCATCGTCGCCATCACCCTGGCGATCACCTATTGGGCGGCCAAGCGCACCAAAACCACCAAGGAATTTTACGCCGCAGGCCGCAGCGTCAGCGCCTTCCAGAATGGTCTGGCCCTGTCGGGCGACTACATGTCCGCCGCCTCCTTCCTGGGCATCGCCGGTATGGTCGCCCTCAAGGGTTACGACGGCATGATCTACGCCGTAGGCTGGCTGGTCGGCTGGCCGGCGCTGATGTTCCTCATCGCCGAGCCCCTGCGCAACCTGGGCAAGTTCACCTTTGCCGACGTGGTCGCTTTCCGCCTCAAACAAACGCCGGTGCGTATCGCCTCGGCCATCGGCGGCATCCTCACCGTGCTCTTCTACACCATCGCCCAGATGGTGGGTTCCGGCAGCCTGATCAAGCTGATGTTCGGCATC
>Ga0172380_10002106_pt1 | contig 32144 bp, 21 predicted proteins | sample Leawe162metaG_FD_119747 | JGI IMG/M metagenome (GOLD analysis project Ga0172380, IMG submission 119747) | Leachate microbial communities from a municipal landfill in Southern Ontario, Canada - Leachate well 162 metaG | ecosystem: Engineered > Solid waste > Landfill > Unclassified | place... | reverse complement strand
GTTGAACGGGCTGGAGTGTGCGGTTTTCCGGGTGCAGGGCATACCCGACAGCCTACGGCTTGGGCACAAGAGGCGCAACGACGAAGAATGGTTTGTTCCATTCTGAGAAGTTGCAACGCCGCCATGCGCCCGGAAAACCGTGCAATCCAGCCAGTCGCGCTCTCACCAAACGGGTACACGCAGAATACATGATAAAGCTGTTTAGAACCACCATGTTACACGTCCTAGCAAGCGGTCAACTGAGCTTTCTAGGATCATAGTACCGCGCCCGGTGATAGTACAGCCCCGTTCCGTCATTCTCCCGCCCGGTGTATTGCAGCGGGTTGCCGTCGTCCGCGCCTATCGTCCGGCTTTCACCGTAAGGGCTGTAGGCATAGCGGTTCACCGTGTCGCCGTCTTCCGCCGTTTGGGCGATGACGCTGCTGCCGACCAGTTCGGCTATCGCCTGGCTGCCGTCGTAGAGGTAGCTGACGCTTTGCCCGTTGACGGTTTTTTCTATCCGCCGCCCAAGCAGTTTAAGGGGGCTGACCTAGGCTGTCGAAATTTATTATTTTTTGATGAAAAAACAGTACTGTTTTTTGGATTTTCTCAATTGACGGACTGAGTCAAATTTCCCCATTCATGGTTCGACAGGCTCACCACGAACGGGGAAATTTGACTCAGTCCTGGCGCGTATGCCGGCTTGCACCATGACAACCTACCTTATTTTTAATCCGTTCATCCTGAGCCTGTCGAAGGATGAACGGATTAAAAATAAGGTAGGCCGTGACGTTTCTGGGCATATCCAAAAACCGGGAAGCTGAATTTCGATAAAAACGCTGTATTTCGACAGCCTAGGGCTGACCCCTTAATTCGATATGTTGTACGGCACTACGCTTGCTTGATTGGCAGAACAGCATACATGTACATATTAACAAGATTATCTATCGGTTCAAGCCCATTGTCCTCCGCTAAGTCACAGTAAGCATTGCAATAACTATTTAATGCATCGACATTTTCGAATAATCCGTAGCGATTAAGACTTTTATGAAAAATTCGGAATAAATCGGGTTTCTGAAATACGCCAAGCTCAATTAACGATCCATAACCATCAACGTAAGCATCAATGCCAAAGCCATATTGCATAACTGAAATATCGCGTTGCCCATCGTCCTCACTAAGACAGTCCAACCCAATTATTTCATAGTCTTTTGATTTATTTTCACATGCGGCCAAAAGCTGGCGTGCCTCTTCAACGGTTGCTACTGTTCCAGCGCTGAAATTGCCGATATAGTTTCTGTGTGAATGCTTTACGAGTGCAACAAGATTAGAGGAAAGTTTTTTATCGTAATATAAATCGTCCACACACCTCCATGGATCTCTATCGATTCCTCGATATACTTTTAAACCACTTCCATCGAATGCAATAAATTTTCCAACACCTAGAGTACTAACAATAACATATCCAGCCATCATTATATCCATTCATCATTTTTCGCACGCAACAGGGATATGCCCAACACCAGAACCTGGAACATGGATATGTGGGTCACCACTCCAGTGATCTTTGTTGCGATTATCACGCACATCAATTCCCAATTCGCGCCTCCAGTCTATTATGGTATCTGCATCTCCATTTGACAGCGGCTTATGACCTTTATTAGATTCGTCTTTAACCAGATCACCAAGAGCCTGTTGAGCGGGGGGGGGCTTTTGGCCTGCACTATATACTGCCGCTGCAGTAACTGCAACCGCAGTGGCTACAGCCCCTCCAGCGCTACTTTTTGCTATAAATGTGACTGCTGCTGCAACAAGAGGAAGTATTTTTCCTGTGGAATCCCTAAACCCAACCGGATTCCCCCCCACATACCCATAAACATTAACCCCCCCGCCAACCCTATCGGGTCTACGGAGATGAAGCGCTTCAGCAACGGATCATAGTACCGCACCCGGTAATAGTACAGCCCCGTTCCGTCGTTCTCCCGCCCGGTGTATTGCAGCGGGTTGCCGTCGTCCGCCGTCTGGGCGATGACGCTGCCCAGCGCGTCTTGCAGCAGGGTCTTTTGCCCGCTCGTGGTGTAGCGCGCGAGGATTTCATCAATCTGGACGCCGGGGTGATAGGCGGCGCTGACGCTGCTGCCGACCAGTTCGGCTATCGCCTGGCTGCCGTCGTAGAGGTAGCCGACGCTTTGCCCGTTGACGGTTTTTTCTATCCGTCGCCCAAGCAGTTTAAGGGGGCTGACCCCTTAATTTCGATAAGCAGGTGGTAGTGATTGTCCATCAGGCAGTAAGCGTGACACAGCCAACCGAAGCGTGCCACCACTTCGCCAAGACAGCCTTGAAGCAACCTCCGATCCTCATCGTCAAGAAAGATCGGATTCCGCGCGTTGCCGCGCAAAGTGATGTGATATATTGCGCCGGGGAATTCAAGTCGAAGCTGGCGAGCCATGAGGGAAGATTAGCTTGCTAGTAACCGTGACATCAAGACTTGACTCCTTGCTTCACTTCATGACCCCGCTTGCGCTTTTGTTTTTTGTTGCAACGGTTATTCCAAGCACTCCAAAAAAAACCAGATCAATCCAAAACAAGACATCAAGTTGATTTTTTTCTGATTCAGTCAAATAAACGACCGACCCATGAACATTATGGGGAAATGTTCTTCCGATGTTAGGTTGAGGGCTGCGTGGTAGGTTCCGTTGATAGGAAAGATTCAAGTAAACAGTAAACAGCAGCGCAGCCAAGAATATGCCTGCTATTAGGACGATAATTATTTTTCTTGCCATTACCCCTGCTTCCCTAAAAGGGCGCCACAGTTGTGTTGGTGATGGTTGATGACCCGCCTACACCCAGTCCAGCACCTCGGGAAGATTGGCTTGCCAGTAACCGTGATGTCAAGACTTGACAACTCGCTTGAAAGGGTAAATTTGTTCTCGGGAAAATGTAGGGTGGATAAGCGTAGCGCATCCACCTTTCTTGCGCTGGCTTGCTATTTCGAACGGGCGTACCGCCAATCATGTGGTAACAAACGAAGTGTTGATAAAAATATCGGCGCTAGTATCGGTGCCATAAGAAAGAAATAACCAATGGTGATTGCAGCATTTATAAAATATATTGCTACAGTCAGCCTCATCAGTAGAGATGAGCGTATCCCTTCATAAAGGAATAGTATTAAGAGCGTTCCGGCGATAAACCATTTAGCCAGACCATTTCTCTTGAAATAATTTCCATCAATGAATGCTTGGGCAATATTTGCGTGTATCAATGATGAAGACATAGAACCAACGCTAGTCCATACGGAATCCAAGTGCGATTCAACATTAATTATTACAATAACATTCATGTTTGATCCGCTCAGATTCCTAACCTGTTTCAGTGACAACTGAGGAAAACTTCTTTGATCGTAAAATATTGGGAAAAAAATCCCATGGCTTAAACGTTGGCCTACCGATTTAGTGTGCATCATAGCCAAACAAAGTCCCATAGGTAGTTGAGAGCACGAGGAAAGTTTATCTTCTTCGCCGAGATTGATATAAATGGTTTCTTGTTCGTCACTGGTTATATCAATGCTTGAAAAATTGATACCCTCGCAATGAACTAATGAATTCTCTTCGGATACAGAAGAGGCAAACACAACATTTTTGTTATTAATAAAATTCTCACTACCTCGTTTGTTATTTGCAGCAGCATTAACCACGTTAACGGCAACATTATTGAGGCCAATTTTTTTGAGTTGTCCGATAATTTCTCCAATTTCGAGACAACTCTCTTGAGGATGCAATCTACACCAAACGTCACTTATATTTAGAATAATAACATCCGTAGGATATTTTGTTTCATGAACTATGTTGTACGCAAAATTCAGAGCACGAATATCAAGATCAAAGTGTTCTTCTAATTGGATAGAGAGCGCTGCTACCACTATCCCTACAAATATCCCAGCTATGCGTTTCATTACAGAAGGAATTAATCCGTTCTCAGACATATGGATCGCACCAATATGGTTAATGAGAAAGCACTTTAACAAGCGACTATGCTGGTGATATTTTCATCACCAGATAGGTTGGTAGGGATTGTTTATTTACTGCAACCATTAGCGTTACCAATATCCCTTAACGGGCCAGTTACATAATGTCCAGAGTGAGGGTCAAATGAAATATTGTGAGTAGTTCCTGTTTTTGGATCATATAAAATCGTTGACCCATCTTTTATAGCATAAACATCCCCTTGCTTCACATGATTAAGATCGACGATATATCCTTGCTGACGTGAATCAGGAACCCCAGGAATAGTTGCATTTGAATCTGTGGTAACAAATCGCCCCTTGAAGAGACCCTGCGGGTCAACAAACCCAACCGGATTCCCCCCCACATACCCATAAACATTAATCCCTCCCGCCAACCCTATTGGGTCTTCGGAGATAAACCGCTTCAGCAACGGATCATAGTACCGCGCCCGGTAATAGTACAGCCCCGTTCCGTCGTTTTCCCGCCCGGTGTATTGCAGCGGGTTGCCGTCGTCCGCGCCTATCGTCCGGCTTTCGCCGTAAGGGCTGTAGACATAGCGGTTCACCGTGCCGCCGTCTTCCGTCGTCTGGGCGATGACGCTGCCCAGCGCGTCTTGCAGCAGGGTTTTCTGCCCGCTCGTGGTGTAGCGCGCCAGGATTTCATCGATCTGGACGCCGGGGTGATAGGCGGCGCTAACGCTGCTGCCGACCAGTTCGGCTATCGCCTGGCTGCCGTCGTAGAGGTAGCCGACGTTTTGCCCGTTGACGGTTTTTTCTATCCGCCGCCCGAGGGCGTCGTAGCGGTAGCCGGCCTGGAGGTTAGTGCCGGTGAGTCCCGCCAGTCTTCCTTTGGCGTCCCAGGTGTAGGTGGTGATGTCGGCTGCATCGGTGCTGTGGCTTTTCTTGATGAGGTAGCCGGAGGCATCGTAAGTTAAATTGTATGTGGCGGCGTTGGCGCTGCCGGGGTTGAAGGTGATTTGCGTCAGCCGGTTGCCGGTGTCGTATTTTGCGCTGAACGGGGTTTCCGGTGCGGAATCGACGCTTTGCCCCTTGACGGTGATGTTGCCGTTGGCGTCATAAGTGTAGCTGATGGTTTCGATCAGGGCGCCGTCGGCTTTCCGGTATTCGATACTGAGCAGCCGGTTGGCTTCGTCGTAGCTGTAAGTTTGCCGGATGCCGTTGGGCAGTGTTTTTTGCGTGAGCCTTCCGATGGCATCATAGGTGTAGCTGGCGTCCTTGCCCCGGAAGCTGCTGCGGATGAGGCGGCCTAGGGTGTCATAGGCGTAGTCTACGGTGTCGGTTCCGTTGATGCGCATTTGGGTGCGCCGCCCGAAGAGGTCGTATTGGTAGTCGAGCGTACCCTGGTCGGTGATGATGCGCGTGGGGACGTTGAGGATGCCGTATTGGAGCAGGATGTCGCCGCTTATGTTGTCGGAAATGTGAACCAGTCGCCCGACCGGGTCGTAGCTGTAGTCGGTGGTGCGTCCGTCAGCGTCTTCGATATGGTTGAGGCGGTCGTTTGCGTCGTAGCCGTAGCGGGTGATTTGGCCGCGCCGGTTGGTGGTTTGGGTCACGTTGCCGTTGGCGTCGTATTGGGCGCTGCTACTCGCGCCCAGCGCGTCGCGCCGGGCGGTGAGGCGTCCGCGCAAGTCGTAGGTGTTGCGTTGCAGTTCGCGCCCCAAGGGGTCGGTGACGGCGATGAGCCTTGAGTTGGCGTCGTAGGCGAACTGGGTGACGCCTTGCAGCGGGTCGGTGATTTTGGTCAGGCGGTCGAGGTCGTCATAGGCGAACCGGGTGGTTTCGCCGCGCGGGTTGGTTTGGCTGTCGATGCGCCCCAGGGTGTCGTAGGTGTTTTCGTTGCGGCGGCCCAGGGGGTCGATGGCGGCGATGATTTTGCCCTCAATGTCGTGCTCGAAGGTGGTGGTGTGGTTCAATGCGTCGGTGAAGCCGGCGAGCACCCCTTTGTCGGTGTAGGTGTAGCGGATGGCGCCGCCGGTGATGTCGGTTGCGGCGATGAGGCGGCCTTTGCTGTCGTAGGCGTAGCGGGTGCTTTGCCCCAGGGCGTCGATGACTTCGGTGAGATGGTCGAAGAGCGGGTCGTAGTTGTATCGGGTGAGGTTGCCTTGGGGGTCGCGGATGCTGCTGCGGTTACCGTTGGCGTCATAGGTGATGTACCAGACGCGTCCGAGGGCGTCGGTCTGGTAAAGCGGGAATTGGGTGCTCGGGTCGAGTTTGCGGGTGCGCAGGTTGCCTTCGCCGTCCACTTGCCGGGTCCAGTAGCCTTGGCCGTTGTAGCGTTGGACTTCGAGTATTCCGCGTGGGTTGACGATGCGGGTTTCCATCACTTGGTTGCCGGCCACCGTGTAGGCGAAGCGATATTCGCTGCCGTCAGGAAGGATTTCCCGTAACGTCCTTCCGTTGCTGTTGTATACGTATTGGGTGACGGCGCCCAGTGGGTCGGTCTTTTTGACGAGGCTGTTGAATTCATCCCAAGCGTAGGAGGTGACATTCCCCATGGAATCGCTGACCATGACGAGGCGCGAGGCGTTGTCGTAGTGGAAGGTCAAGGTGCGCCCGCCCGGATCGGTGATGCGCGAGATCAGGTTGCCGGGGATATAGTCGATGCGATACATCCGCCCGGCGCTGTCGGTGACGCTCTGCACCAGTCCCGCAGTACCGCTACTGGTGCTGCGTCCGATGGTGATGCGGTTGCCCGAGGCGTCGGTTTGGGCGACCAATAATTGGTTGCCGCGCGCGAAGTAGGCGAATTCGTAACGGCTGCCGTCGCGGAAACGCACTACGCTGGTAGTGCCGTTTGTTGTGCCTTCCGCGCCTTCGATGCCGGGCAGCCCCGGCGCCTTGTGGTAAGCGCCGTCGGCTTCCTTGGCGAGTATCCAGCGAATACCGGCTGGGCTCATCAGCACCATGGACGGGCCGCTGACGCTCAGTTGCCATTCGGTGTTGAGGTAGGCGCCGCGCCCGAAGGGGCCGATCCGGTCGGTCAGGGAGTTGTAGCGGCAAGCCAGATTGACGGACAGGAGTGCATTCATGCCCAAAATATGGTTGCGCATGACAAGTGATGCTCCGGTGCCGTAAATGACCGGATTTGCACTGCACGGACTGGGGTCGGGCGGCGGCTCCGGTGTGGGGGGATTGGGCGGCTGCGGAGGTTCCGGGGGCGGGGTCGGCCCGGGAGGCGGGGGCGGCTCAGGCGGACCGGGAGGCGCGGGCGGGCCGGGAGGCGCAGAAGGTCCGGGGGACGCGGGGGAGTCGCTGTCAGGCGTAGGCGCTGGCGGGTTGGCCGGTGGCGCCGGCGGGTTGGGCGGCGGCGGCGGGCTGGCGACTGTTGCGCCGCAGCAGAATTTGGGTATGCCCACGCCGGGATCGGAGACGATGGATTTGCCGTCGTCGGACACGGTGCCTTGCCCCATGATGCGCCATTGGTTGGAGTCGGGGTCGGGGGTGACGGATTCGTCGTAATACCACAGGTCGGCCTTTTCGCCGGGGAGCGCGCCCATGTCGTTCATCATGGTGACGGGTATCGGTTGGCTGGGCGTGGCGCCGCCTTCGCGGAAGAAGTAGTAGAGGTAAACGGTTTTAGCGTTGATGCCCGCAGGCGCCGGTTTGATGGGGAGCTTGTCCACCGGTACGGTGCGCACGCTGACCTTATCGATGGGCTTGCCGTCCCAGCCGGTGAGCACCGCCCCCTGAGGGATGTTGAGGGCGTAGTTGGGCAGATCGGGGTTGGTGACGTTGACCGCCTGTCCCGGCACGATAGCCATTGATTTGGCGATGTCTATCGCTTGGATGTAGGAGGTGAGCACTGCGTTATCCTGGCCGGCGATAATCATCACCGGCATGGCAATCGCCGAGGGATAGGCGGTGGTCGCGCTGTTGTTGGTGTGGCCGTCGATGAGGATAACTTGGTCGCCCAAGATGCCGGGGTTGACGAAGCGGTAGCCGCCGGCGGCGTCGGTATAGGCTTCCAGGCCGTTCAGGCGGATACGGGCGCCGACGAAGGGGCTGTCGTCGTCGGCATGGAGCACCCGTCCGCTGACGGTGGTGACGTCCGCCGGCAGGACGGTGAGCGTGATGCTTTGGCTACGGGTGGCGCGGGTGAGATCGAGCGGTCCGGCGCCTTCGAGACTGAGGGTGTAGTCGCCCGGCGCGACGGTCGTATCTGCGCTGAGGGTCACGGTGGCCGATGTATAGCGGGTGAGCTTGGGCGGATCCGCCCGCCAAGTGATGCCGGGCGGCAGCCCGGTCACGTTGAGGCTTACGGCCATGCCGTAGTCGGCAAGGCCGGTGCTGACGAGCTTGACCCGAATGCCGGTGTTGCCGCCTCGGGGTGTCAGCACCGATGCTGGCGTGGCGCTCAGGTCAAAATCCTGCTGGGATTGAACGGTGAACGGGCTAGCGCTAGTGCTCGCGCCTTTGCTCGTAGTGACCGTGACTAAGCCGGTGGTGGCCTTGACCGGGACGATCACCTTGAGTTCGGTGGCGCTCGCGAGCGCGACCGTGGCGCGCTCGCCGTTGAAGCGGACATCGTTGTCGGCGGGGTTGACGGCAAAGTGGTTGCCTTGGATGGTGACGGGGGAGCCGACCGGGCCGGTGAGCATCAGTGCGGTGATCTGAGGGGCGCTTGAGACGAGGACGACCGTGAGTGCGAGGCTGCCGGGATAGCGCCCCGGCGCTGCAGCGCCAAGCGTGGCGGCGCCGGCTGTGGCGGCGCTGACGGTGAAGGTCGCAAAGGTCGCGCCTGCCGGGATTTGCACACTGGGCGGAACGCTCAGGCCGCCGGTTGCGGTCAGCGTGACCACCAGCCCTTGGGCGCTTGCCGGGTCGGGCGAGGTGACGGTGATCGTTTGCGATTCGCCGACCGTGAGGGTGGCTGCCGGTGCGCTCAATGCGAGCGCGGTTGCCGCGTTGACGGTTAGCAGCGTGGTTTGCGTGACGGTGGCGGGCGCACCTTGGACGTTGGTGAAGCCGGCAACAGCGGTGAGCGTTGCCGTTCCGGGCGCCAGGGTGGATACGGCGCCGTCGGCGTCGATGGTGGCGATGCCGACGTCGCTGGTGCTCCAGGTGGTTTGGCCGGTAATGTCCCGCAACGTGCCGTCGGTGTAGAGGCCGTTGGCGGCCATGAGGAAGGTGTCGTTGGCATACGCGACCGGGGTATCCGGTGCGAGGCTGATGGCAATAAGTTCGGCGGGGGCAACCGTGACGGTGGCGCCGACGGTCCCGCCATTCAGGCTTGCCGTGATTCCGGCTTGCCCCTCGGCTAGGGGGGTGACGGGAATGTCGGCAAAAAGAGCGCCGGCGGGAATCACCACGCTCTGCGGTACAGCCGCTATTGTGGGTGCTGCGGAGGCAAGTGCTACGCTCAATGGGGCATTGGGGGCACGGTTGAGGCCGACCCGCAGCACGCCGGACCGGCCTTTGGGCAGCGTGAGGGTGGCGGGGGTTAGCGCGCTGACCACGGGCGGCGGCGGCATCACTTGCACGGTGGCGCTCTGGCCGGCGCCGTTGAGCGTTGCGCTGAGTTTTGCGGTTCCCGCCGCCAGCGCGGTGACGGGCAAGGTGACGAGGGTTTGCCCAGCCGGCAGGGTCAGGCTGTCGGGAGCGCTGACGATGGTTGGGGAAGCGTTGGCGACGGCAATCGCTACGTCCTCTTCCTGAGCGATGTCGATTGCGACCGTGAGCGTTCCGGTGGCGCCTTGTTGCAGCGCCAGCGGATTGGGCGTAAGCGGGATGAGCGAGGCCGGCTGGGGAGATATATGGATGCGGGCGGTTTGTTGTTGGCCGCCCAGCGAGGCGGTCAGCGTTGCGTCGCCGACGGCGAGGCCGGTAGCGGTGAAGCCGGCGCGCGTTTCGCCGGCTGCCACGGTGACGCTGGGCGGTGTCTGGAGCAGCGTCGGCTGATTGACGCTGAGTATAATGTCGGTATTGTCCGGCTGCACGGCGTTCAGCGTGACGGTGAAAAGGCTGTCGGCGCCGACCGCCATGGTGTAAGCGCCCGGTTCGAGCGCGGCTACCCGTGGCGGCAACGGGATGACTTGGACGACGCTGGTGGCGCTGCCGCCGTTCAGGCTGGCCGCGATGCTCGCCTGGCCGAAGCCCACGGCGCTGACCGGTAGGGCTACGCTGGTCTGGCCGGCGGGCACGGTGATGGTGGCGGGTAGGCTAACGACCCCTGACGGGCTGGCGGTGAGGGGGATGACGGTGGCTTTGGACTGGGCTGGCGATAGGGTCAGCGTCAGGGAAATATCGGCGCCCAGGGTGACGACGTTGGTCATCGGCAGGAGGGATACGACGGAGGGCAGCGCCGAGGTGACCGTCACTTGGCTGGTCGCACGACTGCCGTTCACGCTGGCGGTGATTGAGGTGACACCTTTTTGGAATGAGGCGGTAACCGGCGCCGTGACGCTCGTTTGTCCGGCGGGGATGGAGACTTCTTTAGGCACGGCGACGATGTCACGGTCATGGTCACGGTCGCGGTTGTCGTCACCGACGCGCAAGGTGATTTCCGTTTTGCGGTTTTGTGCGGCTGAGAGGGTGATGACGAGGTTGCCGCGCGCGCCTTGGGCGAGGATCAAGTGGCTGGGCAGCAGGCTGATGATGGTCGCCGGACGGGTGGTTTTTACCCGGATGTCGGCGGAAGTTTTGTGGCCGTTGAGGCTGGCGGTGACGCTGGTCTTGCCGGCGCGTAGAGCGCTTACCGGAATGGTCACCTTGGTCTGGCCGGATGTGAATGGCAGGCTCGCGGGGACGGTGGCGATGTGGCGGTCGTTGCTGGTCAGCGCCAAGTCGCCGGCGGCGGTTGGCGGCGGTGCAAGTTGGGCGATCAAGTTGCCGGTGGCGCCGACGCCGAGCTTGAGCGGGTCGGGCGTGAGGTCGGTGGGTTTGGGCAAGGCTCGCGTACATTGCAACGTGAGGGTGAATTGGCCGGTTGAATTTTTATCGTGGTCGCGGGATGCGGCTGCGGGGACGACAACGTGGATTCGGTTGGCGTCGGCGAGGTCGGTCTTGATTGAGGACGACAGGGCGTCGCCGGTGAAATTGGCTTTTGAGAGAACGATACGGTCGTTGAGGATGACCGTGGCTTCGCGCATCCGGTTTTTACCGCCGGGTTGGTCATTGTCGATTTGCAGTATGCAAGAGGGGTTGACACCTGGCGGGAGGTTGAAGCTGTCGGCGATGGACGAGGCGGACGAGCCGGCTGTGTAGGTCTTGGGGCCGAAGACGACTACTTGCTCCGGGTGAGCGTCGGCTTGGGCGGCGAACGCCAGGAGCGGAAGCAGCGCCGGCAGAAGTAGGCGGCATAGGCGGTGGAACGCCTTCGGTTGGCGGACGAGATTAAGAATCCGGCTCGGTTTCATTGCTTCTGACTCCCTATAATTTACTGCTTCGTTCAACTGGGTGATTCGATAGTTTTGTGCTGCAAATCGTGCCGCAAAAGCTGCTGGATGCGGTTCGCGCTTATGCATGTACGCCCCCCCTTCCCGCAAGCGGGGGAAGGGGGATACGCACGGGCGATGACAAAGTGATTAAGCAGCGGCTTAAAACTCCACACCAAGCGATGCCAAGGTAATTGCAGGAACTTGATATTCCTTGCCGGTGACTGTGTGCAGCGTGGCGGTGGAGGGCTTGCCCGGCGATGCGGTCAGCGTCATCCGTTCCACCCGTTCGTTGCCGGCATAACGGCTCATCGCATCACCCAAGGCGGCAACGATGGTGTAGGTGGTCTGCGCCTGGAGTACGCTTGGACCTTGCGGCAACGTCACCTGGACGCTGGCGCCGGCGCTCGCGGTGCTGCCGGTCAAGGCTGGGCTGACGACGGAAGTAGCCAGGCCGGAAGCCGGCGTCACCGTTAACTTGACTGTGTTGCCCACCGGCACGTTGGTAGTGGTAAAGGTGACGGTCACCGGGTTGACGGTGGTTGCCGGCAGAACGATGTCCGCATTGCCGGTCGGCGTTGCCGGCGCCGCCACGCCGGCAACGCCGGTAATGGCCAAAGTCGGCGATCCTGCGACAAACACGCTGCCGGGCAGGTCGGTGGTGAATGCCGGGGTCGTAGCTGCCGTGCGGGTGAACGTTGAAGCTTCCAGGCGGATACGACCGTTGGCAGCGGCGCCACCGAAGCTGTAATAGCTACCGCTGTTGGAAGCGCCTGCCACTCCCCCTTTTGCAGAAATCGTTCCATTGCCGGAAATCGTATTGGCAACGATGCGGATTGCGCCTCCGCTGCCGCCGCCGCCAACCGCACCCTGTCCTGCTCCATCTGAGCTGCCGCTTGCGCCGCCATCGGCAAATATAGACCCGGTCACATTAACCGCTGCGCTGGAAGCAATCAGCACCGCCCCGCCACCGCCACCTCCGCCAGAACCTATAAAGGTGTTGCCGCCGGCGCCGCCACCGCCGCCAGAGCCGCCGACCAACGGCAACAACACGGACGATCCATAACTTGCGCCTCCAGTGCCGTAAGGCGCCTGAGTGCTACCCGCTACGGCACAATAAGCTGCTGTACCTGCTTGGGAATAACCGCCGCCACCGCCGCCGCAAGAATAGAGACCACTAGAATTAAATGTGCCGCCTGAATTGCCACCGCCTGGCCCCACCCCGGAGCTGCCAAAAAAACCCGACGCCAAGCCGCCCCGCCCCCCGTCAAACCCGCCCGGACCACCTACGCCGGGGAGTCCGTCGTCCCCTATATTGCCGTCCCCCGCAGCGCCGGTGTCGGGACTTTTGCCGCCACGAAGATCCAGGATGCCGGCAATCGCCACATCCCCACTGGCAAGGATAACCACCGGCGTATTGGCGGCGTTTTTCCTGAAAGTCACCGTCACGCCCGCAGGGATGTTCACCGTGGTGTAGTTAAACACGCCCGATGGCGGAAGTTGGACTATGGTATTGACTGTCGGATTAAAAGCACCGTCGGCGCCGGTGCTGCCGCTATCGAATGCGGCCAGCGCCAGCCCTGGCATCACCGCGAAAAAACAAACCGCCACCCACTGCTCTAGAACACGTTTCATTTGCTGCTCCTTTTTACTAAAGTTCAAAATTTTCATTATTGCTTCCACCCATCCAGACAACTTACTTGCCATACACCGTAAAAGTATTCGCCGGCACGGACACGTCGCTGCTTATCCCGCCCGGAACCCCCACCTGCAACACCCGACTGCCCAACGACGCGCCATCGAGCACTTGAGCATCGACGGTGATTTGCGTCCCCGTGGCATCCACCACCGGCATGTCGGAAACAATGATTCCGTCTGGCGGGGTGAAGACCACCGTCTGCACGTCATTGAAATTTCGCCCCCGAACAATCAGGGTGATACGATCGCCCTGCTTGGCCAATATGGGCGTAATCGAATCCAGTTGCGGCACACCCGCGCCTATTTGCAAAATTCCCACGGCGGCATCGGCAAAGTCGATGGTTTTGCCGGCTGGTGCATCGACGATGATTTTCCGTTTTCCTATCGCGGCATCCGCAGCAATAGCCAGCGGAACAGTGATGGAGTCGCCGTCGGGAGCTATGGAAGCCGTTCCCAATGAAATGCCCTCTGCCGGGTGCAGGCGAATGGCGCCGGCTTTATCAAGCCCCACCCCGGTGACCGTCAAGATTGCGGAAGCGCCGCGCAACAACGCGGCAGGCGTTCGATCCAGCGCAATAGAACCCAGCGCCACCCCGACAGTCGTCGCATTTGCCGTGGCGGAAGTGTTGGTCGGAGCCGCATCCTTTTGCAGCAGCATTCCCAGCGGCGCTCCATATACCGGCAGCGACAACGAAGACGGAGGGATGGCGATGGAAACCCCCAGCGGCGCGGAAAGCAGCGGCGAGAGCCACAAAGGCGCATCGCTCACCAGCGTCAGGGTGTTGCTTGGGAGCGGTTCGCCACCACTCTGCCCGGATGGCGTGGTTATCGTCACCAAGCGCGGCCCGGTGGCCGCCGAAACCGAGGCGGACAGGCTCACTGTGGCCAAGGTGCCCAGAGCATTGACGACTGGCGGTGAACTGACCGTAATGCCGGAGCCGGGAACGATGTCGATTGATCCACTGTTTTGGAGATTGACGCCTCCCACGGTCAGTGTCACCGGTGCTTGACCGATTTGCACCATGATGGGGGAAATGCCTTCGATTACCGGCAGCGGCGCCGACACGAAAAATCTATCGCCGCCTTGAGCGGCAGGCACGCGCGCGCCGTCCGCCCAAACCGTGATCGCCCGCAGGGTTTGCGGCGCATCGACGGCAATGGTCAAATCGACTGTCAGCGATTTGCCGTCGGCAGCCACACGGGGCGTTCCTGCGGTAATCCCTGTGGTCGGCGCGAATTGCACCGAGCTTGCGCCATTCAAATCGGAACCTTGCAAGGTCAGGGTGATGCTGCTGCCGATGATGCCGACCTTGGGATTCATGCCGCTCACCGCTTTACCGAGCGTGACGCCCACGGAAGGCGAGGTCGCCAAAACCGGAACGCTTATCGGCGCGACGGATGTCGCCAACGACACGCCCAACAGCGATGACGCGACAGGCGCGAAAGTCTGTCCGCTCTGTAGCGTTACGGTAAAAGTGTTGGCCGGACCGGTAATGCTGCCGCTGCTCCCGCCAGCGGCGTTGGCCACCACCGTGTGTTGGCCTAATAGGGCATTGGGGGCGACGGTAATCATTGTGGTGAGCGCTGCACCGTCGGCATTCATCGTCGGCGATACACCGGCGGTGATCCCTTGCTCCGGCACGAACGAGATGGACTGAACGCCCGCCAGATTGCGCCCTCGCACCGTAAAGGGAAAACTGGTTCCGACTACGCCGATAAGCGGATCAACGGATTGAATCTCCGGCGCCGGCAAGGTCACAAGCAGCCTGTCGGCATTGGGAACGGCAGGGTTGAAAGTATTGCCGACAGCATCCTTGACCACCAGGCGGCGCAGTATCGTCGGCGCATTGGCGGCGACGGCAATCGGGAGTGCAAGGGATTTGCCATCGGGGGCAGGCTGAGGCGCGCCCAGCGTCAACCCGTCAGGAGGAAGAACGGCAATGCCGCCGACCGCATCCAGGCCGGCGCCGGTCAGCGTCAGGCTGGCGTCCGCGCCCACCGAAACGGTTTGCGGCGACAGGCTGCCTAAATATCTGCCGACAGTGACACCCAGAACGCCGCGCGCCGTTTGCGGCACGCCGACGCCATTGCTTGGCCGGGACGACAATAACACCCCCAACGGCGAAGCATAGCCGGTGCTGATGCCGACGAATTCCGCCGTGATGTAAACCGGGATCGCGCTATTCCCCAGGCTTGAGGAAGACAGATTGATCGTCGCCAGTCCCGCGCTGACCCCCTTCACGGTGGCCGTCGCCGCAGTATCCCCCGCCCGGATCGTGACCGTTCCCGGGGATACGGAGATATTCTGATTCGATGCGGTCAAGGCGATGACGTTATCCACGACATCCGGCTTGGAAAGGCGGATTGTAAAATTGCGCCCGACGTTATCCGGCGGTATTGCCAGCGGCATGGGTTCCACCGAAATTTGCGGTGGCGCGGCGACCACATTAATGTTGGCGGTCACTACGCCGGCGGCGGAGGCAATCATGAAGCCTTGCTGACCGGGCGCCGCATCCTGCGCCACCGTCAAGTGGAAGGTAATCTGCGTGGGGACTGCAAGAACGTTGGATAGGCTCAGCCCCGCAATTGAAGGCGTGACGGCGACTCCGGTCAACCCGGCGCCAACGATAGTGACCTGTGTAACTTGCCCCTGCATGAAGGATGCCGGGGTTATGGACGTTATTGTCGGCGCCGTCGCGGTTCCCATACCGGAAATAACCTGCAACAGGTTGCCTACGGAATCATAGCTATATTCCGTCGCCTGCCCTTGGGCGCCAATCGAGCGAACCAAGCGTCCCAGCGCGTCATAGTCATAACGGTACTGGCTGGAATAAACAAGCTGCGAAGCGCCAAACAAGCCAAGCAAACACCAAGCGAGTGCAAGCCGGATTCTTTTCCACCCTTTCGAGTTGCCGCCAATATTTATCTTGTGCATTTGAAATGATACTGCTCTGTAAAAAGTATTTTTGTGATTCAACTATGGAACATCCCACAACAAGCCTGTGGCACACATTCGGGCATCGCTTCAAAACATACAGCATGACCGGATAAGGTTTTGGTAGAATAATACCAGCGATTCCAAATAAAAAATATTATCCATAAAATTCAGCGAGTTACAAATATGCCATGATTACACGATGCTTCGTAACATATTGAATTTATTTGGTATATGACATTTGAATTTAGATGTGCCGGGACAATACGTTGCCAATAAAAAGCAACATAAATTTTATGATCCAGTAGCGATGCTTACCTCCCCCTGGCAGTGAAACATACACTGGCGATTGAAGAAACTGCCTATTAATTATTCCCCTTGTTTCGCCTGAACAGCAGAAAAGGGGGTTGGGGTGAGGGGCGTTACATACAGCGGTTTCACCGAATATTGGTTGATGTATTGGTGCTTATCCACCGCCATGGGCTTGAGATTTTTTGTAACTATTCTTGATTGAAAACGCTGTATTTAACGATGCAAACCCAAACATTGCACGAGCCGACACAGACAGCCTGATGAAATAAAATCCGTTCGTCCTGAGTAAAATATTCGTCCGCAGGCCGAAAGGCGTTGGCAAGAAACAGGGGTTATGGTTGCTGTTTGGCGCTCGTTTAATGGCGCTCGTTTAATGGCGCTCATTCTGTCATTGTTGTTATCTATGCCATTGATATATATTACTAAAAAAGCTGTTTCTTGAGAGCCTGTCGAAGGAGGAAGATGAAAGTCGATCCGTTCGTCCTGAGCCTGTCGAAGGATGAACGGATCGACTTTCATCTGTACCATTTATGAAGATAAATATTTTTAAATTGCGCGTAATGTCGAGGTTTGCCATTTTCCTCCATTCATCCTTCGACAGGCTCAGGACGAACGGAGGAAAATGGCAACCCTATGAATTTCAAGGGTGTCGGGCTGGCTATGCCCGACGCTTGTGCCTCAACGAAGCCCGAAATGCATGGAACCGGGGGACAGATGAAAGTCAATCCGTTCGTCCTGAGTAAAATATTTGTCCGCTGGCCGAAAGGCGTTGGCAATAAACAGGGGTTATGGTTGCTGTTTGGCGCTCGTTTAAGGGCTTATATGCGACCATTGTTGTTATTTACACCATTGATATTTATGACTAAAAAAGCTGTTTCTTGAGAGCTTCGCCGAAGGATCGAAGGATGAACGGATTTTCTTTCATCAGGCTGGTGGACAATAAAGGGGATTTCGGGGGTTTGGGTTTACATCGTTAATATATACCTTGCGCGGGGGAAATTATCCGGATTGGATTGCTCCTTTTACTGAATCAATGGAACAAAGCCTGGCTTGGGCGCGAGAGACGCAAATTGCGCCGCGTGGGTCTTCTTACGCAAGCAATTTGCAACACGGTGAGTAGCGCCCGCCGAGGGCAATCCAATCCAGACAATTTCCTCCCGCGAGAAGGCATAATTGCGCAAATTGTGGTCGCGCAAAGTATAATGCGCCACCGACTACCAGACGTGATTCCTTATGCTCCGTCTCGCCTCCTTTTTCATTATCCTGTTGTCGTTGTGGAACGGCGGCCTTACTGCGCAGGCCGACGAGGGGCGCGCATCTTCGAACCGTCATATCGCGCTGCTGCTTCCGCTCCAGTCCGAAGTTTTTGGGCGCGCTGCGGACGCCTTCCAGCAAGGGTTCATGACCGCAGCCGAATTCCAGCCCGACCTGCCTGTCATCGTTTATCCGACGAGCGACCGGACGGCGGACATAGTGACCGCTTACCGCCAGTTGACACAAGCCGACGCAGCTCTGGTGGTCGGGCCGCTCACCCGAGGTGCGGTGACGGCGCTGCTGAATGGCCCACTGCCGTTGCCCACTATCGCGCTCAATACGCCGGAAAATCGCCAGACGCTGCCGGAAAACCTTTACCTGTTTAACCTCAATGTCGATAGCGAGGCGCGCCAGGTGGCGCGGCTCGCTTACTCTGCGGAGCGCAAAACCGCGCTCACCGTCACCGCAACCAACCCGTTGGCCTATCGCATCCAGGGCGCGTTCGCCGACGAATGGCAGAAACTGGGCGGCGCCATCGTTGAGCGCCTGAGTTTCGCGCCCAACCAGGGCGGCTACCCGAAATTGCGCGCCGCTATCGCCAGGACTTCCGCCGACGTTTTATTTCTCGCCGCCGACGCAAGCAATGCGCGCATCGTGCGCCCCTATCTCGACAGCACCATCCCGACTTATGCCACCTCGCTGGTCTATAGCTCGAATGGCGAAACCGGGCGCAATCTCGACCTCAACCAGATACGCTTTGTCGAAATGCCGTGGTTCCTGTTGCACGATAACCCTACCGTAATGGCCTACCCCCGTCCCGCCAATCCGATGCGCATTGAGCTGGAACGCTTTTACGCACTCGGCATCGACGCTTACCGGCTCGCCGTGCGGATGTTGACGGGCGTTAAACCGGTGGAGCCGCTCGACGGCGTGACCGGCCAGATCACCCTGGATGGGCAACAATACACCCGCGAACTGACGGCGGCGCAATTCCACCGGGGCGAGGCCGTCGCCACCCGTGCCGCACCTTGACGACGGCGCGCGCGCCGAGCAACTGGCCGCAGCATACCTGCAACGCCACGGCCTAACCGTGGTGGCGCGCAACTTCCGCTGCCGCGCGGGAGAAATCGACCTGATCCTGCGCGACGGCGCTACGCTGGTCTTCGCCGAAGTCCGGCTGCGCAAGAACGGCGCGTTCGGCGGCGCAGCCGCCAGCATCACGCCGCACAAGCAGCATAAATTGCGGCTTGCCGCCCAGTATTACCTGCAAACCTTGCCGACGGAGCCGCCTTGCCGCTTCGATGCGCTGCTGCTCGACCGGCTGGACGAAAACGCGGTGGAATGGGTAAAAAACGTGATTGGCGGGTAGGGGGCAGAGGACAGAAGACAGAAGACAGAAGACAGAAGACAGAAAAACCCACCAAGGCAACGCAGGATGTGCTGACGTATCGCTCGCGAACCTTGGCGGCACATCCTACGAACCGTGGGTTTTCCATGCCGAGCACAAATTCACCCTAAAATCTATCTTCTGTCCTCTGTCTTCTGTCTTCTGATGCCGTCTTCTGATGTAAAATATCGGGCATGGATATAGTCAACCGCATTAGCCAGCATTTCACCGATAGCGCGCACCTGAAGTATCAGGCTATCGATCTGATTGCCTCCCCCCTCGCCGAAGCAGCCGAGCGCATTGTGCAATGCCTGCTCGCCGACGGAAAAATTCTTGCTTGCGGCAACGGCGGATCGGCCGCCGATGCCCAGCACTTTTCGGCGGAAATGCTTAACCGCTTCGAAATGGAGCGCCCCGGACTCGCCGCGTTCACGTTGACCACCGACGCCTCGACCCTGACCTCAATCGCCAACGATTTCGATTTCGACCAGGTGTTTTCCAAGCAAGTGCGCGCGCTGGGGCATTCCCAGGATTTATTGCTGGCAATTTCCACCAGCGGCAATTCGCGCAACGTGGTCGCGGCGGTCCAGGCCGCCCACGAACGCGGCTTGGGCGTCATCGCGCTGACCGGCAACGGCGGCGGGAAAATAGCGGAAATCCTGGAACCCGGCGACATCCATATTTGCGCGCCGGGAGACCGCACCGCCCACATCCAGGAAATTCACATTACTGCCATCCACTGCCTGTGCGATGCGGTGGATTGCCTACTTTTAGGAGTCGAAGAATGAAAAAGCTCGGATTGACCGCATTGCTGGTTTTGCTCCCCACCCTGCAAGGATGCTTCCCCATAGCCGCCACCGGCGTTGGCGTCGGCGTAGCGCTGGTGGACGACCGACGCACCTCGGGCGCCTATATCGAGGACGAAGGCATAGAATTAAAAGCCTTTCACCGTCTGAGCGAAAGATTCGACATGAGCGCGCACTTCAACGTCACCAGTTACAATCGCCAAGTGCTGCTGACCGGAGAAGTAGCCGATCAGGCGGCAAAAGAGGAAGCCGAGAAAATCGTGCGCGGCATCCCCAACGTGAAAAAAGTCTACAACGAACTGACCGTAGGCGGCATGAGCGCGCTGGCTGAGCGTAGCAACGACACCTACATCACCTCCAAGGTGAAAATGCGCTTCGTCGATGCCAACAAGTTTTCGATCACTTACGTCAGAGTCGTCACCGAAGGCGGCGTGGTTTACCTCTTGGGCATGGTCACCCGCCGCGAAGCCGACGACGCAGTGGAAATCGCCCGCACCACCACCGGCGTGCGCAAAGTAGTGAAGCTGTTTGGATATATCGACGAAAAGAGCGATGCCGGAAATGTTAAAGACAAAAATGACGCCGGAACCCTTAAAGGTAAAAACGATGCAGGAACGGATAAGGACAAAAACGATGCCGGAACGGTTAAAGAGAAAAGCAGTGTCGGAGATGTTAAAGACAAAGGCGATGTCGGATATATTTGACGACCAGTGATGCTCCCTCCCCCGGCTTTCGAATCCAAACTGTGCGATTCCAGCGAACTGGCGCAGCGCGTCGCCGACTTGCCGCGCCCGCTGGTGTTCACCAACGGCTGCTTCGACATTCTCCACCGGGGCCACGTCACCTACCTGGCGCAAGCGCGCGCGCTGGGCGCCGGCCTCTTGGTGGGCGTGAACAGCGACGATTCGGTGAAACGCCTCGGCAAGGGCATCGACCGCCCGATCAACCGCCTGCAAGACCGCATGGCGCTGCTGGCGGCGCTGGAAAGCGTATCGCTGGTCACAGGCTTCGATGCCGACACCCCGCTCGAACTAATCCTGCTGGCCAAGCCGGACATCCTGGTCAAAGGCGGCGACTGGGCGCTGGATGCCATCGTCGGCGCGCGCGAAGTGCAAAACTGGGGCGGAAAGGTATATTCCATCCCGTTTCGCTTCGAGCTATCGACCAGCGCGACGCTGGAAAAAATTCGTGACCGGGGAGGGTGAGGGGCGACACGCGACAGATGCGCCTCGTTCCTCGGCACATCCTACGAGCCATGCGAAAAGACAACACAAAGCCCTGACACTTGCGTGACAATAGGCAGGAACCACAACCCTCCATGCTCCCCCCCGACTTTCTCTCCGCCCTCGAAACCCTGCTCGGCAAGGACAACCTCCTCACCGACCCGGTGGATTGTTACGCCTACAGCTACGACAACAGCCGCAAATTCTTCCAGCCGCAGGCGGTGGCCTTCACGCTCAACACCCTCCAGGTGCAGGAAACCGTCAAACTGTGCAACACCCATAAAATCCCGCTCACCCCTCGCGGGCGTGGCACCGGCACCTCCGGCGGCAGCCTCCCGGAACGCGGCGGCGTCGCACTCTCGCTGGAACGCATGCGCCGCATTGTCAAGATCGACCCGGCCAACCGCGTGATCGTCGCTGAGCCGGGCGTACTCAATCAGGAAATCCAGGCTGCCGCCAAACAGCACGGCTTCTTCTGGCCGCCCGACCCCTCCAGTTCGGCCTATTGCAGCATAGGCGGCAACCTCGCCACCTGCGCGGGCGGCCCCCACGCGGTCAAATACGGCGTCACGCGCGACCATGTGCTGGGGCTGCAAGCCGTCACCGGCAGCGGCGAACTGATAAAAACCGGCTGCTACACTACCAAAGGCGTGGTCGGCTACGACCTGACGCGCCTGATTATCGGCTCGGAAGGCACCCTGGCGGTGATCGTCGAAGCCACCCTGAAACTCACCCCGCTGCCGCAAGCCATCGGCGGCCTGACCGCGCATTACCGCGACATCGACAGTTGCGCCCAGGCCATCGCCGCGATCATGGCGCAACCGCTGATCCCCAGCGCCCTGGAATTCCTCGACGACGCCTCGCTCAACCTGATCCGCGCCAAACACCCCGGCATGATGCCCGACGACACCCGCGCGATGCTGATGATAGAAGTGGACGGCGCAGCAACGGAAATCCCCGGCGCCACCGAACGCATCCTACAAGCCTGCCAAAACCCCGGCCTGATCCAGGCCGCCGCAGTGGCCGACACCCAATCGCTATGGGCGGCGCGCAAAGCGTTGTCGCCGCTGCTGCGCGACATCGCCCCGCGCAAAATCAACGAAGACATCGTCGTGCCGGTGTCGCGCCTGCCGGAATTGCTCAACGGCTTGCGCGAATTGAGCACTAAACACCGCATCGCCAACGCCAATTTCGGCCACGCCGGCAACGGCAACATCCACGTCAACCTGCTCGTCCACCCCGACGACGCCGACGAAATGCAGCGCGCCGAAACCTGCCTGAGCGAAGTCTTCGACTTGGTGCTACGCCTCGGCGGCACCCTCTCCGGCGAACACGGCGTAGGCCGCGAAAAACGTCCCTACGTCACCCGTGAAATCGACCCCGCCACGCTGGACTTGATGCGTAACATCAAGCGGGTGTTCGATCCCAGCAACATTCTTAATCCGGGGAAGCTGTTTCCCGACTTAGCACCCTTAACAATACCTCTCAAAAAATCGTAACTACTCATGTACAACATAATGTGGTTTTACTTATCTGCCAGCACAACATTTAGTGTTTCCATGCCTGAAAAATGATCAAAAATCGCCAATTTTATGTAATTTTCGGCAATATAAAATATGCAATTCTTTTGAATTCATGATGTTACAAGGTTTCCACCTACCTGAGTAGTTACAAAAAATCAAGCAAAAATCACATGAATAATTCGCCGGGCTGAACTTACGCCGCCCAACGAACACCAGATATTGCCGACGGATTACACCATTTTGCGTAGTGGCGGAGCGGAATACGGATTTTCGGGGATTTGAACGAAATGATTGGTATTGACTATAGGAACAGGGTCAAGGATACTTCGAACCGTGCGTTTGAATTTCCTATGTGCGACACGAGGTCGCTTGTAAAGTTGTTTCCGCTGTCAAAAGAAGGCACCCCCCGTGTCACCGGGTGAATCTAGCCGGGTAGGGTGAGCACGCTTTTGTGCCCACGCGATCAGTGGCGGATGTGTCCCACCAAGTCGGGGTTTTAATGACCGCATCGCGTGGGCACAAAAAACGTGCCCACCCTACCTCGTCGCGATGCGCTTCGATCCGCACCAGTGCTTAATCTACGGCATATTCTTCGCAAATAATGTAAAGACTTGGCCGATAAGTTACTGCCCACGAAACGCACGAAAAGATTCAAGGTCGGCGACGCCTACCTGGCGGGCGAATCGCACAGCTATTGCAATAAATTGATTTGTTTCGTGTTTTTCCGGGGCGACCGGATGAAATGCCCGCATCAGGCGGGACAGGTCGCGCGGATCAAATAGTTAGGCTTCACCAGTCTGTCGGCGCAATTGCCGTGCGCGCCTGCTTCGTATTGGCGCACCAGCCATCCCCCGATATATAACCGCCAGGCGGTGACTTCCTGGCGATAGGCTTCGCTTTCGTCGTATAGCCCTTCCTCGTCGAAACGTTCGCGGTTGATTGCATAGTTGTGATAGTAGTAACAATGCTTGCCCTGGCTGTCGAAGCCCTTAATCCGTAGTGCGCAGGCCGATTTATCCTCAAACTTTTCCAGTGCCACGGGAGGAACCAGGGCGGGTACGGATTCCATGGGCAGGCCGGTTTTCCAGTCGTGTGCCAACATGCTGAAATATCCTTAATCCTAAGCCGGACAATTGCCGGAACCAAACAGACATTTGAGAGAGGATTTACAGGATGAACAGGATAGAAAACCCATCTTAGTAAATCCTGTTCATCCGGTCCTTGTTTTTTTGTGGAAAGCCGCTCCAGTGCTTGATCTACGATATGTTCTTGTCACCAATTGCTTGTGACTTGGCAAGTAAGTGACTGCCGGATGAGCCGAGGGTAGGGTGGATAAGCGAAGCGCATCCACCGAACGGCGCCCCGGAATGTTCAGGTGGATGCGCTTCGCTTATCCACCCTACTTGTTCAAATGGCGTAACCGTAAGACTTGATGATCGCCTTGGCCTTGTCGCCCTTCAGGTACTTCATCAGCGCATCGGCGGCGGCATTGCCCTTGCCCGTGGCGAGTATCAGCGCATCCTGGCGAATCTGGTTGTGCAGTTGACCCGGCACAATCCAGACCGAACCACCGGCGATTTTGCCATCCTTCATCACCTGGGACAGCGCCACGAAGCCCAATTCGGCATTGCCGGTCATGATGAACTGATAGGTTTGCGCGATGTTTTCGCCCTGCACGAACTTGGGTGCGACGGCATCAAGCAACCCCATGCCGGTCAGCACCTCCATGGCGGCTTTGCCGTAAGGCGCGAGTTTGGGGTTGGCGAGGGCGAGCTTGTTAAACGCGCCATGCTTCAGCACTTCGCCTTTGGCATCGACATAATCCGCCTTGGCCGACCATAGCACCAAGGAGCCTATGGCATAAGTGAAGCGCGAGCCGGGAACGCCTATCCCTTCCTGTTCCAACTTCGCAGGCGTTTCATCGTCGGCCGCCAACAGCATCTGGAACGGCGCGCCGTTCTTGATCTGAGCGTAAAACTTGCCGGTGGAGCCGAACGCCAGCTTGGCCTGATGGCCGGTGTCCCTGGCGAATTCGGCGGCGATGGCGTTCATCGGTGCGGTGAAATTGGCGGCCACCGCGACATTGACCTCGCCGGCACGGGCGGAAAAAGCGCACATCAGCACAAACAGCGTGGCGAACAGTCGGATCGGTTTCATTGCTATGCTCCATAGTTTAAAGATGAGAAAAAAGTTCAGGCGACGCCCGCCATGGTGAGAGTCCCGCCATGGCGAGTGTTGCGATGAATGCCAAGAGGCATATGCATAAAACGCAGGGTAAATTTGTTCTAAAAATTCATGTGAAAAATCAATGATGTAAAATATTCATGAATCCTAAGCACACTTAGCGCGACTCCGCTCGTCTCCGCTCGTCTCCGCTCGACTCCGCTCGACGCTGCTCGACTCATGGCGGCAACCCATAAAGACAAAACCTTTTTCACCGCAGAGGACGCGGAGGACGCAGAGGAAGAGCATGAGGGTTTTCCTCTGCGTCCTCCGCGTCCTCTGCGGTGAATCGGTTTTTTTCCGTGCCGAGAACAAATTTACCCTGGCGTAAAACGCCTCAGACGGTGACGCCGACAATCACGCTGTTCGCTTTGAACACCGCGCAAGCGCGGGCGCCTTCGGCCAATCCGAGGGTGTTGACGCTTTCGTTGGTAATCGTCGCGGTGACGATGTCGCCGCTTGCCAGCTCGATCTGCACTTCGCTGTTCACCGCGCCTTCAACCAGCTTGGCGATGGTTCCGCACAGGCGGTTGCGGGTCGAAAGGCGGATAGTGGGGTCGTCCGGGGTGACGATGATCCACGGCGCTTTGACCAAAGCCCAGGCTTCCCCGCCAACCTTCAGGCCGAGCTGCCCGACGCTCTCGTGGGTGATGACGGCAACGATCTTGCCCTTGCCGTTCAGATCGATATCGACTTCGGCATTGATCGGACCGGTTTGAATCGCGCTGACCCGACCGCAGAACTGGTTTCTTGCACTGGTTTTCATGACGACCTCCAAAATAGGCTATATTTTGTCGAATATAGCGATTGACGAACAAACTTCCGAAAGCACAGCAGCAAAGGCCGTGCCAGCGGCATTAAATATCCTCCATCGCGCCGCCAAGCGCTGCCTGCGCTGCATAGGCGCTGGTTTCGCTGGCCGGCAAACGAGTGACTCGTAGAGGCAAAACGCACCGATATGTTTCATGGGATATAACCGGCTGCACCAATTGTGTGCGACGGCAACAGGCTTGTCAAGGTGTTGTTGCCAACACACTGGCCGCAACCAAATGGCAAAATCATTTTCTGTTTTCCCGAACATGGGCGTCTTGCGCAGGCGTGGTTTTACCTGCGATAAACGATGCCAATCGGCAAAAAAGTTTTTTCATCTGTGTTGCCATTCCCGTAAAGCGTAAGGCAATGTGCGCTACAATGCCGTGTGGGAATGTAGCTGCCGTAGCCGGAAGGCGGGATAGTCGGCATGTGAACATGCCACATTTATTGCAACCCCCGTCGCCATGAGCTAGGCTCGGCGGGGGGAACAACAGGGAAACAACATGGTTGAGCAGGTTTTTATTAGTTATGCACATGCCGACAATCCGGTCTTCGATGAGGGCACATCGGGCTGGGTGAGCGGCTTCGTCGATAAGCTGCAAAAAGCCATCGCGATGAAATACGGCGGCAGAGAGGTTCGCTGCTGGATGGATTTCCGGCTGGAGCCGCAACGGGCTGTGGACGAGGAATTGCGTCGGCGTATCGTGGAAAGCAAGTGCATCGTCGCCTTCATGTCGCCGTGCTACCTGAACTCCGCGTGGTGCCGCAAGGAAATGGAAACCTTTGTTGAACTGGTGGGCGATGGCAAAGCGAATAACCGGGTGTTCCTGGTGGAAATTTTGCCGACCGACAGGACGCAATGGCATTCCGGCATCCAGTCCATCGGCGAGGTTAAGTTGTGGTGCAACGGACTGGAACAGCCGGAAGCCATGACTCTGGGTTGGCCGACGCCGAATTACAAGGCGGATAAGGACTACTGGAAACAACTCAACCGCTTGGCAGACATCCTCGCCCGGCAAATGCAAAACCTGCCGCCTACCCCGCCAGCCGAAGTCACCCCAGCTATTCCGCCACCGGTATCGGCAGCGCCCGCCGCCAAGATCGTATGGATCGCCAACCCCACCGACGACATGCTGGAGCAGCGCGAAACCCTGGTCGCGATGCTGCAAGACCTCGGGCATCGCGTGTTGCCCGCCGACAGCTATCCGCACCGGCAGGCAGAATACCGGCAGGCATTGGACGGCGACCTGAAACAAGCCGATCTGCTGGTGCAGTTGCTCGGTCGCCTGCCCGGACGCAAGCCCACCTGGAGCGATGCGCGCTTCGTTCAGTTGCAGGCGGAGGCTGCGAGCGCCGAGGCGCAACGCCGCAATCTGCCGCTACGGCTGTGGCGTTTGCCGGAGATCGACCTGGATGCCGTCGCCGACCCCGTCTACCGCGCGTTGTTGCAACGCGCCGCCGCCTACGACTGGGATGCGTTTCAGCAGCAACTGGCCGATTTCTTGGCGGATCAGCCACTGCCGCCCGCCCGCAGCCCTCTCGGCGTAGTCATCAACGCCGACAAACCCGACCGCGCACTGGGCAAGCGGGTGCAGGACATGCTGGGCGAACTGGAAGTCGATGCCACATTGGCCGCCGAACCGTTGCCCACCCAATTGCCGGCGGAGTATCGCAAACATCTGGAAGCGCAATTGGACGACAGCCAGGGCGTACTGATCGTCTACGGCGCCGCGCCGCCCAGTTGGGTGCAGGCGCAGCACGCCCACGCGCGCAAGGTGCTGGCACTCAAGCGTAGCGGCGTCTGGGGCGCGCTGCTCGACGGTCCGCCGGAGCACAAGCCCGACCACGGCATCAGCGCCCGCAACCTGATGCTGCTCAATTGCCGCCAGGGCGTTGCCGCCGGCGTCTTGCAGGAATTCGTCGCGAAGCTGGGGCAGGGAGGCGCGCGTGTTTGATTACCGCGAAGTCACCGCGCCCTATCCCGGACTGCGCCCGTTCGAGCCGTTCGAGAGCGAAATCTTTTTCGGGCGCGAAGGCCATACCGACCGCCTGCTGGAAATCCTGCAACGGGAACGCTTCCTCGCCGTGATCGGTCCGTCCGGCTGCGGCAAATCCAGCCTGGTGCGCGCCGGGCTGTTGCCGGGGATCGCTTCCGGTGCATTGGGCAGCGGCAGCGCCTGGCGCATCGCGATCCTGCGCCCCGGCAGCCAGCCGGTGCTAGCGCTGGCGCAAGCGCTGCTGGGGCGCGATGCGTTGGGGCGGGAACTGGTGGGCGAAGCGCGCCTGCCGCAGGACGCCGAGGATGTCACCGCCGATGTCGCGCTGGTGGCTGCGGAATTGCGCCGTGACGCGCAAGGCTTGGCTGGTTTGGTGCAAAGCGCTTACGCGCGTCTGCCGCAAGGCGCAGACCCCTTCAACCTGCTGCTGCTGGTGGACCAGTTCGAGGAACTCTACACCTACGCCGACGCGCGGGACGCCCAGCCCGACGAAACGAATACTACACCCGACACCGATACGCCCGACGAGCCGCAAGCTTTCGTCGATCTGCTGTTGGCTGCCCGCGTTGATCCGCACATTTACGTGGCGCTGACCATGCGCAGTGATTTCCTCGGGAACTGCGTGCGCTTCCTCGAACTGCCGGAAGCGATCAACCGCGCCCAATACCTCACCCCGCGCCTCAACCCGGAAGAAATGCGCCGCGCCATCGCCGGCCCGGCGCGGGTGTTCGGCGGCGATGTGGACGACGCGCTGGTAGGCGAACTGATAACCGCCGTCAGCCGGGATTCCGACCAATTGCCGCTGCTACAACACGCCCTGGCGCGCATGTGGCGCGTGGCGGAGCAGCTGAACCCCGATGCGCCGCTGATAGACGAAAGCTGCGTGGCAGCCGTGGGCGGCGTTGCCGAAGCGCTGAACCGTCATGCCGACGAAGTGCTGGCCGCGCTTACAGCCGGGCAACAGGCGCTGGCCGCAATCCTGTTCCGCGCGATCACTGAGCGCCGCGACGGCGGCCAGGAAGTGCGCCGCCCGCAGTCGCTTGCGGCCATCGCCGCGTGGGGCGGCGTGGCGGCGGACGACCTGAAACCAGTGATACGCGCGTTTGCCGCGCCGGAAGTAAGTTTCCTGCACCATGGACGTGATTTGACGGACAGTAGCGTGATCGACCTGACCCACGAAGCGCTGATGCGCCAGTGGCATAGGCTCCAGCGCTGGGTGGAGGATGAATCCCGGCACGGCCAAGGCTACCGCCACTGGTCGCAACGCGCGCTCGAAGAGCGCAACGGCGGCCTGCTGAGCGGGGGCGAATTGGCGCGGGCGTTGGAGTGGTGGCCCCCCGGTGCGGAAAACGCAATCTGGCAACCCACCCCCAACTGGGCGGCGCGCTACAGCGAATTCCAGGGCGCGGCATTGGCCGAAGAATTTGAGCGGATACGCCGGTTTCTGTGCGACAGCCGCGACGAAGAACAACGTCGGCAAGAACAGGAACAAAAACGCCTGGAGCAGGAAGCCGCAGCCGAACGGCAACGCGCCGACCAGCAACGGCAACTGGCGCAAGCCGCCGGCATTAGCGCGGGGCGCGCCAAGCGCTGGACCAAAATCGCGGCAGTGGTCGCGGTGCTCGCCGTTTTTTCTGCGGGTGTTGCATATTCCTTCAAGCAGCAGGCGCAGATCGCCGAACGGCAGCGCACCGCCAGTTTGTTCGATTCCCAGATCACCCACGCCAGCCTGTTGGCGCGCGGGGAGGACTACGCCGAAGCGCGCCGGGTGCTGGCCGACAGCGTTAAATTGGATGCCGACATCCCGTCCGCGCGCCGTCACGCCCGCAACCTGCTGGCGGGTTACGTCGAAATGATGGGCGGACAGGCCGAGCAGGTGTATACCGGTGCCGGTGCTGCCTTGGTAGGGGGGGCGGCGTTGAGCCCCGACGGCAAGCTGCTTGCCGCAGCCGGGGAGCGTGGCACGCTGGTGCTGTTCGACGCCACCAGCGGAAAGCTGCTGTTGCGGCTAGAAGGGCATGATGCCAACGCAGGGCAAGTGGGCGCCGTATTCTCCGTGGTGTTCGATCATCGGGGGCGCTGGCTGTTCAGCTGCGGCGAGGATGGTCGCATTATCCGCTGGTCGTTGCCGACGGGAGAAAAGCTGAGCGAGTGGCAAGCGCCGGATGCGGTGCAAGCGCTGGCGCTCAGCCCGGACGGAGCGACGCTGGCGAGCGGCGGCAAGGATGGTCGTATCAGCCTGTGGTCGGTGGCAGATGGGAAAACGCTACGGATACTGAAGGGGCATACCGACGCTATCGCCCAGCTCAACGGTCTGGCTTTTTCGCCGGACGGCAGCCGCCTGGCCAGCGCTTCTTACGACAAGACCGCGCGCATCTGGGATAGTCAGAAGGGCGAGACGCTGCTCACACTAAAGGGGCACAGCGAAAATGTTGATGCTGTTGCGTTCAGCCCGGACGGCAAACGGCTCGCGACGGCAAGCGACGACAAGCAGGTGATGCTGTGGGACGCAGCAACCGGCAACTTGCTGCGCGCATTGCGCGGCCACTCGAACATGGTGTTTGGCGTCGCGTTCAGCACCGACGGACGCCGGATAGTGTCTGTGTCGCGCGACAGAACGCTATGCCTGCGGGACGCGGACAGCGGCATCACGATGCGAGTCTATCAGGGACATGAAGGCGGCCTCTTATCCATGACCGTGCGCGGCGACCGCATCTATACCGCCGCCAACGATGGCACGGTGCGGCGCTGGCAACTGACCGCCCCGGAACTGTGGGAGACGGGCGGTTCACCTCAAGCGACGGCGATTTCGCCCGATGGAACAAAAGTGGCGCTTGGAATGAGGGACGGCACATTGCGACTGTATGCCCTGCCCGGCGGCAACCTCCTCGCCGAGCAGGCGCGGGCGCACGAAAAGCTCAGCATCAACCGCATTGCGTTCAACCGCGACGGCAGCTTGATCGCCACGGCGGGGATGGATAACAACGCCAAGCTGTGGCGGGTCGCTGCGGATGGCGGGCTGACACTGTTGCACACCCTGGAAGGGCACACCAATGCTGTTTATGCTGTCGCGTTCTCCCCGGATGACCGCCGTCTCGCGACCGCTGGTTATGACGGCAAGATCGGCCTGTTCGATGTGGTCAACGGCCAGGGAAGCTTGTTCCCTGCGCATCAGGGCAATGTTGCCAGCATCGCCTTCAACCGCGACCATCTGTTGAGTGCCGGAATTGAGGATCGCCGTCTGCGCCTGTGGGACAGCCTTGCTCCCGGTAGCCCACCCCAGAAAATCGGGTTAGCCCAGGACAATCTGCTGTGGGCCAGCCTCAGCCCCGGTGGCCTTGAGGCCGCCGCCGTGGGGCGCGATCAGGTCGTGACGCTCTACAACCTCGCCAACCCCGGATCGCCGCGCCGCTTGGTGGGACACGAGAACACAGTCTACCGCGCGATCTACAGCCCGGACGGACGCCAGCTCGCCACCGTGAGTATGGATATGACCGTCCGCCTGTGGGATTTGGACAGCCAGCGCCTGTTGTTCATGCTACGCCTGCCGACGGAAATGCAGCATCCCAGCCCCTTATGGGACTTCGACTTCCGCTGCACCGCCGCCGGCGACTGCTGGATCGCCGTGCCGCTCACCGTGGGGCGTCTGGCGCTCTACCGCCTGCCCTACGAACATCCGCCCGCACCGCCCGCGAGCAACCCATAGACAGCGTCGAAAATGCCATAATTCGCGCGCTGCGGCAATAGGCGCGCGGCTGTTTGTAATGCTTGGGGCGCGTGGTATATTTATCCGATTATTTTATTTGGGAATGCGACCTCAAAATGCAGGAAACCGATAGCATGATGACGGATGACGACACTGATCGCATGATTGAGGCGCTCGGCAAGCAGATCAGCAGATTGGGCGAAAAATTCGGCGGTTACGCCGAAGGGCTGGCCTTGCCCTCCATGGAAAAAACGCTTCGGCAGCGCTTCGGCATCGAAGTGATCTGCCCTAGTGTGCGTGTCAGCAAGGGGGGTGAACATCTGGGGATAGATGTGCTGGCTTACGCCAACGGCGGCCTCAATCAAGCGTATGTAGTGGAAGTCAAAAGCCATCCCCGAGAAGAATCCATTATTCAAATAAAAAACCTGTGAGGGGTGAGGCGGGGCATCGCTGGGTTGTCGGAATTTATCGTTTTTCGACAAAAACTTAACACGGGTTTTTGGGCGTTCTCTAAAATTCAGGGTCAAGTTTCCCCGTTCATGGTTCGACAGAGCTGTACCACGAACGGGGAAGTCTGCCCTTGCGATTCCCTCACCTCACCCCTCCTCACCCCTCACTCCTGAGCCATTTGCGTTGCGCTGCAGCCCTTGCGTAGCAAGGGCTGGCAACGAAAAATCAATGGCTTATAATCCATCGTAAATGCCATGGTAAGAATTTCCACCCCAAGCCGCGCAGCACTCCGGAAAACCCATAAAAACACATGCAACCAATTGTAATATATGAGATAACGAAAGAATTCCAACCATTGATTGAGGACGAGCGCCATGGCAAGTCTCCCGCAAGCCAACCTGTTTTCTTGGGACGATCTGGATGCCTGCTGTTCTGACCTGG
>Ga0172380_10002105_pt1 | contig 32148 bp, 26 predicted proteins | sample Leawe162metaG_FD_119747 | JGI IMG/M metagenome (GOLD analysis project Ga0172380, IMG submission 119747) | Leachate microbial communities from a municipal landfill in Southern Ontario, Canada - Leachate well 162 metaG | ecosystem: Engineered > Solid waste > Landfill > Unclassified | place... | reverse complement strand
TAGGCCCCGCAAAGCGGGGCGACTTTTTCATGTAGAGCCGACTTTACGTCGGCTATCTTCGGCATAGGATAGCCGGTATTCCGCCGGAGGCGGATCCGCCTATGGCGGAAAAACCGGCTCTACTTGGATTGAATTTCCTGTAAATCAAGTCCGGCTCTTCCTGTAGACTTCTGACGTTTAGGCCGGAGCTCCGCCTCCCATGAAATACAGGAACTCCACCTTGTCCCCCGGCTTAAGCGCCGTGACCGCGAACGTTTTACGATCGAGAATTTCGCCGTTCAGTTCCACGGACACCATGTCCGGCATCTTGACGTTCCGGGCAACCAGCAACGCCGCGATGGTGGTGGTGTTATTTTCCAGTTCGACTTCCTTGTCGTTCACTTCGATTTTCATTAATACGGCTCCTTCAATGAGTTAGGGCGAGCGGTTTCCGTTGCGACTTCCCATCACCCCGGCCCTCTCCCGGGGGAGAGGGAAAACCTTTCAAATTCTTGCGCTCCGTTTTCAGACCTGCGCCAGGGCGTCGTCCAAATCGCCGATGATATCGTCCCCATGTTCGATTCCGATCGAGAAACGCACCAGTTCGTCGGAAACGCCTATGGCCCGGCGCTGTTCGGCGGTCAGATCCCGGCAAATTGTCGAGGCCGGATGAATCACCAGGGTCTTGGCATCGCCCAAGTTGGCGAGATTCTGGGCCAGTTTCAAACCGTTGATGAATTTGAAACATTGTTCCTTGCTTTCCAATTTCAGCGTCAACAGCGCGCCATACCGGCCGGCGAACTGACGCCGGGCCACGGCGTGGTCGGGATGGCTCGTCAAGCCCGGGTAGCGGACTTCGCGCACCCGTTTGGTTTTCTCCAAAAACTCCGCCACCCGCAGGGCATTGGCGCAATGCCGCTCCATGCGGACGCCCAGCGATTCGATCCCGACGGACATCAGGAACGCATTGAACGGCGAGAGGCAACCCCCGAGGTCCCGGCAGACCTGGTTCCGCAGGCAGGCCAGCAACGCCATGTTCCCGGCGCGCTTATGGAACGCGCTCAAATGGCCGTAGCGCGGGCTCGACCAGTCGAATGTGCCGCAATCGACGATGATGCCTCCGATCGCATTGCCGTGCCCGTCGATAAATTTCGACGTAGAATGGATCACGATGTTCGCACCCATTTTTTTAGGCTGGAGCAGCAACGGGGTCGTCACGGTGTTATCCACCACCAGAACCACGTTTTTTTCTTTTGCCACATTGGCCAGCGCGGCAAGATCAGGGACGTCCAGCTTCGGGTTGCCCACGGTCTCGACGAAAATGAGTTTGGTGCGGTCGCTAACGGCAGCCCGATAGGCCTCGATATCGGTGGACTCCACAAATTTGGCGCGGAGGCCGCACCGTTGCAGAAGGTTGGCAAACAGGGAATAAGTGCCGCCAAAGATGCTGTTGCCGGAGACAATCTCGTCGCCCTGGCCGGCGAGCGCAAGGACAACCGCACTGATGGCCGCCATGCCGGAGGCGCAGGCCACAGCGCCAAGTCCATCTTCCAGCACCGCAAGCCGTCGCTCGAACCCCGCGAGGGTGGGATTGCCGATACGCGCATAGACATACCCGGCTTCCCGTCCGGCGAAAACCGCTTCCAATTCTTCCGCCGTTTTATAGGCGAAGGCGGCGCTTTGGAAGATGGGCAGGGCCGTGGCCCCGGTGGCCGGGTCCGGTTCATACCCGCCATGAATCAACTGCGTCTCGATATGCAATGGCCAATGGTCTTTTTTCATAAATAGTATTCGAGAATCACTTTCTTTTCCCTCAATAACTCCGCGACTTGCTCCAGGGCCTGCGCTTCGGCGGCATGGGCGCCAAGAGTCAAGGCAACCTTATACCGGTTGAAATGGTTTTCGCCAACATTGATTACCAGGATTTCGTTCGGCCTGTTCAGGAGTTCCAGGGTTTTCAGATCGTAATCATCCACGTTCGAGAGCGACGTTATGAAGATCTGGCCGGCATCCGTGAGAATGCGCGCCAGTTCGCCCAGGCGCCGGATATGTTCGTCGCGCACCTCGGACTCGTGCCGGATATCCACATCGAGGCCCTTGATGACGTTCCCCATGCGCAAATAGTAGGTCTTGAAGTCGTGGTTAAACAGATGCTTTTCCAAAGCCGCGGCCAAAGCTTCCGTCTTGTCCTGTTGGTCGCCGGTGAAAACCACGAATTTGGCGCTGTGACCGTAGGTCGCCGCCCTTTGGACCGCCGATATCCCGCCGCTTTCCCAGGCGAATTCCCGATCGCTCACATGCCGCTGGATGGCGGAATCCTCGCCGCGGATGTCTTCCAGAACGATGCCCGCCCCGGCGATCTCGCAGTTATCCACGATCGCAAAGCGGCCGGTGAATCTGATCTCGCCGGCAAGGTCGAACGCGATCGGGCGGGGCGTCTCCAGGACGCACTCGGCGACGTCATGGCGGTCAACCTGCTGTTTGTTGGCCACCGAGGTCAGGTCCGAGGCGTCCATGACATTCAATATTTCGACGAGCTGTACGGGTGCGCGCGACGCTCCGAGTTTGAGCTTGTATTTTTTGCTCTTGATCATCGGCGCATGGCCCATCCAGAAGAGGTTGGCGCGGAAGCGCGGACTGACGCGCGGCTGGACTTCGGAGACCTTGGCCATCAATTCGCCGGGTTTTACATACACCTGCGTCCGCAATGTGAATCCGACCGCCTCGCCCGGGCCGGCGGTTGCGCGCTCCGGCGCGTTGAATCCTTCTATGGCGCCGATGCGCGAACGTTTGCCGGACGGCAGAAAGACAACCTCTTCGCCCGTTTGGACTTTGCCGGTCTCGACCGTTCCCGCAAAAATACGCCGCGTGTCGCCATCCTCGGTGAATTTATAGACATCCTGAACCGGGAACCGGAACGGCAGGCCGGCGCGTTCATCGCCTTTTTCGAACGCGTCAAACTGCTCCAGCACCGTCGGACCGCGATACCAGGGCATCCGCACCGAGGCGGCCGCCACGTTTTCGCCCTTGAAGGCGCTGATGGGAATAAAGCTCGCCGTCTGCACATTCAATCGCCCGAGGAAGTCCGCATACTCGCGCTTGATGCCGTCGAACACTTCGGCGCTGTACCCGACCAAGTCCATCTTGTTGACCAGGACCGCGACCTGTCCGATGCCGAGCATGGACATCATATAGCCGTGCCGCCGGGAATTCTCTTTGATGCCTTCCAGGGCGTCGATGACAATAAAGGCCGCGTCGGCCCGCGCCGCGCCGGTAATCATATTCTTCAGGAACTCGATGTGGCCGGGGGCATCGATAATGACGTAGCGCCGTTTCGCCGTCTTGAAAAAACAGCGCGCTGTGTCGATGGTGATGCCCTGGGATTGCTCATCCTTGAGGGCATCCAGCAGAAAAGCATATTCGAACGGCTTGGCGTTGCCGGCGCACATGGCCTTGACCTGATCGAGCTTGCCCTGCGGCAGCGACCGGGTATCGGCGAGCAGACGTCCGATCAGCGTGCTTTTGCCGTGGTCCACGTGGCCCACGATCACCACGCTGAGCTGCTCGTTATTTTGCGAATTCATTTTCCATTGCCCCGTTGACCATTTGCCATCAACCATCGACCATTCTTCTCTTCACATGTACCCGCCACGCCTCAGCGTTTCGAGCCCGCCGCTGTCTTCCTTATCCTGCGCGCGGCCGGACCGTTCGGCGATATTCGCGAACTTGCCGGTCTTCAGCTCCGCAATCACTTCCGGCACGTTGCCGGCGGTGGAGTCCACCGGCGCCGTGCAGGGATAACATCCCAGCGAGCGGTAGCGTTTGCCGGACCCCTGGTTGAAATACAGCGGCGTCACGGGAATATTCTCTTTATCGATGTATTCCCATATATCCAGTTCGGTCCAGTCCAAGAGCGGATGAACGCGGATATGCGTACCCGGCGCGAAATCGGTTTTGTATTGCCCCCACAGTTCGGGCGGCTGATCGCCGATATCCCACTCGCTGTCCCTGTCCCTCGGCGAAAAATAGCGTTCCTTCGAGCGGCTGCCCTCTTCGTCGGCCCGGACCCCCACAATCACACCCGTATAGGGTTCTTTATTGGCGTCTTCGACATATTGGTCGAGTCCGTGATCGAACCGGTAGCGCGTCCATTCCCCGGAAAGCGTGTGCCGCAACGCTTCGCTTTTCAGCGCCTTGCAGCATTCCAGCCGGCCGAGCTTGCCGTCCGGAAATGTCCGTTTTTCGGCGAGCGCCGGCGTGTTCCGGCCCACGATCATGTTGAGGCGCCATTCGCGGGCAAGTTTGTCGCGATACGCAATCATTTCCGGAATCTTGAACCCGGTGTCGATATGGACCAGCGGGAAGGGAACATGGCCGAAGAACGCCTTGCGGGTCAGCCACAGCATGGCCGTGCTGTCCTTGCCGATGGACCACAGCATCACCAGGCTCTTGAATTCCCGATAGGCTTCCCTCAGGATATGAACGCTGGCGGCCTCGAGTTTTTCCAAATGCGTCATCTTCAACTCCGCGATGTCCCACACTCTTGTTTGTGGTCGATGTGCAAGCCGCATTCCTTGTGCTCCGGGCTCTCCCACCACCAGCGGCCCGCGCGCAACGGCTCGCCCGGCGCCGCCGCCCGCGTGCAAGGCGCGCAACCGATCGAGGTATAGCCGCGCGCGTAAAGCTTGTTGACCGGCAGGTTATGCTGTTTGACGTACGCCTGCAATTCGTTCGTGTCCCAGTCGGCCAACGGATTGATCTTGGTCAGGCCGGGATGAACCAGGTCCTCCTCTATGTTCTTGACGGACGCGCGGGTCGCGCTCTGTTCCCGGCGCATCCCGGTGATCCAGGCCTTCAATCCAACCAGCGCGCGCGCAAGCGGTTCAACCTTCCGGATATGGCAGCATTCATGGCGCGCCGCAAGGGATTCGCGAAACGACAATAACCCCTTTTCCCGCTCCAGCCTCTCGACGGCCTCGCGCAGTGGAAAAAACCATTCGATGGCAATTCCATACCGCCGCCGGACAGCCTCGGCACAAGCATAGGTTTCCTCGTTCAAGCGCCCCGTATCCAACGCAAAAACGCGGACCGCCGGCTCATGACGCACCGCCAGATCGATGAGCACGACATCCTCCATGCTGAAACTGGAGGCGATGGCGATGCGCGGGGAAAACTCCTCCAATGCCCGCCGAACCACTTCATCAGCTTTGGTCGATGCCTTCATTACTATTACCCTATTATTCCTATTGATTTAGTTGTGAATATATCCGGCAATATTTTTTTGTCAATAATTATTTTGGGGATTTATAAGCGCCGGCACAAAGGGCGTAAGTGGCCGGCGCCAATTATCCAAGCGAAAGATGGCGCGCGTAACGTTGATGCTGATGGCATTCCAACGGCATGGTCAGCCTCCTCCGGCAAATGTGAGGATCTCCACCCGGTCCCCTTCTTTCAAGGCACATGCGGCGCGTTGCGCCGCCGGTATGACGATGTCATTGACCACCACCGCCACGGAGCCGCCGCCCGGATTCAGTCGCGCCAGCACCTGTTCGATCGTTGCCGGAGACTCGACCTGCCAATCCTCGCCATTAACCTGTATTTTCATGCTTGGTTTCCCTCCTTCACCGCCGCCGAGGATAGCACTTAATTCAAAATCCCACGCTGAACCCAAAATGGCTGATTTTATCCTCACTCATTTGTTCTGACGTTCTGCCCCATTACGGAAATTTTCATGTGAGCTAACCTGACCTATTTCAGACAAGGCCGAATGAGCCGCCAGTAAAGCCGGAAAACGGCGTTGATGACGGCATTCAGAAGCCGCCCAGCGCGCGATGCGGCCAGGCCGCCAGGCAAATCCAACCTGTCGCCCTGGAGCAGGTCGGCATCGGCCACTTTACGAAGACTCTGAACTTCGCGATGCTTGGCGCGCAACGTTTCTCCACTGTGCGCGGCATCCCAGGTTCCCTTCAAAAAAGCGCCGATCTGCCCCTTGATCAGACAGAAACACCCGGCGCAGAATTGCAGGCTGAAGGCCGCCGGCAGGACCAGCCAGAACGTGCGGGGATCGTAATTTTTCCGCATGAACCACCAGCGATTGCGCGTTTGATACCGGACCCATTTCATACTGCGCGCGCGCCGTTGGTGATAGGCGCGGGCCTCGGACGCCAGGTAACAGGGATAGCCCGCCAGCGAAAGGCGGAAAGCCAGGTCGCCGTCTTCCCACCCGAAAATAAAATCGTCGTCGAATCCGCCCACCGCCAGCGCGCGGCGGCGATCGAACAGCGCGGCGCCCGCGGATACGCACGGCACCATCACTGTTCCGCGCGCATCCAACGGCCGGGCGGCAATTTCCCCGGCATAGTGCAGGGTAATCCCGTTATACTGGACTGTATCCGGCTGGTCATACAGGCGGATCTGGCCGCTGACGGCGCCGGCTTCGGGATGCGCCCGGAACACTTCGGCCAGGCGCAGGGCGTAATCGTCAGCCAAAACGATGTCGTTATCCATGATCAGGATCCGATCGGCTGTGGCCTGCCGCAGACCTTCGTTGCGCGCCGGATTCGGCCCCTTGTTTTCGGGCAGACCGATCACCCGGATATCTGGAAATTCCCGGCGCACCAGCGCGAGGGAGTCATCCTCGGACCGATTGTCCACCAGAAACACCTCGGCCAGACGGACATGCCGCAGGGCCAGGACCGATTGGAGGGTCGGCCGCAGGGTATCGGCCCCGTTGAAATTAATGACCGCGACACTGAGGCGCGGCAATGAAGTGTCGAATGGGTTGGACATAGCACTTATTGCCTTAAAGGGCGAACTCTTGTAGCCGCGGCGGGGACGCCGTGGCCGACGGAAGAATCCACGCCCTCACGGGCGCGGCTACAAAAGATTAAATCCTGTCCATCAACGTCCCACGCCTTCACGGCTTGGCCGCCGGACTCACATCCAGCGCGTCCGGGACGATCACGGCCTCCTGCTCTTGCCGGAACACGGAACGAACTGGAACCCGGCCATGTAAATCCGGGGTCCGCGGATCGAACAACCCCAGGCGCGCCTGATACCGGCCGAGCGGCGCCTTGCGCGGCACGATCACCAAATGTTTCACAACCCGGTCGCGGATATCCCCGCGCCACGGAATTTTATGATCGTCCTGGAACTGCATGGTTCCATCCGGGATGGTATAATGCACAAAAGCTTCCGGCGCCGGGCCGTTCCAGCCGGACGGCACATCCCAAAAATAGCGCACCCAGAACCCCTCTCCGGGCGGCAGGGGCTGGGCTGGAATTTGCAGACCCAGCAGACGAACGCCGTTTTTAAATTCGGCCGCCGGACGCCCGGCGGCGCGCAGGAGTTCCGGCGCCGTCACGAACCGGAACCCGAGGGCTTTCAGCTTTTCCAGGATCAGCGGCACGGCGGCGGCCGTGTTCCGCCGGTCGGCATCCGGGCGGGTCTCCCAACCATCGTGCATGAGAATGATGTCGCCGGGCGTCGCCTGCGAGACGATGCGATCCACGAGTTCCGCGACGGGATGCGGGTTCCAGTCGTTGGCATCGGCCGACCAGCCCGCAATGGCCAGACCCTGCGCCCGGCAGGCTTCCTCCATGCCCGGGCCGTTGATGCCATAGGGCGGCCGGAACCAGGTTGGCGTAACGCCGGTCACGGTTGTAATGATGCGGCTTCCGTCGGCGATATCCTTGGCAATATCGGACGCAGAGCTCTGATCGAACCGGGAATGACGGGCGGTGTGATTGCCGATGAGATGGCCTTCGGCCTTGATGCGCCGGGCGGCTTCCGGACAGCGCTCCACATTGGCGCCGATCAGGAAAAACGAGGCCTTGACCTGTTGGCGCTGGAGCGCGTCCAGGATTTGGCCCGTGAACGGTTCGTTGGGCCCGTCATCAAAAGTCAAGGCAATGACTTTCTCGCGCACCGGCACGAAGTAAATCGTCTCGCCGGGCTCGGCCGCCGTTTTAAAGGGCGCCGGCCGCCGCTGACACCCCAGCAATCCCGGCCACGCCAGCAAAAGACAAACAGCCCAAGCCGCAAATAAACGCATCGAAACCATACGGGGCACTGTAACAAGCCCGCCGGAAATGGCAAAGCCCAAATATGGCTTCGACAAAGCGAACTGCACACCGCCTTGGAGTTGGCGCCGATTGCCGTCCAAGCGAGAATTTTTTAGGCCGCTTTCCACTGGCTTTTCGGGACAGGCCCTGATACATTCGAAACCGTTGGAAATGTGCATGCGGAGGGAATCTCCGGCGCATCTCGCGATCTTGGAATCGGCCGGCCTTGGACAAGGTTTGGGGAGGATACGTGCCACGCATATTTGACAACATTGAAGCGAAACTGCTTCCCGCCTTGCAGGAGACCTTGACACTCTGCGAACGCGCCGATTTTTGTGTCGGCTATTTCAACCTCCGCGGATGGCGTCAACTCCACGACAACATCGAGACGTGGCATGGCGGTGACGGGAATTGCTGCCGACTCCTCGTCGGCATGCAGCCGATGCCCCAGGACCAACTCCGACAGACGATGAGTCCCGGTGCGGCAGGGGGGCAAATTGACCAGGCAACGGCTATCGTCCTCAAACGGAAGCTCGCTCAGGATTTCCGGGACCAGTTGATGCTGGGCATTCCCACGAACGCCGATGAAGAAGGGCTCCGGCGATTGGCGGCGCAGATCGCCGCCCACAAAGTCGTGGTGAAGCTGTTCTTGCGCCACCCTTTGCACGCCAAGTTGTATCTCCTGTTCCGTCAGGACCCGCTCAACCCGAAGATCGGCTACCTTGGCAGCAGCAACCTCACCTTGGCCGGCCTCTCGAAGCAAGGTGAACTCAATGTCGATGTCCTGGACCACGACGCTTGCGACAAACTGGCCAAGTGGTTTGAGGACCGCTGGAATGACAGGTTTTGTTTCGATATTTCGGAAGAACTCATCGGGATCATCGACACCAGTTGGGCGCGTCCCGCGCCGATCCCGCCTTATCTCATCTACGTCAAGACGGCCTACCACCTCTCCCAGGAAGCTCGCGCCGGCCTGACGGAGTTTCGCATCCCCGGCGATTTTGGCGGCAAACTTTTCGAGTTTCAGAAGGCGGCCGTGAAGATCGCGGCGCACCATCTGAACAAACGCGGCGGCGTGGTCATCGGCGACGTGGTCGGGCTGGGCAAGACGCTCATGGCAACCACGCTGGCGCGCATCTTTGAGGACGACCACGGCGTCGAAACGCTCATCATCTGCCCGAAGAACCTGGTCCGCATGTGGGAGGACCACCGCCAAGAATACCGGTTGCGGGCAAAGGTCCTCCCGATCACCCAGGTTCAGCGGGAACTTCCCGGCCTCCGCCGATTCCGCCTGGTTCTGATCGACGAGAGCCACAATCTGCGGAATCGCGAGGGCCGCCGCTATCGCGCCATCGCGGAATACATCGCGGCGAACGACAGTCGCGTCATTTTGCTGTCGGCCACGCCCTACAACAAGACCTACCTCGACCTCTCGAATCAACTTCGCCTGTTCATCGACGAGCAGAAGGACATCGGAATCCGCCCGGAGAAACTCCTTCGTGAACTGGGCGAGACGGAATTCATTCGCCGTCATCAATGCCCGGTGCGATCCCTCGCCGCCTTCGAGAAGAGCGAACACGCGGACGACTGGCGGGACCTCATGCGCCTGTACCTCGTTCGCCGGACACGCGGTTTCATCCAGGAGAACTACGCTAAACTCGATTCTGAGCGCGACCGCAAGTACCTGGAGTTCCCGGATGGGACTCGCTCCTACTTTCCTGCGCGGGTACCCAGGACCATTAAGTTCAAGATCAACGAGAAGGACCCCGACGATCAATATGCCGGCCTGTTTGCGGATGATGTGGTCAGGGCCGTCAATAACCTGACGTTGCCGCGATACGGTTTGGGAAACTACCAGCAATCGTCCCCGCACAACCCGCCCACCTCTGACGAAGCCAAGGTGCTTGCCGATCTGTCCCGCGCCGGCACGCGCCTCAAGGGCTTCTGCCGCACCAATATTTTCAAGCGACTGGAAAGCAGCGGGCACTCGTTCATTCTATCCCTTGAGCGTCATATCCTGCGTAACTTCATCTGCCTGCATGCCATCGAGAAGGGCCTTCCGGTCCCGATTGGAACTCAGGACATGGGCCTGCTCGACGCCTCGGCGAATGACGAAGATACCGATCTCTGGGACCCGGCTTCCGATAATGACGACAACGGGTCCGAACGCGATCCGTTGTCCACGGTCCGCAAGGTTATGTCCGAAGGCGATATCCGCGCAAAGGCGTCTGAGGTTTACGACACCTACACGGCTCACTTCCGCCGCCGATTCAAATGGCTGAAACCGGAGCTTTTCAACGACGACCTTGCCGAAGATCTGCGTAAGGATGCCAAGGCATTGATGAAGGTCCTGAAGAGGGCCGGAGATTGGGACGCCAATCGCGACGCCAAACTCCAGGCCCTTCTGGCGCTACTGACCGATCGGCACCCGTCGGAAAAGGTCCTTGTTTTTTCCCAGTTTGCCGACACCGTTGACTACTTGGCCGGCCAACTCAAGGCGAAAGGAATCCAGTCCCTTGAGGGCGTAACGGGCGAGTCGGATGACCCCACGGCCATTGCCTATCGGTTCAGTCCCGTCAGCAACGGGAAGCGCGACCATGTCCCCCATGACAAGGAACTCCGCGTCGTTGTGGCAACCGACGTATTGAGCGAAGGCCAAAACCTTCAGGATTGCTCCGTCGTCGTGAACTTCGATCTGCCCTGGGCGATCGTCCGCCTCATTCAGCGCGCGGGGCGCGTGGACCGTATTGGCCAGAAGTCCGACACGATTCTCTGCTATTCGTTCCTTCCCGCCGACGGGGTCGAGCGCATCATTCGTCTTCGCGCGCGCGTCCGCCAGCGTCTTCAGGAGAACGCCGAGGTCGTCGGCGCGGATGAGTCGTTCTTCGAGGATCAGGACGAAGCCCAGACCGTCCGCGATTTGTTCACCGAGAAAGCCGGCATTCTGGATGGCGATGAGGACACGGAAGTGGACCTCGCGTCCTATGCGTACCAGATATGGAAGAACGCCATTGACCGCGACCCCGAACTGGAGAAGATTATCCCAGCCATGCCGAACGTCGTCTATTCGACGCGGCCCCATACGCCCCGCCCCGACCAACCCGAAGGCGCTCTGGTCTATCTGCGCACCGCCGAAGGAAACGATGCCCTGGCATGGATAGACAAACAGGGCCACAGTGTCACCGAGTCGCAGTTTGCCATCCTCAAGGCGGCGGAGTGTGAACCAAGCACGCCCGCCGTGGAGCGACACGACGGACACCACGAGATGGTCGCCAAGGGGGTCAAGTTGATCGTCGAAACCGAGAAATCCGTCGGCGGGCAACTCGGACGGCCATCCGGCGCGCGTTTCCGCGCCTATGACCGACTCAAAGCCTACGTCGAGGAAGTCAAAGGCACGCTTTTCGACCTGCCGGAATTGCGTCACGCAATCGAGGACATTTACAAGTACCCGCTTTTACAGTCGGCCACCGACACCATCAATCGCCAGCTCAAGAGTGGAATCGACAACCATGCGCTCGCCGCATTGGTCACAACGCTCAGGGGCGATGCCCGTTTGTGCCGGGTGAGCGAGGATGTCGAGGGGGGCGAACCGCAGGTTATTTGCTCGCTCGGATTGAAGGAGGTTAGGTGAAAAAGGCCATCGCCAAGAAGGCCCCGTATGCCGTGAAAAGGGACGCCGGAGGGATCGCCACGCTGGTTGTCGAGGTGCGGGCACTGATTGCCGCCGCCCGCCACGCCGCCGCTTCCACCATCAACACGCTTCAGGTGCTGACCAACTTCGAAATCGGCCGCCGGATCGTCGAGCATGAGCAGAAGGGCGAGAAGCGGGCGGAGTATGGGGCGGAATTGATCAAAGTTCTTTCCGACAGGCTCTACGTCCTCGAGTTCCTCGGCCTCGAAGAAAAACCGGGCTACAACGAGTCCGATCTCGAAACTGCCGGAGGAGAACCCGACCGTCGGCCTGTGAATGGACAACCATGAATCTTCAGAACGCGCGCAAATACTTACAGGCTTTCGACTTCACCCGCCTTTTCGTCGAGGAACTGGGTTGGTCCAACCCCTCCTCCGCCAAGACGGTTCCGATGGCGGTCAAGGGCATTGCCTTTACGCGCCGCGAAGTGGCACAGCTTTCCGGGGTCGTCGTTATCGAACTCGTCATGGATGACGGCGCGATTCCCGACGCCGCCGGTCGGGCCGCGATCCACAAGGAGATTGCGAAACTCCACCACGAGAACGTCCTGATCTTCGTGGATGCCAAGCGCTCGCAAAGCCTCTGGTACTGGGCCAAGCGCCAGGACCGGAAGACTATTCCCCGCAGCCATATCTTCGTTCACGGCCAGTCCGGCGATCTGCTCCTGAGCAAACTCAGTGCTATGGCGGTGGACTTCGCCGATTTCGACGACAGCGGCCACGTGCCCCTGCTGGAAGTCACCGACCGACTCAAGGAAGCCCTCGACATCGAGCGGGTCACCAAGAAGTTCTACGGCGAGTTTCAGGAACAGCACCTTGCGTTCCTCGATCTCATCGAGGGCATCCCCGACGAACGCGACCGGCGCTGGTATGCCTCCGTTCTGCTGAACCGCCTGATGTTCATCTACTTCCTCCAACGGAAATTCTTCCTCGATGGCGGCGACGGCCGCTATCTCCAGAACAAACTCGACCAGAGTCGCACAGAGGGCCGGAATCTCTACTACACGCGCTTTCTCAAGGCCCTGTTCTTCGAAGGTTTTGCCAAGCCGGAGGACAAGCGGTCCACCGCGACCAACACCCTGCTCGGCAAGATCAAATACCTCAACGGCGGCCTGTTTCTACCCCATCCGATCGAGATCCGCTGGCCGAAAATCGCCGTACCGGATAAGGCATTCGAGAACCTGCTCGCCCTGTTCGAGCGCTATTCGTGGAACCTGAACGACACGCCCGGCGGGCAGGACAACGAGATCAATCCCGATGTCCTGGGCTACATCTTCGAGAAATACATCAACCAGAAGGCGTTCGGCGCCTACTACACCCGCCCGGAAATCACCGAATACCTGTGCGAACAAACCATCCACCGCTTGATTCTCGACGGCGTGGCCGAAGGAGAGGGGAAATCCGCCCGCGCGTTCGAGTCCGTCGGCGACCTGTTGCTCGCCCTCGATGCGCCGCTCTGCAAGAAACTCTTGCACGGGGTCCTGCCGAATCTGCGCCTGCTCGATCCCGCCTGCGGATCCGCCGCCTTCCTGGTCTCGGCCATGAAAACGCTTATCAACGTCTATGCCGCCGTCATTGGCAAGATAGACTTCCTGAGCGACCGGGGTTTGCAGGACTGGCTCAAGAAGACACAGAAGGAGCACAAGAGCGTCTCCTACTTCATCAAACGCAGCATCATCACCAACAACCTCTTCGGCGTGGACCTCATGGAAGAGGCCATCGAAATTGCCAAACTCCGGCTTTTCCTCGCCCTCGTGGCCTCCGCCAACTCCGTGGACGACCTTGAACCACTCCCAAACATCGAGTTCAACATCATGGCTGGAAACTCGCTCATCGGCCTGATGCACGTGGACGATGCGGAGTTCGAGAAACGCCACCCGGCCGATTTCTTCCGCAAGAGTTACCGCGAGGTGTTGGAGGAAAAGAACGAACTCATCGAGGTCTATCGTCGCGCCACGACCTTCGGCCACGACTTGCAGGAACTGCGCGACGGCATTCAGGCGAAGAAGCAGTCCGCCGTCCCGACCTTGAACGACATCCTGCTGGCCGAGTTCTCCCTTCTCGGCATCAAGGTCGAGGAAGCCACCTGGGACGACAAGAAGAAGCAGGAAGGCAAACCCAGGAAACGCGCCGTGCGGGAAGCCGACATCGCCGCCCTCAAACCGTTCCACTGGGGCTATGAGTTCGACCGGATCCTTGGCGCCAAGGGAGGCTTCGACGCCATCATCACCAATCCGCCCTGGGAAATCTTCAAACCCAACGCCAAGGAGTTCTTCGAGGAATACTCCGACCTGGTCACCAAGAAAAAGATGACCATCAAGGACTTCGAGAAGGAACAGGCCAAACTCCTCAAGGACGAAGATACCCGCGCCGCGTGGTTGAAATACCAGAGCGAATACCCCCACGTCAGCGCTTTCTACCGCTCCGCCCCGCAGTACAAGAACCAGATCAGCATCGTGGACGGCAAGAAGGCCGGCACCGATATCAACCTTTACAAACTCTTCACTGAACAGAGTTTCAACCTGCTCCGCAAGGGCGGCTACTGCGGTATCGTCATCCCCAGCGGCATCTACACCGACCTCGGAACTAAGCAACTGCGGGAAATGTTGTTCGGACAAACGCGAATCACCGGGTTGTTTTGTATTGAGAACCGCAAGGAAGTATTCGAAGGCGTCCACCGCAGTTTCAAGTTCCTGGTCCTATCCTTCGAAAAGGGCGGCGAAACGAAGCGCTTCCCAGCGGCCTTCATGCGTCATGACGTGGCCGAACTTGAACGCTTTCCGCGCGAAGGCGCCATCGAGATTTCCGTGGACCTTGTCCGGCGCCTTTCCCCGGATTCGCTTTCAGTCATGGAGTTCAAGAATCCGGTCGATGTCCAGATCGCCGAAAAGATGCTGAAGTTCCCACTGCTCGGCGAGGAGATTGCCGGGAAGTGGACAGTCGCCCTTACGCGCGAGTTCGACATGACCAACGACAGCGGCATCTTCAAGACCGAACCAGGCAATGGGAGATTACCCTTGTACGAAGGCAAAATGATCTGGCATTTCGATCATCTCTTTGCCGAGCCAAAATGGTGGGTGGATGAACGCGAGGGTCGCAAAACCGTATTGGGCAAGAAAGAGGATGAAGGGCAGTTGCTGGATTACCAAACCTATCGCTTTGGGTTTCGCGACGTAGCAGCCAGCACGAATGAACGCACACTCATCACATCCATACTTCCCAAGCGCTGTTTTAGCGGAAACACACTGATCACATCCAGCGCGCCAAAAGATGGCACGGTATTGGTCTTCGTGACGGCCCTGTTCGACAGTCTCGTGGTGGACTGGATGATTCGGCAGAAAATCACCAACCACTGCAACATGTTCTACATCTACCAACTCCCCGTCCCCCGCCTGACCGAGAAGGACGCCGCATTCTGGCCGATCATGAAGCGGGCGGCGCGGCTGATCTGCACGACGCCGGAGTTCGACGACCTGGCAAAGGAGATCTTTGGCGGGCGGGCGACCGCCAAGACCGTCGGCGCGACCGAGCCGGTCGAACGGGCGAAACTCCGGGCGGAACTCGACGGCCTGATCGCCCATCTCTACGGCCTGACCGAGGACGAATTCGCCTATATTCTTACGACCTTTCCCTTGGTCCCCGATCCTGTTAAGATCGCCGCGCACAACGCGTACAGAGATGTTGAAAGAGGGCTGATTGTGTGACATAGTGTGCCAACCATATATAGGTGAATCATGCATGCATTGCGAAAGAACTTAGAGCAGATATGGGATCAGTTGCGCGGGCAAAAGCCCAATCGCGCCAATTCCATCGAGGAGATTCAAGTCAAAGGACTCCGTGGTATTGCCGACCTGCGAGTTCCTATGCCTTTTCCTGTGACTGTGCTAGCCGGGCCGAATGGATGCGGCAAATCCACGGTGCTGTTCGCGCTGGCCTGTGCATACCGTCGTCCTTCCGGCAGTATTGCCAGTGTGAGAACTCCGACCATGTTGTTTCCCGATTTTCGGCCCAAGAAGGATGAGAACGCCGCCGTATCGGATGGCAAGACAGCGGTGGAAATCACTTTCGCATATATCGCCAATAATGAGCGCGTTCAGATGAAATGGGCGCGGGGCAAAGGAAAGTGGAACCGGAGTTTCTTCGGACGAAAACGCGGAAGTCAACCGGAACGCGCGATCTTCCTCCGTACCTTGGCAAATCTGAGCAACCCGTCCGAGGTTCGAAGTGTGCTCCAATTAGCTTCTAAGGAATATACCGCAGCTTTGGTGGATGCATCGAATATCGCGTTTGCACAGAGAATCCTCAGTTATCGCTATGCGCGACTCAGTCTTGTTCAATCCGGCGTTCGTAACCTCTTGTTTGCCGAACGGATTGATGAAGCCGGGACGGCGTCAAGCCGATACTCCGAATTCCATATGTCAGCGGGCGAACGATCCATTCTGCGCTTGTCCATGGACATCTCGAAGATGGAAGACGCTCTCATCCTAATAGACGAGATCGAAGCGGGATTGCACCCTTATCTCCAGCAACTGCTGTTGTTGGAGTTACAGCGGCTTGCTTTGAGGAATCGGCTCCAAATTGTTGTTACGACGCATAGCCCGACGGTTTTGGATAGCGTGCCGCCGGAAGCGCGTGTATTTCTGGAACGTACTGAAGCCAACGTGGTCCGGCGCGAACCGTATCGCGATCTGATTCAGAAAGCCCTTTACGGCCGCGCGCAGGATGTTCTCTCCGTGCTTTGCGAAGACGAGGAAGCTGAGGCTTTCGTGCGCGGCATCTTTGATGTCTTGGGGCCGAAACTGGACTTGTTGCAGAATGATATTGATGTGGGGCGCGACACGGGTAAAGACGAGTTCCCGGGGCACATGGAAACCCTTGGACGATTCCGGAAACTCAGCGACGTGCTCTTTGTGCTGGACGGAGATGGCCGGGCGATAGGCACCCGGTTGAAGGCGCGGGCGGCGGAAATGGGACAAGTAGGGCGTATTGCATATCTACCTGGAGTGGAGGCCCCGGAGGTGTGGATATGGAAACTGCTCCAATCGAGTGCAGAGCGATATGGCCAACTTCTGGGACTGACACCTGCTGCTTTGGCCGACAAGTTGCGCGACGTGGAGAACCTGTTCTCTGGTGCTGCTGATAAGCCATCCGCTATTGCCAAGGGCAAGCTGACAACACTGGCGGAGGCGACCGCACGCGGTGTGCCGGACATGATTCGTCTAATCGCCAAGACGGAGGCAGATCTCAATTCTGGTGACGTGTATAGTTTGGCGACTCAGCTTGAGGATGTTGTGCGACAGTGGCGAACATCGAAGACATAATTTATCTTGTGCCTCTGATACACATGCTGCACTTGTCCGCCGTTTTGCCCGGCGTAGCCTTGACGAAACCGAAAACTTCTGAGCAAATACCGCATGGGTTGCGATGGCGGAGGAGCGGAGGAATAGGGCATGGCAGAGCGACATCAACAACCTGCGCTTGGCTCCGAGATCATCCTCTACCAGACCGAGGATGGTAGGAACCGGATCGAGGTCAGGCTCGAAAACGAAACGGTATGGCTGACGCAACAACTTATGGCCGATCTGTTTCAGACGACGAAGCAGAACATCAGCCTCCACCTGCAGAACATCTACGATCAGGGTGAATTGGCCCGAGAGGCAACTGTCAAGAAATCCTTGACAGTTCGAGAAGAGGGCGGGCGACAGATCAGGCGGCCCATCGAGTTCTACAACCTCGACGCCATCATATCGGTCGGTTACCGGGTCAACAGTATCCGGGGCACGCAATTCCGCATCTGGGCCACCCAGCGTCTCCGCGAATACATTGTCAAGGGCTTCACCCTGGATGACGAGCGCCTAAAGGGCCGCGACCGGTTGGCCGACTACTTCGACGAACTGCTGGCCCGCATACGCGAAATCCGGGCCAGCGAAAAGCGGGTTTACCAGCGCATCCGCGAGATTTTTGCCCTGGCTTCGGACTATCGCGAAGGCGAACAGGAGACCCAGGCATTTTTTGCCACCATGCAGAACAAGATGCACTTTGCGGCCACCGGCATGACGGCGGCGGAGATCATCCGCCGTCGCGCTGACGCGAGCCGCGCCAACATGGGGCTGACCGCCTGGAGCGGCGGTCGTGTCTTGAAACGCGATGTGCCGACAGCCAAGAACTACCTGGACGAGCGCGAGATCGACACCCTTAATCGCATCGTCGTGATGTTCCTCGATCAGGCCGAGTTCCGCGCCCAGCGCCGGCGGGACATTAAGATGCGGGATTGGACGGCCTTCCTCGACAAGTTTCTCCGAGATACCGAGTTGCCCGTGCTGGAGGGAGCCGGGTCTATCCGTCAGGAAGACGCGCGCGTCTGGGCCGAAGCTCAGTATGACCGTTTTGTCGAAAGGCGGCGGCTGCAGGCAGAACAGATCGCTGAAAAGAAGTACATCGAAGACCTACAATCGGCCGCCAAGTCACTGGAGGCATCCCGGAAGAAGCCGCCGTCTAAATCGAAAGGCGGCAAGCCATGATCAAGAGCAGCAGGATAAGGACCCCCACCATACGAAAACATGGCGACACGACCATCCTGGACCGTCCAAAGCTGGCTCTTTTCTGCTCCGTCACGTGTCCCGGCAAGCTCATCCTCGACACATACGACCTTTGCCAGCACCTCCGGGCGGAAGGTATTACGGTCATCAGCGGCTTCCATTCCCCGATGGAGCGGGAATGCTTGCGCATCCTTCTTCGTTCTCAAAACCCGGTCATCTGGTGTCTTGCCCGCGGGATGTTGACGCTAATTCCCAATGACCTGCGCAAGCCTGAGAAGGAAGGGCGTCTCCTCATCGTTTCGCCTTTCCCGGCCAAAGTCCGTCGCGTTACCGCCGAGACCGCCATGATCCGCAACCGAGTTGTGGCCGACATGGCCGCCGCCGTACTTATCGCCCATGCCGCCCCCGGCAGTAAAATGGAAACCCTATGCCGCGAACTCCTCGCCGTCGGTAAACCTCTATACACCTTCGGCAATCCCGCCAACGCCGCCCTCATCCAGGCTGGCGCACGGCCCATAACGCCTGAAACCGACTGGAAACGCATTGTCACATAGGCAAAGACCGCGCCGACAAATATGGCTTGATGCCGTCCCAGGGATTGGGCTACCATCGCGGCCATGACCAAGGCCGGCATCAAACAATTATTGAAATTCGGCGTCAGCCTGCTGTTGCTGTTTTTTACACTGCGTCTGATCGACTGGCGGGGGAGTTTCGAGCTGGCCGGGCGCGCCGATCCGGGCATGATGGCCGCGGCCGTGGGCCTCCTGCTGGCCGAACGCATCCTGAGCGTAAGCAAATGGCTCCTGCTCCTGCGGGCGAAAGGCTCGCCCATCACGTTTTGGCGCCTGCTGGTGATCAACTACATCGGCGGATTCTGGGGCCTGGTATTGCCTTCCAGCGTCAGCGCCGACATCGTGCGGGGCTATTATCTTTCCAAGAGCACCGCCAACGTCTCGCTGGCGGTGACTTCCATGGTGATCGACCGGCTCATGGGCGCGCTGTCGCTGGTCGCCCTGGGATGCGTCAGCGCCTGGATGGTGGGCGACACCTTCGGCCTGGCGCATGCGCGCCCGATTGCCGCCGGCGTGACGGCGGGATTGGTCCTCACCATCGCGCTCCTGTTTCACGACGGGTTCATGCACTGGGTGGACCGCCGGATTATCCAGCGGGTGGCGGACAGGAAAATCATCCATCACGCGCGCCGCTGGATCGTCACTTGTTTGCAGTACCGCCAATATCCGCGCGCGCTGGTGGCGTCGTTCCTGCTTACCGGATTCGTGCAGATGCTGCGGGTGCTGGTTTTTTACGTGGTCGCCGTCGGTTTCGGGGTGCATGCCTCGGCGATGTATTATTTTATCTTCGTGCCGCTCATCATGCTGCTCATCATGCTGCCGGTGTCCTTCAACGGCTTCGGCGTGCGCGAAGGCAGTTTTGTGGCGTTCTTTGCGCTGGTGGGTGTGCCCTCTTCCCAGGCCTTCATCGTTTCCTTTGTCGTATCCGTGTTGACGACCCTGATGACGGCCGTCGGCGGCGTCGTTTACATGTTCGATAAAAGCGCCGTGGTGCCGGAAGCCGAAAATCAGAAGTCAGAGGTCAGAAGTCAGAGGTCAGACGACGGAGGGCGTATGACGGAGGACGGATGACGAACCGGATACGACGGATCCTCCTACGCCCGAGCGCTACGGAGGGCAAGCGCCAGCCCTGAAAATCGCTCAATCTCCGAATCGCTGAACCCGCCTGCAGCGCCATGCGCAGCATTGCGGGCAGGTCGCTCAATTTCCTCGGCGCCGTTTAAGCCAGCCTTGTTCGCAATACCAGCGGGCGGTCTGAATCAGGCCGGCTTCGTTGGAATAGCGCGTCTGGTACCCCAGTTTTTCCCGCAGTTTGCGCGTGTTGAACGACCGGTCCTTGGTGAAGAACGCCAGCCGTCGCCGGTGGATGGGCGGCTCGACGCCCAACTTGCGGCAGACCCATTCGCAGACATCGGCGGCCAGAAAGAACGGAAACGCCGGCAGGCGCACGAGGCGGAAGCGGCTGCCCAGCTCATCCGCCACGATCCGCGCCATCCGGTCGAGCGTCACGCAGTCCGGGTTGCCGCAAATGAAAATTTCGTCCCGCGCGGCCGGATGCGTCGCCGCCAGGATCATGATGTCGGTGAGATCGTCCACGTGAATCAAATGATACAGACACTGGCCGCGTCCTAACAGGAACAGGATCGGGCGCGCGGCCATCCGGAAAAATTTCAAAAGGCGCTTGTCGCCCGGCCCATAAATGGCCGCCGGCCGGATCACGGTGTAGGGCAACGATTTCTTCTGGGCAAAATCCCTCAGCCACAGTTCGGCCTCCGCCTTGGTCTGCTGGTAAATATCGCCCGGATGCATGGAATAGAGTTCGTCGGCCGGCGGGTTGGCGATATGGCCGTGGACCCCCACGGTGGAGACGTGCACGAAACGTTTGAACGCGGGATTCTTCAGGGCCGCGCGGGCCAGGAGCTGGGTGCTGAGCACATGCACCTGGCGGTACATGGCGTCGTTGTGCCTGGCCTCCCGGTAGGCCGCCGCCACGTGAAAAATATAGTCAACACCCTGGGCGGCCTCGGCCACCACGGCTTCGTCGAACACATTGCCCCGATGCCAAACGATAGGCAGATCGTGGAGCGCCTCCAAGTTCGAGGAGGCCCGCGCAATGGCATGCACCTCCAGGCCGGAGTTCACCAGCTTGCGGGCCAGGATGGCGCCGGTGAACCCGGTCGCGCCGGTGACCAGCACGCGGGTGGCGGCGGGGATTTCGCAGGTCAGCCGGCCAAGCTCCCTGGCCGCGTCGGGCTCCCGCCGCCTCATTTCCAGGACGACCGGCGAACCCCACCGCCGGACCAGGCCGATCTGGCGCAACAGGCCTTCCAGCGCGGCGGAAAGCGGCCGGCATTTCAGACGGCGATGCAGGACCATGGGCAAAAAGAACTGGCCGCTCCGCCGGCCGGGAACGAAGCTATGGCGGGCGAACGCCCCGGCGATTTCATCGTGCCGAAACAGGCGGAACGCGCGCGTATTGCCCTCCAGTTTTTTCTTGGCGCCGAACAAACGCGGGGCCGCGCGGTTCAGGCTCTGGCTGGTGGGATAATCCACAATCACGGCGCGCGCGGCCACGCGGCAGAGTTCGCCGATGAGTTCCTCCCAGCGCGCACAGTGGGTCACCAGCCGAAAACACAGGACGGTGTCGAAAGACCGGTCGGCAAAAGGGAGTTTCAATATGTCCGCCGCCTGGAACCGGCATTGCCGCGCGTCCACGAAGGCGGCAATGCGCCGGCGACAGACTTCCGCGCTGCCGACGACCGTCACCGGATAATGTTCCCGGCAGAGCGGACCGGCCAACTGGCCATGGCCGCCGCCGACATCGAGGACGGCGACACCGGGATGCTCCTTGAGCAGATCGAGGACGGCGATTTCCTGGATCTTCAGCATCCAAGCGCCGACCGCGCCGGCAAACCGCCCCGCATAATCGTCGGACGCGGTTTCGATGTCGGCTGTTTCGGGAAACGCATCCTGATTGTTATGGGTTTTAAGCATGCCCTACTTCACCACGTCGTAGAACGTGACGGCCATCAGGGCCTGCCCGGTCGCATTGGGATGGAGCCCATCGGCCTGAATATAGATCGGATTGTCGCCGAAAGCGCCGTTAAGGTCAACCAGGGGGACATTGAGTTCCGCGCACAGCTGGAAGATCATACCGTTCAGTCGATTGACCCCGCTGCTAAAACTGACATGTTCGCCAAAGACCGGGGTCAATGTGGCAACCACGGGGATCGTCTTGTTGTCCTTGCAGGCCTGGATCATGATCCGCAGATTGACCGCCGCCACTTCGGCCCCGTAGCCCATGATAATATCGTTGACCCCGAACAGAATCAGCACAAACCCCGGCTTGTAATCGTCCAGGATCGGATAAAGCACATCCAGCCCCTCGCCGGAGGAATAACCGGGAAACCCCTTGTTGACCACGGTCTTATTCAGCATGCCGGCCAGCTTGTAGCTGTAAGCGTCGCTGGGATCGGCCAGACCGGAACCGGCGGTGATACTGTCGCCAAAGGCTATATACAGGTTCGGGTTATTCGGGCCGAAATCATGGCCGTCACCCAGATGGCTGTCGCCACCGCCTTCGCAACCCGTCAATGCCAAAATGCCGCCCAACAAACCGCCGCAAATTAACCGTCCGATCCATTTGATGTGCCGCATAATATTTCCCTTTCGCTGATCGAGCACCTATCGCAGAGCGCGTAAAACCGCGCTCTACGGACTTCTGCAAGGTAGGGCGCAACAGCCTGTTGCGCCGTTCTCCCGTAACTACGGCCGGACTGGCAGTCCGGCCCTACCCAAGAGCAATTTCCTATTAGATCGAGTTAGGCCGCCAAAGGCGCCTAACCGCCAAACTCATGCCGCCATTGACATACTTATATTCGGCACTATACTGTTTTAATCATGGTGCCGCAATGGATAATTGAAAAAAAACGCGATGGCCGCGCCCTGGCGGACGATGAAATCGGCTTCTTTATCCAAGGTTACGCCGGCGGCGCCATTCCCGATTACCAGATGGCCGCCCTGGCCATGGCCATCACGCTCAAGGGCATGTCCCCGGACGAAACCGCGGCCCTGACCCGGAGCATGCTGGCCTCCGGCGTCACGCTGGACACTTCCACGTTGCGCAGTCCCAGGATCGACAAGCATTCCACGGGCGGCATCGGCGACAAGGTTTCGCTGGTCCTGGCGCCGTTGGCTGCCTCTTGCGGCATCGCCGTGCCCATGATCGCCGGGCGCGGCCTGGGTCTGACCGGCGGGACCATCGACAAACTGGAATCCATTCCCGGCTATCGCACCCAACTCGATGAGGCCGCCTTTCTGCATGTGCTGAATACCTGCGGCTGTTCCATTATCCGCGCCATGAATACCCTCGTCCCCGCCGACAACAAACTCTACGCGCTCCGCGACGTGACCGGCACGGTGCCCTCGATCCCCCTGATCGTTTCCAGCATCTTGAGCAAGAAACTGGCGGCCCGGCCGGAGGGACTGGCGCTGGACGTGAAATGGGGGCGCGGCGCTTTTATGACGACGCGCGCGGATGCCGAGGCCTTGGCGCGCGCGCTGGTCAAAACAGGGCGACGCCTGGGCCTGCGCAGTGCGGCACTGCTCACGGATATGAACCAGCCCCTGGGCCGCGCGGTCGGCAACGCCCTGGAAGTGGCGGAAAGCGTGGACGTCCTGCGGGGCAACGGGCCGGCCGATGTCGTGGCGCTCACCCTTGAACTTGGCGCGCGCATGCTCATGCTGGGCCGCGTCGCCGCCGATCGCAACCAGGCGCTGGGACTGCTCCACGCCAAGTTGCAGTCCGGCGAGGCATTCGAACGCTTGAAAACCATGGTGGGCCTGCATGGCGGCGAAGCGCGCGCGCTGGACGATCCGGCGCGGTTGCCCTCGGCCGCCATCCGCGAGCCCTTGCCGGCCCGCCGCGCCGGTTTCATTCAAGCCGTGGATGCCGAAGCCATCGGCCGCGCGGCCCTGCTCCTGGGCGCCGGGCGCGAACGGGTGACGGACAAAGTCGATCCGGCCGCCGGGATTGCCGCGCTGAAAAAAATCGGCGAAGCGGTCGCCGCCGGCGAGACACTTGCAATCCTGCACACAAACCGCCGGGACCGCCTGGAGCAAGCGCGCGCACTCGCCGCGGATGCCTTCCGGATAACCGCGGAGCGCGTTGCGCCGCCCCCGCTCATTACGCTTGAAATCCAGGAGACCACACTATGAACCTTTCCATACTGGCACAAGGCGCGCAAGCCGTTCGGAGCGCATTTCCCACAGCCAAACCCGCGGCGGGGCTTATCCTGGGCTCCGGCTGGCGCGCGGCCGCAACAGTCTTCGAAATTCAAGGCCGCCTGGACTATAGCGCCATTCCCGGATTGGGTCGTCCTACCGTGGCGGGCCACGACGGCGCCCTGCTCTGGGGAACATGTTCCGGCCTGGAAACGTTCGTTTTCCTGGGACGGCGGCACTGGTACGAAGGCGCCGGGTGGGAGAGCGTTGCTTTTCCAATTTACCTGCTTAAGGCGTTTGGCGCTTCGCTTGTGACGCTGACCAACGCCGCCGGCGGTATCCGGGCCGACCTGGCCCCGGGCGCCTTGATGGCTGTTGACGACCACATCAACGCCATGGGCGCGCATCCGCTGATCGGGCCGCACGATCCTTGCTGGGGCGCGCGGTTCCCGGACCAGACCAAGGTTTATGATGGCGATCTTCGCCGGAGGATAGCGCGCGCGGCGGAACGCATTGGCCAGTCCCTGGCCCATGGGGTATATCTCGCAACCTCGGGTCCGACTTACGAGACACCGGCGGAAATCCGCGCGTTCCGCGCCTGGGGCGCGGATGCCGTCGGCATGTCCACCGTGCCGGAAGCCCTGCTGGCCCATGCCGCCGGCCTGCGCGTGGGCGCCATTTCCTTCATCGCCAACCGGGCGGCCGGCCTTGGCGACCGGCCGTTGGCGCACGCCGAAATCACCGCCGCCGCCTACAGCGCCGCGCCGGTCATGAGCCGGCTCTTGCAGGAGATTTGGAAGGAACTGGCTGAAACAGGCTGAAGGCTGTAGGCTAAGGGCTGTAGGCCTAAACAATTTTGCATTCTTAATTCTACATTTTTCATTTTCTTGACATGACTACAATTCAACAAAAGAATCTGATTAAACAGGCCGTCGCGGCCATGCGGCGGGCTTATGCGCCCTACTCCCGGTTCCGAGTCGGCGCGGCCCTGCTGACCCGGGAAGGGCGCATTTTTCAAGGCTGCAACGTTGAAAACGCCTCGTATGGCCTGACGCTGTGCGCGGAACGCACGGCCTTGGGCGCCGCCGTTGCGGCGGGGCATCGCCGCTTCACGGCGATAGCTGTCGCCGCCAGTGAAGCACCCCGCGGCAAGCCGCAGGGGTTCTTGGCGAAGAAGGGCGGGAAAACCGCACTAATACCTTGCGGGGCCTGCCTGCAGGCGTTGGCCGAATTCTGCCGGCCGGACTTTGTCATTATCGCGGTTGACGCGCAAAATCCGGCGGCCATGGCGGTTTATTCACTAAAGGATCTATTGCCACGGGCATTCCGGCTGGAATAACAGTTTTTTGTAACTCCCAAAGTATCCAGAAGTCAGAATGATTTCCATTCCCATCAATCCATTGAGCGACGGCGCCCGCGCCGTGGTCCGGCGTTTGACGAAAGCGGGCTTTACCGCTCTTTGGGCGGGCGGCTGTGTGCGCGACCTCATGATGGGCCGCGCGCCGAAGGATTTCGACATCGCCACCTCGGCCGTGCCCGACCAGGTGGAGCGCCTGTTCCCCGGAGCGGTGACGGTGGGCAAGTCGTTCGGCGTGGTGCGGGTCAGGATCGGCAGCCTCGAATACGAGGTTGCCACCTTCCGCAAAGACCAGGCTTACCGCGATGGACGCCATCCCGAAGGCGTGGTGTTCACCGACGAGCAGACGGACGCCCTGCGCCGCGACTTCACGGTGAACGCGCTGTTTCTCGAGCCCTTGAACGGCGCGGTGCGCGACTATGCCGGCGGCCAGGCCGACCTGGCCGCGCGCCTGATCCGGGCCGTGGGCCGTCCGGACGACCGGTTTGCGGAAGACCATCTGCGCATGCTGCGCGCCGTACGGTTTGCGAGCACACTCGATTTCAAACTGGATCCCGCCACGGCCGATGCCATTCGCCGGCACGCCGCGCAGATCGAGAAAGTCAGCGCCGAGCGAATCCAGCAGGAGTTGACGCGCATCCTGCTGGAGGCGCCACAGCCCGGCGCGGCGCTCGAACTCCTCCAGGCCACCGGCCTGCTCCCGGTCATCCTGCCGGAGGTCTCCGCATTGCGAGGCCAGGCCCAGCCCCCTCAGTTTCACCCCGAGGGCGACGTCTGGACACATACGATCATGATGTTGAACGCCATGCGACCTTGGCCGGGCGCTCTTGCCGATCCGAATAGTCCCGAGGGCAGGCAAACAGGTTTGAGGCTGGCTTATGCTGTTTTGCTTCACGACGTAGGCAAGCCCGGGACGGCCAAGTTCGTGGAGGACCGCATCCGGTTCGACTGTCATGCCGGCGTGGGTGCGTCCCTGGCGGAGGGCATTCTGAAGCGCCTGCGCCTGCCGAACGACGACATCGAGGCCATCGCGTTCTGCATCGGCAACCACATGCGGTTCATGGATGTTCAGCGCATGCGCAAGGCGACGCTCCGCCGGCTGGTGGGGGCGCCGACATTTGCCGTCGAACTGGAACTGCACCGCTTGGATTGCGCGGCCAGCCACGGGGACCTCTCCAACCACGCATTCCTGGTCGCGTTCCAGGCCGCCAATAAAGCCGCGCCGGTCCTGCCCAAGCCGTGGGTCACGGGTCATGACATCATGGCCATGGGCATTCCCGCCGGGCCGGAAATTGGCCAATGGAAACAGCGGGTTTACGACGTGCAATTGGAAGGTTTGGCGGAAAACCGGGAGGCGGCGCTGGCCTGGCTCCAACGCGAACTGACCGCGGCCGGGCCGGTAGTCAGGGCCGCGGCAACCTCAGTTACGCGGGGCAAGACTCCGTGTTAGGTGTAATCGCCGTTCGCCAGGCTTCGCCGGACGTGTTCCGCCAATAGCGCTTCGCCCAGGCGAGACCGAACGGCATTCCGCGGTTAGCTCCACCATAGGCGGGGGACGTCACCCCGCATCTACACTCCTTCGCAACCGAGGTGTTACATTTTTTTACTTGAACCGGATGCCGCAAAAGTCTTTAATTCGCTACATAGAAATTTCCAAAGTTAGCCACAAGGGGGCATGTCATGAAATCAGGAAGAAAGACCAACCTATTGATTCTGTCGATTTACCGCGAGCTGGCCGAAGAATTTCTGAGCGCTTTCAACGCCGACCCAAAGACCGAGGCGGCCATCGGCGATTTCTTGGTGCATTCTGAAATCGTGGCGGGGGACCCGAGCCAGGACCCGACCTTCGCGGAGCACCTTGCCAAAACCGATGCCATCGCCATCGTGGTCCGTTTCCTGGACGTGCTGTCCCTGGAAAAGATCAAGAACATTTACCGCTCCCTTCCGGACCCGCTCGGCATCCCCGTGGCCATTTTCATGTTGCGCGACAAGGGCGAAGTGGACTTCAAGATCAGCTGCCCCTCGTGCGGCCAGAAACTTTGGCTGAGGGACACGGACGTCGCCAAGCGCGGCCGCTGTCCGAATTGCACCAAGCCTTTTGTCATTCTTGCACAGGGCGATCACCTGAAATCCCAGTTGATCCTGCCGGACAAGGTTGAGACCTTCAAGGTCACGCGCACTAATCCGGAATCGTTCCAGGACGCCCTGATAAAGCTGTTCGGGGGCGTGCCGGCGGGCATTAAGCCGGTCGATCTAAGCGCCAACGAAGAAGCGTTGAAGAATGCGACCGTCCGCATCCAGATTCAGAACGCCTGACGGCGCGTTTTCCCAGCCCGCATGACTGTGAGCGGACAAGTTAGGCCCCGCAGCGGGGCGGCTTTTTATAACGCCCGGTGAGGGCGCCGGGCCTGCAACATCTTTGTAGGCCGGGTCCCCTGACCCGGCGGGATTGTCCGTCGAAGGCAGATCCGCCTGGCGTAAAATTCCTGTACAGCGAGTCAGGCCTTCGGCTTTGGCATGAGGAGCGAACAATGCATAAACACGCATGGATGCAAATCGGAGGTTGGTGTCTGGCGGCGGTCCTGATGACGGGCTTGGCGGGTTGCCGCAAGCCGATCAGCGACGTGGCCGACCTGGTCGTGACCCTTGGCCCCAACACCAAGATGCGTTTCATCTATATCCCGGCCTTGAAGGAATACGTCGCCAAATACGAGGTCAGCAACAAGGAATACCGCTGTTACAAGCCGGCGCATACCAGCGGCGCATATCAACAATTGACGCTTGACCTGGACGACCAGCCGGCCGTCAACGTGAGCTGGAACGAAGCCCGCCAATTCTGCGAGTGGCTCACCAAGACTTGCGGCGGCAGCGGCACCCAGCGGTATCGTTTCCGCCTGCCGAAAGAGCAGGAATGGGAAACTTTTGCCGCCTGCGGCCTGCAAACGGAATATCCCTGGGGCGCCGATTGGCCGCCGCCCAAGAACTGGAATTATTACGGCCGGGAAAACCCGGAGCTTTCGCCGAAACTCGATACCAGCGATAAGTTCCAGGTATCCTGCCCGGCGCAGAAAAGCGGCGCAAATGCCTGGGGCCTGTGCGGGGTCGGCGGCAACGTCTGGGAGTGGTGTGAGGACACCGACGGTGAATCGCAAGCGCGGGTGTATAAAGGCGCCTCGTGGTCGGATTGCCACCAGCTTTTCCTGAAACTGACCCGCCGCAGCAGCAATGCGCCGGACTACAAGTATGTCAACCTGGGATTCCGCGTCGTGGCGGATGTCAGCAGCGTCAGCGCCGGGGAAAAGAAGAAACCGGAGGACGAACAGCATAAGAAGGCGGATGCGGTCAAGTCGGCCAAAGCCAAAGAGGAAGCCGCAACCTCGCGCCGAGTCGTGGAAAGCCAGGCGCAGGCGGAGCAGGAAAAGAAAACGGTGGATCAAACGCTCATCCAGGGCTTGATCGCGGACAAGAAATTCGACCTGGCGTCCGCCCAGATCGCCCAATACGAGAAGGATTACGGCAAGGACGCTTTTTCCGAAAAATGCGCCGCCACCCTGGATGCCGCCGAGCATTAATAGCCGGAAACCTGAAGTTTAAAATCATGCCCTTGCAACCTGTGACGCCAGGTCCCATTGCCCGTCCCAAAATCAAGGCCGCCCGGCCGTAACGCCGTCACCCGTCCCAAGGCCCAGTGTCGCGCCCGCGCAACTGCAGGCGCAGTCCGCCGTTAGGCCTGTTATAAAAACTCCCGCGGCGCCCGCGCATTCAGTCGTTTCTGCATAGTGCGTCGAGGTATGGCCCTTCGTTGGCTTACGTCAAAGGGGCGCAGACCCTGGCAGCGACAGCCATCGGATAAATCGCCTGTGAAGTGAAACACCCCGTGTTGTCGGCGTCAGTAGTTTATCCGGCGAAGCCGGATGGCAAGTGCGGCGCGGATTGGGTTGTCGTAAGACCAAAACGGGAACGCATCAGCTTGGCTCGACGGCAAGGCGTCGAGGTCGAGCGCTATACTTGCCCGCCTGCAACGCTACCTGCCCGCGGTGGCTTCGCCACAGGCGATGCAGGCGGGTGCGTAGCATTGCGGGCAGGTGTATGCGCCGACCGCGAGAACGTAGCCGCCGGGCCGAGATCATGCGCGATCCGTTTTGCCCAATCCGCGACGCTTATGACCTATAACCGGCAATCAAGCATGACGCAGCCGTGCAACACTGCCGTTCATTTGCTCTTGAATATTTACATAGGCCTGTTATTGTTATATTAAGTTGGAGGTGCATTATGGCTGTCAATCTTGAAAAAGTACCGCAAGCTGTTCGAGCGCTGGTTAAGATGGGCGCGCGCAAAGTGATTCTTTTCGGCAGTGCCGCTGAAAATCCGGAATCAGCCAATGATATTGATATTGCCGTGGAAGGTATCCCGCTCAACCGAATTCTGGACGCGGATGTGGAGGTAGGCGATATTTTACGGCAACCTTATGACTTGGTCAGTCGCGAGGATAATTCCCGTTTTTTTGAAATTATCTCCCGTTACGGAAAAGTGTTATATGGATAGAGATCGTCTGGCGGCTGAAATCCGGTTTGAAGTTGACCAGTTGCGCCGATTGGCGATAGCCGTCAATGAGTTTCTGGAATCCATCAAAGGTAGTCCTTTGCCCTGGCATGCGGCGGCGGGCGCGAAGTATGTCGCCGACCTCTGGATGGGAATTGAAAATCTGTGGAAACGCCGATGTGTATATCTGGAGTTGCCAATTCCCTCCGGCGTGGATTCACACAACGTTTGCTCGAAGATTTTCTTGCCCAGCCGAAATTAGGCGGGAAACTGTCGGCTGATATTCAACACCGGCTGAAGAAATATAAAAACTTCCGCCACCGTTTTATTCATGGTTACGGTTTCGAGGTTGACTGGGAAAAAGTAAATGAACCTCTCCGCCTTCTGCCGGAAACCGTTGAGTTGCTAAGCTCGCTTTGGCTCGGGTGGCTGGCGCCGTCACCCCCCGATCATAATCGGGGTGACGGGACACTCCAAAAGGATCATTAAAAAGTTCGGATCGGAGAGGAAAAGCACGGAGAAATGTAAATCGGAAACTATCCCGCAAACGCGCATTAAGAATTGAGCCAGGCACGCATTAAGAATTGAGCCACTATAAGCAGCCTCTGTAAGCTTCAGGGCAAAACAAACGCCCTCGGGGCAGGAGGCGAAAGGATGCTTAAAGTGGAAGACGTGCAAGGCATAGCAGAGTATTGCCGCGTGCAGGGCCATAGCGGTCGGCAGGCGGCGCGGGTGTTCCAGCACTCACGGAACACGATCGCAAAAGTATTGCGGGAAGGTGCGGCCGGTTTTAATCATGCGGAGGTTCGACATCGAGCGCCGCGAGTGGTTCTGGCCAAACATCAAACCTATATAGACGATGTGCTTCAGGAACGGCAGGGCGGCCTGCAATGGGACAAACAGAAGCACAACGCTCTAACGATTGCCAACTATCTGCGCGAAAACCTTGGTTACAAGGGCAGCGTGTCGCAGGTTAGGCGCTACATTCAGCGTCGCCGGGGAGAGCTGGGCATTTTGCACGGCAACGTGGCGCTCGACCGCATTAAGGAACCGAACGGATTATGCGAGGCGGACTGGACCCAGGTAAAAATATACCTGGCCGGTTTGTTGACGACGATCTGGCTGTTTGTGATGCGGTTTCGCTTCAGCGGCGCGCTGTTCGTGCGTGGCTATCGCGCCATTGATGCCGAGAGCCTGCAAGACGGACTACAGCGTGGCTTTGAGCAGTTTGGCGGTGTCGTGCCGATAGTTCAGCTCGACAACCAGAAGGCGGCCGTTGCCAAACTACTCAAGGGACGAGCGCGCAAAGAGACGACGACGTTCGCCATGTTCCGCGCCCATCATGGGTTTCGAGCGCAGTTCACCATGCGCAGCTCTCCGGACGAGAACGGCGCCGTGGAAGCCACCATGGGCCCCGTGGCGCGCTGGCTGGTGCCGGTCCCCGCCGTTGCGCGGATGGAAGATCTCAATAGTTACCTGAAAGGATGTTGCGAGCGCTACATGAATCATCAGATTCGTGATCGCGACGGATTGGTGGGCGAGAACTTTGAGGTCGAAAAGAACACGCTGATTCCATTACCGGCGCGCCGCTATGACGCCGGCAAGGAACAGCGCGTAGGCGTTAACGATCAGAGCCGTTTTCGATATCGGGACGTGTGGTATAGCGTGCCGGTGGCGTATCGCGGCCGTGAAGTCACGGCCATCGGATATGCCGAAGAGGTGCGTGTCCGATGCGATGGGCGACTGATTGCCCGGCATGAGCGCGGCTTTCACCAAGGCGAGATGGTGCTCGATCCCCTGCATTACCTGCCAGTGCTGCGGCGCAAGCCGAACCTGCTCGATCACGCGCAGGCATTCCGGCACTGGACGCTCCCCCTGGTCTATGAACGCTTCCGCGAGGAATTGGCGCGGCGATACAATGGCGACGGACTGCGCCAGTATGTGGAAGTTTTGAGCCTGTTACGGGAGTTTCCTGCCCCTAAGGTAACCGCAGCCCTGCGGCGGGCGGCAACCCATCAAAGCTTCAGCCTCGAAGCCGTGCGGTTTCATCTGCGGCTGGGAGAGCGGGCCGATGACGCTCCAATGCTGGAGACCGCCGCCCGATGGGGGTTGCCCAGCGTGGAGTTGAATCGCGCCGATCTGAGCCGTTACGAGTCATTGGCGATATAATCGGAGGAAGAAAT
>Ga0172380_10002104_pt1 | contig 32157 bp, 21 predicted proteins | sample Leawe162metaG_FD_119747 | JGI IMG/M metagenome (GOLD analysis project Ga0172380, IMG submission 119747) | Leachate microbial communities from a municipal landfill in Southern Ontario, Canada - Leachate well 162 metaG | ecosystem: Engineered > Solid waste > Landfill > Unclassified | place... | reverse complement strand
GTTCCGGATGTCCCACGCCCCCGTGCTCTCCTTGTACACCACCAGGTCCGAGGCCCCGCTCCCGTCCCCCGCAAAGTCGAACCCGCTGTTGGCCGTGATCACCAGCATTACCCCTATGTTAGTAGGCGAATTGTTGGCCTCAGTCCCGGTGGAGCTGTCCAGGGCGCTCACGCTCAGGACCGCGCTGTACCTCCCGGGCTTTAGCCCCGCGGCGTTGCAGCTGAACCCGATCGTGTCCTTCTCCCCTGAGCTCGTCCCGGAGGAGGGATTGGCGGCCAGCCAGGAAGAGTCCGAGGCTATGCTGTAGTTCAAGCTTCCCCCTCCGGTGGTCTCGTTCCAGACCCGGAAGCTGTTTCCCCCCGCGGGCTGGCCGTAGCGCGCGCTGATGGTGTATTCCCCGAGGGAGTCCGTCGCCAGGGTCGCCAGCGGCGTCACCAGCACCGTAACCGCCACCTGCTGGGTCGCATCGGCGGAGCTATCGGAGTGTATCCCGTCAAAGGTCCTGCCCACGATCGTGATGACGGCGTTCGATATCCCGGGCGTAAGCCGCTCAGTGCTGAACTCGGCCGTGATGGTGTCCTCTTCACCCGAGCTCATCCCGGAAGATGGGGAGAGCACCAGCCAGTCAACGTTGTCGCTTAAAGTGTATTGCAGGGTGTAATACCCGCTCGAGTTCCACACCTTGAAGGTCTTTGAGGGCGCGTCGTAGCCTTCCGTCACTATGTTGGTGATGCTGATCACGTCCTTCGCCAGCCGCGCCTTCGGGTTCACGGTCACCGTCACGGAGGCCGAGGCGGGAGAGCCGATCGTGTCCGTGTTGGTGGCCGTCACCGTTATGATGGCGTTGTAGTTCGACTGGCCCGATATGTTGGTGGTGAGCCCGGAGGTGCTGTAGCTTACCGCCAGGGCGCTGGTGGCCCCGGGCATTAAGATTATGCTGTTGCTCGGGCTCACGCTAAGCCAGCTTTGGTCCCAGTCAACCCGGCAGTTGATCACTTCCGACGTGCTGGCGTTGGACAGGTACAGGCTCTGTCCCTCCGGGCTCTGGCCCACCATGACGGTCCGGGCAAGGCTTAAGGGCGTCATGGTCATCCGCGGGCCGGTGGTTACGGTCAGTTCCACGTTCACCTCGAAGGGTTCACCGCTTATCCCGGGCACGAGCGTCAGTGCCCCGTAATACACCCCAAGGGGCAGGGCGGTGTTGGTGAAGCTCACGCTGATGGCTTGCTCCGTGTTCCCGGTCAGCACCCCGGAGGAGGGCTCGGCCGCCAGCCAGGATGTGTTCGTATAGAGACGGTAGGGTATGTCCCCGGAGCCCGAGTTCCAGATCGTCAGGGTCCTGTTCGTGTTGGCAAACTGCCGCACCGTCGCCACTACCTGGGTCGGGTTCCTCGCAAACTCCGCCACGTGCAGCACCATGTCAACGGCCCCGGTCTGGGAATAGCCTTCCATGGCCAGGGGGTAATTCGTCAGGGCGCTCACTATCATCCGGCTCACATAAGTGCCTGGGGAAAGGCCAAGGGATGAATTGGTGAGGGTCAAAGCACTGGAGCCGCTCGCCGGGACAGGGTCGCCGCCGGCCGGACAGCTGACCCAGGAACTTGTTATGGTGGTTCCCCAGCAAAGCGGTATTTCCGGGATGGCATTGCTCAGGCTGACAATCATGTTGGTCGCACAGCCGCGCATGACGGTATTGGTGAACGCAGCGGGACCGTAACTGAAAGCATATGCCGCCTCGTGCGAGCCCATGTCAACGGTGCCGAAAAGTATCCGCGGCAGGCCGTCCAGATCAACGGCATTGGTCATCCAGTCCTGGTTCGTGCCGGCGTTGATGCAGGGTGAACCGGCACTGAGCCGGAAATTACCGGCATTAGTATCGACGAACATCGGATCATTGGTGGTATTTCCGTAAGCAGCGTTGGTATAATTGTCTAATGCGCCGGCAATGCCGCGGGAGTTGGTCGCCACCACGCGGTTATCGGCATAGCATGAAATGCAGTTCAGCGGGGCGTTGGTATAACCGACATCAGTGTAGAAATAACTTCCATTCACCAGGGTCAAATTTCTGTAAACGGTGGCGCTGTTGATGCCGTACATGCCGCCGTTGATAATGAGGCAGTTATAATATGCCCCGTAAGTTGCACCATTGCCGATCATGACGCTGTTGGACATTATGCAGGTGACAGAACCCCATCCGTATCCGGCCCTGTTGCTGACAATCGTGCTGTTTAAGACCCTGCATTGACGCACTCCGCCGCCGTTGTCAGAGGCATAATTAAAGCTGATCGTGCAGTTGGAAACTATTCCCGCGCTTTCGATTCCGCCGCCGTACCTGGCCCTGTTGGTGATCACCGTGCAATTATAAAATGCGCCATAGTATGCGCCGCCGCCGTCATACGCCGCATTATTGGAAATGACGCTATTATAACAAGCGCCATAATACGCCCCGCCGCCGTTGCCGACGGTCGAATTGAGGGCTATCACGCAATTGGATATGATGGTTGTGGCATTGGGAGAATATATTCCCCCGCCATTCCTGTCGGATGAAGAAGAATATGTTTCGTTCGTCGTCAGGGTGGCGCCGCCTGTCAGGGTAAAGCCGATTAAAGACGAATTATTGTCCAGATACACGCACCGGACCGCATCCGGGCCATTGGTGGCGGCGGCGTTCCAGGCGCCTTTGATAATCGTGCTGGCCGGATCATTGTTCAAACTGCGCACGGTTATGGCCTTGGTAACGGCCACCCTGTTGGTCAGCCGGCCGCCGGAAGGCCAGTTCGTGATCCCGCCTGAATCGTAAGTCGCCGCGGCTACCAGCACTGTTTCCCCAATGCTGGCATAGTTGATCGCGGTCTGGATGTCTCCCGCGGCCTTGGCGAGGGTATCATAGGGAATCACACCGGCATTGCCCTTGACCACGTAGCGGTTGGTCAAATCGGCAAGAACCGGATGGGAAAAAAAGACGGATGCGGCCATGCCGGCCAGAATCATGACGATCCGCCTGTCCCGCCCGATGAACATGCATATGCTCATTTGGCATTAATATAGCTGATTATTACCGACCGGTCAAACCATCCCCGGGATTGCAAAGCCCGACGCAAATGGACAATGTGTTTCCTGCTACTTGAGATTGGCCTCGCGGTGCCTGAGGGAAGCGGCGTAATAATCGCGCCAGGATATCATCCCGAATTCTTTCATCACGTCCTGGACGGTGAAGTCTTCCGTTTCGCTGGTCAATAACACCGATCCTAAAAAATCGGGGACGCTGATATTGATTTTTGAGCGGTATTTTTCCTTTGCCGCGCGGAGCTTGTCGCCATGGAAATCCAGGTGTACCAGCTCGCGGTCCAGGTTGACTCGCGCATTAGCATACCACCGGTAACTGGTCGAGGACGCCATTATTTCCCCCTGTGGCGACAGAACGTCGCAACGCAGGTTGGCCACGGCGCCAACAAAATATGACTGGCAATCGTAAGCCCATATTTTCTGAGCGAGGCCCCCGTGATACATTGATGAAAAAGCGATTATGTCCGGTCGCAACGGCTTGTAGCGCCCGCGCAGTTCCTCGAAATTCAGGTCGAAGCAAATCGCGCAGGCAACCGTCCCGAAATCGCACTTGATCAATGGCGCCTCCGTGCCGAACGAAAGCCCCGATTCGTCATGCTCCCCACGCGTCAGGTGGTTTTTATGGTAAAGCCCGGCGGTCCCGCCGCGGCGATCAATGATTTCCGTGGTGTTGCGCCATTTCTTATCCGGCATCTGCCGGGCGGCGGAATAGGCAAGGTAACAACGATGCGCACGGGCTTCCCCGGCCAAAAAATCCCTTATTTTGTGGCCGCGTTCCTCGTAATATTCCCGGCGCCGCTCCGGTGAAAATTGCGCATAGCGGTCGCAGGCCTCCGGCAGAATAACCAGGTCCGGTTCATAAGGCCAGACCTGGTCCAGGTGTTCCCGCCACCACCCGATCATCTTCTCGATGGCTTCCCGGTTCGTGGCCGGGTTTTCAGGCATGGCACAAGGACCCAATGCGCAAACATTCACATATCTTGACATGGCGTTTATCTCCTTCCGTGCGGGTTGTTTTTTGAGTAAATCTCATCTATTTCAACCGGTACGATTCCACCGCGCCGGTTTTATCCACCGTAATAATTTTTTTCGCGGCCGTATCCGAAGGATAGACATCAACGTCAACAAATGATCCCGGTACCAGCAGGACCGGGCAATTATTCGTGCCGATCCTGAAAATGCCCCCGGGGGAAGATGCCGCGACCGCGCCCTGCTTTCTATCCAGCACGGCAAAACGGTTGAACATCACGGATGCCGGCGCGGTTTCAACGCCGGCTACGGCTGAATTTTCCGCCAGTTTGATCCGCCACAAGATCCCATCGCGGGTGCAACACAATATCTGCCGGTGTTCAGGCAAGGCAACGGCCGCGGTGATCGGCGTTTCCGGCGCCCAGCTCATCAGCCATTTTTTGTTTTTAAGGTCAAAAATCGCCACGAGATTCTGCCTGGCAATGAAGAGAGTATTCGATTCCGTTCCAAACAGGTGAAATGCCAGCGTCGGCGGGCCGCTGAGCAAACCCGCATCGGCGCCGTCATTGGGCAGACCCAACGCCGGGAACTTGCCGGCCTTGATCACATCCTGTGTCAGGGGAAGAATCTCCGATGTGGACATGGCCACGCTGTCCTCGATGCCGTCGCCTGTGAAATCCACGCCCGTTTCAAGAACATCGTTGATCCAAAACGGGCAACGCGCCCCGGGCGAGGCATGCCCCTCGGCGCGCCCGTCGCTCGCAAGGAAACTTATCCGGTGATAGCGCGGCAGCACGAGCTTGCGGCGCCCGGTTTCATCCGGCTGCCAGAGCCCGATGCAGGGGGCCAGAGGATAACCAGCATTCGGGGCGCCGGGAGCGTAGGAATCCTCAACCGTCAGGGTGTCCGAGAGCTTGCCTTCGCCGTCATAAACATACACGTTGTTATCCAGGGATCCCACAAATATTTTTTTGAGCCCTTTTCCATCCCGGTCCAGCGCGCGCACAAAAAATATCCGCCACTTCATTTTTTGGCGCCAGAGCTCGCTCCCGCCGGCATCCAGGGCATATACGGCATGCGCCAGGCGCGTCACCCGGCGAAAGCCGGGCCAGATGTCCGGGTAAATGAGAATATCGGGTTTGTCCTTGTCACGCAGCGCTACCACCTGTGCCCGCAGTGGCTCCCCGTTCTCATCCGGCCGGGCGGCGTCATAGAAAAGATATTCCTGCGCCTGGAGCGGCTGGCCGGCAATCACCCTGACATAGCGCGCCTTCTGCGGCCTTCCCCTCAGCACCTGGTATACGTTTTCCTTCTTCGTGATTCTCCCGTAGCCGCCCATGTCCGGAACAGCTATATCAGCCACCTCGCCCCGGAACGGCTTGAAGCTATCCTCCTTTCCATCGGCACTTATGAAAACCTGCGTGCAAACCTGGCCGGCCGCGGACCAGCGCAAGCCTTTGACATTCCTGTCCTCCCAGCTGAGCTCGTGCCCTAGCCTGACGCTTACCTGCGAAAGATCAACAACGCTGCCCAGATCCCACGTGTTCGTCGCAATCAAGGTTGCCCCCGCAATCAGCCCCGGCTGCTGCGCGCCGGTGTAGCGCCACTCGCGGCGGAGCCCTTCCTTCCGGGAACCGTCACCGAAAATTTTATTAAAGAATATTTTATACCACTGGGCGGAATGGTTTTCTTCCGGGGAAGAACCGGAATCCCCGGCCGCGGCTGCCACGGGCCCGGATATTTTTCCCGAATCCCACATCCCGCGCAGCATCTTCCGCGCAGCGGCATCGTCCAATTCAGCTTCCCGCGTTTTGGCCGGCCCGTTTTCCGACAAAGTTTTCCCTTCAACCTTGAGCGTCCCGGCGGCAAATGCCGTCAGCTTATTGGCGGCAACAACCACCAGCGGAGCGTCGCTCCCGCCCAGCTGCGCCGGCATGGGGCCCATGTAATAAATACTATCATGACTACCGGTCGCGCGGACCAGTAAGCCGCCGCCTTCGGTCATCCTCAATTCATAATTAATGTTTGAATTTGTGTCTGCGGAAAATAAAAGATTGGCTATCCGGGCCGATTCGCCCTTCTTGAGATCGGCCGTCAGGCGCTGGCGGCAAACCGGGATCGACTGGCGGGTCACGGAATCCACGTCCGCGTCGGCGGTCATCCGGATGCCATCACCGGCGCAGGCGATTGTAAATGATGTCCCATCCCCGCGCGCAACCCAGCGATCGCCCTCCAGGCGGCCCTCGCCTCCTGCAGCCGGCTTCAATTTTTCGCCTTCTCCGAACGTATAAAGATTGGGGCGCCAGCTGGCCATGACCTGGTACCGGTCCGGCTCCAGGGCAGTTACCGTGTCGAAGACAATAAAAAAGCGGCCCGCCAGCCACACAACCTGGCGGTTCCAGTCGGTCCCGGCATAGCCCAACAGGGTTGAGCTGATATATGCCGCATCTTTTGCTGAGGTGGCATGCTCCATCCGGGCGGCAGCCGGCAAAGGTTTGTTTTCCAGATTAAGCTTTGAACACTGGCTGATATAGAGCGCGTTCTGGTCAAACATTTTCATATTGGAGGTATGGGACAGCCAGATTTTTCCGCGGGAAGCCACCCTAACAATTGTATTGCCCGGCAGGTCAAGCCCGCCGCACATCAGCAGGTAATCATCGTTGGTAAATCCACCCCTGATCGAGGCGAAGTTAAACGTTTTCTCATAAGGTAACGTGCATTTCATGCGCCGGTAATGGAGCGGTTCGAGCGGGATGGAAACTGCCCCGGTCAGCGATACGGGCGGAACGGCTTTTACCTCCGGCCCTGGTGAATAGCGATGCACGCCGTTCAGATACTGGCCGTAGAACCCCGCGGCTGATCCGGGCATGGTTTCGATGACCTGTTTAAATTCCCCGTCGTTGTAATACGATGCCATAATGCAGGCATAGATACCGTAATCTATGCGACGGAAGGTGTGGTCGCGCATGAGCCCGATATCCAGGCACATGGGATTTGCCGTGCGGATGAGTTTATATAACGCCGTCTTGCGCGCGTTGCCGCTGTCAAAAAAAAGGGCGTAGCGCTCCATTTCCAGGGCATAGCGGAACAAGGTACCCATGGGCGTAGTGTCGTTTTCGTCCTCGCGCCAGCGATCCGCAATGAGGGCATCGAACCCTTTCACGTATAACGACCGGCGTGAACGTGCTTCCTTGTGGATATGCGCCGACCCGGGCGTTTCGGGAATCGTTCCAAGGATGAAATCGGCATAGACCTTGTCCGCCAGCCACATCGAGTTCTGGTGGGAGCCCATGACAATTTCATCCGCGGGGCGGAGGTCATTGCTCTTCCCGTCTTCTTTCATCAGCACTTTCCTATATTCAGATTCCCGCTCATCGCGGCCGATTATATTGTAAAAGCCGTCAATGATCGCCCGGTCAACCCTGTCAATCTGCCCGGCGCCGAGGCGGCCGCTGTCATCCGCCATGTCATAGGCCCGCACAAAGAATTCAGCGGCATAGTGACCGGTGATTCCCCGCTTGTTCGCATCGGTTATTTTGTCATCCTCCTCCAGCAGCAGGTCCAGGAATCTGAGCCCCAATTTCATGTAAGACTCCCGCCCCGACCAGTACCAGCCCATGATATTTTCGTAAAACCGCTTGACCGGGTGACAGTTATGGGGATCTTCCCCGGGAGCGCCGGGAAAGATCCGGGCCATTTGCCGCTGTTCGTCGTCGTCGAACGCCTTTTTGCATTCCCCGCCCAGCTCCACGTCCAGGAGCCAGGGCAGGACCAGGTTCCCTGCCTTGCATGGTGTCGCGGCAATGATTTCCGCCAGCCTGTCCGCCGCCCGCACCGCGCCTTTATCCGAGGAGCCCCCCGCAATGATCGTGTTGGCCCCGTTCTTATACACGTTCGCCGCGGTACGCACCACGTACCCGTCGCCGCCCGGATAATACCCGTCCACCGCGCAAAGGAACCTGTTGTAGACGCCCCATATGGCGCGGTTGATCCCCAGGCGCCCCAGGAGGATTAAGTTGCGGTTGCGGTACTGGTCAAGCAGGACGGGATGATTGGTTTCTGCAACCTCAGTATCCGGCAACAGTTTTATATCTACGCCGGTTTTGGCCTTGACGGCGGCCGCGATCTTTCCGGCCATCTCCAGGTAACCGGGGGTCCCCGAAGGATATACCACCCAGGCCGCCGGCTCGTTTGAGCACACGATGGCCGTCTCGGAATAAAGCCGGCGGGGAGCGGTTTCTTCCGCGCACACCGCAAACGGCATGGCGGCAAACAGCATCATTACGCAATTCAATGACAACAGCTTTCTTTCGCAGCGCTTCATAAACCTCATGGCAAATCCGCAACAAAATCGGCCTTATGCTCCGTCAGCAGTGGGGCAATATTGATGATGCGCAAACAACGTTCTTTCTCATTTATGTTTTTCATCATCGCCCGAAGAGTTGTCAAATGCCGCGGGACCAGGGTCGCTTCAGCCGGCTGACGGTCGTTTGATTTTCATCAACCTGCCTTCCAGGATTTTTTCGCACAGGCAAAGGGTCTTGTATGCGTCGGCGAAATTGCAGCTGGGCTGTTTGTTTTTCCGGACACAGTCCAGGAAATGCCTGTCCGCGCCGGTGAATCCCGCGCAGACCTGGTAATTGTTCGTCCCGGCGGCCTGGAAGTCATAAACGACTTCGGGCCGGGCAAAATCGTTGTCGGCATAAATGCAGGCCCGCATGGCCCGGGCATCCATGTCCTTCGGCATTGTTTCCGCGCCATAGGCGTTCGTCCCGTAAGGCACCCCTTCAATGTAGGCGGAAATGCCGGCCCCGTGGATTTCCCATAATTCCCGCCTGGCCCCGGCGCGCACGTTCGATGAAAAAAGCCCTGTGGCGCCGTTCGCGAAGCGGGCCAGGGCGTGGAACGCGGTCGGCACCTTGTCGCCCGCTATCGCGCCCATGGACGGTGAAAAATCAATGATTTCACCGCCCCCGATGTGGCGCATGAGATAGAGGGCGTGAATCATGTCTCCGGTAAGCCAGTCCGTTTTGCTGTCCTCCAGCCACCTCTCGCGGCCGTTTTTCATGCGCACCTTGTGCCGCTGCGGCTCGCATTTATAAAAGTGGCAGCTCGTGTTGAGCACCGGCCCGCGCGCCCGGACCTTCTCCAGGCAATATTGGACCAGCGGATTAAAACGCCTGTTCTCGCTCACCATGGTCACCGTGCCTGCTTTTTCGGCCGCCCTCACCAGCGGCAGCGCCTCCCGAGGAGTCATCGCCAGCGGCTTTTCCACCATGACATGCTTTTTCTGCCGCAGCGCATCGCCGACAATTTTGAAATACGCATCCCTGGAGCGGGTCGAGGCGACGACCTGGCATCTGTCGTTTTCCATAACAGTGGGATACTGCGCCATCATGATCATGACGGCGGAAGGATTTTCGCGCCGGTACATTTCCCGGTAATCGGAGTATCTTTTGCCGGCCGGTATGCCGAATCTATTTCCCGCGGCATGGAGGAGTTTTTCATTGATATCGCAGATGCTCAGGTCTATATCCTTGAAGGTTGACAGGCCCGGCAGATGAAAATCCACGCCCGCATGACCGGTTCCTATCAACGATATTTTCAGTTTCTTCATGAGATTTATCCCCTTTTCAAGTTTTCAGCCAGGTTTCCAGGTGCAACCGGCCATGCGGTCAGTCCGGGTCTCTACGGGGAAAATACTAGCGGGGAAGCAAAAAACGCTCAATGGACTATCCGGCAAAAAAAATGCACTATTTTGCGCCGGACAGCAGGCGTAAATATTGGCGGGGGGACTGTTTGAAACGTTTTTTGAACATGCGCGACATATAGCCGGCATCCGAAAATCCGGCGGCTTCCGCGATCGCATCAAGTTTTTCATCGGTGCGCTCCATCAGGCCCAGCGCCTGCGAAAGCCGGTAATCAACGAGATACCGCACGGGAGCTTCCCCGGCCAGTTTCTTGAACGAATGACTGAGTCCGCTCGCGCTCATCCCGGCCGCGGCGGCAATATCCTCCATCCTGATCCGCTCCCGGTAATGCAACAGGATCCATTCCATCGCCTTCCTGACCTTGAGTTCATCGCGCACCGACAGGGCCGGGGAGGGTTTGGACGGCAGTTTCCGGCTGAATCCGCCGACGCTGCGGCACAAGATCAGGACCAGTTGTGCCAGGCAGCTCCGGAGCATGCTTTCCCTTAGAGGCCGGCGCATGTGGAATTCAAGCAGCATGCGCTGGAAAACAGCCTCGTATTCCATGCGCGAATCAACATGCACAAGGGCCGGCATCCTTAATGGTGCGTTTTTCCCCAGCGCGAATTTAACCTGCAGGAGCTCGGCCCGCTCCCGCCGCGTATTCCGGCCCGGACCGTGCCACTGTCCGGGCCGGACAAACATCACGTCGCCTTCCTTCAGAACAAATTCATGCCCGGACACCCGGATCGCGTTTGATCCGCCGGCCATGTAACTCACCTGGTAATGAACATGGCAATGTTTATGGGTCAGAAAAGGTTCGGGGTAAAAAATGGCGTGCGAAACAATATCAAACTCCGCCGAACGCATGATTTCATTTATGAACCGGTCAGGATTCATATAATAGTTCTGAAACTGGCTTGGCGTATTTATTTCCAGCGCCACCATCCTTAAATGGACGGATTTTTACCCGTGGCCTTGTTGACCAGCAGCCTGAATTTTGAGGCGGGAGAACAAAGTTTTTTTGCCAGGATGTCCTTTTCCGTGAACCGGGCCATCAAGATTTCCTTGTCCGTGCCGCGATTGTAATCGTAAATGACGTATATGGTGCCGTCTTTGGCCTCGACCCCGTCGGGGTAAGAGACCCCCACCCGCTCATCCAGCATAAGGCCGCCCTTCCAGGTCCGGCCGTCATCCGCCGAAACAAAAGCCGTCAGCATGCAGCGGCTGAACGGGCACTGCTCAATCGTCCTTCCGTGCTTTACCAGGATCAGGTTGCCGGATTTCAAGCGGCGGATAAAGAACCGCGAGCAGGCGTGCCCGATCCCGGTCGGCTTGACGTAGGTCCAGAACCGGCCCCGGTCATGCGAAAAACTTTCCCCAAGGCCGTAGCGCGTCCGCACCAGCATCCAGAGCGAGCCGTCGGAGCGCTCGACCACCATGTGCTCGTCAAAGGAACGCTCCGACTTGTCGGCCACGTTCGCCCGCCCGAGATGGTTCCAGGTTTTACCCTTGTCCGTGGAGCGGAATACGCGCGCGCTGCAGTCCCAGGCCCAGTCCGAGGAGCACAGCAGCCATTCGCCCGTGGAAAGCACAATCGGCTTGTTGAGCATGATGGCCTCGCACAGCCGCTCCGGCTTGGACCACTTCGGGTTTTCGCGGCCGGAGTCGTTGGTATGCATTCCCCACAGGAACCAGTTCCTTACTTCCTCGTCCACGTACTCGTTTTCACGGTTGCCGAGCACCTGGTTCCAGAAAAGCCACATGCGCCCGGCCGGGTCATGCCAGAGGCAGGGATCGAAGGCGCGCATCGGGCCGGACCCGTCCGGGTCAACCACCAGTTTTAGATTGGACCAGGTTTCCCCGTTGTTGGCGCTGGTATTCAACATGATATAATTGTAGCGGTCCTCGTTTATGCCGCCGCCGTACCAGGCGGCCCAGAGCCGCCCGTTCGGCGCGCGCTCCATGCCCGGGATGCCCTGGAACATGCGCACATTATCGGCATATTCCGCGCCGGGCTTCATTATCACCTTGGTTTTATTGAATATGCCGTCGCTGATTTGATGTTTCATTAACCGTTCCTCCTGTTTGCTGTCGATTAGCAGAAATGTCTTGCGGCACCGCCCTTTATTTTTCGATCTTCCAGACGTCCCAGACGGTGACGTTGTCAAAAGGATCATCTTCGCGCTGACCCTTCCAGAAGATCCAGTGCCGGCAGCCCGTGAAGATTGCGCGCGGATCGACCGGCCGCTGCCACCACTCCGGCATTTTATTTTTTGGCAGGCGGACCTTCCACGGCCTGGCAAAGGGCGCAGCCTGCACGGCCAGCAGGTTGAAGCGCAGAGTATCGCCCGCGCGCAAATGCGAACCCGGGTCCTTGATATTTTTCAGCATCATCCGGAACGGCACCGCCAGCATGATCGTGTAGCCCGCGGGTGTCAGGAACGCCTCGTGCCGGAACACCTTTTCGGGGAACAAAGCTTCATTTGGCATCCAGGTGCGCCCCGAGGCCTGCACGGTCAGTTCAAACGCCTCCGGGTTGTACTGGTTGCGCCTGCAATTGCGCCCGGCTGCGAAGAAAAATTTTGCGCCGTCATCCTGGACTATGTCAAAGTCAGGACGCGTATATACCCGGTCTGTTTCCACGTCGAGCTTTAGGTAAAGCGTTTCCCCGGCGTGCATCGCCCGCAGGGTGCAGGCAAAGGAGTTGTCGCGCGGCACGCCCGCAAAGCGCTCAAGCGCATGATCAAAATGCCCCTCCGGCGTGAACCGGATGGGAAGTATGCCGCGCCAGAAATCTTCATCCGCACGCTCTTCCCCGCCGGCGAGCTGGCCCCGGTCGCAAAGCGCCACCGGCCGGCCGCGCACAACCCGGTAGCCGACTGGCAACGGCTTACTTCCAGGCCGTCTTATTTTTACTATTCGCGGCGGATTGAATACGGGAGGAATTGAATAATCAAGGACAACTACGCTAGCCGCCTTGTCGGGCGTCTTGCGAGGCACCGCAAGGCATGAACGGTTAATCGCAAGCTCCGGGCCGTTCATGATCCTCGCCGAAAGCAGCCTGCCGGATAAAGGCGGCAAAGCCATGCGGCCGCCGGCGGGCCATTCAAACACATGGAGATAAATCCGGTTGCCGCGGCGCGTCATCCGGCCGCAGGGCGGATCACACGCCGGCCCGGCTTCCGTGCCATAGACAGCCTCACCGTGGCAACGCATCCATTTCCCGATGGCCTCCAGCTGCTTGGCGGCTTCCGGTGGAATAGCGCCGTCGGCGCGCGGGCCCACATTGAGGAGATAATTACCCCCGCTGGCGGCCGACCGGACCAGGCGGCGGATGAGATTTTCCGGAGGCCGTAAAATGTGCCGGTCGCAGGGGCAATATCCCCAGGACCCGCCGGTGAGCGTGTCGCAGGCTTCCCAGTTAAGTGGCCGGCCGTCCGCACCCGTGAGCGGCCGGGATGGAATCTCCTGCTCCGGAGTCTTGAAATCCTCGTCCTGTCCCAGGCGGTTATTGATGAGAATGCCCGGCTGGAGCGACCGGATATAAGCGGCCAGCTGCGGCCCGAAGGGCTTCATAGCCTCGAGCCGGCCGTCAAACCAGATGATATCCACCTTGCCGTAATTGGATAAAAGCTCGGTAATCTGGGCTTTGGCATAAGCCAGGAATTTAACGGGATCCGGCCGGCGGATTTCGGGCTCAAAATTCCGCAGGCGGTCCTGCACATCCAGCGGGCAGGCGGGATGATGCCAGTCCTTGATGGAGAAATAAAACCCGACCCCAAGCCCCTCGGCGCGGCAGGCCACGGCATATTCGCGGACCAGGTCGCGCCGGGCGGCGCTCCGCACGGCGTTGAAGCGGGTAGTTTTGGTGTCAAAGAGGCAGAACCCGTCATGGTGCTTGGTGGTGAGCACCATGTAGCGCATGCCGACCCGGCGCGCCAGGCGCGCCCAGGAGCGCGGATCATATTTGGCGGGATTGAAAACCTTCGCCATCTTTTCATATTCGCCGATCCTGACCCGCTCGGCGTGCATGACCCACTCCCCCCGGGCGGGGATGGCGTATAAGCCCCAGTGGATGAACATGCCGAACCGGGCCGCGCGCCACCAGCCGGCACGATCAGAGGCCAATGATACTGCTGGTGTATCAGCCATTTTTTTTTCAGGTTTTATTGGATTATTGCAAACACCGGCTTGATCCGCAACCCAAGAGACCACATTACTGACACGGATCCCTGCTCTCTAAAAGGCCGGGACGAATATGACATTATCGTCAGAGTTAATTGCACAACTCATTGGAACGCCCCAGCTGAGCGGGGCGGCTTCCATAATACATTGATAATCAACGAATTTATTTTGTAGCCACGGCGCTCAGCCCGCCCTCCGAAGCTGTCCTAAGCGCAGGAGGGTCGCCGTGTCTTTCGAGTTTTGCAATTACCTCAGTGATTTAATTATCCTTTCCCCCGGAAAACCCGGGGCCGCCGCCGGCGACAAAGCCGCCGCTCATGCCGGCGCCATCGCGACTGACCCAGAACGAATACAGCTTGCCTCTTTTCAAGTTGAAGATTATACAAACCGGCCGGCCGGATACAACCGAAAGATCTTCGGCCCCCTGCCAGCGTACCTCATGTTTCGTGCTGTCCGCGCGCACCGGGATGCAGTTGGCGGAAGTAAACGGCGCAATAGGCCTGAAGTTGACGTCCGTGATGGCGGCGGTCAATTCGCCTTCCGGCGCATCCACATTTACAAACAGGTGCTTGCCCTTGAAAGTTACCGGGCGGGTGCAGAGGTTCTTTTCCATTCCCCCGGCCTCCAGAGAGGCAAAGCCGTCCCGCCGCAACTTTGCGATGCCGGTGGAGGCATTGGCATACATGCCATTGTTGAGCCCGCTTTCCAGGCGCGCCTTGTCGCCGCGGAAGCCGATGTAATAGAACCAGAGCTCGTCGCCCATCACCAGGCAGAGGCCTCCTGCCGGCTGGACGTAGCCCCGGTCCCACGCCTCCGGCCTGCGCGCGGCGGGGATAAAGGCCCGCCGGTCGGGCCGGTGCCAGTGGAAGCCGTCCCGGCTGAAGGCCGTCATGAGCTCAGTTATCTTCGGGAATCCGCCCCGGGCGCAGACATTGTTTTCAGGCCCGAGGTGGATTTCAAAGAGACCGAGCATGATGCTTTCGTAGGCCACGGCATCCAGGTTGTATAGCTGGGGCGTCATCCCGATTTCAGGATCGGGCAAATCCAGCCGGTCGGCCCCGGCCCAGAACACGGCCTGCTCGCTCGACCACTGCGCGCCCTTCAGGAAATCATCGCATTCCCGGTAGAAGCGGCACCTGCCCCGGGTGGCGTTGTAGGCCCGGATGCTGTAAACGAATTTTTTCCGGAACGGATTGTAGAAAAAAGTGCTCCGGTCGCCGAGCGGGTTGGTCTTGACCGGTGCGCTCCAGTGGATGCCGTCGGGCGACACCATTGCATTCCCGCGCCGGTCGCAGCGTCCATCGGCCTCGCGGACAAACATCTTGAATCTCTGCGCCGGGTCGGCGGCGTCATGGTCAAGAAACACGGTCGTGGAATCGGGATGAAATTCCGGGACCAGATGGTTGGTGCCGGGCCGGACATCCAGTTCCGGGCGCCGCCAGCGGATGCCGTCCTCGCTGACGGCATAGGCCAAAGCATTGAGCCACCCGGCCTCATACCACATCTTGAACAATTTGTCGGAAGAATCGTACCACACGCCCCCGGTCTTTGGGCAGGCGGTCGGCATGGCGTTTGCGATTTCCAGGGGCGTCTCCGGTTTCAGGACGGGGTTGCCCTCGAATTTCACCGGCTGGTGGAAAACGCGGGTCAGGGTCGTGGTCTGGACGAGAAAATCATCCACGAACAACTGCCGGCCGACGTCCACCGAAATTACATCCGGCGTGTGCGCGAGGTATGGCACCGGCATCGGGTCGGTTGACTCCGGGTTGATGTTCGCGGGCGGCCAGGCGTGCGGCAGAACTATTCCGTTATAAATTGTTTCCATTCATTTGCCTCTCTGATTTGCCGTAGAACCGGGCGGCGGGCTCAATGCGCGCAATGTATTTCCTGCAAATATATACTTTTTTAGATTCCATAAACATCATTATTATTATTGACAGGCACCCTGAAATGTCATAAATGCTTTTACACTTAACATATTGAATATGCTTGAGTTGCAATTTACTTAATATCGGCGGCATATTGCAATATAAAATCGGGGATATATCACAAAACGAATGCATGGAGGCAAGAATGAAAAATAAAATTGCGGCGGCGGTGGCATTGCTGGCCTGCCTGGCGTCAAGCAGCCTGCCGGCAGAAGAGGCAGTTGCCGTGGCGTCGGTCGACCTGAACCGGATTCAAAATGAAATTGGATACCAGAGGCTTGTATTCATCGACATGAGCGATGAGGTGAATGCCGAAATACTCAAGCTGCGGACAGCGCTCGACCAGGCCCTCGTTGAGTGCGTAAGGGAAAAAGATGACGGAAAGCTTGCAATTCTTCAAACGAAAATTCAGTCCATAAACAACAAGATCAACACCATACGCAACGCAATGTCATACAGGAATTCCGACAACAGGAGAGTGCTGACAAAATTTATCAACAGCAGGTATTCCGGCAAATATGCCCTGATCTTTGACGCCCAAATGGCCAGGGGCAGCAGCCAGATGATCATCTGGAATTCGTCAAAGATGATGGACATAACGGATGAAATCATCCAGGCCCTCGACCGTGAATTACCCTGAAAGGCCGCGAGCCTGCCGTTGGCACAAGCCGGCCGGAGGGCTGGAAGTGTTCGCATGGGCGCAAGTATATAAAAGCATTTGACTCTCCCCGACTTCAGGATAAACTTCCAGCGGTTGTCATGCCTCAAAACCGGGAACAAATTGAAACGAACGGCGGACTGGATGCCCGCGGCGACCTCCTGCCGCGCGTTGATTATGACTTCAGCGCGCCGGGCGCGCTGCGTCTGAAGATCGGCGGCGCCTGGAAAATCGCCGGCGGCCTGCCTGCGGCGGAGGACGTCATCGCGCAGGCCAAAAGCCGGCCGGGCCTCAATAAAATACTGTTTGAGGCCGACAGCAGCTTCAAGTGGGACAGCGGCTTCCTCGTGTTCCTCCTGGTCTTAAGCCGGGCCTGCCGGAGCGCCAATATAAGCATCAGCGGCGAAGCCCTGCCGGCTGACGCCTGGAAATTGATCCAAAGCTCCGCGCGCGCCCACGCCGGGCCGGTCCGCGCGGCAAAAGAATCCCGCCTTGAAGCCCTCGGCGGCAAGGCGCTGCGTTTCATTGCCGGCGCCCGGGATCTGCTTGAATTCCTCGGCGAGATAACCCTCGCCTCCTGCCGCCTCATCACCGGCCGCTCGATGTTCCGCCGGAGCGATTTTTTTTATATCGTCCAGACCTGCGGCGTTGACGCCCTCCTGCTGGTCTCGATGATCAGCTTGCTCGTGGGCGTGATTTTTGCCTTTGTGGGAGCTATCCAGCTTACGATGTTCGGGGCCCAGATATACATCGCCCACATCGTCGGCATCGCCATGGTGCGCGTCATGGGGGCGGTCATGGCCGGCATCCTGATGGCCGGCCGGACCGGCGCCTCCTTCGCGGCCGAACTGGGCATCATGCAGACCAACGAGGAAATCGACGCGCTGCGCACGCTGGGCGTGCCGCCGGTTGATTTCCTGGTCATCCCGCGCATGCTGGCGCTTATCATAATGATGCCGCTCCTGACCCTTTACGCCGACCTCCTCGGAATCCTGGGCGGCATGGCGATCTGCACGGGAATGTTTGAAATCAGCCCTATGGAATACTGGGAGCACACCCTGCAGGCGGTGAAGCTCAGCAACCTCTGGATCGGGCTTATCAACAGCATTGTTTTCGGCGTGATCATCGCCGTGGCCGGATGCTACCAGGGCATGAAATGCGAAAGAAGCGCCGCCGGCGTCGGCACGGCCACCACGTCGGCCGTGGTCTCGGCCATCACCGGCATCGTCATCGCCACCGCGGTCATAACCTTCATCTGCCAGATCCTGGGAATCAAATAAATGAATCCTGAGCCGGGCAAAACAGTCCTTGAAGCGCGCGGCCTTGAAATCGGCTACGAAGGCTATCCCGTCATGCGCGGGCTGGACTTCAGCGTTAAAAAAGGCGACATCTTCATCGTCATGGGCGGCAGCGGCTGCGGCAAGAGCACGCTGCTCAAGGCCTGCACCGGCCTGCTGGAGCCGGCCGCGGGCGAGATCCTTTACGGGGGAGATAATTTCTGGAAGGCCGGCGATGCCGTCCAGAACCGGATCATGCGCCGCTTCGGGGTGCTTTTCCAGGGCGGAGCGCTCTGGAGCTCGCTGACCCTCGGGGAGAACATCGCCCTGCCCCTGCAGCTGTATTCAAAGCTCACCGCCCTGGAAATCAGGGAAATGGTTGAACTTAAACTTTCCATGGTGGGGCTAAGCGGCTACGCAGATTTTTATCCTTCGGAAATCAGCGGCGGCATGCGCAAGCGCGCCGGCCTGGCAAGGGCCATCGCGCTCGACCCGGAAATAATATTTTTCGACGAGCCTTCCGCCGGCCTCGACCCGGTCAGCGCCAGGATGCTCGATGACCTGATCCTCCAGCTGCGGGATATGTTCGACGCCACGGTCGTGGTGGTGACCCACGAGCTGGCCAGCATCATGGCGGTCGGCAGCAACTCGATCTTCCTGGACGCCGAGAGCAAAACCATGATTGCCGCGGGGCCGCCCCGGGAACTGCTGGCCGGCTCGAAAGACGCGCGCGTCATCAATTTCTTAACCAGAGGCAAGAAAAAGGAACCTTAACATGAGCAGAAAAGCTAACAAGACGGCAATAGGCATATTCGTGGCGGTGGCCCTGGCGCTGCTGGTGGTCGGCATATCGGTGTTCGGATCGGGAATGCTGTTCAAGAAAGCCGACCATTACGCCCTTTTCTTCGATGGGTCCGTCAAGGGCCTGACCGCCGGCGCCCCGGTCGTTTTCCGGGGCGTGAAAATCGGCAACGTCAAGCACATCAACCTGCTTTACAGCCCCGAGACAGAAGAGGTTCACATATTTGTCCTGATCGAGGTGGAATTATCGCGGGTCAAGGGCGTGCCCGACCACGTCGGTTACCCCAACTACAACGAGCTGATCAAATACGGCCTGAGGGCAAAACTCGAATTGCAGAGCATGGTCACGGGCCAGCTCATGATTTCATTCGATTTTTACGAGAACAAGCCTGCCCGGCTGCTGGGCATCATGAAAGAATATCCCGAACTGCCCACCCTGCCCATGCCGCAGAGCGTCATTGAAACCGTGCAGGGCCTGCCCATCAAGGAAATTGCGAACGACGTGCGCGGCACCTGCGCCGGGCTCAACAAACTGGTCAACTCGGAAGGTTTCCGCGGCATGAACGACGCCATCATGGAGATAACCCAGGCCGCCCGCGCCATGCGCGTGCTGCTAGAATACCTGGAGCAGCACCCCGAGGCATTGTTAAAAGGAAAATAATTTTATGATAAAGGAGATCAACATGAATGACGTAAAAATAGGATATAAAACAGGATTGCTTTGCCTCTGCATCGTGATTGCTTCCGCTCTTGCCGGCTGCGTGGGCATTTCCAAAAGCCCGGCCCCGCGGTTTTACGCCCTCAAGGCCGGGGGCGGGGAATCACAGGCGAAAAAATTCGACGCGCCCGCCAATCTCGTTGTCGGGATAGGGCCGGTCAAGGTGCCGGAATATCTCAACCGGCCGCAAATTGTCACCGCGCTGGAAAGCAACCGGCTCAATATCGCCGAGTTCGATCGCTGGGGCGAAACCCTCGACATCGCGCTCCCGCGGGTCATTGCCGGCAACCTTGCCATCCTCCTCCCTAAAACGACAATCGAGCCCTCCCCCTGGAACCTTTCGGTGCCGGTAAAGTACCAGGTCCTGGTCACCGTCACGCGCCTGGAATGCAGCCTCGACAAGGAGATCCTGCTCGCGGCGCAATGGTCGCTCCTTGACCTTGAAACCAGGTCCATGGTGGCCTCGGAAAAATCGCTTATTGTGCGGCCGGTCGAGCCGCAGGGCTATGCCGGGCTCGCCGCGGCTTTAAGCTCGGCCTGCGCCGCGCTGAGCGGCGAAATAGCCGGGCGCCTCGCAACGCTTCCTTCCGGCAATGAAAAGCCCGCGGCTGATGCCGGCGCCCTTCCCAGGCATGCGGACCATGGAAGACGGTAAAGTCATCCGCGCTTTTATAGCGGTTGAAATCAGCGCGGCTGTCCGAGCCGGCCTGGCAAAGATGCAAAATGTCCTCCGTGAAGCCGGGGCGCACGCAAGCTGGGTCAAGCCGGAAAACATCCACTGCACCCTCGTCTTCCTGGGCGATATTTTTGAATCCGCAGCCGGTCCGCTGGCGGAAGCCCTTCCCGCGGCGGTGGAAAACATTGGCGCGTTCGACGTTGAAATCGCAGGGCTTGGTTTTTTCGGAACAACGCGGTCGCCGCGCATTGTCTGGGCCGGCATGGCCGGGAACACGGGGGCTCTGGGCGAACTCCAGCAGAAAACCTGCGAGGCCGCGGAGGCATCCGGGCTCAGCCCGGACAAAAAGCCTTTCAAGCCCCACCTGACCATAGCCCGCGTGAGATCAAACCGCAATGCGGCGGAGCTCGTCAGGGCCATTGAAAAAAACAGGGAAATAACTTTCGGCACCATTACGGTCCAACGAATTGTCCTGATGCAGAGCAAGCTAACAGCCGCCGGCCCGGAATATACCGCCATCGCTTCCATCCCCCTCGGCAAGGGAGACTGACAGGGCGGCCATTGCAGCAGCCGGCAGCCTTCGGGCGGTTCATTTTTAATTGGGCCTTCCACACAATCTATGGCAATAATCACACTTAATAAAGTGTGATCATGGCCCCAGGGGTCGTGCGTAGCGCAAATATCTGCTTTTTCAAACCGCCTTGCCAGAAGCGGCGCCCCCGTAGCGGTAGCCGACGCCATGCACCGTCATGATGCTCTGCGGCCGGTCCGGATGCGGCTCGACTTTTTTCCGGAGCTGGGCGATGTGCTGGTCCAGGGTCCGCGTGGTGCCCAGGTAGCTCACGCCCCAAACGGCGTTCAGCAGCCGGTCCCGGCTGAGCACCTCGCCGGGATGGGAATGGAAACACTGGAGAAGCTGCACTTCCCGCGCGGTAAGCTCAAAACATTTCCGGCCCAGCCGGGCCTGGTATTTCCTGGCATCAATTTCCGCCGGCCCGATCATGAACCGCTCCGGGCTCCTGTTCCCGGCAGCGCAGCCCGGCGGCCCGGCCGGAGCTGAGCGGCGCAAGACCGCGGCTACCCGCGCCAGCAATTCGCGCACGCCGAACGGTTTCGTTATGTAGTCGTCCGCGCCCAGCTGGAGCCCGAGCACCTTGTCTATTTCTTCGCTCTTGGCCGTAAGCATTATGACCGGAATGTGTTCATCGACTGCCCGGATAGCCTTGCAGACATCGTAACCGCTTTTGCGGGGCATCATGATATCAAGCAGCACAAGGTCGAACTTTCCCTGCTGAAACACAAACACGGCCTGCTCGCCGTCGGCCGCGGGCGTGGCCCGGTAGCCCTCGCTTTTAAGGGTATCGACCAGGCCGGCCCGTATGTTGGCGTCGTCTTCAACAACCAGAATGTGTGCAGCGCTCATTTTTTCCCTTTCATCACTGCGGCTGTTCTGCGGCGCAGGGAATGCTCGCGACGAAGCAGCTGCCTCCGCCGGCGCGCGGCTCAAACGCCAGGTCGCCCCCGAGATCCCGCAGCAGCCGGCGGGCGATGCTCAGCCCCAGCCCGGAGCCGGGCTGGCGGGCTGTCAGGGAGTTGTCCACGCGATAAAATTTTTCAAAAATCTTGCCCCGGTAAAGATCCGGCACGCCGGGGCCGCGGTCAAGGAAAGCGACGCGGCAGCACTGCCCGTCATGCTCCAGCTTGACCACGAGTTCCTTTCCTCCGGACGCATACTTGGCGGCATTGTCGGCAAGGTTCAGCAGCACCTGCTCCAGGGCGTCCCGGTCGCATCTAACCCAAGTTTCCCCGCCCGGAATAAACGAGCTTAAAACCAGCCCGGCTTCCTGCAGCCGCAGGCGGTGCGCGTCGAGAAACTGGCGCAGAAATGCGCAAAGCTCAAGGGACTCGGGGCGGTAATTCTTTTTGCCCTGCTCCAGCCGGCTGAAGTCGAGAACGTTGTTCACCAGCCGGGCCAGGCGCTGGCTCTCGGACACTATTACGCGCAGATAATATTTGACCTTGTCGGCTTCCGTTATGCGCCCTTCGCTCAAAAGCTCCGCGTACATTCGGATGCTGGTCAGCGGGGTTTTCAGCTCGTGGGAAACATTCGATACAAATGAAGTCTTCTGAAGAGCGTCCCGCATGTGGCGCCGGGCCTGCCAGGTCAGCAGCAACCCGCCCGCGAGGCTGGCCGCGATAAAAATTGCCAGCAACAGGCTGGCCAGCATCACGTATCCTCCGCCGGCTTCCGACGGAGCCGACCCGGGCACAAAATACACCGCCACCTGCCAGTGCGGCAGATTGGGCGCCAGCAAGACGGCCAGGTCCGGCCGGGTGGCCGGGCTGATATCAGCGCGCCCGGACTGGTGCATGATTTGCCCTTCACCGTCCAGGAGCGCATAGACCGTTCCATCATCAACCTGGGCCGGGAAGGCCGCGATCAGCCTGGACAACAACGCAGACAGCTCCAACTCGATGCCGTAAACCTCGGACTCCGGATCCCGCTGGACCCAGCCCAGGAAGGAAAGCCTGTTTTCGGTAAACCACGGAATCCACCCGCCGGCCCATTGCCGGCTTTGACCGGCGCGGTCTGCCTGTTGCGCCATTTTCCTGACACCGGAACGCATAACCTGCACCTGGCGCACATAGTCAGCGCTGCCGGCTATAGTGTTCCGCGCCTGCGCCGGGACGCGCGCGGCTGAGGCCTGCGCGGCGCCGTTGGTTTCGGCAACGGCGGCCACCCACGGCACCCGCCCCGAAAAGAGTGCGTCGTAGCGCGTCAAAAACCGCTGCTCTTCCGGCGTCAGGGGGTTATTGCGGTCGGGCAGCAGCAGCTTCTTTTTAGGATGCCAGATGAACACATTGCGTACCAGGGGGTTGTTTTCCTCCCACGAGCGCAGCGCGGCCTGCAGATTGCCGGGCGCTATGCGCCGCAAGCCTTCGCCAAGATCGTCTTCGGCAGAGGAAACGGCCAGGCGGATATTGTCGGCTACGGCGCGCGCGCGATCCAAGGCGGCCAGCCGGGCCTGACCGGAGATCCGCTCGCCTTCATGCCTGATCATGCGGAAGGCCGCCAGGCCGATGACAAGAGTCGGAACAAAAAACAATACCCAGTATAAAAATATAATGCGCCTGTTCATGCAGTCTTGGAACGACCGTTTTTATACAGACAAGTCCAATGATCGTTAATTGGACAGCAATCGGATCATATCTAATTTCATATTTTATTCAAATACCTTCGCCTGGAAACGTCCTGCGCCTGCCCGCATGCTTTTGCATGCGGACAGGCTTTGCCGCATTTATGCTGTATTTTTACTGGGCAACCTGCTGGTTGATTTGCTGGTATGATTCAGTCCGGATGGTTTTGCGGGTTTTGGTAGTCATACCGTCCCTCTCAATCCGGCTGGCCTGCTCTTCCATTTGTTCCGCCTTCTTCTCCAGCTCGCGGTCGTCATACTTTTTACCTGCCTGCTTAAGCCTGGCAGCCGAGCTTCGCAGGGTGTCCGCGGCGCGGTCCTTCTTGCCTTCGTCGGCCAGGGCTATGGCTTGCTCCCCGCCCACCGAATTGACGGTCAGGTAATACGCCTTCTTGACGGTCACATTATCCGATTTGTCAACCTCGCCCCGGTCCCTGCTGTATGAGCCGCGGACTTCGGCGGAGGATGTTTCCGTTTCCCTGGTGAAAGGGTTTTCGTAAGTAACCCTGGCGGAGGCAATCGCCACGCTTTCGCCGTGCCGGCCTGGCGGCACCTCGATTTCAACCAGCGCGTATTTTTCCTGGCCGCCGTAGAGCTGGTTCAAATACAGCTCCACGCTCTGCCCCCGGATACGGCCTTCGCGGCCGATAACGGAAACCGGCCGCACGCCGCCGGGGCACTCGATGGTCAGATACACTTTCTTGGCCACCACGCTCAGCACGTCGCCCAGCTCGGCGTTGAATATGCGCGGGAGGTCGCCGCCGGTCTCGACAAAATAAGTGTTGCCGTCGCCGGCCCGCGAAAGGCGCGTCATGAGGTCCTCGTTGTAATCCGTGCCCACGCCGACCGTGGTGACCGCGATGCCCTCCTTGATCAGGGCTGCACCCAGGCGCCCGAGATCATCGGGCGAGCTCGGTCCCACGTTCGCCAGGCCGTCCGAGAGCAGGATGATGCGGTGGACAAACGGCCGGTCAAGGTTTTTGCGCACCTCGGCTGCGCCCTGGCTTATCCCGCCGAAAAGCGCCGTGCTGTTGCCGGCGGTTATTTGCCGGATCCGGCCTTCAATCCACTCCGCATTATACGCGCCCTGGGCCGGAACAATCGTTTCAACCTGGGTGTCGTAGACCACCAGCGAGAAGATGTCCCTGGCATCCAGCCTCCGGAAAGCCTGGATGGCGGCCTCCTTTGCCTTTTCAAGCTTGTCGCCGCGCATCGACCCGGAACGGTCCAGGACGATGGCCAAATTTACGGGCTGGCGGGCATACTTTGGCGGCGGGAGAGCATCGAGCGTGATCTTGATCACTGCTCGCTGGTTTTCTTCCGCGTACAACATGCCCCGGTCGACCTCCAGGCGGCACTTGACGATGTTTTCATTACCCAAGGCCGCCAGGCTGCCCGTTGCACACGCTGCAGCCAAGACGGCCATGCGCAGCCAAGTCAATCCTTCTGCTTTTACCGGTTTCATTTTAAACCTCCTGCGTTCATGCAGCCTGCCGCCTGGAACTCCGGCTGTCGGGCGCGCCATTGTCCGGGCGCCATGCCGCTGTTTATTTTAAAGATGGCGCGCATTTTCTCTTGGCCGTATTCAACCAAAAACGCAGGAGTTGGTTGTCATGGTCAAGTAAAAGAATGTAAAAGAATTGTAAAGCGCAACCCGGCCGGGGAAACAGGTTTGCGCGCCGGCATACACCATTGCATCCGCATGATCACACTTAATAAAGTGTGATATTGGTTCATGGCCCAAAAATACGCGTAAAAAAAATATTTCGGCCAGCATACGGAAAGGCCGTCCTTTCCTCCCGCGAGCTCCACTCCCGGCCTGCCGTGCCTCCCTGGCCGTCCCGGCGGCATACGCGGTCAGTTTAGCCCCAGTTTCCGGCAGGTATTGGAAACGTGGGTGCCCTTCCAGAACACGGTCCCGCACCGCGGACAGGCAAAGAACTCGTCGAAGCGCGCAAAGACGTTGGGATGTACGGCCGCGCGGATTTTTTCCTTATCAGGGACCTTTTCGAGAAAGACGTTGCAACGGATGCATTTTGAAAACAGCTTTTCCCGCGGATCGAGCCGGAATGCCGCAACCACGGCCTGGAACTGTTTAACCGGATCGGTTTCCTTGAGAATGAAAATCTTGGCCGGGCGGGGATACTGCTCGGCAATATGCGTATTGCGCGTCAGGAAGATTCGGCCCTCGGCGTTGGCCCGCGCAATGAGAGCGTGGGTACGCACCCCCCTTTCCCAGGCGGCGTCGCAGCCTATGACCCGGAGGTATTTTCCGAGCTTGACCAGCATATGGTCAACCATGAATTTTGTTTCACACATGTTTTCACGCCGTCAAAATTAGCGCTATATTTTCTTTATATTACCACGGGCAACTGCCATTATCCATGGCATATTATGCAAGGAGGTCTGAAATGATCAAGCCGCAGGATACATTAATCACCAGCCTGGGAGAGCCCAAAAATTATTCACCGCTGCGCGACAAGGCCTGGGGCAAGGGCGGGGAGCCGTTTGTTTCGGACGGCGCCAAGGTCCGCTACCAGGTTGAGCTCGGCGTCGCGCACGAGCGCCCGGACAACGTTTATTTTGAAATAGTCGGCCCGCGCAGCATGCTTTTCTTCAACCCCCGCGAAACGCGGGCGGCCATCGTGACCTGCGGCGGGGTTTCGCCCGGCCTCAACAACGTCATCCGCTCCGCGGTGCACGAGCTCACCATAAATTACGGCGTGCAGGAAGTGCTCGGCATACGCTACGGCTACCGCGGCCTCAACCCGGCCGAGGGCGACCCGCCCGTCCCGCTCAACATCGACAAGGTCGACGGCATCCACGAGGAGGGCGGCACCGTCCTTGGAACATCGCGCGGCAAGGTCGACGCGGGCATCATGGTTGACTTTCTCCAAAAGGAAAAGATAAACATCCTGCTATGCGTGGGCGGCGACGGCACCCAGCACGGCGCTCTGGACATCTTCGGGGAAGTGCAGCGCCGCAAGCTGCCGATCGCCGTGGTGGGCATACCCAAGACAATTGACAACGACATCCCTTTTGTTTCCAGGACATTCGGCTACACCACCGCGATCCAGAAGGCCCAGGAAATCCTGGAGTGCGCCCACACGGAGGCCACGAGCGCCCTGAACGGCATCGGCCTGGTCAAGCTGATGGGCCGCCACTCCGGCTTCATCGCCTGCGGCGCAACGCTCGCCAACCAGAACGTTAACTTCGTCCTGATCCCTGAAGTGACCTTCAATATGGAAGGCCAGAGCGGGTTCCTCGAAGTGCTGCGCCGCCGCTTGCTGGCGCGGCGCCACGCCCTGATCGTCGTGGCGGAAGGCGCGGGCCAGGAGCTCATGGGGGGCATGTCCGGAGAAACCGACGCTTCCGGCAACCCGATTTTCAAGGACATCGGCGAATGCCTCAAGCACAAAATCACCTCTTATTTCAAGGCCCGGGAAATGCCGGTTAACATTAAATACATTGACCCCTCCTACATCATTCGCAGCGTCCCGGCCGACTGCGCCGACAGCATTCTCTGCGACCAGCTCGCGCGCGCGGCGGTCCATGCCGGCATGGCCGGCAAGACCGGCATGCTGATCGGCCTGACCAACAACGTGCGCATCCACGTGCCGATCGCCACCGTAATCAGGAACAAGAAGCGGGTTTATCCCAACGGCGAACTCTGGCTGAGCGTCCTGGCGGCCACCAACCAGCCGCCGGTGTTTTATTAAAACCCAGGCGGATAGGTTGTAGCTATTTAGACTGCAGGAAGAAATCATGCGAGATCACTAGAAGCTTCGTGCATTTGAACTGGCTGACGAAGTAGTTGTTTTAATTTACCGGTTAAAGAAAGGTTTTCCGAAAGAAGAGGTATACGGATTGACTTCCCAGATGAGAAGAGCCGCAGTTTCGGTTCCATCGAATATTGTTGAAGGATGTGCGCGCAAGAGCCGGTCCGAGTATCTTCACTTTCTTGAAATAGCGTTCGGCTCATTAAGGGAACCACATTAACAGTTTGATCTGTCAAAGCGCCTGGGATATTCTGATGAACGCGACGTTCTGTCATGTGATTCAAAATTTCTTGAGACCTAAATGTTTCTGGGAGCCCTGATTCGTTCAATTCGTGAAGACTAACAGTCTAAAGCACTACAACCTGTACAGCTTGGGATTTTCAATGCGCAAAACCAAAATAGTTGCCACGGTGGGCCCGGCCTCGAACACCCCGCAAAAGCTGCGCGAGCTGATCGGGGCCGGCGTCGACGCCTTCCGCCTGAACATGTCGCACGGGACCCTGGCCGAACACATCGAAACCATCGGTAAAATCCGCGCCGCCGGCGCCGAATGCGGCCGCGACCCCGCCGTCATCCAGGATTTATGCGGGCCGAAGGTAAGGGTCGGCAAAATGGAAGGGGGCGCGATAGAATTAAAGACGGGCCAGGAAGTGACCGTCACAGCCGAGCCTGTGACCGGCACCGCCCGGATGTTCAGCACCCAGTATGAAAATCTTCCCCGGGACGCCCGGCCGCGCGACCGCATCCTGCTCGACGACGGCGCCATAGCCCTGGAGGTGCAAGCCGTGGAGGGCGCGCGGGTGCGGTGCCTGGTCCTCAACGGGGGCATCCTCAGGGACCACAAGGGCATGAACCTGCCGGGCATAAAGCTCTCGACGCCTTCCGTCACGCCTAAGGACCTGGACGACCTGCGCGCCGGCCTCGAGGCGGATGTTGAATATGCGGCGCTTTCGTTCGTGCGCCACCCCGACGACCTCAAGGGCGTGCGGCAAGCCATAAAAAAGGCCGGAAGGTCCACCCAGGTCATCGCCAAGATTGAAAAGCCTGAAGCGCTCGAACACCTGGACGCCATCATTCAGGCGGCTGACGGCGTCATGGTGGCGCGGGGCGACCTGGGCGTTGAGATGAACATTGCCGACGTACCCGTGATTCAGAAAAAAATCATCCGGCACGCGAACGAGCGGGATAAGTACGTTATCACCGCCACCCAAATGCTGGACTCCATGACCCGCAACCCGCGCCCGACCCGGGCGGAAGCCTCCGACGTGGCCAACGCCATCATTGACGGCACGGATGCGGTCATGCTTTCCGGAGAAACCGCGGCCGGCGACTTCCCGGTCGAGGCTGTGAAAATGATGGATGATATTGCGCGGCGGACCGAGCTTTACCTCGACGCGAACCGCCCGGCCTGGAACTGGATGCGCATCAACCCGCGCCATCCCGTCCAGGACGCGATCGGGCACGCAGCTTCAAAAATCGTCGACGACCTCAAAATAGGAATAGTGGCCGCCTTTACGGCCACGGGCGGCACGGCGCTGTTCCTTTCCAAGAACAGGCCCTGGGCCCCGATCATAGCCTTCACGAAAAACGCCGGGGCTTTCCGGCGCATGCGCCTCTTCTGGGGGGTTGAGCCGGTGCTTGTGCCGGGAATCAACAACAGCGCCGACCTGCGCGCCAGGGCGCAGGAATATATCCGGCGCAACCGGCTCGCGCCGCCGGGTCAGCGCGCGCTGTTCATCCTTGGCACCAACTTCGGCCACGTCGGCGCAACCGACGCCCTGGAAATCGCCACCCTGGAGAACTGAAGGGGAGGCTTCAGCCGGAGGATTTCCTGATCGGCGCCGCTTTCAGCCGGCCGATTCCGGGCAGCTCGCCGACCAACGGGCGCGCGTATTCAATGAAGTCTTTTGTAACATCGTTGCCGGCGTCATTAATGAATTCATCGGGCATGTGCCGCGTGTTCTTTGCGACGTTTTGCAGGGGCACGCGCTCGAAATATGCCTTGTATTTTTTGCCGGGCTTGCGGCGGATGGTGATCGAGCCTTCCGGCTGTCCGGCCATGGCTTCCTTAACCGCCAGAGCGCCCGCCTCGCGCGCCTCGGCGGCATCCACCTTCGATACCATTCCGGGGAATGAGCGCTGCAGGTAGCCGAAAGTGTCGGCGCGGACGCGGCTGATCTGGAGCCGGGTCTTTATTTCATTCGAGAGCAGGTCGCCGAGGGCGCCCGTGCCGCTCAGCTGAACGTTGCCGTGCGAATCGGTTTCCTTGATGAACTTTGTGGCAATGGCAATGCCGTATTCGTCCGAGATGCCTTCGGATACCGCCACCACGCAGCGCCCGAGCCTTTCATAGACCTTCCTGACATCCTCGCAGAACTTATCCATGGAGAACGGCCGCTCCGGCACGTAAACCAGGTGCGGGCCGTCGTCGGGATATATCCTGCCCAGGGCCGAGGCCGCGGTCAGGAACCCGGCGTGCCGGCCCATGATGACGTCTATCTTGACGCCCTTCAGGGCGCGGTTGTCGAGGTTGTCGCCCATGAGGGCGCAGGCCACGAACTTCGCGGCGCTGCCGAAGCCGGGGGTGTGGTCGTTTTCGAGAAGGTCGTTGTCGATGGTCTTGGGGATGTGGAAGCAGTGCAGGTCGTAATTTTCCTTGCGGGCTTCCTCGTGGATTATGAAGACCGTCTCGGCCGAATCGTTGCCGCCGATGTAAAAAAAGTAGCGGACATCGTACTTGCGCAGGATGGCAAAAATCTTGCCGCATTCCTCGTGGGTGGGCTTTTTGCGCACGGAGCCCAGGGCCGAAGAGGGGGTGTGCGCCACCGCATCGAGGGCCGGGAGGCTCTCGCGGCGCAGGTCAATCATGTTTTCCTCCAGGACGCCCTTGATGCCGTGCAGGGATCCATAAATGTTTTTTATCTGCTTGTGTTTCCGGGCCTCCAGGATGGCGCCCACGAGGCTCTGGTTGATGACCATCGAAGGGCCGCCGCTCTGGGCGATCAGCATGTTTCCTTTAAGTGTTCCCGCCATGGCTAACTCCTTTCAGATTCTTTAAACCGGGGCCGATTGACAAAGACCAGCAGTTTAATTAAACCGCCCCGAAATGCAAAATAAATCATCGGGCTTCCCGGCCCGGGCGCCTGGCTCGCGCCAGCCCGCTATCCCAGCTTGACTTTTCAGAAAAATAAACCAAGATGTTCCTGTCCTCTATCTTTTACATACGCTAAGTACCGGCACGGCATGAAAAAGTCCGGCGATAATAAAGTTTTCGAAATCACTCCGGCAAATTTCACATCCATCAAAGATCTCGGCAAAATCGGCCTGACATCCGGAAAGCCCTCGAAAAAAACCGGCAAAGCTCAGTCCGGCGAGAAGAGCGCGTTTGGGATCATGATTGCCATGCTGGTCCTGGTCGGGCTGACGATCGGCGCCGTGTCTTTCCACAAGGCCTCGCAGTTCATCGGCAACAGCCGCTTCACGACCACGTTGCGAAAAATAGTAGCCGCCTTCGAACAGCACACCGTCCTCCATGGATCTTTCCCGCCCATGGCCGGGCCGGGCGTTATACCGCCCGGCCTGGAAGAAGAATTGGGCAAGGTGCCCTGGACTCAAAAAACCCCTCTGGGCGGGCAATGGGACTGGGTCACCAACGCCCCCGGCCCGGCGCGCGGCATACGCCTCTATATGCCGTCTGTTTCGGAAAAGCGGATGAAAACCATTGATGAATCCATCGACGATGGTAACTTGAATTCCGGTCGCCTTAAAATTTTGGATGACGGGACGGGGTACCTGTTCACGATCGAATGACCGGCCCGGAGGAAAGCTTAGATCGTTTCGTTAAGACATATAAAAGTTTTGTTGCGGCCAAAGGCCGCCTTGGGATTTGGACAAACAAGATAATGATACACTGTTAACGGGAATGGAGGCTGGAAAATGAAAGTCAAACGGCGCATGCAAATCGTGGCGGTCCTGCCGATCGCCCTGGCCCTGGCAACGGGGCTCATCCTGGGGTGGATGACGGTCAACGTCAAGGACATCGTGCTGCGGTTAAGGGCGGCCAACGCCGTCACGCGCGACGTCTTCCTGCTCGACATGATCACGCATGAATATGCCAGGGCGCCCAAGCCCGAATCGCGAACGCGCTGGATGACGATCCACGCGCGCATCAGCGAAACAGTCGCGCGCGAAACGGCCGCCAGCCCGGGCGACCGGGCGATTTTTGAAGACATAAGCCGGGCGCTGGAGCGCTCCAAAACCGCCTTTGCGGACCTTTCCGCGCAAATGGCGCGCGGCGCTTCATCCCAGTCCCAGTCCGTTTTGACCCTGCAGGGGCGGCTCAGGCTGAACACCCAAGCCGTGGTGGACGAGGCGCTTTTCCTGGCTTCCAAGGCCCACGACCAGACCATCGCCATCCAGATGGCTTCGTTCTTCATGATAATCGGCACCTGCTCCGTGCTGGCAATCATCCTGACGATCATCGCCATCCTGGTGAGCCGAAGGATCGAAAGCGGGCTGGCCGCCCTGGGCGACGGCACGCTGCGCGTGGCGCGCGGCCAGCTGGGCCACCAGATCCATATGCAAGGCGGCGACGAGCTCGGGGATCTGGCGGCGGCCTTCAACGCAATGTCAAGCGCGCTCAAGCGGGACCAGGACACCATCCGGGCCGAGATGGCCGAGAGGCAGAAGATAGCCGACTCGCTCGCCACGAGCAACGTGCAGCTTTCGGACGCCCTCACCAGGCTCAAGCGCGCCCAGGAGGAAGTGATCCAGCAGGAAAGGCTCAAGGTGCTGAAGCAGATGGCCGACGGCATCCTGCACGATATCTACGACGCCATGATGCCGGTGCTCGGGTACAGCGAGCTGCTCCTGCGCTTCCCCGGCGAAATCAACACCCCGGCCGGGCGCGAGCAGATTCAGGCCATCCACGACGCGGTCACCAAGACCATCTCCGTGGCCAAGCACCTTTCCGAATATTTTTACCCGACACGGAAAAACAACATTACGCCTGTCAACCTGCCGGCCCTCGTGGAAAACGTGCTCGCGCGCGTCCTTCCCGCATGGAAGGACCAGGGCCGCCGGATCGCGGTCAAGACCGACCTGGCGGACTTGCCCGCCTTCAACTCGATCGAGGCGGATATCAGCGAGGCGCTGGTCAACGTGATCACCAACGCGGCCGAGGCGATGGATAAATCGGGCACGCTCACCAT
>Ga0172380_10002103_pt1 | contig 32170 bp, 27 predicted proteins | sample Leawe162metaG_FD_119747 | JGI IMG/M metagenome (GOLD analysis project Ga0172380, IMG submission 119747) | Leachate microbial communities from a municipal landfill in Southern Ontario, Canada - Leachate well 162 metaG | ecosystem: Engineered > Solid waste > Landfill > Unclassified | place... | reverse complement strand
GCCGCCGTATCCGCCACTCCCGCCGCCGTATCCACCGCCGCCGCCACCGCTGCGCTGCTCACGGGGCTGCGCCTCGTTCACGCGGAGGGAACGACCGCCGAGGTCCTTGCCGTCGAGTGCCTGGATGGCCTTCTTCGCGTCATCATCGGCCATCTCGACGAAGCCAAAGCCGCGCACTCGGCCGGTCTCGCGGTCCGTCGGGAGGGCACACGAGACAACAGTTCCGTACTGCGCGAACAGCTCGGACACATCACGCTCGGTCGAATCGAAAGAAAGATTTCCAACGTAAATTCGCTGAGTCAACGTCCAACACTTCCAGCCGGAGAAATCGATACCGGCGTATTCACTCCGCCCGCAAGGGGCGGAATCGTTCATTCGCTCAGGTACCGCGGGGAAACGTGCAGGTTCGGACGTAACGTCGAGGAAGAACTGAGTACACTACTACCGTACCACGCCGGGGGCGCGTGTGCCGTCCGGGCAGCGTGTCCGTGTGACCCCTCGAAGTCTTCGAGGATGTCCCGCAGCGCCTGGAGCGTTCAGCCGCGGTCCGATCCGGTGGGGCGGGCGCGCCTCGATCCCCGGTTGAGTTGAACTTCGGTGTCGCCCGCCGCTCGGGTGGCGAGGCGCGTCATGACTTCGAGCGGCGCTTCGCCGGTGCGGGCCTGGCCGGCAGCGCCGCGATCTTCGCCCGCAACGCGGCTGCGGCGTCGGCGAGCGGCACCGCTCCCGTCGCCCAGGCCGTGACGATCTCGTCGAAGGTCGCTCGCTGGCTGGCGGTGTGCGCAGCACCCATCGCGCCGCGCTCGTACTCGCTCGGTGTTTCCATGTCGCTCCTCGTGCCCAACCGCTCCGCGCAGCTGTGCCTGCGCGCCGTCACCGGGCCGATGCCGGCTTATTCCAACGCGTCGCCCGGGTTGCTGCGCTTCAGGTCAGCCAGCGTGGACGGGGCGGTCACAGTGCGCCCGCGCACGGGTGAATGGGGGAGGCGTGTCGCATCAGGTGCCCACGGTGCGAGCGGGGTAGCTTCCGAAATGGAGAGCGCCTGACCACCGAGCCGCGTGCCCTTGACCGCCTTGAGTGCTGCGGCACCGTCGGTTGTGGCCATCTCCAGGTATGCCGTGGGTCCCTGGCGGTGCGTCATCTCGTTGATCGGGCGGCTGAAGAAGTGCACAGGACCGTGTGGAAGGAAGATCGCACGGATCTCCTGTTCGGTCGCCGCATCCGGAAGACGGTCGATCCGGATCTGCATCAGGCTGCCGCTCTCTGCAAATTCTGGAACCATCGCAACCTCCGAGGCTCTCACCTTGAGTCATGGGGTGACTCTCCGCGAGGTGTTGCACACTGAGTGGAGGCGCGCCGCGCGACCATCGGTATCCGTCCGAGGCTGCCGAAGTCCTACCAGCCAGACGGACACCTCCGCGTCACGCGGCGCGCAACGCCCGCGCGATTGCGCGGGCTCCCGTGCTACGCGCGGGGCGGTCTCGCGGCTGTGACGCGGAGCGCCTGGCCGTCCAGCTCCTGCCCGTTCACCGCGCCGATGGCCGTCGCCGCGTCTGCATGCGCCATCTCAACGTAGGCGAACATCCCCGGGGCCTTCGTGACCTTGTCGAGGGGACGCTCGAAGGACTTCACCTCGCCGTGGACGGCGAACAACTCGCGCACGCCAGCCTCGTTGGAGGCGAGGGCGAGGTTGCCGATGTGGATCTTCTGGATCCCCGTGGCGTCAATCGTCGGTTCGGTCGTCAAGACGTACTGCTTCCGGCCGAGCGGTGCCCGGCGTGCTCCGCGCGATCCATGAGGATCACGCAGTTCCGAAGTCTCAGTTCTCAGGAGGGGACGCGTAGGAGGACGCGCTCGAGGGGCTGAGGTCGCGCGTTTCGAATGCGCTGTTCCCCACGATACCACTTCTCGCCCTGATTATGTTCTGGTGAAACTCCCGGGCAGATGCTCGGTGGCCCGAACCGCGAGTAGCGGCCACGGCCGCTACTCGGTCGCCTGCGGGGCCGCGTCGTGGGTGCCGGTTTCGGCAGCCGCAACACGACGCGGGAGGCCGACCGGGTGGCGCCTCCGGGTCTGTCGTCGCCCTTCACCGGCTTCCGTCGGCACTTCGATAAATGAACGAGCGTGCGCTTCGGTTCATCATGTGGGCACCCAGGTCGACCTCAACTTGATGAGGGCGATCGATGACTGAGGACACCCACGCCGACTTCGTCGTCGTTTCGCTGACGCGGCAAGGTGCTACGAGGGCACCCCTTTCGGGGACGGCACTCCGATTCATTGGGGGCTACTCTTCGCGGTCAACCCTGGACCATGGGATCCCGATGGTGAGCGCATCGTGATCCGCGGGCGAGACTGGCGCGTCGCCTTCGCCCCGCCGGGGGTTGTTGACCCGCGGCGCGACGGCGACACCATGAAGACGACGCGATCTGTCGCTGAGATGCGCGGCGAATTCGATCCATTCATCGGGGTGTCCCTCGCGGGACTTCCCGCGCATATTCGGCTGGCCCTGTATTGGTACCACCACGCGTGGAGCCGACTGGACCTCGTCGACCGGTTTTCGGCCTTCTGGTGGTCAGCCCTGTCCTTGGTCGAAGCTGGGCACCGCCCTGGTAACCAGAAGAAACGGATCGGCCACTACGCGGCCGATTTGATCGTGCACGCGAGCTTATCGCCACAGCGATCCGCGGCGATCGACGCGGCGCTTTCTCGCGCGTACGACGTCCGCAACAGTCTCTTCCACGAGAGCAATTGGGCAGCGGTCAACGAAGCAGAGGTAACCGCCCTTGAGCGAGTCGTCTCGGATCTCATGAAGCTCGAGGTCCTTGCTCAGGGGCACTGCGGTCGTTGCCCTCCCCCGCCCCTACCCCCACCGCCCGCACCGCAAGTCGAGGGGTATCCCCGATATGCGGGCCGCGCGCGAGGGGGAATGCTCGGGGGGTGGAGGCTTGCAGATGGCGCTGGCCGACAACAAGAGGGGCACGTGGGGCACGCGGATGGACTACCACCTCCACGGCATCGACATGGCCGTCGAGGTGGCTCGCCGCCATGGCGTGAACGCCGGCCGGGCGTGGCTGACCGCGCATCGGGAGCTGCCCGAGCACGCCGAGAGCGCATGCCCGATGAAGGATGGCCCGGCGCGCTAGATGGCGCGGTAGACACCGCGGCGCTTCGAGCAGCGAGCGGTCTCCCCTGTGCCCCCCGCGCTCAGCGAGGCCCCTGCGGCCGTGCCCCGCGCAGCAGGCCCGGCAGCAGCCGCGGCGTGGTGGTCGCGTAGCGCTCGTACTCGGGGAACTCGGCGGCGATCACGCGTTCCTCCACGCGCGCGCGCGCGCTCTGTACGGCGACGACGCCGCACCAGGCCGCGCTCGCGGCCCACGAGATGTTCGGCAGCAGGACGCCGGCGAGCGCCAGGATCTCCCCGGCGTAGATCGGGTGGCGGACGACCCGGTACGGTCCGCGGGTCACCAGCCCTCGCGCTTCGGGGAGCACGCCGAAGCACCGCCCCAGGGCGATGATCCCCGCGAGCGCCCAGCCAGTCCCGGCGGCGGCGAGGGCCAGCCCGATGATCTCGAGGGCCGGGGACGCGCGGTCGGTTCCCGCCGCCGTCGCGACGGCTGCCCCGAGCGGCGCCCCGAACACCGCCACCGTGCCGATCAGGCTCCAGCCGGTCCCGCGCGAGCGGTGTCGCATGAGGAACGAGACGCCGAAGACGATCCAGAGCGCGGCCGTGACGGACGAGAAGGCGAGCGCGGTCCAGTCCTTGCCCCCCGCGTGGGCCGCCCGCGCCGCGAGCAGCACACATGTCGCGTATCCGATGGACACGAGCGCCGGGACGACACGCTCGGCGAGCGCATGGACGGTGCGCTCGTACATCCCCTCAGCCGGCATCCCCACAGCCGGCGCCCCGGACTCCACCGGCCTCGACATGGCATCCTCCCGAGCACCGCGATCCGACCGTCCTCGCGACGGGTCATGAAGGCGGCTTCTGAAGACAAAGAGTCCCCGCGGACGCCATTCCTTACTCGTCGCTGCCCGCGGGCGAGAGGAAAGTCCTGCGACCTCGAGGTCACGGGCGCCGAGTCCGCGCTGTGCGCGCGGAACGTCCGCGGGGAACGGGAGATGGGGAGAGAGACGCAGCAAACGCACGCAGCGGCGCGGGGCACGACGGTGCACGGGTAGGTGCCGGGAACGGAGGTCAGCGGGCCGGGGCTGCGCCCTGCTTCTCGGGCGCCACATCGTCAGCCTGCGGCACGCGATCGGTGTCCTTCGCGCGCCCCACACGGCGCCGATACTCCGCGAGCATGCGCTCCAGATGCGGGTCCTTCAGCATCGGCATTCCCCTTCCGGGCTCCTGGCGGTGGACCCAGCGTACCACATGTTTATGTCGCTAAGGAAGGGGCCGCGCTCGGGCGTCGACGGCGGGGCGCCCGGTGGCGATCGCCCGCCGGGCGCCCCGGTTGCCGAGTCCGGACGGGGGCTACTCCTCCATCTCCCGGGGCTCCGTCTCCCGCGGCGGAGGCACCACCTCGGAGCGCGGCGGCCAGGCCTGGCCGAGCTTCTCGAAGCCGAACTCACGGCGGAGCGCGTGCAGCCGCTCGATGAGCGCCCGTTGGCGGCTCCATGGGAGATCGGACAACACGAACCGCTGCTTCCCGGCGCGATCCGCCTCGCGCTTGTTCTCCCCGAGGTCGAGCTTGCGGATCGACTCGCGGACCTGCCCGTCCGTCAGGGTGATGTCCTGGACGCCGGTCATCGGCTCCCAGCCGGGGTCGAAGAACCAGCGGCAGGCCTCCTGCACCACGCGCGCGCAGAGGTCGGCGAAGAGCTGGTCGCTCTCCGCCAGCGCGTGGTAGAAGCGGTGATTCACCGGGTCGAACGCGATCGTCGTCAGGTGCTCGCGGACGGGACCCAGCCGGTATTCGGGATCGTCGGTGCCCCGGATCATGTAGCGCACGGTGGGCGCCTGCGGGCTCACCACCTCGCGGATGCGATACCGCTGCGGAGGCTCGTTCGCCGGGTACCCGCCCGGGTCATTCCGCGGATCGATGTCTAGAAGTCCCATGCTTCCTCCCGGCGCTGCTGGGGGCAGATGGTGTCAGGCGACCGCACCTCGTCAGGATCGATGTACGGGCGTTCCCGCGTCCGTTCCGGCAACGGAGTCTTCGTGGTTGTCCTGGTCACTGGCATCGTCGTCTCCAATCAACGTGCGCCAGATCGCCTCGACGAGGTCGAGGACCGGTGTCCCATCCGGCAACTTTCCTTCCCGCGGATCCGTGTCCGTGAGCAGCGTGTCGAGCGCGCGGATCTGGGTGCGGGTGAGGGAGAACATCAGCGGATCGGTGCGGCCGAATGCGGCACGCACAAACAGCAGTCGCAGCGCTTCTGCGTCTGCCTGTGAAACGAGCCCCGTGTCTCGCCACGACCGCTCGTTGCAGAGGTACGCGATGTGCTGGCAGGCGGCGTGGCTCAACATCAGGAGCATTCGGCCTCCCATCCCGATCGCCCACGATCTGGCGGCGATGCGATCGGCGACGGCCTTCTCGTCGGTGCACGGGCGCCTGGCCCGCCGACCCCCGGGATCTGGTCTTCCGGGGGCCTCACGTACACCAACGACGATCGCGAGAACGGTGTTGCGCTGGAGTCTCCGATCTCGCGCTTTCGATCCGAAGATTCGAACACTCCTCGCGCGCCTGCGACGCCGTTGTGCAGCGCGAGATTCGGCGGGTAATGCTCGCAGCCGCGCGCGTCGATCGGAAGTTGAGATTGACGGGCACGGCGCGCCATGCGTGTGCGATGGCGCGTCGCCCATGATCGGTTCAACCTCGACAGCGGCGCCATCCGGCTCACGCCGCGCTTCGGTTCAACCGCTGTCGAGGCCCTTTCGCGCGTGCGGACGTCATGCGCACCACCGCGTCGCGCTGTTCCGAAGGCCGCGCCGATGGGCAGCCGGTCAGGCGCCTCGCGCGCCGCTCGTGGCTCACCCCCGCGACGGTGTTACCGGCCAGCCGTGCGCGATGAGCCTCGCGATGGCGTTGCGACCGGCGTCGGCGTCGCGACTGGTGGGGGTGTCGCCACCGGCGCCGCCCGCTCCCCGGCCTGACCCACCTGCACCGTCTGGTACGCGATCACCTGCTCGTACGCGACCTGCTCGTATGCCATCGGCTGTCCGGCCTGCGCGAGGCCCGCGAGGTCGACGTGCACGACGCGCAGCGAGTATTCGCCGGCGGGAAGCGCGCTGACGTCCCAGCTGGCCAGCACGAGCCCGCCCCCGAGCTGCTGCATGCCGGGCAGCGTGATCCAGGATGCCGGCGACGCGCCCGCACCCCACTCGATGCGGTACGAGGAAGCGCGAGCCCCGGACGCCGGGGGCCGCACGACCACGGCGACCACCCCGCTCACCACCGCACGCACCGCCGGGGACACGAAGGCGGCCGTACCAACCGTGACGAGCGGCGGGTCGGGGAAGTACGGTCCGAGGCCGCCGGTCCCCAGCTGTTCGGGCGGGACCTGGACGCGGCCGTTCACGCAGATGCGGTTGTTCACGTCCGGCTGTGAGCCGCGCGCGAAGAGCCCCTGCTGGACGGCGCCGCATCCCACGATCGGTCCGCGCGACCGATCGAAGACCCGCACCGGCACCGACACCACGTCCGGCGGCCGCGCGAAGGGCGTCGCTGGCACCTCGTACGCCTTGAGGACCGCGTTCTGCAGGTCACGCACACTGAAGCCCACGGCGTTCGCGCCGCCGTTGCGATCGGTCCACGTGCTGCGGTCGGCGTTCCCGACCCAGCCGCCGGTGACCACCTCCGGCGTGTACATGAACTGCCAGTTCGCCAGCGTGCGATCGAGTGCGGGCGCCTGCTGCGTGCCGGTCTTCACGGCCACCGGGCGCCCATCGAAGAGCTGGAAGGCGGGGAAGTCGCAGCCCCAGATCAGCGAGCGGTTCTTGCAGTCCGAGATGATGTTGGTGACCAGGTATGCGTCGCCTGCGGGCACGACCTGCTTCGACTGCGGCGCGTACCGGAAGCGCTCACGCCCCGACGCGTCGCGCACCTCGAGGATCGACGCAGGATCGAGCACGCGCATGCCGTCCGAGGTCGAGGACAGGGATGGCGTGCCGATCATGGTTCCGGCACGCGCGAGCGTCGAGTATGCGTACGCGAGGTCGACCAGTGTGATGTTCGCGCCGCCCGTCGCGATCGAGGGCCCGTACTGGCCCGGATCCCCGAGGGTGGTCACGCCGACCGCGCGCGCGGTGTCGATCACGGTCTTCACGCCGGCCGCCGCGGCCGCGCGGTTGGCGGCGCAGTTCAGCGAGTTGCCGAGCGCCACCCGGACGGGAATCGGCCCGACGGTGCGCCCGACGATCGGCGGGTTCTCGCACCGGTAGCCGTCGGGCGTGACGAAGGGCGCGTCCCAGATGATCGAGTCCGGTCCGTAGCCGCGCGCCATGAAGAGCGACAGGTACACGAACGGCTTGAACGCCGATCCGGGCTGGAGCACGGCAGTGGCGAAGTTGTTCCCGCCCTGGATGGCGGGCGTCGGGTCGTCGTAGCTGCGGCTCCCCACCATCACGAGGATCTCGCCGGTCTGCGCGTCCATGCTCACCAGCGATCCGTTGTGCACGCCGACCGGATCGCCATACGTCGCCAGGTGCCGCTCGAGGATGGCGCTCGCCTGTTCCTGGAGGGGCATGTCCAGCGTGGTGGTGACGGACAGGCCGCACGTCTGGAAGCAGTGCTCACCGAAGCGCTGGATCAGCTCCTGCCGCACGAACTCCACGAACCACGGCGCGCGCAGCGGAAGCGACTCGTCGAGTTGCTGCACGTGCAGGGGCTGGGCGGCGGCGGCGCTCGCCTGCTCCGGCGTGACGACGCCGTGCCGCACCATGAGGTCGAGCACGGCCGCCTGCCGCTGCTTTGCCGCGAGCGGGTGCAGGTACGGCGAGTTCTGGGACGGGGACTGCGGGATCCCGGCCAGCATTGCCGCCTGCGCCATGTCGAGGTCCTTCGCGGGCACGCCGAAGTAGCCCTGCGCCGCGCTCTCGATGCCGTCGTACATGCCACCGTAGTTCACGACGTTCAGGTACCACTCGAGGATCTGTTCCTTGCTGTAGCGCCGGTCGATCTCGAGGGCGTAGAGCGCCTCGCGCAGCTTCCGCTCCGGCGACCGGTCGTGGCGCTCGTGAGGCGCGAGCAGCGCCAGCTTCGCCAACTGCTGGGTGATCCCGCTGCCGCCGCGCCCGGTGAAGGGCCCGCCGCTCTGGCGGATGTTGTCCATGGCGGCGTGGAGCGTGGCGCGGAAGTCGATGCCGGGGTTCGTCCAGAAGGAGGCGTCCTCGGTGGAAACGGTCGCGGCGACGAGGGCGGGACTGACGTCGGCGAGGCGTACGGGGAGCTGGATGCCGCCGGCGGCATTGGGGAAGCGATAGAGCAACGTGCCGTGGCGATCATAGATCTGCGCGCCGCCATAGTTGGCGAGCGCGGAGAGCGCGCTGGCGTCCGGTGTCTGGAGCCGCGCCTTCAGATCGGTGTAGTAGCGATAGCCCGCCGCACCCGCCAGCAGAGCAGCGGCCACCGGCGCGGCGGCGAGCGTGAGCAGCAGATACCGGGGCCACCGCCAGGGGCGGAGCGGGCGGCTGTGGCGGAGGCGAGCGCGCGCCCTGCGCCATCGCCAGCTGTGGCGCGTCATGCTCCGCTGCGGACCGCGCGCGCCCTGGTGCGCAGACGTATCCCGCGTGGACATGCTGTCCATCCGTCCCGTGAGCCGTGCCCTGCAACGTGCAACTGAACCTAGCCCGGGGTTGCGGTCAGCCGCATAACGCCCATGCGCGCGGCATCGCAGTTTCGCGATCAGCGATGCGCGTCGCAGATGCTCCGTCCGCTCCTTCGCGGGCGCTGGTCCGATTCCCGCTGGAGGACATCGCTATTCCGCATCCGACGATGTCGATAACTTCGCCGGGTGGACTCCTGCGCGTGGATAACATCTCCGATTCCGCAATGGATTTGAGAGAACACCATTTGAGAGAAGCGGCCCGCGGGCTGTGCGCTAGGGCCCGGCTCGCCTCGCGCCGGCACGGCAGAGGGGACGGTCTCCCGCCCCCTCCACGTGGCTACCCGTGCCCGGCCGCACTGTCCGACGTCTGTTGGACCTGGCTCGGCCGTCTACCGCTTGTTCCCGCGGATGCTGACGCCCTTCGCTTCATGGTCAGTCGCCTTCTCTGAATGCGACTGCGCCCGCTGGCTGGCGTTCGACTGACTGGCGCTCGAGTTCGCGTCGAGGCACTTCGAGCGCTCGTCATCGTCATCGCTGAGCTTCACTCCGCGGTCAGAGTCATGAGCGCGCGCGGCGCCGTGGGCAAAGCTTCCGAATTCTTTCTGGCAGAAGTCGTCACGGTTCATGCCCGCAGCCGCCGCCCGGTCCAGGAGTGCCTGGAACGGAGGAGCCATCCGCTTGTGCTCTCGCCCCTCGTAGGATCCGCGCGCGATCGCGTTGCACAGTCCGTGGAGACCCGGGAGCGACACCTCGCCGTCCCCGGTCCCCGCGGCGTTGATCGTGATCGACAGCGCCTGCGTGTCGCCGTGGGCCGCGCTATCCGCGACCTGCACCGTGAAGCTCATCGTGCCGATGGTTGTCGGCGTGCCGCTGATGACACCCGTCGAGGTGTTGAGCGTCAGCCCCACCGGCAGTCCGCCGGCGATCACGGACCACGTGTACGGCATCGTGCCGCCCGTGGCGGCCAGCGTCTGCGAGTACGCGGTCCCCACCTGCCCTGCGGGAAGCGAGGCGGTGGTGATGGTGAGCGTGCCCGCGGCGTTGACCATGATCGACAGCGCCTGCGTGGTGGTGTGGGCCGCGCTATCGGCGACCTGCACCGTGAACGCGGACGGGCCGGCAGTCGTCGGCGTGCCGCTGATGACACCCGTCGAGGTGTTGAGCGACAGTCCTGCCGGCAGTCCGCCGGCGATCACGGACCACGTGTACGGCATCGTGCCGCCCGTGGCGGCCAGCGTCCGCGAGTACGCGACCCTCACCTGCCCCGCCGTGAGCGAGGCGGTGGTGACGGCGAGCGTGCCCGCGGCGTTGACCGTGATCGACAGCGCCTGCGTGTCGGTGTGCGCCGCGCTATCGGCGACCTGCACCGTGAAGCTCATCGTGCCGATGGTTGTCGGCATGCCGCTGATGACACCTGTCGAGGTGTTGAGCGACAGTCCCGCCGGCAGTCCGCCGGCGATCACGGACCACGTGTACGGCATCGTACCGCCCGTGGCGGTCAGCGTCTGCGAGTAGGCGATCCCCACCTGGCCGTTCGCCAGCGGCATCGTGGTGCCGACGAGCGTGCCCGCGGCGTTGACCATGATCGACAGCGCCTGCGTGTCGGTGTGGGCCGCGCTATCGGCGACCTGCACCGTGAACGCAGACGCGCCGGCGGTCGTCGGCGTGCCGCTGATGAACCCCGTCGAGGTGTTCAGTGTCAGGCCCGCCGGCAGTCCGCCGGCGATCGCGGACCACGTGTACGGCAGCGTGCCGCCCGTGGCCGTCAGCGACTGGCCATAGACCACGCCCACCTGACCGGCAGGTAGCGTCGGCGAGGTCACATCGAGCGTGCCCGACGTGCCCACGGTAATCGCCAGCGCCTGTGTGCTGGTGGTGCTGGTGGCATCGGTCACCTGCACAGTGAAGGCGGAGGTCCCGGCAGTCGTCGGCGTACCGCTGATGACGCCGGTCGAGGCGTTCAGCGATAGGCCGGGCGGCAGCGCGCCGATCGTGACCTGGTACGTATACGGACTCGTCCCGCCGGACGAGGTGATCGTCTGCGAGTACGCGACGCCGACCGTGCCCTGCGGGAGCGACATCGTGCTGATCGTCAGCGCGGCCGCACTGAACGGGAGCGCGATCAGCAGCGCCAGCGCCGAGGTAACGGCGAGCGCCGAACGGTATTTCCAGAATCTAAGCATGCGCGTTCTGCTCCTTTGCTGTTCGTGCATGGCCCCACGGGCGAGGCCGCGCGAATCACGGCACGGCCATGGGGGGCCCCATGCGAGGTACGGGTGGCACAGGTACCAACGCGGGGGCGGCCGTCCGCGTGGAGGCCGTGGCCCGGCTTCGCGGCGTTTGTGATGGATCCGGATCGAGGCAGGCCGACACGTAGATTCAGCGCGGTACGGCAGGCAGACGTCGCCGCACTCGGGTCTTCTGCAGCCGGGTTTCTTGCAGTCGGGTCCCTGTGATTCGGGCCTCGGTCATCGTCTCGGCCCGGCGGCGGCACATGGTGGGGTGGGGCCTCAGCGGCGGACGCGAGGTCGGACGGGGACGTGTTGGGCTGCGCGTGTTGCGCCGCGGGCCAGGGGCCCCGACGACCGTGCGAATCGGCGTGCCACGCGCCCCCTGGAGCCACCGGGCACGGACGCGGGCACGGCTGCCGGCCGCCGGGGATCGCTCGGGACGAGCGCAGCGTGGCGGTGGCGGGTGGATGTGCGAAGATAACGCGGCCAGCCCGTCGCGCCCCGTCTGCCCACAGCCCCCGCCGAAAGCCATCGATGCCCAGCGGTACCCGTCGAGCGCTCCTGGTCCCCTTCCTCGGTGTGCTCCTGCTCTGTGGCTGGGTGTACCTCGCGCTGGACCGCCACCATCTGAGCGAGCTCTCGGCGCGGGCCAGCGTCTGGCTGGTGCTGCTGGCCGCGTCATGCTCGTTCGCGTCGTACCTGCTGATCTGCCTCGCGCTCCTGCTGATCGGGCGCACCCTCGGATTGCGACGGGTGCCGGCGCCGATGTTCCTGCTGGTGACGTTTGTTTCACTGACGCTCAACCACGTGATCTCGCTGGGCGTGGCGGGCTACTCGGCGCGCGTGCTTCTGCTCCGCCGGGGTGGCGAGGCGCCCGGCACCGTGCTCGCGGCGTCGCTCCTGCACTCGTACCTCACCACGCTGGTCATGGTCGGTCTCCTGCCGATCGGTCTCGCGGCGATCGCGGTGTCCAGCACCGTGCCGCCCGCGGGGACCGCGGCGCTGCGCGTGGCGATGATGGTGAGCGTGGTGACCGTGGCGGGAATGACCGTCGGCCTCGTCTCGCGGCGCGCCCGCCTCGCCTTCCTCGGACTCGTCGGACGGATCGCCGGTCTGTTCCCGCTGCCCCACGCGACAGGCATCGCGCGCGCCCTAGTCGACATCGACATCGGGCTGGCGACGGCGGCGCGGTCGGTGCGCGAGCGACCGGCCTCGGCGCTGGCGCCGATGGCGCTCGTGCTGCTGGACTGGACGGCCGTGCTGTTCGCGTTCTGGCTCTGCCTGGAGGCCGTCGGGGTGCCGGTGGGACCCCCGGTGCTCATCGCGGGCTTCGCGATCGGCATGAACGCGGGGGTGGTGTCGCTGGTGCCGGGCGGCGTCGGGGTGCAGGAGGGGTCGCAGGCCGGCGTGCTGGCGTTGTTCGGCGTCCCCTTCGGCACGGCCCTGCTGGCGTCCGTGCTCTTCCGGTTCATCTACTACCTCGTGCCGTTCCTCGTCTCCCTGCCCCTGTACTACGTCATCCTCCGGCCGATGGTGCCACCGGCCGAGGACGCCGTTCCTCCGCTCAGCGCTCCGTAAGCGCCCATAGGCGCCCAGAGCAGCCAGACCTCGCGCGCCCCTCCTGCACCCGGCCTTCCCGCGAGCTCGCGCCTGGCTGGCACGATCGTGCGTTGCCGGCGCCACTCGCGGCCCCGCCACCTGCCCGCCGTCGCTCCTGCGACCGCTACGACATTCTGCGTTAACCTGACGCATAGACACTGTGGCTACTGTTGAAACCCTTGGGACCCTTTGCTTTGATCAACGAGATGGAGAGCGCAGCCCCATGACGACGACTGCTGGCGAGTATCGAGTCATCGGCCAGAGCCCGATTCGCCCTGACGGGATCGACAAGGTCACCGGGCACGCGAACTTCGGCGCGGACATCAAGCTTCCGGGGATGGCTTACGCGCGGCTGAAGACCAGCCCGCACGCGCACGCCATCATCAAGAAGATCGACTGCTCGAGGGCGCTCGCCCTCCCCGGCGTGCTGGCCGTGATTACAGGCCAGGACTTCCCCCACCCGGATGACTCGCAGGTCCCCTCCGGCCCTGGCCGGGTGGCCCGGCGCTATCTCATCGGTAACTTCATGGCGATCGACAAGGTCGTCTTCTTCGGGCACCCGGTGGCTGCCGTCGCGGCGACCAGCTGGCACGTGGCCGAGGACGCCCTGGACCTCATCGACGTGGAGTACGAGGTGCTGCCGCCGGTGATGACCGCGTACGACGCGATCAAGCCGGGCGCGCCGATCCTCCACCCGCAGATCCGGACGCAAGAGCCGCTGGGCTCCGTGCAGGGCGAGGCGGACGAGAACGGGCTCGCCGAGGTCGGCGCGATGATCGGCGCGAGCGACGCGCCCTCGAACGTGGCGTCGCACCTGCAGTCCACGCTGGGCGACGTGGCCGCCGGCTTCGCGCAGGCCGACGTCATCGTGGAAGGGGAGTTCCACAACGACACCGCGCACCAGGGCTACCTGGAGCCGCACACGGCGACGGCGGAGTGGAGTCCGGACGGGAGCCTGGCGATCTGGAGCAGCTCGCAGGGCATCTTCGCCGCCGTGCGCGACCCGCTGGCGACGATCCTCGAGATGCCGCCGAGTCTGATCCGCGTGACGCCGATGGAGATCGGCGGCGGCTTCGGCGGCAAGAACCGCATCTACTGCGAGCCGATCGCGGCGCTGCTGGCCAGGCAGGCCGGGCGCCCCGTTCAGCTCACCATGACCCGGCAGGAAGTGATCCAGGCCAGCGGACCGGCGGCCGGCGTGTATACGTGGTGCAAGATCGGCGCGAAGAAGGACGGCACGCTGGTGGCCGCGCAGACGCGCATGTACTACGAGGCCGGTGGCTTCCCCGGCGCGCCGGTGGGCGGCGGTCTGAACACTTCCTTCGCCGCGTACAACATCCCCAACGTGCGCCTGGACGGCTACGACATCCTGGTCAACCGCCCGCGCAACGCGGCGTACCGCGCGCCCGGCGCGCCGGGCCCGAACTTCGCGATCGAGTCGCTCATCGACGAGCTCGCGATCAAGCTCGACATCGAGCCGATGGAACTGCGTCTGAAGAACGCCGCCGTCGAGGGCACGCAGCGCCCGAACGGCACGAAGGTGGGCGTCGCCGGCAACGTGGAAGTCATGCGCGCGGTGGTCGAGAGCCAACACTACCGCTCCGAGCTGAGCGGCCCCTATCGCGGTCGCGGCATCGCGATGGGGTTCTGGGGCGCGAACTCCGGCACACATAGCGTGAACGCCACGGTGAACGCGGACGGCCGCGTGATCCTCAGCTCCGGCTCGATCGACATCGGCGGGCTGCGGGCCGTGGAAGCGCAGGTGATGGCCGAGGTCCTCGGCATCCCGTACGAGGACGTCTCGCCGCGCTACGTGGACACGGACTCGATCGGCTTCTCCGGCCTGACGGCGGGGAGCGGCACCGGCTCCGGCATCTCGGCGAGCGTGCTGAAGGCCGGCGCGCAGATCAAGCAGCGGCTGATCGAGCGTGCGGCGGCGATCTGGGGGGTGGATTCCACCGCCGTGGAGTACGACACCCGGACGGGCACCGTGAGCACCGCATCCGGCGAGGCTCGCTCGATGACGTTCAAGGAGCTGGCGGGTCGCCAGCAGTCGACCGGCGGGTACATCAGCGGCCACGTCGACCTCGGCGGCGCGACGGGCGCGGCGACCTACGGCGGCCACATCGTGGACATCGAGGTGGATCCGGAGACCGGCAAGGTCACGATCCTGCGTTACACCTGCGTGCAGGACGTCGGCAAGGCGCTGCACCCCGCGTACGTCGAGGGACAGATGCAGGGCGGCGCAGTGCAGGGCATCGGCATGGCGCTGAGCGAGGAGTACGTGTACGACGCCCAGGGCGTCATGCGCAACGGCAGCCTCCTGGACTACCGCATGCCTACCGCCCTCGACACGCCGAACATCGAGACGATCCTGGTGGAGGTTCCGCACCCCGGCCACCCGCTGGGCGTGCGGGGCGTGGGCGAGTGCGCGATCGTGCCCCCGCTGGCGGCGATCGCCAACGCGATCTACGACGCGCTGGGGGTGCGGATGCACGAGCTGCCGGCGACGCCGCGGGTGATCCTCGATCACCTGCTGGCGGCGGAGGGCGGCGCTGAGGCGGCGTCGTAGCGAGGCGCTCGGACGTTCGACGGCCTGTTCGACACACCGGGGGCCAGCGATCGCGGCCCCCGGCTGCGTGTGCCCGGCAGCCAGGCTCACCCGGGACACCGCGAGCCGGGAGCGGCGACCGCGCACGGGGCGAGGTCGTGCCGTCGATCAGGCTCGCCGGCACGCATGGCGGTCGGTGCGGCTCTGGGGCGCCTCATCGACGCACGAGCGACACCGCCAGCCAGACCAGGCGCGGTGATCGAGGTGATCAGGGCGCGGCATGACATTCATATGCCTTCCGATACCTGCACAGTGCCGGTTGATGCAATGTGACGTGTCGGCGCGCCCTGGCGCGCCGACACATTGCGCAAGAACGCCTGAAGGGAACGACGCATGACCAGCAACCGGAGTAGCAGCACGGCCGGGATTCGGCAACTCGGGAGGATGGCGGCGGGCGTGTTGATCGGCGCGTCGCTGCTCGCCGGCCTCGCGAGCGCCACCCCCGCATCCGCGCAGACCACGCCCGCGGCGTGCCCTGCCGACCTGAAGATCACGGTCGCGCCACCGGCCACGCCAACGTCCACCACGGTGACGGCGACGATCACGCCGGCGTTGAACATCAAGCCAGCGACAGCGGCAGATCCGCAGTCGTTCCACATCCATTACTTCGTCGACGTCGATCCCACGAAGACCCTGAAGGCGGGAACGCCGATCCCGACGGGCGATCCGAAGATCATCCACTCGGCTAGCACCACGCAGGACGTCGGGGCTCTCGCGGCCGGACCGCACACGGTGTGGGTGGTCGTCGGGCAGGTCTCGCACCAGGCGTGCGGCGGCGCCGACGGGAACATCGTCACCGGCAGCACGACGTTCAGCGTGCCGGCGCAGGCGGCTCCCGCTCAGCCGACCGCGGCGGCGCCTGCCCCCGCAAAGTCCGGCACCGGTGGGGTGGCGCAGGCGCGGCCGGATGCCACGGTGCCCCTGGTCCTCGGCGGTATCGCGCTGCTGGCGATCGCCGGGGCGCGCTCGCTGACGGGGCGCCGCCGCTAGCCCACCGGGCGCGCGCAGACGTTGTGCGGAGAGGGTGCCTGCCCAGGCTGGCACCCTCCCGTCTGTGCCCCGACGCCCGCCGGTGGTGCGGTCAGCGCGCGGGTGGATCACCCTCGATGCGCCGGCGGCCGGCGAAGCCGGTGTCGCGCGGGTGCCACCATTCGATGCCGGCCTCGCCCGACTGCCAGCACCAGTACGCGGGGATGCCGGCGATCTCTGCCGGGAAGTCGATGAGCCCCTGCGCCGGCCCCTTCACCTCGACGCCCGCGGCCTCGACTGCCGCGACGTCCGCCCGGCTGAACGGCACGCGCAGTCCGTCCGGTGCGAGGTCGCGGAGCGATTCCAGCGTGGCGCGCGCCTCGTCGAGGGTGAACAGCGCGGCTTGCTCGTTCCCGTCGTTCATCGTCGTGCGTCAGGCATCGCGGATGCGATCGAGCACCGCGGCCGTGAACGCCGCGGTGCCGAGCGGTCCACCGAGGTCGCGCGTGCGCGTGGCTGGATCGGTGATCATCGCGTTGACGACGGTGTCGATGGTGCGCTCGGCCGCCGCGAAGCGCGGGGCGCCGTGTCTCCGTGCGAGCCAGCCGAGGAGCATCGCGGCGGAGAGCATGAGCGAGGTGGGGTTCGCGATCCCCTGCCCCGCGATGTCCGGCGCGGAACCGTGCTGTGCCTGCGCCATGCAGTGCAGATCGCCCGCGTTGATCGAGGCGGCAAGGCCCAGGCTCCCCGAGAGCTCGGACGCCTCATCCGACAGGATGTCGCCGTACATGTTGGTGGTGACGACGACGTCGTAATGCGCGGCGTTGCGCACCAGCAGCGCGGCCATCGAGTCGACCAGCTGCTCCTCGTACGTTACGCCGGGGTGCTGGGCGGCGACCCTGCGGACCTCGCGCAGCCACAGGCCCTCGGTGACGTGCAGGACGTTGTCCTTGTGCACGGCGGTGACGTGCCGGCGCCGCGTCTCGGCGAGCTCGAACGCCACGCGGGCGATGCGCTCGCACGCGGCCGCGGTGATCTTGCGCACCGAGAGCGCCACGTCCGGGGTGGGCATGAACTCGCCGACACCCTGGAACATGTTGCGGTCGGCGTAGAAGCCCTCGGTGTTCTCGCGCACGATGACCAGGTCCATGGGGGTGCGGCCGTAGTGCGGCAGGCCCTCCCGCGAACGCGCCGGGCGGATGTTCGCGAAGAGGTCGAGCGCGATGCGGATGTCGCCGGAGGGGTTGCGCCCCCCCTGCGCCCGCGGCGGGTAGTCGTGGTGCGACACCGGGCCGAGCACCACGCCGTCCGCCGCGCGCGCGGCCGCCAGCACGTCCTCGGTGAGCGTGGTGCCGGTGGCGCTGAGCGAGACGAGCCCGACCTCGTGCCGCTCGTAGGTGAGGCCGAGCTCGTGCTTGCGGTCGACGGCTTCCAGCACTGCGACGGTCGCCTCGGTGATCTCGGGGCCGATTCCGTCTCCCGGCAGGACGACGATGCGCACGGTTTCCTCCCTCATCCCCCCGCGGTGCCGCTATCGCGTGAGCGTCACGGGCGTGGAGGGCGCGAGCCCCTGCGGGAAGGCCGCCCGGAACGCCTCGCCGAGGAACGGCGGACCGCCGACGACCAGCAGCCGCCATGCCCCGCCCGCGTCCTGGACCCACACGCCGGCCGCACCGGCGGCCTTCGCGCTGGCCTCCAGCTGCACCCCCGTGCCGCCCCCGAAGATGCCGAGCGCGATCCCGGTGTCGCTGAACACGGGCGCCACGGCGAACGTGCCCGCGGCGCCCGGCGGCGGGACGGAGGCGGGTGTGTACGACTCGATGACGTCAACGGGTCCGACCATGGTCGCTCCACCCATGAAGACCACCGCACCGTTGGCGCCGACACCCCATTGCTGCCGTGAGCTCTGGAATGCGCCGGCGAACGTGAACTGGCCGGACGCGGGGTCGTACACCTCGGCGGCGCCGATCTCGACCACCGAGTCGCGCCGGATGCCCGCGTAGTACGCGCCGCTGGCGACCAAGACGCGGCCGTCCGGCAGCGGCGTCGCGGAGTGCGCCTGCCGCGCGACCTGCAGCGAGCCCGTGGCGCGGAACGTGCCCGTCTTCGGGTCGTACAGCTCCGCGCGGTCGAGGTCCCCCGTGCCGTTGCTGCCGCCTGCGATGAGCACGAGACCCGAGGGCAGCAGCGTGGAGCTGTGGTTGTACCGCGCGACCACCAGGTCGCCCGTGGCGGTGAAGCGTCCCGTCGCGGGGTCGTAGATCTCGGCACCGCGGTTGACCTTGCGCGCTGCGTCCAGGCCGCCCGCGATCAGCACGCGCCCGTCCGTCAGCTTCGTCGCGATGAGGCCGCTGCGGGCGACCGTCATCGAGCCCGCCGGCGTGAGCCGGCCCGTCGCGGGGTCGAAGATCTCAGCGCTCGCCAGCGGGGCCGCCGCCCCGGAGCCGGTGACGATCAGCACCCGGCCGTCGTCCAGCACGACCGCCTCGGCGCCCACGCGCGGGCTGGCCAGCGGGCCGGCGTCGACCCACGATCCGTCGGCGGGGTTAAAGATCGACAGCGCGTCGGTGACGCCCGTTCCGGAGACTCCGCCCACGACCAGCACCCGCCCGTCGTTCAGCAGGGCGGGCGTCGGATCGCGCCGCGCGATCGTGTCGCGCGCCTGGACCGCGGTGACGGTGCCCTTCACCGGGTCGAAGATCTCCGCCGTGGCCAGGAGCTCGGCGTCCCCATCGGTGCCGCCGATGGTCAGCACACGGCCGTCCTGGAGCGTGATGGTGGCGTTGTCCTTCCGCGCGGTGATCAGGCGGGCCGGGCTCGTGGCGAAGGCGCCGGAGAACGCCGTCTCGGGCGTCGGCGGGGTGGCGGTCAGCGTCAGCATGTACCCCACCGCGCGGCTGAACCCTCCGGCGGCGCCCACGCAGACGGTGAAGTCCCCCCGCGAGGCCGAGGTCGCCACGGCCTGCGCATCCGACCCGCGCACGCCCTCGCCGCTCTCGGAGTCGCCGGAGATCACCGCGCCGCCGGGCGACGCGATGAGCACCAGCGGGTCGAAGCCCACGGACTCGGCGCGGGCCGTGAGCTTCTGCCCGACGCGCAGCGCGATAGGGCGGCAGTCCATGTCGTTCGCGTGCTCGATCAGCCCGGCGTTGTGTCCCGGCGCGGCCCGCGTGTCGTCGATGTCGGTCAACCGCGCCAGCGGCACGCTCGACTGGATGTTGACGCGCGCGGGGGACTCGCTGGACACGCTGAGCCAGTACGTCTGACCTCCCACCAGGGGCACGGAGAGTGTGGCGGACATCCGGCTGCCCCCGAGCACGGTGCCCCCGACCCAGTCCCCGCCCGCGGTGAGCACGCTCACGGTGACCGTGTCCGTGAGCCGCGAGGCTCCCAGCGTGATGCGCGCGGTGGTCGTGCTCGTGCGGGTGACGAAGAACGACTCTTCCGGGTGGAGCAGGCCGCGCAGCTGCACGTCGAAGCTGGACGCGGATTCCCCGCGCGGGACACGGAACGAGATGCCGTCGACGTCCTCGCCGCGCAGGTGGCGCTCGGCGCGCGCCTGCAGGTCTTGCGCCGAGGCGGCGATCATGTACGCCCCTGCGGACGATCCGAACTGGATCACGCCGACCACATTCCCCGCCGCGTCCAGCACGGGGCCGCCGCTGGTGCCGGGCTCGCCGCTGGCGTCCGTGCGGATGTAGTGCATCCCGGCGTTGTCCCAGGCGGTGACCTGCGACAGCAGTCCGCGGCTGAACACCGGCTGCGACGAGGTGGAGGTGCGCCCCGGGTAGCCGAGCACGTACAGCTCGGACCCGATCACGGTGGGCGGCGCGGCGATCACGGTGGTCACCGGGCGCGTGCCCGCGATCTCGATCAGCGCCATGTCCACCATCCGGTCGCGGGCGACCACCCGCGCGGAGCCGTACGTCGCCCCGTCCGGGAAGCGGACCTTCACCGTGTCGAAGTCCTCGACGACGTGGGCGTCTGTCATCACGTGCGTCGCGTCGAACATGAACCCTGTGCCGTGTCCGTTGGGCGTCTCCACTACCGGCACGGAGGGGGCGACGCGCGCGAAGATGTCGGTGGCGGCCGTCTGAGCAGAGGCGCGACCGGGCGACGCGAGGAGGCTGACGAGCGACAGGAGCAGGGCGACGGCGACGCTGGCGGCGCTCCACGGCCAGGCGGTGCGCCACGGCCACGCGGTGCGGGTGATGCTCGGCAGGTGTGGCGTGCGCTCGGTTCGGGTTCGCATCGGTGTCGCGTGCTCCGTCCTGCCTGATCGGCCCCGCGTGTCCCCCGGCGCCTCGCGTTCTCAGGCGTGCCCGGAGGGGTGGCGCCGATCACGGTACCGCCTCCGCGCGATCCGCGCCTCCGGAATGCCGCATGATGGAGACTGGAGGACGCCGTGCGACACCCGGAGACCCGCCGCCTCGGTCGCACCGGGCTGGAACTCGTGCCCGTGGGCCTGGGTGCGATGGACACGCCGGGGTCGCCCGAGGCCTCCGCTACGGTGCACGCCGCCCTGGACCGCGGCGTCAACTTCATCGACACGGCGCGGGACTACGCCGGGAGCGAGTACCTGCTGGCCCGGGTGATCCGCGAACGCGGACGCCGCGACTTCCACGTGGGCACCAAGACCTTCAGCCGCACCGCCGACGGCGCCCAGCGCGATGTCGACCGCTCGCTGAGCATGTTGCAGGTGGACGCGATCGACCTCTACCAGCTGCACGACGTTTCGACCCTGGACGCGTGGGAGCGGGTGATGCAGGAGGACGGAGCGCTCGGCGGGTTACGCATCGCGCAGGCGCGCGGGCTGGTGCGCTACCTCGGCGTCTCGACGCACGACGTGGAGGTGCTCCGCCTGGTCATTGAGTCCGGGGCTTTCGATGCCGTGATGGTCGAGTACTCGGCGTTCTTCCCGCAGACCGCGGGGCTCATCGACCTGGCGCACGAGCGCGGGATCGGCGTGATCGCGATGCGGCCGCTGGGCGGCTCGGGGCGCACGAGCATCATGCGCGGGCAGATCGCGCGCGGCGAGGGCGGTGCCGTGACGCCGGATCGCCTGCTGCGGTACGTCCTGACGCATCCCGGGGTGTCGGTCGCGATCCCCGGGGCGCGCCATCCCTCGCGCGTGATCGAGAACATGGAGACGCTCGCGCGCTTCGCGCCGATGGGCGACGAGGAGCGTCGCACGCTGGAGGCTGCCGCCCGGACGTTCGACTAGCGTGCAGGCCGGGCGCCGAGCCCTGCGCACAGGACTCGCCGGGCGTCGTACAGTGTTGCCTCCTTTCGTGCGCGCGCATGACCTCCGCCGTGGGGGCGTCGCGCCTGCAGAGAAGCGGCCGCATGGCTCGGACCAACACCGGACTGCGCGAGGCCTTTGGAGCGCTCGCGTACGGCGACTACCGCCGCTTCGCCGCGTCGCTGCTGCTCACATCCGTGGGCGCGCAGCTGGTGCAGACGGCGATCTTCTGGCAGATCTACCAGCTCACGGGCAGTGCCCTGCAGCTGGGGCTCACGGGGCTGGCGCGCGCGGTGCCGCACATGGTGCTGTCGCTGGCGGGCGGGGTGATCGCCGATCGCTCGAACCGCGTGCGCCTGATCCAGGCGGGCCAGATCGGCAACGGCGGCCTCGTCATCGCGCTCGCGCTGCTGACGATGTCGGGCGACGTGCAGGTGTGGCACCTGTACGTCGTGACCTTCCTGAACGCGGCGTTCACGGCACTGACCCAGCCCGCGCGCACCGCGCTGATCCCCATGCTCATCCCGCACGAGAAGCTCGTGAACGGCGTCGCCCTGAACGCGACGATTCAGCAGGGCGCGCAGATCGCCGGTCCCGCGCTCGCGGGCATCCTGATCGGCGACCTCAGCCTGCAGGCGAGCTACGGGTTGAACGCCGCGGTCTACCTGCTGGCGACGCTCGCGATCATCGGCATCCGCACCCCGGTGACGCCGCCTCCCACCCGCGAGAACCCGTGGACCAGCCTGGTCGAGGGCCTCACGTTCGTGAAGAGCAGGCCCGTGATCATCTCGCTGCTGACGCTGGACCTCGGCGCCACCGTATTCGGCAGCTACCGCGCGCTGCTGCCGATCTTCGCCGAGCGTCTGGGCGTCGGGGCGCAGGGCTTCGGCTGGCTGAGCGCGGCGCCCGGGGTCGGCAGCCTGCTCGGCGCCGCCGGGATGATGTCCCTGGGCAACATGCGCTACAAGGGGCTGTACACGATCTTCGGGGTCCTCGCGTACTGCGTGGCGCTCGCGATCCTGCCCCTCGCACCGTGGTACTGGCTGGCGCTGGTCGCGAGCGGGCTCCTGGGCGTGACGAACGCGGTGCAGATGGTGCCGCGCAACACCACCATCCTCACGGTCTCGCCCAACGCGCTGCGCGGACGCGTCGAGGCGTTCCGCAGCATGCTCGCGGGAGGTGGCCCCTCGGTGGGGTTCATGCTCAGCGGGGCGCTCGCGGCCGCCCTCGGTCCGGTGATCGCGGTGGTCGGTGGCGCCGTGGCCTGCGCCGCGCTGGTCGTATCCGTCGGAGCGACTCGTCGCGAGCTGCACGACCCCGAGCTTGGCCAGGTCCCCGTGCAGGATGTTGTCCCGGTGGTGCTACCTGCGCCAGCCGAGGCCGCGACGGCAACGAAGACCTGATCGGCACACCGAGTAGGGCACAACCAGATTCGCGCTGCCCGGCACCGGTCGACGGGCGCACCATCGACAACCCGCGGTCGAAGTTCCACGCCCCCTGCGGCATGAGCAGCGCGAGCGGTGAGAGTGATGCGTCGGTTAGGTGCTCCGCGGTCGTGCACTCGCCGACCGCCCCGCGTGCCCGGTGCGATGGGAATGTAACGGCAACACGAGGGTGCGTCGCGGCGTTGTAGCCGGTAGGCTCGGTTTGCATCGGCGGGGTGAGGACGATGAGGATGGCCGCATGACACGATCGACCTTCCGGATGCTGGCGCTGCTGGTGGTGCTCGCTGCCCTGTCGCTGACGCTCGTGCGTTCCGAGGGCGCATCCGCGCAGACGGCCTCCGCGTCGCAGAACTACGGCGCGATCGCGCGCACGGCGCTCGCCGCCGTGAACCAGCAGCGCGGCGAGTGCTTCCTCTGGGTGCGCGCCGTGGTGCAGGCCGCCGTCGGGCGGACCATCGGCTATGACTACCACGCGGGCTACCTGCAAGCCGGGGGCATCGAGGTGCCGCTGGCGACGGCGCGCGACGGCGACCTCATCCAGATCGCCAACCCGGCGAGCACCTCGGCGAACGTGGACTACCCGGGGCTGCACACCGCGATCGTGCTGGACAACCTCGGCGGCGGGAAGTTCCGCGTGATCGACTCCAACATGAACTTCGACGGCATCGTGCACATCCGCGAGGACTACGTGCCGACCGAGATCGCCGCGCGCTACCCCGGGCTCGTCGTGCGCGTGTACCGCATCGAGGGCACCCCGGCCCCCGTGTCGCCGATCACCGTGGCGCCCGCCCCGCGACCGGCGATCACCACGGTGCCCGCGCCGGGTGCGGCCGTGAGCGTGGCGGCCGACGGCGACTGCCTGCGCGTGCGCAGCGCACCGGGCCTGTCCGGCACCGTGCTGGGCTGCCTGCCCACGGGGGCGGGCGCTCGCGTCACCCAGAGCGGGCCCGAGGTGGACGGATACCACTGGGTGCAGGTCTCCAGCGGCGGGCTCACCGGCTGGGTGGCCGCTGAGTACCTGGCAGCGGCGTCCTCGAACTCCGCGGCGCCAGCGCCCTCGAGCGCGACGATCACGGTGGCCGTGGCGGCCCCGGTGCGCGCGGGGTTCGCAACCCCCCCGGTCTTCAACGCGACCAACGGCCAGGCGGCGGCGGTCTTCCTCGGCGGCACCGTGGACGAGTTGATCGCCGCGGCAGCGGATGCGAAGGCGACCGGCGTCTGGGTGCAGGACTCGGGTGGCGCATTTCAGCTGGTGATCGTCGGCGCGCCGGCGTTCATGCTGGACGCGTTCCGCGCGAAGTTCGCCAGCCCGTTCTCGGTGCCCGTCGCGGTGACGCTGATGGGCGCGACGTCGTAGCCGATCGCGGCGTGACTAGCGCCCCTCTTCCTCATCCTCGCCCGGGGGTGGCGAGGCGATGACGATCGCCTCGGCGACGCCGCGCCCGTCCACACGCGCCACCTGCAGGACGATGCCCTCGTAGGTCACCACGTCGCCCAGCCGCGGGGGGCGCTGGAGCATGGCGAGCACCAGGCCGCTCACCGTCTCCACGTCGGCGTGCAGCACGGCGCGGTTCAGGCGTTCGCCCAGCTCGTCCAGGCGCACCGTCCCCGCCACGTGCAGGCGGCCGCCGACATCCTCGAAGATCTCGCTCTGCGATCCTGATTCGTCGACGCGGCCGAGGATCTCCGTGCTCACGTCGTCCGGCGTGATGATCCCGGCGGTGCCACCGTGCTCGTCCAGGACCACGGCGAATTGCACGAGCTGGTCCCGCATGCGCTTCACCACGGCCTCCAGCGGCGTGGACGAGGGCACGAAGGGGGCGACCCGCACAACGCTGCTGCGCAGTGGCGTCTGAGCGACGACCATCGCCACCATGTCGCGCACGTGGACGACTCCGATGATGTCGTCGAGGTCCTCCCGGTACACGGGGTAGCGGGTGTGCGGGTCGCTGCGCAGCAGCGCGGCGATCTCCTCGTGCGATGCCCCGGCGCGCACGCCGTCCACCTGCACGCGCGGCACCATGACGTCTTCCGCCGTCAGTGCGCCGAGGTCGAAGAGCTCCCGGAGCACGCGGCCCGCGCCGCGGTGGATCATGCCGCCCTGCAGGCTCTCCTCCACGACGAACTCGAGCTCCTCGGCGGAGTAGTAGCGCTCCTGGCTGCCCTGCGACCGATCGACGCCCATGACCCGCAGCACGCCGTTGCCCATGGCGTTGAGGCCGACCACCAGCGGGAAGAGCAGCCGCTGCGTGAACAGCATGGGCGGGGTGATGGTCAGCGCAGTGGCCTCGGCGTGCTGGAGCGCGAGCGACTTCGGCACCATCTCGCCGAGCACGATGTGCAGGTACGTCAGCACGGCGACCGCGGTGAGCGAGGCGATGGTGTGTGCGGCGAGCCACGCAGGCCCGGCGCCCCACGCCTCGATGCCGTGCTCGACCCACACGGCGAGCGCGTGCTCGCCGTACATGCCGAGGCCGAGCGACGCGAAAGTGATCCCGAGCTGGGCCGTCGCGATGTAGCGGTCCTGCTGCCTCGGATCGCGGAGCACGCCGGCGAGCCGGGCGGCGGTGCGCTGACCGGCGGCGGCGCGCCGCTCGACCGAGGCGCGCGGTGCTCCGACGATCGCGAACTCCGCGGCCACGAACAGGCCGTTTAGCAACACCAGCACGAGGATCACGGCGATCGGCAGGAGGCTGCTCATCACTTGCCTGCCTCATCTGTCCTGTTCGCGTCGTCCGGATCGTCCGTGCCGGCGGCGGAGGGTGCCGGTGTGGCGATCAGTGTGCGCACGGCGAGGTGCTCGACGCTCTCGACCTCGACCGCGACGCCGTCGATGGTGGCTCGGTCTCCCGGCGCGGCGAGGTGCCCCAGGTGCTCGGAGACGATCCCGCCCAGGGTGTCGCTCTCGCCCTCCCAGAGCACGCCCAGCCAGTCGTGGGCCTCGTCCACGCGCATGCGCCCGGGCAGGCGGAGGCGGCCGTCCGGCAGGCGCTCGGGGACCACCTCGCCCGGCTGCGGCGGCTCCGCCACGCCGAGCACCTCCACCAGCAGGTCCTCCAGCGTGATGATCCCGGAGACCCCGCCGTGCTCGTCCACGACCACGGCCTGCTCGGAGTGCTGGCGGCGGAGCTCCGCGACGAGGCGCTCGGCGCGGATCGACTCCGGCACGTGCGCGATCGGGCGCATCACGCTCCGTGCGTCCAGGCCCTCCTGCCCCGAGGCGATGCGGCTCGCCACCTCCTTCGCGCGCAGCACGCCGACAATGCGGTCGATCGTTCCCTCGTACACCGGCAGACGGGTGAAGGTCGACGCGAGGAGCGCCCGGTGCACCTCCAGCAGCGTCGCGGTCGCTTCGACGCCGACGATGTCGCGCCGGGGCACCATGAGGCGACGCACCGGCAGCACGGCGAGGCGCAGCGCGCGGTCCAGGCGATCCTGCTCGTCGGCGGAGAGCAGGCCGCCGTCGCGGCTTTCTGCAATCAGGAACGAGATCTCCTGCGGCGAGTGGATGTGCCGGTGTCCCACAGCGGGGGTGCCGAGCAGGCGCAGCACCCCGACGCCGCTGCCGTTCAGCACCGCGATCAACGGACGGAAGAGCCACAGTGACAGCCGCATCGGCGACGAGCTGTAGATCACCGCCTGCGTGGGGAACTGGAGGGCGATCGACTTCGGGACCAGCTCGCCGATCACCACCTGAGTCGACGTGAGGGCCACCAGGGTGGCGGTGGCCGCGAGGCCGAGAGCGGCGACCTCGCCCGTCCCCGCCCACGAGGTGAGCGCCGCGGCGAGGGCGGGCGTGAGCGTCGCCTGCCCGTAGGCGCCGAGGATCAGGCTGGAGAGCGTGATCCCCACCTGGCAGCCGGCGATGTAGCGGTCCAGGCTCGCGGGATCCTCGATCATGCCGAGCACCCAGCGGGCGGCGCGGCTGCCGTCCTCGGCGGCCTGGCGGATGCGCGTGCGGCGCGCGGAGACGCCGGCGAACTCGGCCGCGACGTAGAGCGAGTTGAGGGCGAGCAGCGCTGCGATGACGGAGAGCGCCGTGGTCATCGCAGCGCCCGCCTATGGCTGCCCGGGCTGGCATCGGCACAGTGCGCGGTCATGTGCCTGCAGAGTACAGGACGCAGGCCCGGTGCGGTACGAACCACCCGCGCGCGCCACCGGCACGACCGGCACGCCGCCGCCAGGCACCCGCTGGCGCGAGCGCCTTCTCACCCCCACGATGGATGCATGGCTCACCCATGGCACGACATCGAAGTTGACCCCGAGAAGATCGACGAGGCGCTGCCCGTCGTGGTCGAGATCCCCCAGGGCGGGAAGAACAAGTACGAGCTGGACAAGGCAAGCGGGCTCCTGAAGCTCGACCGCGTGCTCTACAGCTCCGTCCGCTACCCCGCCAACTACGGTCTGGTGCCCCGGTCGTTCTGCGACGACGGCGACCCGCTGGACGTGATCGTCGTCGGGCAGGAGGCGGTGCAGCCGCTGACGCTGATGTACGTGCGCCCGGTGGGCGTGATGCACATGCGCGACCAGGGCAAGGCCGACGACAAGGTGCTGGCCGTCAGTACCTACGACCCGCTCTTCGACCACATCCGCGAGCTCGAGGATGTCCCCGCGCACCTGCTGTCCGAGATCCGCCGCTTCTTCCTGGACTACAAGGTGCTCGAGGAGAAGGAAGTGGTGGTCGAGCCCTTCGAGGGCCGGGAGCGGGCGCTTGAGGTGATCCGCCAGGCGCTCGAGGACTACCGGAAGCTCCGCGCCCCGCTGGGACACTAGGTCCCCCGTAGCAACGCCTCCAGCGCGGCGCGCACCTCGGGCGCGAGTCCCAGATCCAGCCGCAGCAGCTCCCGCGCCAGCGCGCGGTACACCGCCGACAGGTCCGCGTCCCGCGCCAGCGCGTCCAGGTGGCGCCCCACGGTCGCGACGTCCCCGCGCGCGACCGGGCCGGTGAGGGCCTCGGCCGGCGGCAGCCGCGCGGCGTTCGCAGCGCTGGCGAGCAGCAGCGGCGCGAGCGCCTCGCGCGCCTCCCCGGGAGGCAGACCGGCGAGCGCCCACGCGCGCGCCGCGGCCGCCGCCAGCGCGACGACGTCGTTGCTGACGAGCACCGCGGCCGCGTGGTACAGCGCACGGTCCACGCCCGCGAGATCGATGCTGCGTGCGCCGAGGTCGTTCGCCAGCCCGCGCAGCAGGTCGCCCAGCGGCGGCGGGGCCTCGACGCCGCAGGCGATGCCGCGGAAGAGCGCGGCGCAGGCCTCCCGGTCGCCGGTCACCGCCAGGCCGGGGAAGGTCTGGAGCGGGTGCAGGCACCCCGGGACGGCCCCGCGCTCCACCGCCGCCGCGAGCGCGTCGAGGCCGACGGCGCCGCTGCAATGCACGGCACCCTGACCCGGCAGCCACGGCAGGCTCCCGACGAGTTCCGGGATCGCGCGATCGGGGACGGCGAGGAAGACAAGCGTCGACTCATGGACGAGCGCGGGCACGGTGCTCGCCTCGACGCCGAGCGACGTGGCGGCCTCGCGGGCATGGAGCTCGCTACGCGCCGCGATCGTGATGCGGGTGTAGCCAGCGGCGGCCAGCGCGCCTGCCAGCGCGGTGCCGAGCCGCCCGGCGCCGATGACGCCGACAGGCAACGCGAACCGTTCGGTGGTGCCGGGGGCAGGGAGCGCCGTCATCCGGGGCACTTCGCGCCGGACGCTCGATCGACTGTGGAACTAGGCGTCGCGCTCGTCGTCGCCGCTGGTTCCGGGGACCAGCGCGTCCAGGATCGCGTCGAGATCCTCGGGGGCATCCACGCCACCCGCCGGCCCGTCCGCGTCGTCACCGCGGGCCGCGCGCTGCTCCTTCTTCGCCTCGCGCTTGGCGGCCTTGGATGAGTCACGCTGGAACTTGAGGTACGAGTAGTTCTGCTTCCGGGCCATCTGCCGCCTCGCCTGGTCGTCGGCGCGCTCGAGTCGAGGGCGCGGTGGGAATTCGCACGGGGCCGTCCCGGCGCACGTACAGGGTACCTCACGGACGCTCCATGGCGCCCGCACGCGCGGAAGATCGCACGCCCGGTGCGGGTATCATAGGAGCAACGACGAACGGAGCCGCCATGGTCGTAGACGCGCAGCACATCGAACGCGCCGCCCTGGAGCTGGCGGGGGTGCACCCTGCGGACATCCTCGCACGTGCGCTCCGCGAATACGGGACGGACCTGGCGATTTCCTTCAGCGGTGCGGAGGACGTGGTCCTGGTGGACATGGCGTCGCGGACCGGGCTGCCGTTTCGCGTGTTCACGCTGGACACCGGCCGCCTGCACCCGCAGACCTACCGGTTCATCGAGCAGGTGCGCGAGCGCTACCAGGTGGACATCGAGACGTACACGCCGCAGGCGGACGCCCTGCAGCGCCTGGTGAGCACGAAGGGGTACTTCTCCTTCTACCAGGACGGGCACGAGGAATGCTGCTCGATCCGCAAGGTCGAGCCCCTGCGGCGCGCGCTGGAAGGGAAGCGGGCGTACGTCACCGGACAGCGCCGGGACCAGAGTCCGGGCACGCGCGCGGAGATCCCCGTCGTGCAGATCGACACGGCGTTCTCCACGCCGGAGCGCGAGCTGGTGAAGTTCAACCCGCTGGCGAACTGGACCTCTGCGAAGGTCTGGCAGTACATCCGCGAGCACGAGACCCCGTACAACGCGCTGCACGACGTCGGCTTCCGCTCGATCGGCTGCGAGCCGTGCACGCGTGCAACCAACCCCGGCGAGCACGAGCGCGAGGGACGGTGGTGGTGGGAAGAGGCGACGAAGCGCGAGTGCGGGCTGCACATCATCAACCTCGGCAACCCCGAGGCGTAGCGACCGCGCTCCCGACAGCCCGAGGTGTTCCCACTCCGTGACCTGAGCCCGTCGCGCGGCATCGCGATCGCCACGATCGCTCTGGTGCTGGTCAACGTCGTGGCGTTCTTCGCGTGGCAGCCGCACGCCACCGCCGACGCCGAGGCGGAGTTCCTCTACCGGCGTGCCGCGATCGCGTGCGAGGTGATCGAGCGCACACCGATCTCGGCGCGTGACCTCGCGGCCGGCGCCTGCTCCCCCGGGGCCAGCGGCGCAAGAGGCTCGGAGGCGATCTTCCCGGAGAAGGGGATCGCGCTGTCGATCATCGTGTCGCTGTTCCTGCACGGGGGACTGCTGCACCTGCTGGGGAACATGTGGTTCCTCTGGCTCTTCGGCGACAACGTGGAGGCGGCGTTCGGGCACCTCGGCTACCTGTTGCTGTACGCGGTGGCGGGGATCGGCGGGACGCTGGCGTTCTCCGCGCTGCATCCCACGAGCATTGAGCCGATGATCGGAGCGTCCGGCGCGATCGCCGGCGTGCTCGGGGCCTACATCGTGCTCTTCCCGAAGGGTTGGGTGCTGACGCTCTGGGTCCTCGGCATCCTGCCGGTGCCGTCGGTCGTGTTCCTCGGGCTGTGGTTCATCGGCCAGTTCAGCATCGGCACGGGAAGCGTGGCATGGGAAGCCCACGTGGCCGGGTTCGTCATCGGCGCGATCGTCTCGCTGCTGCTGCGTGAGCGCCTGCTCAGCGGCCGGACGCGCGCACGCCGCTCCCCGCGGGCGATGGGGATGGACTGACGCGCTCCGAGGGCGCCTCGGCTCCCCCGCCGGCTACAGGTGGCGGGTGAACCACGCGAGGGTGTCCTTCCACGCCTGCGTCGCCTGCGTCTCGTCGTACGCGCCGCCGGTATCGTTGTGGAAGGCGTGCCCCACGCCCGGGTAGACCTTCATCTGGTGGGTCACGCTGGCGGTCGTCAGCGCCCGCTCGAGGGCTTCCATGCCGCCCGTGATCCTCGCATCTTTCTCCGCGTACACGCCGAAGGCTGCCGCCTTGATCGCAGACACCGCGGCTGCGTCCGGCGCGGGGCCGTAATATGGCACGACCGCCTTCAACTCGGGGATCCGGGTCGCGGCTGCCCACGTCACGCCCCCGCCGAAGCAGTAGCCCACCATCCCCACCCGGGCGCCGTCGACGCCCTCGACCGTGCCGAGGTAGCGGCGGGCGGCCGCGAAGTCGCCCACGTGGCGGTCGGTGCCCGCACCCGTCAGCGTGCCGGGGACGCGGTCACGCTCGACGGCGGCGGTGCCCCCCTCGCGCGTGAGCAGGTCCACGGCGAGCGCCGCATAGCCCTCCTTCGCGAAGCGGCGCGCGACGTCGCGGATGTGGGGCGTGAGGCCGGCGTTCTCGTGGCAGACCAGCACGGCGGCGCGCTTCGCCTGCGTGGCCGCCGCCGGCAGCACGAGGTAGCCGCCTGCCTGCGCACTCCCCGAGTCGAACGTCACGTCGCGCCCGCGGACGGCGGGGTCGCCGTCCGGGACGGAGAGCGGGCTCTTCGCCCCGGGCACGGGCACAACCGTGCCCGCGGGCGTGGGCTGCGGCGTGGTCGTCGGCGTCCCGGTCAGGGTGGGCGAGGCCGGCGGGATCGTCGCCGTCGGGTCCGGGAGGTCGGGCCCGGTGCACCCCATCGCGGCCAGCGCGGCGGCAGCGGCCGCCATGCCGCCAGTGATGTACGCCACGCGGCGGAAGAAGGCGCGCCGCGGGAGCGTGCCCGCGCGGTAGTCGTCGTAGAACTCCTCGACCAGGTAGCGCTCGAACTTGCCGAGTTCAGGGGTACCGGTCATGATCCGCCGCCTCAATTCCGGGCGGCGTGGTCGGCGCGCCGCCCTCAGTGGATACGCTCGATGGTGCCCGCGCGGATCCGCGGGGGCACTCAGGCGGTGGTCGCCGGGTCGGCCGCGCGCGCGGACGACTGCCGCGAGGCGGCACGGAGCAGGAGGGTCATCACCGCAAGCGTCGCGCCCACGGCGGCGAGCACGAGCAGGCCGGAGCCAAAGCCGCCGGTGGTGTCGGCGAGCATGCCGGTCAGCGTCGGTCCCAGCACGCCGCCGATCTCCCCCGCGGTGAAGTACAGGCCGCCGGCCGCGCCCATGAGCGCGGGGCCGACCGCCTTCGAACGCAGGAGCGTGAGCATGAGGAGCGGCGTCGCCGCCCCCCGGCCGATGCCGAGGCCGACCATCGCGGCCCAGTACGCCGTGCCGCTGCCGGCGGCATGCAGCGTCAGCGCCGCCGTCGCCCACACCGCGAAGACGCCCATCAGCACGGGCGTGAGCCAGCGCGCCGTCGTGAGACGGGGGATGATCAGCGCCGCCGGGATCGCGACCAGCGTGGGCACCGCGGCCCAGAAGCCCGCCTCGGTGCCGCTCATCCCGCGGCTGCGCAGCATCTCGGGCAGCCAATTGTTGATCGAGTGGTTGAAGACGAACGCGCCCACG
>Ga0172380_10002102_pt1 | contig 32193 bp, 52 predicted proteins | sample Leawe162metaG_FD_119747 | JGI IMG/M metagenome (GOLD analysis project Ga0172380, IMG submission 119747) | Leachate microbial communities from a municipal landfill in Southern Ontario, Canada - Leachate well 162 metaG | ecosystem: Engineered > Solid waste > Landfill > Unclassified | place... | reverse complement strand
GTCTGCTACTAATGGTTGGGGAAAAATTACAGCGAGCTAGAACATGAATCACGAACCTACTCAATACGATATAGATAGGCTTATCGAAGGCCGGGAACTTATTGAAGGTTGCAGGGCCGTCAAATCTCAATGCGTCAAAGTCCTGCTCGACCACGACAAGATGATTGCTGATGCCGCTAAGAAAAAGGACGGCCAGATTGAAAGGCTTGACCGTGATGCTGTAGCTATTACAAAGTCAGAAGCTATTATATATCGGGATGACCGGCTGAAGGAAATGCACTTCGATATTGATAAGTTTACTAAATTCAACAGGGATATGGTGGTTGCAGAAGTGCAGTGGCATATGTTCAAGATTATCCAGGTATGCGATCTGTGCAGGGGATATGCAGGCACTCCACCTTGTCGTATAACCTGTGGAAACACATCCTGGAACGCCAAGAAACCCAGTAGCGAAATACAACTGGAAAAGGCAAATGAGATATTTATTAAAAACGATCTTTTCTTTCAATGGATACAGCAAATATCCTTTGGTAAGGACGGGAGTATTACATGGGATTATTCCGATCTTGATACTGATTCAATCGCTCAGAAAATGGGTCTTAATTTACGGCATGAATTTAAAATTGACGGTGTCCTGCATGTCAAATTAGGAGCCTGTCCGGATGGACACGGACTAATTTCACAGTATCAGGCACCGGCACGTTTCGATCTTCATTGGACTATGGATTTAATGTTAGAGGTTCCGAGACTCCATGATCATCTTATATCCATCGGCAAATAGTTCTGTCCAATGTGCCCCGTCCACAGGGACTAATTATACCTGTGTGGACGAAGTTGTTCTCGATCAGGTTGATTATAATAGGGCAACAGCAGATTCCCTTTCGGTTCCTAAAGTGGGACTAGATGAATTTGTATTTACTGATTATACAGGCAGCGAAGCAATAAATGGCGTTACATTACGAGCCTATGCGAAGGTAAATTATGTAAATAATGGATATGGCAAAATTAGGTTTCATTGTAATATCGGCGGCACGAAATATTATAGTGATCTGTATGTTCTACCAGGAACCACAACTCTTCATAGCCATACATGGGCACTCAGTCCTGCAACCAGTGCGGCTTGGACTAAAACAGAAATTAATGCCGCTATCTTTGGCTATACTCTTCTTGTAGTAGGGATATATAACACAACTCCATATTACAAAGGTGATGACCCTCCTCCTGTTGATTTTGTTATCGCCATGGTTTATCAGTTCAATGTATTACTGGATGAGTCTGTACCGGCGATGGAAGCCACTGCCGATTTCGGTCAACCTGATTTACTTGTAACCGGGGATATCGTACTGGAACCGTTGGCGATGGTTGCCGTTGCCGATTTTGGAGAGCCGATTGTCAGTAGCGTTACCATACTGACGGCTACGATGGAAGCGACCGCAGATTTTGGTACTCCTATACTTGCATCAATAAGTAGCCACGGTGTCAGGGATGCAGTTTATTGGGGTGATGGGCGCCGACCGAACTGCATAATAGTCATGGGCAAAGAAACAGCTACGGGTAATCTTGTATTCGGTTATGCTGAGGATGGGGTAGAATCAGAGCGCGATCCTCTGCTCTATTGGTATTCAAATGCGTATATCAATTCCTTTGCCTTGGCCCAAGCTGTAGCGACTAATCTATTATCGAAGTTACGCTTGGAGACACCACGGGGGGAAATGGTTATCTTCCCCAACCTTGCACAAGAACAGTGGGATGTAATCCACACTGCCGATTCAGTCAATGGTGTAGATGGTAATTACAGGGTAAGTGGATTGTCTTTAAGATATGATCGCCAGGCATCTGAATTTGTGCAGACATTAAAATTAACCAATGTATAGGAGATATTATGGGACTTGAACCAAAGATACATAATCCGGCAACCTTAGAGTATAGCGGGACAAAGACAGGCGACCCATTCATTCTTGAAGGGAAATTAATGAAAGACATGAAGGTCGTTCCTGGTGTCAAAATAGCCGGTGTTGATATTGCAAAATTAGATGTTAATGTTTCAAGATATCTGATATCTGCTCCGCCGCTGATTAATTTCTTTGGTGGTATTTTTCCGAGAACTTCAACGGTAACCGATACGGGATCAGAGGCAGTTTTAACCTCCATTGTCCAAAGAGTTGCAACGGGGGCAACCAGTGGGTCAACCAGTGGGATAGTGTTTACTGATTCGCAGTTTGCCAATAAAGATGAACCAGGGAATAGATTTCAATTGTTTTTCAGAATATTAACACTCACCCCTACAGATAAATGTGAAATCTGGTGGGGCTTGTTCTCCGATACCACAACCTTTCCCGCTGCAATCTCGAATCATATTGCCTTACATGCTGTAAGTGATACTGATGGGGTAGAGGCGGTATTGTCTGCCAGTAATGGTGATGGGTCAACTGAAAAAAGTACTGATATTGGAAGTATTTATCAGTGGTACTATAAGGATGTTTTAATTGTTTATGGCGCGGCTAATATCAAATTCTATATGAGAGACCCGGGATCAGAAGCATGGACATTTGTTGCCAACCATAATGTAAATAGGCCGGATGACGTTGTTCTATTTCCTGGTGTATGGATTAAAAATACGGAGGCAGAAGACAAACAGGCAGAAATACAGGGTATAAAAATTGTATGGTCTGATGGGGAATAAAATAAATTTAAGGAGATGAAAATGAGTAAGTACATAGTTCTTAGAAATGATGACGTGGCTGATGAAGGGGGATGTAATTGGTTGACCCCTATGATTAATTCAAAAGGCATTAAGGCAACCTATTCCGTCATGCCTTCCTACCTGGCCGATGGGGATTTTGTAGATTACCTCAATGGCCTTTCCAGCAACTTCGAATTAGGTACTCACGGGTATACCCATGATTGGGAGGAAAATATAGCAGATAAGAGATATAAAGCTACAAGGGCAATTGCAGAGGAAGGTCACAATCTGATGGTTGCTAATGTAGCAACTCCCCTGACTTTCATCCCGTGTTTTGGAGTATTTGATAGTACAGGGGTAGCCGTACTCAGAGATTTGGGATACGAGACAATATGCAGTTCCGATGCAATGCTTGATTTTACAGTATGGCAGGAAGCAGAATATCTGGGAGTACGTATTCTCCTTGACGATTTTGGATGGGAATACTGGAACCCTGAAATAAACCTCCATACTTACCTCGAATTTAAAGCGGTATTCGACGATTGGTATGACAACGATAACTCTATTAGTGGGGATAATTACTTCACTATCCTTTGTCATTCCTGGGCTTTTTGTGGCAATGAGTCGGCCCAAACAGCATTTGCAAATTCCATTGATTATATGAAAACGAAGGATGTCACATTTATAACTGTAAAACAAATCTAATGGTCAAAATTAACTTTATTTAATCACATGAGATACAGCATTATTATGTAAGGAGATTACGCCGATGGCAGCAATAAACTGGGAAGATGAATACGGCGAAAAATGGTCAGCAATGACACCGGAACAAAAGGATACGACCATAGTAAATATGTTTACCACTCTAGGGAGAGGGCAGACGAGGATTGAAGGGAAGTTTGACAAGTATTGCGAAGAACAATACAGCCGTAATAAATTCTTCAACAGAGCCTCCTTAACGGTAGTAATCGCCGTCCCTGCATTATTCACAGCATTGATTATTTTATTCACTGTTTTAACAAATCATATTGGTAAATAAACAGGAGGGTTTTTATGGATTTCGATTTCACGACTAAGGCGGGTATTCAAAAGTTCATTGTTACATTGGTCGGATTGGTAATAGAGGGGCTTGCTACTTTCGGTGTAGCTCAGGCTAAACTAGATGCCATTTCAAGTGTAGCCACTATAGCTGCTCCAATCGTAGCCGTGGTTCTTTATTACATTATCAACCAGATCGCGGCAAAAGGTAAAGCGATAACATCACAAAAAGTATTGGAAACTAAAGTTGCTATGGTCGAGAAACTCGCTGTAAGCGCCCCGGATGTGGCAATAGCAATCGCTCAGACTAACCCTAACCCAACCGTCACGGCAGTTATCCCAACCCCTGCCAACGCCACTGTAGACCCGGTTCCGCAGGTCAAGGACAGGATTAAGGATGCCCGGAAGATATATGGCACATGGGAAGGCGCAAAATTAATGCTTCTCTCCACTTTTAAAGACAGGTTTGAGGCAGCGTTAAAAAGATTTGCTTCTGTTTCAGGTACTACCATTGAGGCTGCCCGGTTAGCCGTCTTTGAAGTGGCTGGTGTTATGCTCGATGACAAAGCGTGTGAACGAATTAGTCTGCAACCTGGTTTCCTTGGAGCATTGGGGGCCAACCTGGATTCCGCTAAAATCATACCTGATTTGATAGCGGCTATTGATAAGACACCTGAATTGGAATATCTGAAAAAGTCCTTTACTGCAAGGGCAATATGGTATGCAGTTAAAGCCATTGTTGATGATGCTGTAATCCGCATACAGGCAGGGGAAGGCAATGCAGCCAGCCGGTTAGCCCTTCAGGAATTTGGCTACACCGCAGAACAGGCTAGGAACGCACAATACAGCGGTGGTGCAGTTGATGGTTTCGATCCGTGGGCAAGAGCAGGTGTCAACCCGTATACAATGGAAGATTTATGACAGATACTAACCTGACGAGGTTCAGTCATCACAACAAGGAGAATGTCCGGTTGTTACCCCCTTCCAGCTTCTCCCTGACTTTTTATTTAGGAAGGTGATATGGAACACGTAAACCTTAACTCATATCTAAAGGAAGCATTACTAAGCCAAAGGAACAGGATAGATATGGCGTTGGTAATATTCGATAAAGGGGAAGAATTATTGATGGCAACGACCTTAGAAGATATATGGGCTTCATGGCAATCTATCATGGATAAATATTGCTTTGCAGAACATGAAGACGTTGACCATATATGCGGTATTACTGAGGATGAGAGAGGGTGACTTTATGGAAAGTTTAGAGAGGTGGTATAAGGAAATCGGGCATATTTATGCTCACCCATGGAAGTAATACAGAAAGACATCGATTATCCATCACGATCAGACACATTTTATCTATACCCACTCGGTGATATGCACCTCGGGGTCGCTCATTGTGATGAGGATTTACTCCGGGCAAAGGTCAGGGAAATTAAAAACACTCCTAATGCCTATTGGCTCGGCATGGGGGATTATGGGGATTGTGTCACACCCTCGGATTTTAAACGGTGGGAAGGACGAATACTGGCCCCATGGATGAAAGACCATATTGATAATATCGGTCCCACACAGGTTGAGTATGTGGACGATATTCTCTCTCCAATTTGGGATAAGTGTCTTGGATTGATCGAGGGAAATCACGATGATAATATCCGCAAATATAACCACTATGATTTTATGACCGAACTCCTAAAGAAAGCCAATAAGAAAAGGGAACCACCTTGGGATCGTGTACCCTATGGGGGAGTATCATGTTTTGTCTCTCTAAACTTCCGGCGCTTTGGACAAGAGTGGAAACCACAGAAGAGAGGACTAGCAGATTCACATGTAACGATTATCCATGCCCGCCACGGTGAAGGTTCTGCCCGGACTTCCGGAGCTCGGGCCCTGGCCGTTCTTCGCCTTGCCCAAACTTTTGTCAATGCCAATATAACCCTAATGGGACATCTCCACGGACAGGAAGCACCGGACCTGCCGGAACGCCTTATTCTGCGGGATGGACACATCAAGTCTTTTGACGGTATAGCCACTATGACCGGGGCCTGGTTAAAAGCCTACGCCGAAGGTGTGCCACCTTGCTACCTCGAGCGCTGGGGAACTCCACCTTCTCAACTAGGGTGTCCACGGATAGTAATCGAACCACATAAACAAAGAATGACCCTGGAAAAGATACGACAAATAAGAACCCTATAATCCTCCTAATTTTTCCCACTCCGGCATTTACCTCCATGCCGGAGTTTCCTTTTGCAGGGGGCTTGACAAGGGGTATATAATGTCCCTATGCCACAGAAAAATCGTAAGAATAGAGTTGCCGTTACCCTTAAGGATGAAACATTGCAATCGATTAAAATCATTCAAGATGAATTTGCTCTCGTGTCTATTTCATCGACCATTGATTTTTGTATCAACGCAATGCAAAAGAATATGAAGTTGATTGAACGTTGTTCTAATCCCGATACCATCACGAACGTCAAGAAGGTGCAGGAATGAAGCCGGAGACTAAACAACTATTAGTAGAAATATTAACTGCTCATATAGCGATAACAAAAGAGCAGGCAAAGGCGATGCCTGATAATTCAGACTATAAAGCTATTCTAAATAAATACAAATCAGCCTTAGAAGATTTAGAGAAAGAAAAATAAATAGGGAGGTCAATTTAATGAAGGGACAAATCAGACAGGGAGATATCATTCTTATCCTAGTTACAGGAGTCGAGCCGGTCGATGCCAAGGTCGGCAAAGAAGCCGTCCTGGCAGAAGGGGAAGTTACCGGGCACCATCATGTACTGGTTGCCGAGAGGGTTGAGGATTGGGTAATCAATCTTGGAACCCAGCAGCCGCGTCGCTACGTCAAAATAGACAAACCTGGCGTGATAACTCACCCGGAGCATGACCCTGAGCCAAAGACTATTCCTGCCGGAACTTATGAGGTACGTATTCAGCAGATATATACCCCGCAGGAAGTCCGCAACGTAGCAGATTAGAAAGCCAAACGCTTCATATTTTGATGTCGTTTTGTACTTTGATTTGCCAGCGAGGAACCATCGTTAGCAATGCATATTCGTTGGCATTTCAGAGAACAAAAAGGGGGGATATAAATGGTTGCGCCGGAAAAGATTGAAAAATTAACTCCTGATCAAGTAGCCCGGTTTCCTGAGTTTATAGAAAAATGGACAAAAATCGGGTTGTCTACTGAACCAGCGAATAGAAAACAGGCCGAGAATGGTATTCATGCTGCATATAAAGCTGCAATGCTCAAATCCCCGCGTCATATTATTTGGACCACATCTCCATTAGCAAGCGGATTGACGCGGGCAATTTTGCAGACTGCAAAATTGCCCGTCAGGGACAGCGTCAGGGACAGCGTCAGGGACAGCGTCAGGGACAGCGTCTGGGCCAGCGTCAGGGACAGCGTCAGGGACAGCGTCAGGGACAGCGTCTGGGCCAGCGTCGGGGACAGCGTCAGGGACAGCGTCTGGGCCAGCGTCGGGGACAGCGTCAGGGACAGCGTCTGGGACAGCGTCAGGGACAGCGTCAGGGACAGCGTCAGGGACAGCGTCTGGGCCAGCGTCAGGGACAGCGTCGGGGCCAGCGTCAGGGACAGCGTCAGGGCCAGCGTCAGGGACAGCGTCAGGGCCAGCGTCAGGGACAGCGTCAGGGCCAGCGTCGGGGACAGCGTCAGGGACAGCGTCAGGGACAGCGTCGGGGCCAGCGTCTATGGCGCTCACGACGCGCATTGGCTGGCCTTTTACAAATTTTTCGATGCCGAATGTGGTCTGGCTGCCGCAAAGGCCAAACTCGCGGGCCTGTGGGAACTCTGCCAATCGGCCGGATGGGCTCTGCCTTACGAAAAGGTCTGCTTCGTTTCAGAGAGACATTCAGAATGCCACCTGAATGAGGCCGGCCGCATACATTGCGAGACAGGACCGGCCATCCGCTACCCTGATGGATTTGAAATATTCGGCTGGCACGGATTGCGCATCCCGGCAGAGAAAAGCTGGATCATCGCCGACAAAAGCCGGCTGTCCCCAGACACCATCGATGCCGAGCCGAATGCGGAGTTTCGGCGCGTCATGCTGGAGGTGTTCGGATTCGAGCGCTACATCGCGGCGCGCGGCGCCCGCGAGGTAAGCGCCGATGAGGTCTTCGGCCGTCCTCGCCGTCTCCTGTCGATGAAGGTCGGCGGTGAGGAAATCCGCGTCCTGGATATCTGGAATGGCTCGCTGGAGCCTGACGGTTCGCGTCGGCGGTTTCACCTCGGGGCCATGCGGGGCGCCAGGACACCCCACGAAGCTGCAGCGATGTCCTATGCGATCGACCCGGCAATCTATGCCGAGGCGGTGCGCACATGACGCCCAACCCTCTCGTCGCTGAGTTCGTCAAGTGCCTCGGCACGATTAGCCATTCGCGCGCAGGCTGGGACTATCAGCTTCCGCCGGCACAACGAGCACTTGAAGACCGGCAGGAGAAGGACGCGCTTGGGCGGGCTCGGTCGATATGGTCCGAGAACCCGGACCTGCATGACGACCTGCGCAGCGCCTTCAAGGCCGCCAGTCCACTCGCCACCATGCGCGAGATTGAGAAAGTCCCCACTGCTTCTGGAGGCCGCTGACATGGCCCCGCAGATCACCCACGCGACGACGGGGACGCAGACAACCGACCAACCTAGCAAGGCTGCCGGGGAGACTGGCATGGTGCTCGGGACGGGGAAGCAAGGCCCCTTGTCCATCGCTTACCCCGATGGTTACCCGGAAGCGCGGTTCGAATCCGCCTCTCTCCACCAACCCGCCGCCGGGGGCCGCACCCTCCGCTATTCCATAGCCCGCAACCAGCAGTCTGGCCACTGGTCCATATGGGACCACAAGCGTCAGAAGACGATTGCTCGCGGGCTTACCTACGACGCGGCACAAGATGCCTGCGATGAGCTTGCCGAAGAGCATGGCGCCCATTTCTGGGCCGACATTCCGAGCGCGTTCGAACTCGCCATGGACCGCAACAATAGCGCTGCTGACCGGCGCAATCAACTCAGGGAGGCTTAGATGGACGCGCACCAATTCATCAACCGCATCCGCAGCCTGTACAACATCGACCGCCACAAGCTGCCGGAACTGTCGACACCCCAGTGGCACGACTTTCAGGATGATCCGCCCCGGTTCTTGATGCGCTGCGACGACGAGACCGCCGAAGCAATCTGGCGGCAAGTTGAAGCACGGCAGGCCCGCTCCGCCAACCCCACCAGTTCAAGGAGCATAGTGATGTCTGAGAAGCTGAAGCCGTGTCCCTTCTGCGGCGGCGAAGCCGAAACGCAGGTAAACGGCCTTGCACAATCTCCGTTCTGGGAAGTGGTCTGCGATGCCTGCGATTTCTGTGGTCCTAGCGGGTATTCCGAAGCCGAAGCCATCATCGCGTGGAACCGCCGTATCCCCTCCCCCTCCACAGATAGCCTGAGAGAGGCGGTAGAGGCGCTGACGGAGGCGAGGGCCGCGCTGACAGCCCCAACCATCGGCACTGTCCATATGGACGACCCCGATTGGTATCAGCAGGTTGACCGAGCCGTCGCCAGCGTTGATGCCGCCCTTACCAAGCTTCAGGGGCAGGTGTGATGTTCGTCCTTCGCAAAACCATGGACGCCGCCGTTGAGGCCCAGCGAGTGATTGGCAGCAACGCTGTCATGTCTCTTGCACGGTCATACGGAGACGCCCTCAACCGCGTCACTGCTTTGCAGCAGACCCTTTCTGCTTGGGTTCGGAACGACCCGAAAGATATCACGCCGAACCAGATGGCGCAGATGTTTTATGCGCAAGATGACTCTTGGCAGGCGGCGTTCTTCAACTGCATGCAGGACGAAATTCTCGCATATCACGAGGCGCTTCCCCCTTCCCGTCCCGGCATGTGGCCGACCCCGTCGGCGGGTGTTCCGGCTGGCGAAGGTCAGTGGTGGCACATGGGGCAAAAGCTGTCGGACAAAGGCTTTGAGACAATCGAAGCCATGTACGAGCACGCCAAATATCACCGTGAAAAGGGGAAATCGTGATGGACCGCGAATTCCTCGCCCGCCCGCTGGACCCATTCTGGAACTGGGCTGCGGCTAAACCGTGGCGGATGACCGCCATCATCGTTTCCGCCATTCTCATCATCGGGTATCTGACATGAGCGCCCGCGTCCTGATTTTTCAAGACGACCCGGAACAGCAGCCACGGCTCTATGCCTGCGATAAATGCGGCTCCGTCCAATCGCCTGCCATTTATTTGGCGCGAGATGAAGTACGGCACCAAACGGCACGAGAAGCCGCCGAAAACTGCTACAATTGCCGGGAGCATAACACCTGTTCCGACTGCGGGGAACAGTGCAGCAAGCACTTCACGAAGTGCGACAAATGCCGCAGGACTTCCGCTTTTGACCGCGCAGAAAAGGTAGACGCTGCGACAGTCGAACACTGCTTCGGCTATAACGGCGGGTTTTATCAGGAGGTTGAGGAAGCCGTCGATGCGGGCGAACCTTGGGTGTTCGATGCAACTTTCACACCTTTCCGCATCGACCCCGACAATATCATCGATAATATTCTGGATGACCACCACGAAGACGCGTCAGTCGACGACCTCAAAGGCGTCGATGCACTGCTTGCCGCGATAGGGGCTTTCAACAAGGCGCAGACCAGCGGCTCGTATTTCCCGGACAACAAGCGGATCGCCGTTCTCGACGCCGCTCTCAAGGCCACCCAGCCATGAACATGAAGCCGGACATACAGGCTCGGGAGCCGGACGCATCGCCGAAGGAACGCGTCCTGTCGGCGCTCACCGACATCATGCAGTTCGATGACGACCCGCTGTTTGTGCGGCTTGCCCGGCAGCGGTTCCTCAACATCACCGGACGGATTTTCGTCCCCGAAAGGATGGCATCATGAGCGACTATGACTGGTATTTCAAGGCACTCGAACTTGCCGGCGATTGCGGCGAGCTCACCCGCGAACAGATGAAGACTTTGGGCGTCTCCGAAGGCGACCCGCAGCCGGGCTTCTACCGCAAGCGCGCGTCCAAGGACGGCCCTTTCGTTCCCGTCGCCATCTGGAATGTAGAGGCCGGGATGGTGGCTCTGGCCGGCGCGGCAGAGGCGGACCCGTATTCTATCTGGTCTTTCGCCTGCCGCAACCCGGTTTCCGAGGCGACCTATCATGCAGTCAATGATGGTATCGCGGCGTGGCCCGGCGAGCCGCCCGCCATCGGCCACAATCTGCCGCAGTCAGATGATCCGCATGACCAGTTGACCGTCGAGTACCAGGGCGAAGCGGAACAGGCCGAAGCGTTCCTGAAGGAACCGATCGTCACCAAGGAACAGGCCGACCGCGCCGCCATCTGGTCCAAGCGGCTCGCCGCCATCGCCAAGAAGGCAACCGACCTGCACAAGGTCGAGAAGCAACCGTCGCTCGACGAAAGTCGCCGCGTCGATGACCGCTGGCGCGACCTGAAGGATGGCGCCGCCGACCTGTCCAAGAAGCTCAAGCGGCACATGGACGCCTATCTTCAAGAGCAGGACCGGCTTGAACAGGAACGCCAGCGCAAGGCGCGAGATGAAGCCGACCGCATCCGCCGCGAGGCCGAGGAAGCCGCCCGGAAGGCGAAGGCGTCTGACAACGAATACGAACAGGCCAAGGCCGACCGGCTGGCGAGGGAAGCCGCCGAAGCTGAGCGCGAGGCGCAGGCCCGCAATGCCGCAGCCGGAAGGACTGGCGCGAAGGTGTCGCTGCGGACGTTCGTATCCGCCCGCGTGACTGACTACCACGCCGCCGCCAAGGCGCTGCTGGACGCCAACCACCGCGAATTGAAGGAATGCATCGACCAACTTGCGAACCGCGCCGCCAAGGCCGGTGTCGAGTTGGCCGGTGTCGAACGGATAGAAGAGAAAAGGGCCGCTTGAACATGAACGCCATTGTGCAGCACGAACCGCCTCGCCTTCCGTCGCTTGCATCAGGAGGCGCGGTGAGGGCCATCGTCCCTCAAGACTTCGACGGAGCTTGGCGCATCGCCAATGCCGTCGTGAAGGCTGGCATGGCCCCGAAGGGACTGGATACGCCGGAAAAGGCGATGGTCGCGATTATGCATGGTCTCGAGGTCGGCATGACGCCAATGGCGGCGTTGCAGTCGATCGCCGTCATCAACAGCCGGGCAACCATTTGGGGCGACGGCGCGCTCGGCCTTGTGCAGGCGTCCGGCAAGATGGAGTCGCATAAGGAATGGTTTGAGGGCACCGGAGACACGCGGAAGGCGTTCTGCACAGTCGTCCGCAAGGGCGACCCCGAACCGAAACACGGTGAGTTCTCGGTCGCCGATGCGAAAGCAGCCAAGCTGTTGGGCAAGGCGGGTCCGTGGCAGGAATATCGTGACCGCATGCTCAAGATGCGCGCTCGCGCCTTCGCATTGCGTGACGGCTTCTCTGATGTCCTGAAGGGACTCGGCATCGCCGAAGAAGTGCAGGATATCCAGTTGGCGCGCGACGTGACGCCGCCGCGTCCGCCATCACCTACGTCCCCGCCAAGCGCCAAACTATCGCCGCCTTCTCCCAAGCCGGACCCGGCCGACATCGTCCCCGAAACCGGCGAGAGCACCGATGCCATCATGGACGGTGAACCGTTCGATACGGCCGAGTTCTTCAGCGAGTTGGAAACGCAGATGGCTGGCGCGATGGATGTTGAGACCGTCGAGGAAGTCTGGACCGCGCTGGACCCCAACGGGACATTCGACGGCGACGACGTGAACCTCGAAATCGCGTGGAAGATCAAGCAGCGGCGGCTGGCGCAGTTCCACATCATCAACGCCGGCTAACCCCCCATCCATAGGGGAACCGACAACTGAAACCCATAGAGGGATTGGAAACGATGGGCGAACAGCACGAATGGTTCATGGGAGAAGTAGTCTCCCTTATGTCGATCGGTACTCGCATGCAGTGGGTTGACCTCGACGACGCAATCGACCGGTTGCACTGCAACACGTTCCTCGGTCGATGGCATGGTCCTGACAGGGAAGGCGACCGCATCGCGTTTTGCCAGATGAATGACGACGGCGACATCTACGCCCTCGGGGATGATGCGGCAGAAGACGAGCCTTCCAACCCATCGTGGCGACCAGCCGACCCAGACCAATTGCTGGTTCCTGTCGACGGTTGGAACGAAAACCTTCCGCCCATCGCCTAGCCCAATCCCGACACTAACCCGAGGGACTTGCCGTGACCAGTCGCATTGTGGAAACCGAATTCGAGCGCAAGCAGCTTATCCGCTTCATCGCGGCGCACAAGCTTCCTGTCACCGTCCGCATCGAAGCCGTGAGCAAGCGCAGCGCCAAGCAAAACCGCCTCAACCGGCAGTGGATGCTGGACATCGCCCAGCAGCTTGAAGGCTGGACCGCAGAGGACGCCCGCGCCTACTGCAAGCTGCACTTCGGCATCCCGATACTCCGCACCGAGGACGAAGACTTCTGCCGCGAATACGACGCGGTCGTTCGGCCGCTGCCCTATGAAATGAAGTTGAAACTCATGAGGACGCCAATCGATTTCGGCGTCACCCGGCTCATGACCGTCAAGCAGCAGACGGCCTATCTCGACGCAGTCCACCGGCATTTTTCAGAGCAAGGCGTCGTGCTGACCGATCCGGGCGACCTGTTGCATCAATCGAGGGCTGCCGCATGACCATCCACCCGCTCCCATCCGCAGACGATCTTGCGCGGGTCCGTGCCGAGTTCGTGGCGCGGTTCCCCGGCTGCCGTGGCGTCCGGCACCTCGACGAGCTGCTGCGCGAAAAGCGCACCGCGCAGTTGCGGGAGGAAGTCGCCGAAGTCGAGTGCGAGGCCGCCGTGATCGACGCGCTGGCCGAAATGCTGACCCATGATGCGAGGATGTGATGCTGAGGCTCCTGTCGTTCCTATTCACTGGCTGCTTCCACAAGTGGGTAGAGGACAAGCGCACGATGCTCGTTCGGGGTAGCGTGAAAGAAATCCCCCACGGCGAAGCATCATACTGCCATTGTGAAAAGTGTGGCACCCGCAAAGTTTTCAGGTTGGTGCCCTAACATGGCCCACGCCGTATTCCGCCCCGATACCGCGTTCTCAAACGCTCCGGCAAAGGGCAAGAAGCGTCCCCGCGAGCATAACCGGGACCATCTCGGCTGGCTAGCAACTCTGCCGTGCTGCATCACCGGGCAGCGTCCCGTTCATGTCGCGCATGTCCGCTACGCCGACCCCGTCTATGGCAAGGGCGCCACCGGGATAGGCGAAAAGCCCAGTGACAAATGGTGCGTTCCGCTTCTGGCCTCGCTCCACCTCGACGGCCCGGAAGCGCAGCACGGACAAAGCGAACGGCTTTTCTGGGCCAAGCACGGACTGGACCCGCTGCGCATCGCCTTGGCGCTCTATGGTGCGACTGGCGACGACGAGCAGGGCTACGTCATTTTGCAAGAGGCATGGCGCACGGCAGAAGCTTTTCGCCGCGCGGCCCTCTGGCCGGTCAACCAAACCCAGGAACACAAAGATGTCTTCGACTGAAACCCGCGACGGCGCCATGACCGCCCCCTCGACAGTCTCAGATGCGGAGGCGCTGGTCTACGGGCAAAAGCTGATTGCTGAGGCAATCCTATCCCATTTCGGAGAGCGCACCGAATTCGATGATGAAGACGGCGACACCACAAACCAGGATGTTTGGGGGGCATACGACGCCCTTCTCGCCGCTTCCGCCGTCCGAAAGGATGCGCTGCGGGAGGCGGCAACGCGACTGGTGGATGCGAAGGCATTGGCAGGCGTTCGCGGTCTGGTCGCCGGATGGAACGGCGAAGGCAAGCCGAACGGTCCCTACGAACGCCACCCGCCGCGTCTAGGCGCTACCCTTCCCAAGACCAACTGCGGCGATGTCTACGAACTGGACGAGGCCATGCAGGCCCTACGCGCCGCCCTGGAGCCAAAGCCATGACGCCCGATTTGGAACTGCGGGCGGATGGCCCGGCCGTGCCTCTGGAAGATTGTCCGATTGGCCTGTTCTGGACGGACGGCGGCGAGTTGTGCCTACGGACGGAATACGGCAACAACGAAGGACGCATCGACGCCTACATCGTCTCGTCCGGCGAATTCTTTTGGGGCAAGTCGCCACAGACAATCGCGAGCCAGCGCGCTCAGATGGTCCAGCCGGTCGCCCTCTCATCCCGCGCAGAGCGGGAGCCGGTGGGGGCCGGGTGGCATGTTTCCACCAAGGAAAGCGACGGCAGAACATGGCTCACCTTGTCGATGCCGGGAGGGCAGTCGGCCAGCCTTTCGTGCAGAACCGCGAGCGATAACGGCGAGACTATCTCCTCCCAGGTCGTCAAGGCGTTTGCTCGCGACTACCCCGCCCCACCGGCCACAGAGCGGGAGCCGGTGGAGGTGAAGCCAACTGCTTGGCGCTGGCGGTGGTCGCACCATAAGACAGCGCGCTGGGTGCTGTCCACCCGCCCGCAAGGTGACGTGCGTGAACCCCTCTACCCCGCCCCGCTCCCCGCCGAGGTGCGGAGGGTGCTGGAGATGCCCGATCGGTTTGTTGAAAACCAAGTGGATGGTTACGAATTCCGCTTCGACAACGGCGCAGGATATACGCCGACCGAAGCCGAGAAGGCGATGCTGGTTGATTTCGGCCATAGCCTAATCGCCGACATCGACGCCGCCCGCGCTCTAGCCGACAAGATCGGAGGGGCGGAATGAGCCGTCGCAAGCCGGTCACGATCCCCCGCGAGCGGATCGACTATTCCCAGCCATGCAAGAACGGCCAGCCCTACGTCGCGGCTGACGGATCTTGCCTTCGTTGCGGCGCTGACCAAGGCGTTGCCTGCCGCGCTGCCCCACAAGAGACCAGCCCTGGGCGGGAGGGGTAGATGGCTGCGAGCGAAGCCCACGACAAGGCCATGAAGGCCCTTCGCGAGCGCTGTCGAGTTGTCTACCAGCAACTCGGCCGGGACGCGATGCTGCGGCAGGGCGATCCCGTTCAAACCATCTTCGACTTCGCCAAGGAACTCATTTCCGAGCGGGAGTATGTCATCGGGTTCAACGATGGCTGGGATGAAGGCCGCTCCGACCCTCTCGCCGGGAAGGAGGGGTAGATGCCGAGGCTCACGGAAGCGCAGGCCGAGATGGATTGCCATAGGTGCGAAGGCAAAGGCTGGTACTGGCGCGTGCCAGAAGGGTTCAACCCGTTCCTTGCTGGCGGCTTTTCCACGGCCAGGGAGATGTACAAGGTGCCGTGTCAGTGCGTCGCGGCGCGCCGTCTCGCCCTTCGCAATGAGGGAGAAGTCAAGTGACGGAGGCCGAAACCACAAACGCCGTTCCGAACCCCGGCACATGGGCGGCGCGCTATGCCGGCTGTTCTTGTGCGGTCATCGATAACCACTACGGGGCAGGCTATCGCGGGCAGCCGGGCGTTTTCGTCTATAGCTGCGATTGCCCGGTTCATGCGCCAGCAACGGCACCCTCCCCCAAGGAGCAGGGGACATGACGCGGGCGGCGCTCCCCGACTTCACCACGCCGGACCAACTCGCCGCGCATCTTGGCTGGTCAGAACGGCGCGTCCGCGAAACGGCGAGGGGGCTTGGCGCGTGCCGGATTATGGGCAATCGTATGATCCTCACACAGACGGACGTTGACGCCATATTGGAGGCCAGCCGGCCATGCCCCTCAAGCTCTATCGTCGCGGCGAAATCTGGCACTACAGCGGGACCGTCGCCGGACGGCGATTACGAGGCTCTACAAAGACTGCGAAGAAAGACATCGCCCAGCGCATCGTTTCGCAAACCGAAGAGCGGGAATGGAAACGTCGTACCGATGGACCACAAGCGGTCCTGACCTTCGCTCAGGCTGCCATCGCCTATCGGGCCGCAGAGAAGCCTACACGGTTCCTTGACCGAATTGAAGACTATTGGAAGGACACCCCCGTCAAGGCCATCAACGGCGGGGCGGTTCGCCAAGCAGCCATCGTTCTCCTGCCGCGCGCCGCTGGCGCAACCCGGAACCGAAATGTCATCGTGCCGACGCAAGCCATCATCAACCACGCCGCGAGCCTCGACCTGTGCCAGCCGTTGAAGGTCGAAAGGTTTCCGGTTGTCACGAAGGACAAGGAACCCGCGACGTGGGAATGGGTTCAGGCGCTCATGGCTGTGGCGTCGCCGCATATGGGCGCGCTGGCCTGCTTCATGTTTCTGACTGGCGCCAGGATATCCGAGGCGATTGCACTCAGATGGCAGGACGTGGATTTGAGGAAGGGCAGGGCGCTGATCCGGCAGACGAAGATCGGGGACGAGCGGCGGGCGCACTTGCCGCCGGTTCTCGTCGCTGCCATCGCCAACATCGCGCACGAGCGGGATGCCGGCGCGAAGGTGTTCGGCTATTCGTCGAGGGACACCGCCAAGCCGATATGGCGGGCGGCTATCAAGCGGGCGGGGATCAAGCCTCTGTCGTACCACTCGTGCCGACACGGCTTTGCGACGGCGATGCTTCACGCGGGCATCGACCCGATAACCGTCGCAAAGCTCGGAGGATGGAAGGACGCCAAGCACGTCTTCGTGACCTACGGGCACGCGATGGAAGACGACACGCTGGCAAACAGGATAATTGGCACACCATTGGCACACAACGGAAGAAAAGTGATAAGCAATTGAATTCTTTGCGGGAATTGGCTACAATTCAACCCTCGTTGGGGAGGGGTGGCCCGCTGCGCGAGATACCGGAAGGCTTGGAAATGCGCAATAGGGAAGGGGACTTGCACCGTGGCGCCATGCAAGTTCATGCAGGCAAATGCGGAACGACGCGTGAACGTGTCGGATCGTGTGGCACGTTTTTGACACGCGGGGTTCCCGCCCCGTTCTCCGGGTGCCGGTCATGACCCGCCTTCCCGAGCGTACTGGCGTCTACGGCATTATGCTGGTGATGGCGTTTTGAGGTATTCCCGACGCGCGAGAGCGGTGGTATGTTGCTCGCGTGGCGGTTTCGACGGTTCGGTCCCCGCCGTGAGCCGCAAGGCGACCAAAGGGCTATCGTGACAAGCGGGGAGAGACCTGCACAGGTTTCCCGCGATGAGCGGGTCCGATGAACCTGTCGGGTAGCGCGCTGAGCGTCCGTCGAAGCAGGTGTGTGCCTGAGCAGGTTGAGATTTTCGCCAGGCGCCAGTAGGGCGACGGCACAGAATGCGAGGCGGGTGAGTGCAGCGGAGCGCAAGCCGCTTCCGGGGTTTCACGGAGCGGGATAGCCGTTCGACTCGGCAATCCGGCGGTGTCCGATATCTCGCCTCGCATACCTACACAGTCCACCCCATAGCGGGGATGGCCATACGAGACTTGGGCGGCGGCGTGGAAAGTCGGAGACACGCACCTACGGCGGGCCTAGGGAGGCCGGTCTAATCGATCCCTGGATAGCCGGAGTAGCGTCCGGCCCGCTCAAGTACCTATCCTCCGCATGGAGGAGCGAGGCGCGGTTCAGCTTGGATCGGGCTATCCCGGTCGGCGGTAATGTGGCCACCCCGCGCCTCGCAACTATCCTCCCCTCGCCTTTCGATAGGCATTCTCAGCCGCGTTGTTCTCCGCTACCTTCCACGTATCAAGACGGGTCGCCCTGGGCCAAGCCGAATGCGGCTCCGTCAATGCATGATTGGGCTCTGCACCGCGAGCAATGGAAATAGGGCCGGATGTCAGGGTCGAGGCATGAGTGGTCCATGCCGAGCTTCTTGGCCAGTTGAACCAGGTTCACGTAGCCCCAATGGTGGCAGTCGTACCGGTTGCAGTGGATCGAGAGTTCGGAGCCGGTGGCCAGCATCATGCCGATGGTGCCGATCGACAGCGGGCAGGTGATTTCGGGGAGCTTGAACTGCCATGGCATGCCCTAGATAGGTAGCATGGCAGCAGACCCGGATAGACTCCTGAAACTTGAAGAAGCCATCGAGCCGTCATTCATCGCCCTTGCCCGAACAGCAAGAGCAAGAGGCTATTCCGATGCGGAAGTCGCAGATGCGCTGCTATCATTAGCCGTGGCGAGAGTGCTGGCGTTGAAAGCCAATGTCGATACGGAAGATGCAATCCGAGAAGCGATAAGGCGCGTCCACGGGACGGCATGAAGTTCATTTTCCCTGTTGCAAATTGCAACATGCCATGCGATACGGGTTTTGCCAATCGTGGTGAAGGTAACGGCTACTTCCTGCTTAGATGATGCCGTTGCCGCTTGTTCCCGAATGGTTCAAAACCGCATGCGTGGTGTAGTCGAGAGTTACTTCTCTTGGGGAGACGAGGTCGCTGGTTCAAATCCAGTCACGCCGGGCAATCCGGAGTGTAGCTCAGGGGTAGAGCGCGTTGTTATCTCTGGGCGTCTGTTCCCGCCTGCGGTTCTGTCCATTCGGCGCATGCCGGCCGTTTGGTGAGTGCGTGTTGTAGATGACGGTTACTTCCTTTGTACGGACGAGGTCGCGGGTGCGAGTCCCGCTCGGGTGAAAGCCCGGTAGCTCAGTTAGTTAGAGCGCGTAATAACCGTTTTCGCCTGTTACCGCACTCTCCCAACGGCCGGTTAAAACCGGACAGGAGATGTCATGCGCCTGAATACCGCTGCTGCCCAGCCGAAAATCTACACCCATGAGGGTGCGCCGGCCAAGCACATTTCTCCGGAAATGCAGCTTCGCCGTTCCGTGCTGTCATGCCTTCTGTGGGAAAAAGAGTTCTACGAGGACGGCCTGTCCATCGCGGATCGCATCACCGAAGAGGCCGCGAAGTGCAGTAAGGAAACGGTGGCTGCGCTCGCCGTCGAGGCCCGCAACGTTCACGGGCTGCGTCATGCGCCGCTTCTCCTGCTGCTCGACCTGATCCGCCGTGGCGGGCCGGGCGTGGCCGAAGCAATCGACGGGACCATCCGCCGAGCGGATGAGTTTGGCGAACTTGTTGCGCTCTATTGGCGCAATGGCAAGCGCCCGCTGTCGAAGCAGATGAAGACAGGGCTCGCAACGGCCTTCGCGCGCTTCAACGAATACGCACTGGCGAAGTATGACCGCGACGGCGCGGTGAGGCTTCGTGACGTGCTGTTCCTGACCCACGCAAAGCCGAGGGACGAGGATCAGGCCGCGCTGTTCAAGCGCGTAGCGGAGCGCCGGCTTGCGACGCCGGACACTTGGGAGGTTCAGCTTTCGGGCGGCGCCGACAAGAAGGAGACTTTCGAACGCCTGATCCGCGACGGCAAGCTTGGCTATCTCGCGCTGTTGCGCAACCTGCGCAACATGGTGGATGCCGGATGCGACCTCGATCTCGTGCGGGGCGCGGTCATCGCCCGCAAGGGCGCCGATCTCGTCTGGCCGTTTCGCTACGTTGCGGCGGCTCGCGTTGTCCCGCAGTTAGAGCCCGCAATCGACCAAGCACTGTGCGAAGCTGTGGCGTCTGGTCCGCGCCTGTCCGGCAAGACAGCGGTGTTGGTCGACGTGTCGGGTTCGATGCGTGAGAAGCTTTCGGCCAAGTCGGACATGACGCGCATGGATGCTGCTGCCGCCCTTGCGTCGGTCATCAATGGCGACCTTCGCGTGTTCACTTTCGCCGACAACCTCATTGAGGTTCCGCCCCGTCGCGGCATGGCGGGGGTCGACGCTATCTCGCGTTCGCAGCCCGGCGGGACTCGGCTCTTCGATGCTGTCCACGATGTGAACGAAAAGGTCGCCTATGACCGGATCATCGTCATCACCGACGAACAGGCAACGGGTGCGGGTGTCCAGTTCGGCAACAGCTACGGTGCGCGCATCCACGGCGTTCGCAATAGCCTGCCAGACCCCAAGGGCATCGGCTACATGATCAACGTGGCATCGGCGAAGAACGGCGTCGGATATGGCGCGTGGAAGCATATCGACGGCTTCTCGGAAGCCGTGATCAGATACATCTCAGAAGTCGAGAATGACAGGGGATGATCTGAAACAAGCCGGCATTCGGCTGTTTGGCGAGCGAGGCTGGCAATCCTCGCTCGCATTACATTTAGGGATCGATCGAACCCAAATCTGGCGCTACGTGACGAACAACAGCGTTCCCGGACCAGTCGCGGCGGCTGTGGATTGTTGGTTGAAGAATGGCCCACCGGAACGGTGATGCATGCCCTCCCGCTACGACAAGCACCAGCCCTTCTTCACCCTGCCTGGCCTGCTGGCCGTGGCGCTGATCGTCGCGGCGGGGCTGCTGGCGACGTTCGGGCCGGTGATCTTCTGAATTTCCGCTTGACCGGACATGGGCAACTGCCTATAGTCCAATTGTCAGAGGGGCAATGCGCCCCGCCAAACCGGAGAATGACGATGACCGTTTTCACCCTGTATTTCTGCGACAAGTCCGGGGAGCCGAAGCACCCCTTGCTGCGCGGCATCGGCAGCAATCTCACCTGCGATTATCGCACGCTGGACGAGGCGATCATGGCCCGCGATCACGCCTATGACTGGCACGATGCAAAGAAGGGCGGGCCTTCACCAGATCCGAAGCTTCGCACCGATATGCCGCCCTCGACGCCACGTGGCCGCATCGCCATCTTCAAATCGGACAGCAGCTTCGATCCCGCGGAACGGGTGGCCTGAAAAGCAAAAAGCCTCCCGCCGCAAGGCAGGAGGCTCATTCGTTGGCCGGTCAAGGCCTTGTCAACGGAGGCCGCAGCAACCGTGACTACCACTACCGCACAGGCTTCATGGAAGGACACCATAGCGCATGACCCCCGAAGAAATCAAGTCGGCCAGGAACGCGCTCGGGCTGAGCGTCGGCGGATTGGCACGCATGCTCGAAACCGACGAACTGTCGGTCAGGCGCATGGAAATGGCGCCCACGAAGTCCACGGCCCGCACACCTGCCCCTCGCATGCTTCGCCTGATCCGCGCCTATCTCGATGGCTACAGGCCGGACGACTGGCCCCAAACGCAAAAAAGCCCCGGAGCCGAAGCTCCGGGGCCATCGGGTCCGCCGCTCGAATGATCAGCCGCTGCGCAGCGCGCGCAAAATCGCCTCCCACCAGTAGGCTATTGACGCTCCCACCGCCGAGCCGGCAATGCCGGAGACAAACAGCGCGCCGATGCCGCGCTGTTTCCAGAGCAGCACCTCATCCGTGACCGACTTTGTGTCGGCGACATCGGTCTTGACCAGAGCGACATCGGTCTTCAGTCCACCGACCTCGTCAACGAGATCGTCGACACGCCGATGGATCGCGGCGCGGTGTTCATCGGCACGGCGGTTGCTGTCGGCCGCGTTGGCGTCGGCGCGATCGATCTTCTGGCCGATGCCCTCTACTCTGGCGCGCAGATTGCCAATCGCCTCGGATATATCGTCGAGTTTGGTGGTCATGCACTCATCCGATCCACAGCAGGAAGATCACCGGCACCGCGACCAGCAGCGCCCAGAAGACGAGTTCCGGCGTCATCCCAGCCCCCACATCAGCGCGAAAAATATCAGCCACACCGCCATGGTCGAAAACAGCGCGACGAGAGCGTGCGCCAGCGCCGTCAGCGGCCGGCCGAAGTCGAACATGCCGCCGCCTTGCTGAGGCAGCGGCCACAGCGTGGCAATGGTCCAGATCGCGAGGGTGACTATGGTTGGCAGCCACCAGACGGACAGGATGACCGCCATGTCACTGCGCCCTCGTGGTCGCGACGCCATTCTGGTCTAAATGCTCTCGCAGGGAGACGCCGGCGGGGTCTGTCACCCCGCCCTCACTCTTCGGCGCACCCGCGAGTCTTCCATGTTGTCCAAATCCATTTTGACCAGAAACTCAACCTCCGGTGGGGCGCCCGCGCACGTTAATTCACTATCCATGCGGGTCAGGTCATCCCAGTCTTCGCCGTTGTGAGCCTTCACGTAACCTTGCCCCTTTAAGCGGCTCAAGAAGGTGTAGCCGCCGACGCACGTATGCCAAATGAGTTCGCCACGGCGTTTTCTGACGAGAATGTAGCAATCAACCGCCGTCTCGCCGTAGCCAACACAACGGGCAAGTTCCCCGAACGAAATCATCGGCTCATTGAAGTGGGAAAGGCACATTTCATAAAGGTCACCCGATGGCGCGTTCTCAACCATGATTTCCTCTTACAGTCTTGTAAAGACTAGCATATCCGGCGCTGATGCGCTATGTTTTCTTACCGGGCACCACGATATTCGGGCCGCTGCCGGGTGTGACTATTTCAACTTTGGCTTCCGGCGCCAGTTTCGCGTCAATCTGCTTCCCGGCCTCCGCCGCCTTGTCGGAACTCGACTTGAACACGATGCGATAGATGGACATCCCGGCCCCGAGCAGAAACCCGAATGCCGTCATGAGCGCGGGCCACTGGCCGCTGACATCCTCGACGATGCGTTGCAACTCCTTGACCTGTTCCGGCGTCAGCACGCCAAGAATGCCCAGCAGGGTGATAAGGGCGCCGAGCGCCACGACGACATCGCGCAGCGCGACGCCGACCGGGGCAGCCGTGGTGAACGGGGAAAGCAGTTTTCCGAGCATGACGGAGTCCTTTGGTTGTGGTATGGAAGGGGTGAGGCGGCGGCGTGGAAGGAACACGCTAGGACTCGTGCATTGGTCCGTTACCGTCAGCGCAGCAGGGATTGCACACTGCTGATAAGCTCAACCGGAGTCGGTGTCGAAACCGGCCCGCCTCAACTAGCGAGGGACGTGGAATGGACCCACTCGTGATCGACGCCCATGTGGCGAAAGTCTATGAAGCCGAACGCGGCCCGCTGCCGCCGAATGTCTTTGTGCAGAAGATGCTGCCAAAGCTACCGCCCGAACAGCCCCACCAGCCAACCCCAGAAGCCGACAGCACGAGGGACGGATGAACGGAGTGGGAATTGTTGGGCAATCGGCTCTCGTGCTCGTTACCGCCGGCTCGGTTGCATGTCTCGCCAATGCAATACGTTTGGTGAAAAAAGGAGAGCCTGAGCTAGGCATTGCGAGCTGGATGTTCGGTGTTGCGGGCGTATTCGCCGTGGTGCTAATCGGCGTCCCAGTTGTATTCGACCTGTTTCCTACTCCCGCGAATTACTAGCCCCCCGAACAGGTCTCGCAGCCAATCCATCCATCCCCGCCTCACAGGAGGCGTAGGGACTGCTGGAGGCTCTGGAGGCTCTGGAGGCTCTACCGGGTCCGGGACTGGCGGAACAGGCCCAGCGGGCCTCCCTGCCGCCCATGCGGGCAATTCAACAGGCTTTGCCCGGTCATAGGCATCAAGAGCAATGGACGCCCAGCGATAGCGCTCCGGATAGTGCTTCACGCCGGCGCGCTCATAAGCCCGTTCGAATGCCTGGACCTTGCCGGATAGCGTCGCGGCTTTCTTGACGGCGGGGATCGCCTTCTTCTCGTCGCCGTGCAGCTCGACGAACAGGAAGCCGTAATTCGCCTTGTCGGACTTCGGGTCGAGATTGTTGCGGGCGCAGTAGGCTTCGAAGGCCCGGCGGCGCGGGCCGGTCCATTGGAACCACCCCCAGCCGCCGCGAGAGCCCGCGACGGTCGGCTTGATCTCCTGAAGGATGGTAAAGCCGGAACTCTCGTGACCCGCGTTTCCCATGATGGCAGCAGCTTCGTCTAGAGACAGATCGAAGTCGCGCATCAGCAGCGCCATGAGGCCGGGGGCCTTGCCCCGGAACGTCTGTTCGGCGGTGGGCATGGTCAGTACTGGCCTTCCGGCCACACCCCGCCCTTCGCGCCCTCCAGCAGCAGTTCCAGCCGACGCTTGATCACGCCGGGCTCGCGTCCCGAATTGATGAGGAAGTCGGCCGCCTTGCTGAATTCCTCCTTCTGCTCTGCCGAGCCGTGCAGGTTCTTGGCGGCGTTGAGGATGTCTTGATATTCGTTTGCCATGATGATTGTCCTTTCGATTGCTGGTTAGATAGCGCGAGAGAATGCGGCGAGCTGGTAGGCCTTGACCTGCGCATAGGTCGCCTCGTCTTCGTCCTCCGTGCAGACGACGTTGTGGAACTGGAACCACGCGCCCTTGCAGATGCCGCCTTCCGTCGAGTAACCGGACAGCAGGCGGAATGGTTCACGGGCCGGGAAGCGAGCCGCTGCGGTAGCTTCCACGGTGTAAGTCGGACTGTCCGTCATGTTGCGGATGATGATGCCTTGGTCGGCGCCCGACGAAACCGCCTTACAGACCATGAAGTGCCATGCCGTATGAGTGACCGCGACCGCGTCATTGACCGAGACATCGTCCGAGACCGATGTTCCGAAGCCGGCGCCGAACCGTTCGGCCGTCGCTGCCGTGACGCGAAGCCCGGACCCGAACGTCGCGGTTTCCGTGTCCTGAAGCAGTGGCGGCGAGACGCCGTTGCCGACATAGTTCGGCCGGTTGGCGTTGTCCGCCATGGTCGCGTCGGACTTGACGAGCGCGTAGATGGTGAGGTCGAAATAGTCAGGAACGCTGGTCTGGAGATAGTTCAAAAGCGACTGCCCCGACACGCAGGAATTGCCATCGGCCATTGCCGGCGAGCCGACGATTTCCGCGTCGGGCAATGGCTTTCCGGGCGCCAGATTGAGGCGGGCGCGTTCCAGCGATGTTCGCAGGATGAAGAGCGCCTTGAGACCCCGGCGGACAGCGGCGCCAAACTCCGGCGCCGTCGCCGACGCATCGACAGCGGATTTGATGATGGGCATGGTCAGTCCTTTCAGGGAACGATGTTGGTGATGGCGTAGGCGGCACCCATGGCGGACACGCGCCAGAGTTCACGTCGGACAATCCCGGTGGGGTGGACCGCGTCGTCGAGGGTCCGGGCGATGACGCCAGTGACGGCATCCGGGCTTTGCGCAGCGGGAGTGAGGTCGTAACCGCTGTCACTGACGACATGCGCCCAGACCGGAACGATGTGCAGATTGTCGTCCGCCGCGTCGGCCTGGAACGCCAGCAGGGCGCGGATTGCGCGGGTGTATTTGTTCTTCCAGATGGGATCGCGGGTTTCGCTTCGGCCCGTTCCCGGCATGGCAACGATCATCGCCTTTGTGGCGGAGAACGCCCGCCAGCGACGATGCAGCAGGCTCATTTCATCGAGAACGCGGGAATAAACCTGGTCGGAATTCAGCGCGTTGATGTCGTTGGTGCAGAGCGACACAAAGAGCACGTCGATGCCGCCGATGGAGAAACGGGTGTCGTAGGTGCCGAAGTCTATGAAGTACCCGTTGCGAAGGTCACCATCATCGACAACCGTGTCATCTTCGATGATGAGCGGGTTGAAGGTCCGTTTGGCGGATGTCCCCAGTGCGAGGTATGTCGCCTCATCCCCGATCGCGACCGGATCGATGGTCCCTGCATTCAGGTTCGTATAATCACCGAGTTCGATGCCGGGCCGGCATTCGCCCATGAACGTCAGGTCGATGTTGAAATGGCCGGGCGTTCCGGACGGTGTGGCGCCCTCAGTTCCGGTGGTGCCCTTCCACGTTGCACTGACGCCCCACGCGTCGAGATAGATGTCCATGATGTATGGACCCTGATAGGTTGGGATGCTGTCGCCCAGCACGAGGATCTTCGGCGTCAGGGAACCCGGCGCCGGGTTTGCGCATGCACGCACCGCAAGCGGCAGTTCCGAGGCGACCGCGCCATCCCAGACACGCGGCCGGACGATGAGCGTCGCCGTCGCGCCCATCGAAGACGTATCGAGGTCGATGGAATGCTCGAATGCCCGAGGGATGCCTGTTGCCGGCAGGATCGTCGCCTGGCACAGCGGCGCGTCGAGACGGTCGGTTAGGACATTGTCGAGAATGAGCGGGGTGATTTCGTTGTCGACGCCGTAGAGATATGGCCCAAACAGCGGCACCGTACTCGTGGGTTGGTCGCTCGTGCCACCGCTGTCCTCGGTGACAGTCTCAACACCTGCCCGCCAGAGGATGTAGCCGAGAAGGTCTTGTATCTCGAAGCTATTCCCATCGGGGCGGATGTACAGGCCGTTGATCATGGACTCGGCCTTGTCGAACCGGGCAATGATGTAGCCGGTCATGTCCTGGATTTCGGTCATGCCCGGAACGTCGGCCATGAAGTTCCAGCCGTTGATCATGCTCATGAGAGCAGCCAGGCGGACGCTCACATAGCCTTCCGGGTCTTGCAGTTCGACGGATTTGCCATCGCCCCCGTGCTTCAGGACGAGGCCTCCGATTGTGGCTTCGTCCCCCGTAACGCGGGCGAGCGTATTGCCGAGAGGGTCGGTGACTTCCCACGGGATGTCAGACGGGCCAATGAGCGCGGCGAGCGCTGCATAGGCGGCGTAGGACGGGATCGCCAAGTCCTGCTCGACGGCGGTTTCCGTGTCGTTCAGATAGAGCGTGGCGAAGATATCCCCGCCGGCCTCGCCGAGGATGAAGCCATATTCGCCGTCGACAGTGCCGGCGAGGAACGCCGCCTCATCCACATAGAGGTCACCCGCCACCATCGCGGCGGCGGCTGCCAGTTGCGCCACCGTGGCGTGATGCAGCGCCGAAAACTGGCCCGTCTCTACCGGGTCATTGTAGGGGTTTTGTGCCCATTCCTCGGCCTTGTCGCGGGCTGCCTCGGCCTCGGCAAGGATCGCTTCAAGCTCGACCTCGCCAATCTGCCGTTCGAACGTGATCGGATCGACACCGACCTCAATCGGGTCATCACTTGTGACCACCCAGAAGCTGCGACGATTGACCGTCCCGTCCGTGACGAGAACCAGCGTACCCTTGACGACATCACGGCTGGTGGCAAAATCATCGGCACGCGGCCAATCCCCAACCGCCATGATGTAGATGCCGTTGGTGATGCTGCCCGGTTCATTCTTTACCAGAATGCGCTTGCCCACGGCGCCAGCAACACCGTCAATGGTCTGGATGCCGGCAAGGGTAATGTCGGTTGTCGTGGCTGCGGAAACCGCGACCTTCAGGGCAAGCGTCTGGTTCTCGTCGAGGGTGAAGGTGGCAGTGCCGTCCGCATCGATTTCCGCCACCCGAAGCGCATAGGTGCCGGGCTGCAACTCATCGTCGATATAGACGAGGACGATGTCACCTTCCCGCGCGCCACGGTCGAGTGCCTCCGTAGCGTAACCGGTTGCCAGCACGTCGGCCAATGCGTCTGTGGTCGCGTAGAAGAACAGACGCAGCGATCCACCGCCGATCGTGTCGGTGGCGAGCGTGAAATCATTCGGGACAAACGCCATTCGGGGTTCTCCAATGCAAAAACCCGCCGGTGAGGGCGGGTTGGGGCAGGCGCAGCGATGTCGGAGAACCGGATTGCTCCGTTATTCTCCGTTATTCTCCGTTGACAAACTGGCGCTTGCCGTCAGTCAGGTTTTGGGGTTGAGTGCGCGGCTATGCGCAAAATCCGTTTGGTCCCACTGCTATTGCTCGCTGCGTGCACAACGACACAGCAGGCAAACGACTCTCTGTTTGCCAAATTTGGCGGTCGAACCGCTGACTCGTTCTTCACGCGATACGGGCCACCGATTTCATCGCACCGGCTTGACGATGGCGGGCGGGTCTATCTCTGGTCAGAACGCCCGATCCATTTCTCCACACCCGGCCACACCAGCGTTTCGGTTTCGGGCAGTTCTACAATCGTTAGGTCATCGCCCGGCTCGGACATCGAAGTTCTTTGCCAAGTCCGGATCGTAACCAGCCCGCGCGGCACCATCATGGAAATCGGCGCACAGAGCGACAGCATCGGGGTCTGGGAACTCAGCCGCTGCAACGAGTTGTTCGGCAAATAGTTGGGGCGCCCGCTGAAGGAGTGGTTTTCGTTTCTGGCTGCCATTGCTGTCTGGGCACTGATCGGGCGCGGCGTCCTCGAAACCGGGCTGGTCCACCCGATCGCTCTCGCCGTCGTTTGGTTGATCGGGTTTGTCTGGATCGTCGGCTATATCGCAGCCGGCCCTAGAGATGCTGACCGCCTGCTGATCGTATGGCTTGGCAGCCTCGCTGGGACGGTTGCCGTTGCCCTACTGGTCGTAGCTGCAATCAGTTGAAGGGCCGCAGGCTGTCGGGCATGAACGGTGCCTTCGTCTGCCCATAGTCAGTCTTGCGCCGCTTCTCCTGCCGCTTCATGTAGCCGGGCGAAACTGCTTCTCGCATCGAATTGAGGAACAGCCAGTCGAGCGCCGGCCGGGTGTAGAACAGGTTTACGAACGGCGTAGAGCCAAGCGCCAGATTGAGCCCGTCCGCATAGGGGGCCTTCACTTCGTCGCCCATGACCTTGCCGGCGAGCGCATCGCGAGATTTCAACAGCAGGTTCACGAGGTCCGCGCCGCTGCCGATTGTCGGCCCCACAGCCGTCTCCAGTGCGCCGCTGCCGAAGCGATTGACCTGGCCGAAGAGATAGTCGCCATAGATGCCGGCCGCCCCGCCTTGGGCGAATGCAGCGGCCCACGTCTTGGCGTCGGTCGGATCGCGCGGCGGCCAGTAGCCTTTCAGCAGATCCTTCATCGTCATGGACAGATAGCCCGCCATAGTCATGCCGGCGAGCAGGGTGCCCATGTGCGCGCCTTTCGTCAGTGCCGATGTGCCCTTGGCCTGTCCGAACATCGCCCGCCCCAAGGACCGCTGCGCAAAGGCAATCGGGAAGCCCTTGAACTGCATGATGAAGCGGATGGCTTCGCCCGCAATGGTGCCGGGACGCAATCCGAGTGACGTGGTGCGCCGCGAACGCGCATCTGTCTCGATGACGCCATAGCTGGTTTCATCCGCGAAGAACCTGCGAACCGCCATTTCCAGTTCACGGCGCCCGTCTTCCGGGGTCTTGCCAAGGCCCGCGACGGCTTCGTCTGGCAGGTCGCGGATACGGTCCGGCGTTACGAACGACTTGCCTTCTATCTCGCGGTATTCTGCCTTGCGAATGGCTTCCCACATCTTCTCGTCGATGCCGTGCAGCCCAATGACATGCCGGTAGTTGGCCGGTAGTTCGGCATAGGCGGACTTGGCGCGCATGCCCATTTCAGCGGCGATCATGCGCGATGCTGTTGCCCGCTGCACATCCGTCCACCACGACAGTCCGTTCCAGCGAAAGAACGTTTCCTGAAGGCGAGACAGGCGTCCGACTGGACCATCAACGGCAGCAGCCGGGTTGACGATGTGGCCGATGATACCGTCGAACCCTTCGCCCAGCAGATAGGAAATTTCTGCGAACTCGGCCTTCGGCCTACCCTTCCGTAGCCCGTCGAGTTGAGTGAGAAACCCTTTCCAGAACCCGGACCCTCGGAACATCGATGCGACGCCGGAAGTCACGGTGTCCGACATAGACGAGACAACCGCGCCGCCGAGTTTTGCCATCGACTGCACCGCCCGGATGTCCTGCGAAATTCTGGCAGCCGTCACGTTGACGGGCCGCGTCGCCATCCCGGTGGCGATGTCCATAGCCTGTCGCAGCGCGTCGGCATCGAGGCTGCGGATTTGCGCCTGCTTGTCGGCTGGCGAGATTGACGCGTCCTCCTTGATCTTGCGCTTCAGCGTGTCGACGATCGAGCCGAACATGACTTCCGGGTTTGGCCCGAACGTCTCCATATTGGCCGCGACGCGAGAGGCATTGCGCAGATGAGCGACGATGCCTGAAACGGTGTTGCCGTGCCCGAATTCGTCGCGGTAGGCCAGTGCGGCTTCCGCGTCCTTGAAGTGCAGCACGCGGGACTTGCCCAGCCGCTTCGCCAGATTGGCAGGGTTGACCCGCTGCCCGACTTCCTTCGGCGTCGGCTTGTTCGGAAACCCGGTGATGAGCGTATCGTAAACGCCTTCAAGCGCGTCCTGGATTTCCGCCGCCGAGCCTACATCTGGGAACGTGCGGGCAATGTCCAGTTTCGGTAGAATGGCCGATATCCAGGCATCCTTGCCGGCGCCAATCATCTTGATATCGTCGTGTGTCTGCGCCCCGGCCCAGCCGTCCAGTTTGCCGATCGATGCGCCGAGGCGGTTTAGGTCAGTGCGGGACAATTCGGCATAGGTGGCAAACACTTTGGCGACGTACTGCGCATCCTTGTTGCCGGTGATGCCGGGCTTGCCGCCTTCTTTCAGTTCGCCCATTTCGCGCAGGATGTCAGCGTCGAATTTCTGGTCGCGGAGCATGGAGACGAGATGCGGGCGGTTCGCCTGTATCTCGGCAAACATGCCGCCGATGAACTTCCCCTCATAGGCCAGGTTGAGAGCCGCGACGGAATTGCGCCCGCCCTCGACGCCCCTTTGCGTGCCCTCCAGAACCGCGAGTAACGCCTTCTTCGGTGACATGCCGGCGGCGATGAAGCCGGATACCGTCTTGTCGAGCCGATCGCGGACAAGGATGTTGAGCGCGGCGTGCCGGCGTTGCATGGCCGCTGCAATCTTGGTGCGTTCCGCTTCCCGTTCCGCGAATGATTTGAGCTTGTCGCCCAGCCCATCGATGGCGCCAGCCGCCTGCAATTTCTGCTTCTGCTCGAATACCTTCTGGAACGCCGCTTCGATGTCCTCGCGGGTCAGGCGTTCGCCCGATGCCGCGTTGGCTGCGTTGAAGCAATCTGCCCCGATCTTCGCGCGGATTTTCACAGCAGGCACCTCGTCACGGAGTCCAGTGCCTTGCCGTAGGCGTCCGCATCATCAAGCGCCGACTTGGCTTCGTCCATCGCGGCGATGTCGTCATCGGTCAATCGGCCTTCGGCGCGAAGCTGTTCGATGTCGGCCAGTTCCGGGAAGTCGCCTGTCTTGGGATCGACGCGGTATTGTTCGGCGAGAGCCTTCATATCGTCAGGCCGGGCAACCCGCGCTTCAGCTTCAGCGCGGCCTTCCGGTGCGGGATCGGGACGGGCCGGTGTAGTGTCTATCGGGGCGGCGCGTTTTGGCTGACCGTTGATTTCACCAAGATACTGGGCAATCGGGACGGCTTCATATTTCGCCGTGTTGACCTTTTCGACCACTGCGGGGTCGAACGTTTCCATGACGGCCTTGCCGGTCGCCTTCTCGCGGATGACCCACGAAGCAGTCCGGTTCAGTGATATGTCGTTCGGGATCATTCCTCTGCGAGCGGCCACCTTGCCTGCCGATGGCATCATTTGCTCAGGGCTGCGTATAGCAAGCGAGAAACTGCGATCATTTTCGCCGAAATAGATCGAGTCGTATTCAAACCCCCTAGCGTCTAACCATGCTCTGAGGTCGTGTTCCGCTGTCCAAAAAGGAAGAGCGCCACGCGATGTTCCAACCGATCTATGGACTGGGTTTTCGGCCGCAAACTCTTTCCAAAGTTTGTAGCCTTCCCCGCGTGAAGCATCAAAGGGCTTTTCCGCTTTCACATATAACTCGGCAACTTCGCCCCCACCGCTTGCGTATTTTTCAGCGAACTGCGGGTCTGGCGTTAAGAATGTCATGGCCGTTTCGTTATATGGCGCGGCATCCTTGTTGCGGCTCCCACGATACATGATCACTGGCGCGCCAGACTCATCGACGATTTTACTTGAGCCTAGCCATGTTTTAACATCCGATCCCGTCTCAACTTGCGCTGGTTGCGCTTTGATAACGGCGTCTTGGGTTTCAATTTTTGGTTCGCCCCCGCGATCGACTT
>Ga0172380_10002101_pt1 | contig 32213 bp, 26 predicted proteins | sample Leawe162metaG_FD_119747 | JGI IMG/M metagenome (GOLD analysis project Ga0172380, IMG submission 119747) | Leachate microbial communities from a municipal landfill in Southern Ontario, Canada - Leachate well 162 metaG | ecosystem: Engineered > Solid waste > Landfill > Unclassified | place... | reverse complement strand
TCATGTGGAGGCATTTACCGGGACCGATGATGGTGGGGTGACGAGCGCGGACAATCTGATCACGTTGTGTCGGCGGCATCACCGGTTGAAAACGCATAATCACTGGCAGATCCGGATCGTGGAACCGCCCGATGGTGGTGGTGTCCCGGTGGTGGAATGGACGACTGCCCGCGGGTTGGTGTTCGGTCGGCCACGACCCAGCCAACTAGAACTGGACCATGATCAAGTCAGCGACGTGCGGGCAACATTGACTCCGGTCGAAGCGCGCCTCACGCGCGTCATCCACGCCGCGTAACACCACGCGCTGTAGCACTGCGCCCCGAAACGCCGCGCCCAGTCACGCCACGCCCCGCCCCGCGACGCCACGCCCAGCCACGCCACGTTGTGTCGCCCTGCCCATGGCCCGCTTGCCTCGGCCAAGGCATCGCACACGCGCTACGACAGCGCGCGACTAGGCGAGGGTCGCGACGAGGAGTGCCTTGATCGTGTGGAGGCGGTTTTCGGCTTGATCCCACACGATGCTCGCTGTGGAACTGAAGACTTCGTCGCTGACTTCGATGCCGTCGGTCATCCCAGTGAGTTCGGCGATCTGGGCGCCGACAACAGTGTGGGTGTCATGGTAGGCGGGTAGGCAGTGCATGAACTTCGCGTCTGATCGACCCGTGGCCGCCATTGCATTGGCGTCCACACGGTACGGCCCCAGGACAGTCGTGCGGTCGCGCCATACCTCGGCGGGCTCACCCATAGAGACCCACACGTCCGTGTGAACGAACTGTGCACCTGCGAGTGCTTTGGCCGGATCATCCGTGATGGTGATTCGCGCGCCGCTCTCGGTGGCCAACTCGGTCGCTAACGCTTGGATCGCTTCGGTGGGTTGCAATTCTGCCGGTGCCGCGATTCGCACATCGGCCCCAAGTAGTGCGCCGGCAATCAACAGGGAGTTGCCCATGTTGTAGCGCGCGTCGCCTAGATAGCAGTAGGAGATGTCGGCCCAATCCTCTCCGTCGGCGTGTTCAGCCATCGTGAGGAAGTCAGCGAGCATCTGCGTCGGGTGCCAGGTGTCGGTCAATCCGTTGTAGACCGGCACATCTGCGTGTTCGGCCAGCTCTTCGACTAGGGCATGTGCGGCGCCGCGAAACTCAATTGCATCGTAGAAGCGACTGAGAACTCGGGCGGTGTCGGCGACAGACTCCTTGTGGCCCAGCTGTGATGACTGCGGGTCGAGGTAGGTCGTGTTGGCACCCTGATCAGCTGCGGCAACTTCAAAGGCGCAGCGCGTCCTCGTTGAGGACTTCTCAAAGATGAGCGCGATGTTCTTTCCGGAGAGTAGGAGTGGCTCGCTGCCGGCACGCTTGGCAGACTTCAGCGCGGACGCTAGCTCAATGAGCGAAGTGAATTCGGCCGCGGTGAAGTCTGACTCTTTGAGGAAGTCGCGGCCCTGCAGGCCGAACGCCTGGACATCAGCGACTAGCGGATTCATCGCGGTGTCAGACCGCCTCTCGTTCGATTGGGCAACTCATGCAGCGAGGTCCGCCTCGACCACGGCCAAGTTCGGAACCAACGATCTCCAAAACTTCGATGCCGTTGTCGCGCAAGAAAGTGTTGGTCGTTGTGTTGCGTTCGTAGCCAACCACAACCCCCGGGGAGATCGCCAAGAAGTTGTTTCCGTCATCCCATTGCTCCCGCTGGGCACCCATCATGTCGATCGGGGTCTGCAGCACCCGCACTTCATCGAGCCCGAGTGCATCGGCAACCGCAGGTGCGAGTGCTGCATTCTGGGAAAGTTGGTAGCCGCCCGCATCATCCTTCTTAGCCAAGGTCCACGAGCGAAGGTCCTGGCTGAGATACGGATAGATGCTGAATGCATCTCGATCGACCATCGTCATCGCAGTGTCGAGGTGCATGAAGGCTCGTTCTCGGGGAAGTTCGACCACGATGATCTTCTTCGTCTGCCCCGCAGGATCGGCGAACAGGCTGTGTGCGAGTTTGCTGATTCCTTGTGCGGTGGTCCGCTCGGATAGACCAACCATGATCGCGCCGTTGCCAATGGTGAGGATGTCGCCACCTTCGATCGTGGCCGGTTCATGCGGGACATCGTCATCGCCTTGCCAGATCTGGTCCGGGCCAACCGCGAGGGTGGGGTGGTAGTTCCAGATTGCCCGCGAGTGAATGATCTCGCGCTTACGAGCGGTGCGAGCCATCGGATTGATCGAGACACCGCTGTAGATCCACGCACTGTTGTCTCGCTGGAACAAGTGATTCGGCAGGGGAGTGAGGAGGAAGTCCTCAGGTCGCAGGCTGTCCCACAACAACGACTGGTGGGCACTCGGGAAGTCAAGGTCTTGTTTGAGAATTCCGCCAATGAAGAGTTCGGCGAGGCGTGCAGGTTCAACCTGTGCCACGAGCGTTTCGCAGGCTCCGACCAATTCGGGCCCGACAGCGTTCTTATTGAAAAGGCGGCTCGTCACAAACTCCAAACCCTCGGGCGTCGCAAGGACGTCGGCGAGGAGATCCGCGAAGTAGTGAACGACAACGCCGCGATCGCGTAGCACCTGGGCAAACGCGTCGTGTTCTTCGCGCGCGCGCTCGGCCCACATGACGTCGTCGAATAGCAATGAGTGCACGTTGGTTGGGGTGAGGCGAGCAAGTTCAAGGCCAGGTCGATGCAGGATGACCTGCTTCAGTTGGCCAACTTCGGAATCAACATGTAGGCGCACGGGGCTATCCTGGCGCGCATTTGGGTCCGACGTCGCGTCGACTGGTGCGACGAGGGAGGCTGAAGTGGTTCGCTAGTCGGGCCAGTGATTACTCAGCGTTCACCATATTGGGTATGTCACAGGGGGCCCGGTCCCGTCGGTTAGACAACTTGGCGAAGATCAGTGAAGGTTGTGGAGAAGTTCTGCCGCGCGTCCTGGTTCGCGGCTACGTTGTGACGTGCGCGCGCCGTGCGCACGGGAGGGTGTTGTTTATGTCGCGAGATCGCCGATTAGGCGTACTTGTTGCTGCCTCCGTCCTGTCTATCGCTATTGGCTCGGGTTTCGCGCTGACCCCGGGCGTCGCATCGCCGTCGGAAAAGCAGAACAGCTCCGCTGACGATTCCGCAGCCGGACGGGTTCTGCCACTGCCGTCGGGCAAGTGGGCGTGGAGCGCGGACTTTGGAGTTGCCGGACCAATGTGGGCGTCCGGCTACCACACCGGACAAGACTTCAGCGCTACGGCAGGAACGCCCATTCTCGCGGCCGCTGCTGGAATCGTGATCTTCGTGGGTGACGGCGGACCGTACGGAAACCTGACCCAACTCCAGCATCCCGACGGTGTTCAGACGTGGTACGCACACCAGTCCGAGATCCGGGTCAACGTTGGCGATCGAGTCCGACCCGGCACTGTGATCGGTTCTGTCGGATCGACTGGCAACTCGACCGGTCCACACCTGCACTTCGAGGTTCGCGTCGGCGGGGCAACCGCAGATCCGCGTGCGTGGCTTGCTGGTGCTCCCGCGGTAGCAGCTGCAGAAGGTGTGACGTTTGACCCTGCGCTGGCAGATCAACTGCGTGGCGAGCTAGCGGCGGCCGAGGCCGAGGTTGCGCGTGCGGAGCAAGAGGTCGCCGGTATTCGGGCGAAGGTTGACGCGGCCGGTAAGAAGAAGGCGACCGCGGAGGCAGATGCTCAACGGGCTCGAGAAGCAGTTGGTGCGCATGTCCGCGAGGTCTACAAGACCGGTGTTGATCCGCAATGGCTGTTGCAAGCGGAAGCGCTGACGACGGGCAACCTCGAGGACTACGCCGACCGCAGCGTGATGCTCGACTACTCCAACAACGCTCAGAACCAACTCATCCTGACCGCGCTAGCAGCGCTACACAAGGTGGAAGCGCTGCAGGCAGAGATTTCCGGCCTGGAGAAGCAGGCCCAAGAGACTCTCGACAAGGCATCCCTGACGATGGCAGACCTGCAGTCGAGGATCGGGGCGAGTGAAGGCGTCTCGCTTGTTGGCACACAGTTCGATGGGAAGATCCCCGCAGGTGGTTCGGCAGCGGCCAAAGCAGCAACCAAGTACGCAATTGCCCAGGTCGGCAAGAAGTTCTCGGACAAGGACGGCACTGGTCCGAAGTTCAGTCGCCACGGCTTGATTTGGCAGGCTTGGAAGCAAGCCGGTGCGACGTGGCCGCTTCAGTCGGCAAACACTCAGGCGCTCAACCGCAAGTGGGTCGTCCCAATCGAAGCTGGCAGTGAACAACCGGGCGACCTGGTGTTCTGGCGGCTAAACAACGCAACTGATCTGCCTGGGCGAATCGACCACGTTGGCTTGGTTGTGAACCCCGCTAAGGGCTCGTTCGTGCACGCGGCCTCTGAGAAGACGGGTGTCGAACTCAACAACTACAAGACGAGTAGCTACTACTCGGGTCCCGCGATGTTCGGCAGGCTCGTCACTCGCTAGGCGCCGGTGACCGCGGCGCACGGATAGCTAGCGGACAAAGATGAAGCTCACGAGGCACATCGTTGCGAGCAGGATGAACGCCGTTTTGGTGCGTTGGTCTTTGACGAAGTAGGCGCCGACGAGAAACAGCGGCGCCGCGATCAGAAATACGAGCATGTGTGGCCCTGCCGCTAGAAGAGTCTGGAGTCAGGGTCATCGAACCCTCGAAGTGCGTCGTAATCAAGGACCACACACCTAATTCCGCGATCTTCTGCCAGCACCCGAGCCTGTGGCTTGATTTCTTGGGCGGCGAAAATGCCCGCCACTGGCGCGAGTAGTGGGTCGCGGTTGAGGAGTTCAAGATAGCGGGTGAGTTGTTCCACCCCATCGATCTCGCCTCGCCGCTTGATTTCAACGGCGACCGAAGCCCCATCGGAGTCCTTGCACATGAGATCAACCGGGCCAATCGCGGTGGGAAACTCCCGCCTGACAAGTCGCCAACCGTCGCCGAGGGTTTGCACTTGTTCTGCAAGAAGCTCTTGCAGGTGGGCTTCGACGCCGTCTTTGATCAGGCCTGGGTCGATGCCAAGCTCGTGTGTGGAGTCATGCAGGACTTCTTCAATGGCGATGACCAACTGGTCCCCGGTCTTGTTGGTGATGGTCCACGTTCCCGCGCCGTTGGCGTCGGTTTCGTCGCGCAACACGCAGGGCGGACTCATCCAGTTGAGCGGCTTGTAGGCCCTGTCATCGGCGTGTACCGACACGGAACCATCTGCTTTCACTAAGAGCAGACGCGTCGCCGTGGGCAGATGAGCCGAGAGTTTGCCGACATAGTCAACAGAGCAGGTCGCCACCACAAGTCGCACGTGGTCGACGTTACCTGCCCACTGTCGCTGCGCTGTGCACATGGTCAGGGTGGACCAGTCGGATGAGGTGACCTGGCAGGACTGGCCGAATGTCCATAGCGTGTCAGTAGGTGGCGCCAGGTGTGGCCTTTTGAGTGGGTGGCTAGCGAGGGAACTTCATGGCAACTGGTGTCGTAGAGAACGGGCCCACAGGAGTTGAACTGACTTGGCCGAGCGGGACGGGTAACAAGCCTGGTCGCTGGAAGTTTGCGCAGTGGGCAGCAATCGCTGGCGCGGCGATGATCGGGATTGACCCAGTTGTGAACTCTTTTGTGTTGCCGACCGCTTCGCAGGCACTCGGCATGGACAGCGGCACACGTGCGCTGGCATCAAGCATTGCGACGCTCATTCTTACCGCGGGCCTGCTTGGTGCGGGTGCTCTTGGTGATCGAATTGGCCGCCGCCGAGTGCTCGTTTTGGGAGCATGGATCACGGTGCTTGGTGAGCTCGTGACCACGATCGCGCCGACGTCGGGTGTGTTCATTCTTGGTCGAGCAATTGTTGGCATCGGAATGGCCGGGCTGTTCGGGATGGCAATCGGCATGATACCGGCCGTCACGAAGCCTGATTTGCTTCCCAAGGTCTACGGCAAGATGTTCGCGTTCACGTCCATCGGTGGACTTGTTGCGGTGATCGGCTCTGGTCTGTTCGTGACTCTCGGCGGTTGGCGCCTTGGGTTTAGCCTGAATGTTGTCTGCGCGCTCTTCGTCGCACTCTTCGCCATGTTCGCGATCCCAGAGAACAAGTCATCCGAGTTCCGGCCCTTCGATGTCAAGGGGATTGTCCTGGCGGCAGCGGCTCTGCTGCTGTTCATGTACGGCCTTGGCCAGACTGGCGCACGTGGTTGGACGGATCCGATGGTGCTTGTCTGCATCTTCGGCGGGCTTGCGCTCGGCGCGCTGTTTGTGTGGGTCGAGAAGCGCGAAGAACATCCATCCTTCCCGTTGAAGATCATGAAGGTCCCAGCAGTGGTTGCCGCGGTGGTCGCGCTTGTCGCGGCCGGAATGGCGCAGGGATCTGCGCAAGCGAACCTCACTGAACTACTGCAGTCCGCTGGGGGCTACTCGTCCTCCGTTGTGTCGTTGGTTGCGATACCCATGGTCGTCTTCGGTGTAATCAGCGCGCTTCTCACCGGCGCGATGGTCGCGCGGGGAGTCTCAGTGCGCATCGTTCTCACCATGCTGATGGCGACGCTGTGTGTGGGTGTGCTCGCGTGCGTGTTCATCACCCCAGCGCTGTCACTATTGCTGGCGCCGCTGGCGCTCGGATTCATCGGATTTGGTATGCAAGGCACCTACGGCACCGGTTCGACGGTCATTATGCGCAATGCGCCGAGCGACATGTTGGGGTCTGTTGGAACCGTGAAGCCGGTCATGGGCCAACTCGGCTACGGCCTTGGTCTCGGCGCGATCGTCCCCTTGATCACGATGTTCACCCGTAGCGCCGAGGAGAGTGGGCAGTCCTCACAAGAGGCTGCCTACCACGGTTTCAACCAGGGAATGATGGTTGTCCTCGTACTAGAGGTCGTCGCGATGATCATCGTATTTGTTGTCTTGCGCGCGGCAAAAAGGTCCGCCGACGCCGACGTCGATTCGGCGAACGGCGACCCTTTGCTGCCGCCAGAGGATGGCTCGCCCGAGCGCCACGCCGCGATCCTCGAAGGTCGTGCTGAGTCCGAGATCCCCTAGCAGGTAAACGCCGAATGCCCCGTCAACCAATGTTGACGAGGCATTCGGCGGATATCTACCTACCGGACGTCGAACCGATCGAGATCCATCACCTTCGTCCACGCTGCCACGAAGTCAGCGGCGAACTTCTCCGCTGCGTCTTGGCTTGCGTAGACCTCTGAAAGTGCGCGCAGTTGCGAGTCAGAACCGAACGCCAAATCGACGCGGCTTGCGGTCCACTTGAGTTCACCCGACGCGCGGTCCCGGCCCTCGAATGACTCTTCGGCTTCCGACGTTGGTGTCCACACGGTTCCCATGTCGAGGAGGTTGACGAAGAAATCAGTCGTCAACGCGCCTGGATTCTTGGTGAACACCCCGCGGTCGGACTTGTCGGAGTTGGTGCCGAGCACCCGCATTCCACCAACGAGAACCGTGACCTCAGGCGCGGTGAGGTTCAACAGGCTCGCCTTATCGATGAGCAGGTGCTCCGCCGGGCGCTTGTGCGCAGGGTTCACGTAATTGCGGAATCCATCGTTGGTCGGCTGTAGCACCGCGAAGGACTCGACATCGGTTTGTTCAGCAGTTGCGTCGGTGCGGCCAGGCGTTACGGGCACGGTCACGCTCAGGCCCGCGTTCTTGGCTGCCTGTTCGACGCCGGCGGCACCTGTGATCACGATGAGGTCAGCCAGTGAAACCTGCTTCGTGCCAGCGTTGAACTCACTTTGGATTGCTTCCAGCTTGGCAAGCACTGTGGCCAACTCGGCCGGATTGTTGACTTCCCAATCCTTCTGAGGTGCCAGTCGGATGCGAGCGCCGTTGGCTCCGCCGCGCTTGTCGGTCCCACGGAACGTTGAGGCAGATGCCCATGCGGTGGAGACCAACTGTGAGACGGTGAGGTCCGTTGCGAGAACCTTCGCCTTGAGTGCCGCAACATCGGCATCGTCGATAGCCACGCCCGAAGGTGCGGGCACCGGGTCTTGCCAGATCAATTCCTCGGCTGGAACCTCTGGGCCGAGGTAGCGCGAGCGTGGACCCATGTCACGGTGGGTGAGCTTGAACCAGGCGCGCGAGAACGCTGCAGCGAACTCATCCGGATTCTCAAGGAAGCGCTTTGAGATGACCGCGTACTCGGGGTCGAAGCGCAGCGCGAGGTCAGTCGTGAACATCACCGGTGGAGTCGACTTCGACGCGTCGTGCGGATCTGGCACGAGGGTCTTTGCCGCTGGATCAGTCGGCGTCCACTGGTAGGCCCCGGCCGGGCTCTTGGTGAGATCCCAGTCGTAGCCGTAGAGGGTCTCAAGGTAGCTGTTGTCCCACTGGGTCGGCGTTGGCGTCCACGGGCCTTCGAGGCCGCTGGAGATGGTGTCGTCGCCAACCCCGGTGCCGTAGCTGTTCTTCCAGCCAAGGCCTTGTTGTTGTAGCGGCGCTGCTTCGGGGTCGTCGCCCACGTACTTGTCTGCATCGGCGGCACCGTGCGTCTTGCCGAAGGTGTGTCCACCGGCGATCAGCGCGACGGTCTCTTCGTCGTTCATTGCCATGCGCTTGAACGTTTCACGAATGTCCTTGGCTGCGGCCAAGGCACTTGGTTCGCCGTTCGGGCCTTCGGGGTTGACGTAGATCAGACCCATCTGGACGGCCGCGAGCGGATTCTCGAGGTCGCGGTCGCCGGTGTAGCGGGCGTCAGCGAGCCATTCGGTCTCGGGGCCCCAATAGGTGTTGTCGGGTTCCCACACATCTGCGCGTCCGCCGCCGAACCCGAAGGTCTCGAAGCCCATCGACTCAAGCGCGACGTTTCCGGTGAGGATCATGAGGTCGGCCCACGAGATCTTCTTGCCGTACTTGGCCTTCACGGGCCACAACAAACGACGTGCTTTGTCGAGGTTGACGTTGTCCGGCCAGCTGTTCAATGGTGCGAAGCGCTGCATTCCCGCGCCGCCACCGCCGCGGCCGTCCTCGATGCGGTACGTACCCGCGCTGTGCCACGCCATGCGAATGAAGAGTGGTCCGTAGTGACCCCAGTCTGCTGGCCACCAATCTTGTGAGTCGGTCATCAAGGCACGCAGGTCAGCCTTGAGCGCATCGAGGTCGAGGCTGTTGAACTCGGCTGCGTAGTCGAAGTCGTCGCCCATCGGGTCGGCGTCGGGGGAGTGCTGCTGCAGAACCTTCAGGTTCAGTTGGTTGGGCCACCAGTCGCGGTTCGTCATCGCGCCGTGGGGGACGGGGCACTTGCTTTGGTTGTCGCCGTCAGTATCTGATGTCGTTACCGCAGTGTTGTCTGGCACGCGAATCCTTCCGAATTGTGGTTGCTAACTTTTGGTGGAGGTTGGTTGATTGTCTTGTGAAATACAGGTGGGGCACAGACCCCAATAGGTGACTTCTGCTTCGTCGATTTCGAAGCCCGCGTCATCGACCGCGTCGAGGCACGGACGCTTTCCTGCGGCGCAGTCAACGTCTTCGATGCGTCCGCATTGGCGACACACGAGGTGGTGATGGTTGTCGTCAGTTCGTGTCTCGAAGAGCGCAGGGTGTCCGGCGGGCTCGATCCGTCGGACCAGCCCAGCCTCAGTGAGGGCGTTGAGGACGTCGTAGATCGCCTGCGTCGACACGGTCCCAAGTTGGTCGTTGACCGGTTGGCGTAGTGAGTCGGCGCTGCTGTGGGGGTGTTCGCTGAGACAGCCGAGGATGGCGACTCTCGGCGCGGTAACCCGGAGGCCCGCGTCGCGCAGCGCATCCGTTGCGTCATCGCGAGTCATCAGGGGCACGGGTTCACCCTATGGGGTTATCTGGAGTAATTCAAGAATTGGACTCAATCAATTTACGAGTTGACCCACATGGGCTAGTCCGCAAGAAGCGACGGCCATTGCCGAGCTTGGGCCATGTGGTGATTCAGCTGCGCGCGGGATCCTCGCAAATGTGCGCGTTCGGCTAGATTCGGTGGGTGCAAACCGTTGACCTCATCCTCACCGCCGGGTGGCTTGCGCCAGTGGACGGACGTTCGTCGTATGAATCCAACTTCGCCGTCGCGGTGGATGATGGGCGTATCGCAGCGGTTGGTCCGATCGCCGCGGTGGAACGGCAGTACTCGCCCCGCGACCGGGTGGATCTTCCGCACCATGTTCTGATCCCGGGCCTCGTCAACTCGCACTCGCACGCCGCGATGACGCTCATGCGTGGCTTCGCCGATGACCTTCCCCTCGGAGTTTGGCTCAAGGACCACATCTGGCCAACTGAAGGCCAGTGGGTCAGTCCAGAGTTCGTGTGGGACGGGACGTCCCTAGCGATCGCGGAGATGCTGGCTGGCGGCGTGACGTGCTTCAACGACATGTACTTCTTCCCAGAGGTCGCCGCCGATGCCGCAATCGAACTCGGTATTCGCATGGTCGCGGGAATGATCTGCTTCGACATGCCGAACGCCTACGCCGACAGCGCCGACGAGTGCATCGACAAGGGGCTTGCGTTGCGATCACGCCTCACTGGGCAAGGGAGGGTGACCACGGCGTTCGCCCCGCATGCGCCTTACACGGTGTCCGATGCCCCACTTGCCCGAATCGCTCGACTGTCGCGAGAACTTGACGTTCGGGTTCATACCCATGTGAACGAGACCCGCGAGGAAGATCCGAACTCGGTGGGTGCCCATGGCATGACTACGCTGCGCCGCCTCGATGCCCTCGGGCTCTTGAACGATCGGCTCGTGGCCGCTCATATGGTGCATCTGTCCGATGACGACATTGCCACGGTTGCATCGGCCGGATCGTCAGTGGTGCATTGCCCCGAATCGAATCTGAAGCTCGCAAGTGGCTTCTGCCGAGTGGACGACCTGCTACGTGCGGGGGTGAACGTCGCGCTTGGCACAGACGGCGCTGCGAGCAACAACGATCTCGACCTGCTTGCCGAGATGCGGATTGCTGCGTTGCTCAGCAAAGGAGTCGCCAACGATGCGGCCTCGCTGCCCGCGGAACACGCGCTTTACCTCGCCACAATGGGTGGAGCGCGTGCACTGGGGCTAGGAGATGAAATCGGCTCAATCGAGGTCGGCAAGCGGGCGGACCTCGTCGCTGTTTCGCTCGACGAGTGGTCTAGCCAGCCGATGTACAACCCGATTTCGCAATTGGTCTACACAACGAATCGCAATCAGGTGACGGACGTCTGGGTCGATGGGCGTCAACGCGTCCGTGAGGCTTCGTTGGTCGATGTCGACCGCGGCGATCTCCTCAAGCGTGCCAAGCGGTGGGCGGAACAGATCGGAAGGTGGGTGCCGCAGGCACGTTGAAACACCGTCGGGTTGAATCCGAATGGTGTGCCCCGTGGCGGCGGCTCCAGATCCATTTGTCACACTCATGGGCGGCTGAAACCGAACATTCCACGCGCGGATCGCGCGACGACAGTAGGAGAGACGATGGCCTCGAACCCGAACGCGGGTCTTAACGGAGTTTCCGATTCAAGCGCAGCACTTGCGGGTGTTCTTGGCGGGACCGGAATTGACGTTCGTGGGGAAGCGGGTTCGGCGGGATCAGGCGTTTCAGCGCTCGCGGCGGCGCTGTGGTTCGCCTATCTCAACGAGGCTGCCACCATGCTGGAGCAGGACTACGCAACGCGCGACGACATCGACGCCTCGATGCGGTTTGGTTGCGGCTATCCCGTTGGTCCACTGCGTCAACTCGATGCAATCGGTCTTGATAACGCTGCCACCGTGCTCGACGCACTCTACGAAGCAAGCGGCGACCGCCGACACAAGACGTCTGCCGCCATCACCGATCGGGTGAGCGCAGGGCAGCTTGGAGAGTCCACCGGTGCTGGCTTCTACACCTTCGAGGCACCCGGCTCGACTGAGGTAGTGGCTGACCCGAATGCCTCGACTGCTGACGCCGCGACGACCCGTGAGATCAAGCTTGTCGGCGTGATCGGCACCGGGACAATGGCGACCGGAATCATCGAGGTCTTCGCCAAGTCTGGTCTCGACGTCGTCTACGTCGCGCGCAGTGATGAGAAGGTCGCGAAGGTCCGCGCAGCGCTTGAGAAGTCCCTCGACCGCGCCGTGTCGAAGGGTCGGTTGTCCGAAGACGACAAGGCCGCGATCCTCGCCCGGGTTTGCGGGACGACCGCGCATGAGGACCTCGGCAAGGTCGACATCGTCGTCGAGGCGATCGTGGAAGACCTCGACACCAAGAAGGAACTGTTCCGCACCCTCGATCGAGTGTGTAAGTCAGGCGCGATTCTCGCGACGACGACGTCCAGCCTGAGCATCGATGTCCTCGCTGCAGAGACGGCACGCCCCGCGGATGTCATCGGCATGCACTTCTTCAACCCAGCACCTGTGATGAAGCTCGTTGAGGTCGTCTCGGGTTCGGCCACGGCACAAGACGTTACGGACACCACCGTTGCGTTGTGCAAGGCAGTCAAGAAGCACCCAGTGTTGTGCTCGGATCGAGCCGGGTTCATCGTGAACTTCCTGCTATTCCCCTACCTCAACGATGCCGTCATCGCGATCGACGAGGGCTTGACCTCGATCGATGAACTCGATCCGCTGATGAAGTCGTGGCAGTCCCTCCCGCTCGGCCCGTTCTCACTGTTAGATGTGGTGGGCAACGACGTCTCACTCGCGATCGAAGAAACGATCCTCGACGCATTCTCCGACCCGTGCTACACCCCCGCAGCGGGCCTCAAGGCAGTAGTAGCCGAGGGCAAGCTAGGCCGCAAGACCGGCTCCGGCTTCCTCTCCTACTCCTAGCCCCAGTTTTGGTGTAATCGCGCGGCCTGCCGGCAAGTCGCACCAACACTGGAGTGGTTAGCCTGGTGAGGTGGGGGCGCGGAAGCGGGGTAGCGAGGACGAGTGGGTTGTTCGGCCCGTGATGGGGCAGGCGGCCCGCAAGGTTTACGTCTGCCCTAGCTGCAATCAGGACATTCCGGTTGGCGTTCCACACATGGTCGCGTGGCGCGAAGGATGGGGTGCTGGGATTGAGGATCGGCGCCACTGGCACACGCCGTGTTGGCGTCGCACGCATGGATAGCTACCGCCGCGTTCGGGCACCGATCGCCCGTGCGGCAGAGTGTGCGTGTGGCTGAGATTCGAGCGAACAGCGTCTTGCCCGCGAGACGAGAGAACGTGCGGCTACTCACTGCCGATGACCTGGCCTTGGTCGGGGAGTTCGCTCGTCCGCTAGCCGCTGCGCCCACTGCGACGATCGTCATGGTGCACCCATTGCCGACGCACGGTGGAATGATGGATTCGCACCTGTTGCGCAAGGCGTCGTGGCGGCTCCCTGCGCTTGCCGATATCGCGGTTCTTCGGTTCAACACCAGAGGCACTGCGTCTGCCGCAGGTTCAAGTGAGGGCGCGTTCGATGAAGGCCGCGGCGAGGGGCTCGATGTTGCCGCAGCGATCGATTGGGTGGTCCAAGCAGGTTTGCCGACACCGTGGCTCGTCGGCTGGTCGTTTGGGACTGACGTCATCCTCAAACACCCCGAACTCGACCCGGTCCGCGGTGCGGTCCTGATCAGTCCGCCGCGGCACTACTCGACGGCGGAGGATCTTGATCGGTGGGCCGCCACGAACAGGCCGGTCGTCGCGTTGATCCCCGAACTCGATGACTACTTGCGGCCCGAGGAGGCATCGGCGGCGTTCGCGCAGCTGCCGGACGCGACCTTGATCGCCGGGCCAGGTGCTAAACACCTGTGGGTGGGGGAGCCGAGTACGCGATTCGTGTTGGATGAGATCGTGCGAACAGTGAACCCCGATTACTTCGATAGGAACCCAGGCGGCCTTCCGTCGCAGTGGGATGGACCGATGGAAAGGTGGACGGATCTGTGACATTTCGACTAGACGGACGCAAGGCACTCGTAACGGGGGCATCCCGCGGAATTGGCAAGGCAATTGCTGTGCAGTATGCGGCTGCAGGTGCTGACGTTGCGATTAGTGCACGTGACGAAGCGAAGCTCGCTGATGTTGCAGCCGAGATCGAATCGCACGGCCGAAAGGCCGTCGTGGTACCGGCCGATGTACTCGACGGCGAGGCGATCCGCGCCGCCGTCGACGCTGCTGCCCTCGCGCTTGGCGGGCTCGATATCTTGGTCAACAACGCCGGTGGAAACTCGTTCTCCACGCCGCTTTCACACATGCGGTTCTCCGGCTGGCAAAAGACATTCAGCCTCAACGTCGAGTCAATCGTTCACGCGTGCCAAGCTGCCGCACCGCACCTGGCGGCCGGGACTGGTGCTTCGGTGATCAATGTGTCGAGTGTCGCGTCGCTGTCTGGCACGCCGATGATGTCGCACTACGGCGCTGCTAAGGCAGCTGTAACGTCGCTGACCAAATCGCTGGCGATCGAGTGGGCCAGTGCCGGTGTCAGAGTCAACTCGCTGTTACCCGGCTGGATCGAGACTGACTTGACTGACTTCCTGCGCGCGGACGAGGGTATCGAGAGTTCGCTGATCGGGCAGGTGCCGATGATGCGCTGGGGCCTAGCCCGCGAGATCGCTGAGCCTGCAATCTTCCTGGCCAGCGACGCGTCGAGCTTCATGACCGGCCAGCAGTTGATCATTGACGGCGGACTGTCGGTGAGCCCATGACCGGGCCGCTCGGACCGCTCATCTTGCTGCACGCCTTCCCGGTCGACAACCGACTTTGGGAAGACGTCGCCGTTGGTCTGCGCGCGCAAGGGTTTGAGCCAATCGTGCCGAACCTGCGTGGGTTTGGCACGAACACGGACGAACTTCCGGCGGAGCCAGACCTCGACGTCCTCGCGGACGATGTGGCGGCGCTCATCACGTCGGCCGATGGCGGTCCCGCAGTCGTCGCGGGTGTGTCCATGGGCGGGTACGTAGCGATGAACCTTGCGAGGCGCCACCCCGAACTCATCGCGGGCCTCGCGTTCGTGGACACCAAGGCTGGCAGTGACGCGTCCGCAGCGGTCGAAGGTCGGCTCGCATTCGCTGACCGAGTGGAGCGAGAAGGTAGTGGGTGGGTCGCTGATGCGATGGTGCCGAACCTCATCAGCGAACACACGATGGCGAAGGACGCGACCGTCGAAGGGCGCGTGCGTGAACAGATTGCCGATTGTCCGCCTGCAACGATCGCGTGGATTCAGCGCGCGATGGCGAAGCGGCCAGATTCAATTGACGTCATAGACCAATTCGATGGACCAGTCTTGATCATCGTTGGCGAGCATGACCTGCTGTCACCGCCGTCCGAAGCTGTGGCGATGGCTGAAGCAGCCCGAGAAGCAACTCTGGTTGAGGTCGCCGATGCCGGGCACCTGACCCCGATTGAGTCTCCCAAGATCGTCACCTCGGTGATCGGCGACTGGTTACGCGAGTGTTTTGATTCCGCGGCAACATCAGCGACGTAAACCGGTCCACGAGGACCTCGCCCGCCGGTTGGGGGGCGCAAACAAGCGAAGCCCCGCCAAATGCGGTGAGATGGCCGTTGACGCTGTGTGATCGCAGTGCGGTTCACAAACAACGATGACGTTAGAGGTGCTACATGGATCGCCTTAGCTCGATGGACTCGATGTTTCTTGATATTGAGAAGTCAGGTCCGTCCGTCGCGGTAGGAAGCGCGATGATGGTGTACGGCGAAGCGCCGACCTTGGCGAGATTGCGCGGCTACTTCGCCGAACGCATCGAAGATATGCCGCGGTTCCGGCAGAAGGTCGTGTCGAGTCGGACGAAGGTGCGCCAGGCCAAGTGGGTCGAAGTCACCCCGGACCTCAGCTATCACGTGACCGAGGTGAAATTGGGATTGGGTGAGAGCTTTGACCCCGTCGTTAGTGCCACCATGGAACGCCCCATGGACCGCACTCAGCCGCTCTGGGACGCCACTTTGGTGTCGGGATATTCCACGACGGAATGGACCCTCATCATCCGACTTCATCACAGCATCGCTGACGGTCAAGGTGCGCTTATCCTCCTCGGTGAATTGATCGACGTCACACCGGATGGCTCGTTCCGCCTTGCCGCCGGGATCAAGAAGATGATGACCCCCAAGAAGCCAGAAACTGAGGATGTCGAGATTGAGTCCAAGCTCGATGCCTTGACCACGAAGGCGTTGCGTTCGATCGAAAAAAGCCTGGAAACCCTGGGGCAATTCATCTCGACCTCGCCCGACACGGTGCGCTCCCTGGTGAGCCTCGCGCCAAAGCGGCCATCGAGTTTGACCGGTCAGGTTTCTGACCACCGGAAGTGGGTCGGTGGGCAGTTCTCGCTGGATGAAGTGAAGCTCGCACGCAAATCCTTCAAGGGTGTAACGATCAACGACATCGTGCTCGCGGCCGTTGCGGTTGGGTTCACCCGACTCCTCGAATCACGCGAGGAAAACCCGAATGGTCGCACTCTGCGCGCAGTAATGCCGGTGTCGTTGCGGCGCGACTTCGAGGCGAACAACCAGGTCGGGATTTTGCCCGCGCCACTGCCGCTCGGCGAGATGGATCCACTCAAGCGGATGCGGATCATCAAAGAATCCACCAAGCACGCGAAGCGAAGCATGTTGCCGGTTATTAGCGATCAGGTTGTGAAGGCCAGCCAGAAGGTGGTACCCGCACCTGTCCAGGAGTTTGTCATCAGTCAAAGCGGCGTGAGCACGGAGTTCTTCAGCGAGACCCTGGTGACAAACGTGCCGGGACCGACGATCGACCTCTACTTCATGGGCCAGCCGACTAAGGGCACGATTCCGATTATCCCTATTGAGGGCTCGATGCGAATCGTTGTGGGCATCACGTCGTTCCAACATGACCTGAACATCGGCATCACCGGCGACGGTGAACACGCGCAGGACATTGATGTCCTGCTTGCTGGGATCCAGTCCGGATTCGCTGAGATTTGTGAGCTAGGAGCAGTGCGGGCGGCGAAGTACGCGGCCACCAAAGGGACCGCTCCGGCACCTGTGTCAGCATCCCGCAAGGCGCCAGCTAAGAAGGGCGCTGCCAAAACGCCAGCGAAAAAGCCCGCTAAAAAGTAGAGGTGGGTCCGACCGATTGGTCGAGCCCACCCCTACTTTTGCGGCTCGTTAGGCGTCGCGGAAGCGGTTGATCTGCGTTTCGAATTTCGCGCGCTTCTCGGGGTTTGTGACTCCGAGTCCTTCTTCGGGAGCAAGGCAGAGCACTCCGACCTTGCCTTGATGCTTGTTGTGGTGCACCTCGAGCGCTGCTTCGCCGGTGTCAGCGAGGGAGAAGGTCTTCGACAGCGTCGGATGGATCATGCCCTTGTCGACGAGGCGGTTAGCTTCGTATGACTCACGGTAGTTCGCGAAGTGCGATCCGATGATCCGCTTGAGGTTCATCCAGAAGTAGCGGTTGTCGTACTCGTGCATGTATCCACTCGTGGATGCACAGGTCACGATCGTGCCACCCTTGCGTGCTGCGTAGACGCTTGCGCCGAAGGTCTCGCGACCTGGGTGTTCATACACGATGTCGACATCTTCGCCGCCGGTGAGCTCACGGATTCGCTTGCCGAAGCGCTGCCATTCCTTCGGATCCTGAGTTTGTTCGTCTTTCCAGAACTTGTACCCCTCGGCCGCCCGATCGATGATCAACTCAGCGCCCATCTTGCGGCAGATCTCGGCCTTCTCCGGGGATGAGACCACACACACGGGGGTGGCTCCACCATTAAGCGCGTACTGCGTTGCGTACGAACCGAGGCCGCCAGAAGCGCCCCAGATCAGTACGTTGTCGCCCTGCTTCATTCCGGCACCGTTGCGGCTGACCAATTGACGGTATGCGGTGGAGTTGACCAGGCCTGGGCACGCGGCTTCTTCCCACGTCAAGTGTTCAGGCTTGTGCATGAGCTGGTTGCTCTTGACTAGCGCGAATTGGGCAAGGCCACCGAAGTTGGTTTCAAATCCCCAGATCCGCTGCTGTGGGTCCATCATCGTGTCGTTGTGGCCCGCAGGGTCCTCGAGTTCGACGCTCAAGCAGTGGGCAACAACTTTGTCGCCGGGCTTCCACGCAGTGACACCAGGGCCAGTGCGCAGGACAACGCCAGCAAGGTCGGAGCCGACCACGTGGTACGGCAAGTCGTGGCGCTTCGTTAGCGGAGACAGTCGTCCGTAGCGCTCCAGGAACGAGAACGTTGAGACGGGCTCGAAGATCGACGTCCACACGGTGTTGTAGTTGATTGCGCTGGCCATGACGGCAACGATTGCTTCGCCTGGACCGAGTTCGGGAACGGCGACTTCGTCAAGGTGAAGTGACTTGCGCGGGTCCTTGTCGCGCGACTTCTGGCCTTCAAACATCGTGGCTTCGTCCTTGTGGACGGTGATCGCTTGGTAGCTCTCCGGGATCGTGATGCTCGCGAAGTCTTGCGTCGTGGCGGTATCCGCCTGAATCGCATCGAGAATCTGCTGCACGTGTGTCAGTTCCTTTCCCAAGGTGAATGCCGTGATGGCGTTGAGTCTGCGGCACACGCTCGCGTTGGTGAACGTGTGAGGAGAATCGCTGCGCCTACGATGCCTCACGCATCGAACATCGGGAGCATCGGGGGTCGGCTACAGATCGTCGTTTATCTCCGCTGACCACTATGAAATCGCTTGCCCCGCTACTAACCAGATCCCGCACACGATCGCGATGAGCAGGCCAACGAGTACCGCGAATACCACTAACTTCTTGACGATTCCGTAGATGAAGATCGCGAACAAGAAGACCGTGATGATCAGCAGGACCCAGAACGGAGTATGCGTGACGAAGTACGTCGCTCGCGCCCAGATCTCGTCGAGCAACGTGTAGCTGCTGTCGGCAGCGAGTCGTCGCGTCACCACGCCATTGTGTCGGAGGCGCGACCGGCGCGCTAGTGATCAGGGTTTGCGGCAGGCTCAACAAGCTCGATGAGGACTCCGCCGGCATCCTTTGGGTGGACGAAGTTGACTCGACTGTTTGCGGTTCCACGCTTTGGGGTGTCGTAGAGAACTCGCACGCCTACGTCGCGCAGGTGGTCGCACAAGGCGTCGATGTCGGACACGGTGTAGGCCATCTGCTGGATACCTTCGCCGCTGCGTGCGAGGAACTTGCCGATCGGAGAGTCATCCGAAAGGGGTGCCAGGAGCTGAATGCAGGAGCCTGAATCGCCGACAGCGAGCATGGCCTCGCGTACGCCTTGCTCTTCGTTCACTTCTTCGTGAATCGAGGTTAGACCGAGGGCCTTGGCGTAGAACGCCTTGGCCTGATCGAGGTCGCGGACAGCGAGCCCGACGTGATCGATGCGAGTGACGTAAGACTGGGCAACTTCAAGCGACATCAAGATCTCCTGAACGTTCGGGGTGTTTGTGTGATCGCGCACCATCCTCCCATCGGTGACGAACGCCCTGGGTTGGGGATACCTGCGTGGGTGCAGGGCTCGGATGGGGCAGACTTGCGTGGTGTCGAAGGCAGCGGGGTCCACGCGAGGTGCGTTGCAGTTGCTCGATCAGGTTGTTGCGGGGCACTCGAACGCAGAGGATCGACCGCAACAGCACGAGATGGTGAAGTTGGTAGCACAAGCCGCAACGACTGGTGAACCCCTCATCGTTCAAGCCGGTACAGGTACCGGAAAGTCCCTGGCGTACCTGTGTGCAGCGGTGGGTGCCAAGGCTTCCGTCGTCGTATCGACCGCCACTAGGCAGCTGTCCGATCAACTCGTCAACAGTGACGTTCCGCTGGTCGCAGAGGCTGTGAGGGTGCTTGAGTCGCGAGCCCTGACTGCGGTGTCGTTGAAGGGGCGCGCGAACTATCTCTGCCTAGCGAAGGTCGATGAGTTGCATCGATTTGAGGCCCGCGCGAATGAGAAGGCTCCCACCGAAGAGCAGGTCGAGGAGCTCGACCTTGGTATCGAGGTTCCCGCGCCGGTCATCGCTGAACCCACCAAAATGGCGCGGCCGACATCCGGCGACCTCCGTGCGCTTAATGATCTGTTGGAGTGGGCGGCAGAAGGCCCGAAGTCCGGTGACCGGGTGGAAGCGCCAGCGGTTGCTGATCGCGTCTGGTCGCAGGTGTCCACGGATACCGCGGGCTGCCCGAGTGCTCGAGTGTGCGCGTTCGGGGAAGACTGCTTTGCCGAACTAGCGCGTGCCCGCGCGCGTGCCGCAGACGTGGTGGTCGTGAACCACGCGCTACTCGCTCAGGACTTGATCTCTCCCAATCCTCTCTTTGATGATCGTGATTTGATCGTCATCGACGAGGTCCACGAATTGCAGGACTACCTGTCCTCGGCGTGGGGTGCCGAGATTCATGCGGGCAGCCTTGATCGGATCATGACAAACGCAGCACGACGGGTGCCGAAGTCGCGCCAGTCATTGGTAGACAAGGCATTTGCCGCAGTCGGCGACACCGCGATCGTGACGCAAGAACTGATCGGTCTGCCCGCCCAGCGGTGGCAAGGTGAACTGCCGCCAGCGCTTGCTGGGCCGTTGGAGTCGTTGGAACGCCGTGCGGGCGAGCTTGCCAAGGCATTCGACGACGTCGTCAAGGAATCCGGCGCCGACGGGGGTGGTGCGAACAGCGCTGCCCTGCAGTCAGCCCGCGGCCAACTTCAAGAACTTGCGAACGCATTGAACCTCATCCGCACCCCGAACGATGCGTTCGTCCGTTGGTCGGCGCCGGATCGCGATGGTGGTGCAAGCGTGTTGCGGGCAGCACCGCTCACAGTTGGTCGGATGTTCCGGGACCGGGTGGGGACCCGCGCCTTAGTCGCGACCTCGGCGACGGCGTGTGTCGCGGGCGACTTCACACCACTCGCCGCTGCCATGGGGTTGGTGAACCCACCTGCGCAGTCGATGGACGGAGAACCGCTGCCGCAAACATGGTCTGGTGTGGATGTGGGAAGCCCGTTCGACTACCAAAAGCAGGCGATTCTCTACATCCCCGATGACATCCCAGAACCGGTCGGCAAGGACCGTGCCGAACACACCGCCGCGGTGCTCGATGAACTGACTGAACTTGTCGGAGCCGCCGGTGGAAGGACGTTGGCACTGTTTACAACTACGGCCGCGGCACGCAATGCGGCAGATCACCTTCGGCAGAAGACGAAACACGTGATTCTGGAACACGGGGAACTCCCGCCAGCAGTGCTAGCGCAGGAGTTCGCCGACGACGAAACCAGCGTGCTGTGCGCAACGATGGGCATGTGGGCAGGCCTGAACGTCGTTGGCCCTGCTTGCACTTTGGTGGTCATCGACAAGATCCCATTTGCGCCGATGGACGACCCCTTATCCGCTGCGCGTCGAGCAAACATCGATGCGGCCGGCGGCAATGGCTTCAAGGAGATCTTCGTTAACCATGCAGCACTCATGCTGACGCAGGGCACTGGTCGGCTCGTTCGGCATCGCGAGGATCGTGGTGTTGTGGCGATCCTGGATCCGCGAATTCACACGCGCGGATACGGCCGCCTGATTGTGAGCACGTTGCCCCCGATGTGGCGAACCACCGATCGCGATCTGGTGCTTGCGGCGTTGCGGCGACTCGCGGTTGCACCCACGCCGTAGACAAGAAGTAGCGGTTGTCCTCGGCTGTCTGCGCGAGTCGCGCGAACCGAGGCCGCACACCGGAGTAGACATGTCACCAACCGGCATTTTTTCGTCGCGACCGTTGCCGGCGGTCGCATTTGAGGAGGAATAGTGATCGCAGGAAATCGTCTACGCGCAAGTGCTGCCCTAATCGGGTCCGTGGCCGCTGTCGCAGCGCTCGGTGCGTGTTCGGGTAGCTCGGATTCGTCGAGTTCGTCGTCGCCGACGCAGTCGCAAAGCGCGTCAGGGTCGTCGGGTGGAGCATCGTGCACCAGTGAGTCAATCAGTGGCGCATTGCCCAATTCCGCGCAAATCACTAGCTTCAACTGCAGTGGCACCGGTGGCGGGGAGATTGCCGCAGTCCGCTTCAACCCAGGTCCGACTGTTCAGTTCCTGAAGTTGCAGAACGGCAAGTGGGAAGTCATCAACGCCGATCAGGTCTGTGGCACCGCGAGCGCGGGGCTCGATCCCAAGGTCTTGGCGTACTGCACGGACACGCCCACCAAGTCCCCATCGAAGTCGGCGTCGAAGTCAGCTTCGCAGTCGCCGCTGCAGTAGATCGGCGAACGCTGATCGCATGAGGTCGGACGCTAGCGGCCGGAGCGGCGCACATATGCAAGCCGCTCCGCCCGCAGCGCCTCGACCTCTGGTTCCGACCGCGGCTCAAGGTCGCGGTCGACGACCCAACCGAGCAACAAATCGGCAAGCTGTGGGTTCCGGGCGAGGCACGGTCCATGCAGGTATGTACCAATGACGCGTCCGCTGATTGCTCCCTCCGAGACGTCCCCGTTTCCGATGCCGCTCTCGACCTGAGCCAGTGGCAGCGCTCCTGGCCCGAGGTGGGTGGCACCCGCGTGGTTCTCGTACCCGGTAAGCGGGTCGGTGAGCTTTGCCGGAGCGTGTGGTGAAGGTGTGGCTAGCAGTTCGCCAACAGCACGTTTTGGCAGCCGGTCGGTCCGAATATCGATGAGGCCCACGCCTGGCGATGCCGTGCCCGTCGCGTCAGGAAACTCTTCACCAATGAGTTGGTAGCCGGCGCAGATCGCGAGCAGACTCGCGCCGTTGGTCACCGCTTGCGCCAGCCCACGGTCGGCCCGCAGCGCATCTGCTGCCGCAACCTGCGCGGTGTCCTCGCCGCCGCCGAGTACGTAGAGGTCGCCATGCCGAGGTACCGCTTGACCGGGGGAGACTTCCTCGACTTCTGTCGTCAGGCCGTGCAGCTGCGCACGATGCGACAGCGCCAGCACGTTGCCGCCGTCGCCATAGGTCCCCAGCAGCGACGGGTAGATCGAGACGATTCGGATCACGGAGTCGCTCATGCCTGTGCCTCCCGTTGCGCGCGGGTTCGGAGTTCGTGGAACGCGGTGTAGGTCGCCGCGTTGTCAATGACCTCAAGGGCGCGGGCTTCCGATGGAAGTGGCGCATCGGGGGCGTAGGGGTCTTCCACGACAACGTGGTCGACATTCGCGTGGAGCAGGCGTACTGCGAGGTCCCGTCGACGGTCGCCACTCGCGATCACAGTCCTGCCACGGAGTCGTTCGAACGGAACGTCCCACAACCACGACGGGTCACGCCCGTCGGCGGCATTGGAGTTGATCGACACAATCACCGGCGCTGGTGCCGGCGGCATGACGTCAATAAGTTCTGTCCAGCCTGCTGGGTTCTTTGCGAGGAGTAGTCGCAACCGCGTGGCCCCGACGTCAATGACGGCGTACCGGCCGGAAACGGCGGTGACCTCGCACATGCGCTTGACGGATTCTTCGAGGTCGAGGCCGAGTTGCTCGCACACGGCGACCGCCAAGGTTGCGTTGCTCGCGTTGAATCGTCCAGGCAATTGCAAACCTGACAGGTTGAGCTCTTGTCCGGCTTTGGATACCGCGGTGCCGACGCCATTCTCCCAGCGCAGTTCCCACACTGTTTCGGGTCGGTTTCGCCCGCAACCGGTGCAGTGCCAGACGGCGTCGTCGCGCGTGAGCAAGGTGCCGCACTCGGGGCAGACGGCCGAGTCCGCCGTCCAGACCTGCCCGCCGCCAACCCACACGACGTGTTCTGCCTGCTCGGCGGCGAAGGTGACGATGGGGTCGTCGGCGTTTGCGACCACGGTGACCTCGGGGTTCGCCGCGAGCATTGTGCGCCACTTACGGGCGGTCATCGCGACTTCGTTCATTCGGTCAAGTTGGTCGCGGCTCAGGTTGCCGAGCAGGATCACCTGGGGGTTGGTCGCCTTCGTCACCATCGGGAGATAGGCCTCATCCACCTCAAGGATGGCCATCGCATCTGGCGGGCCCGCTGCGAGCGTTGTAACGACCCCGGAGGTCATGTTCGCGCCGGTGGCAGCCGTGACGACCGGACCACGCTGTTCGGCAGCATTCGCCAGCAGTCGCGTGGTTGACGTCTTTCCGTTCGTCGCCGACACCAGCGCGGCGACACGGTCGTTCGCTAGGTCTGCGATCGCGTCCGGGGCCAACTTCAACATGACCCGGCCGCCCACCACCATGCCCTCTCCCTTACCAGCCATCCGCGAGGCAGTGGAGGCCAACTTCCCAGCACGAATGGCCAATCGGGTTCGCAGTTTCCGGCTCATAGTGCGCCACCCTATTCGCATAACCCGCCAGACCGAACTCAGCACACGCGTAGTCACAGGCCGCGAGGCGGTCGGTGAATCTGGCGGGCGTCTCGGGCAGTATTGGCGAGGTGACTCGACCAATCGATGCGACCTTTACCCCCGCCGACACACACTGGGTCAGTGTGAGTCCCAAGCTCACCGCCGCCCGCCGAGTCCTCTGGGCGTTGTTGATGCTGGTCCCGGCCGTCGGCGGCATCATTTTGTTCTTTGTTCCGAATGTGCAGGAATGGGTGCCGATTGTCGTCTTGGTGGCAACGGTCGTCGCGTTCGGATGGGGTTTCTGGTACTTCGCTCGGCGCACCGCGTCGTGGGCGTACGCCGAACGCGAGGACGACCTCATTGTTGTTCACGGGTTCATGTTCAAGCGGCTCGTGATCGTGCCCTACGGCCGGATGCAACTCGTTGACCTTGCCGCCGGGCCAGTGGATCGTGCCTTCGGCATTGCGACCTTGCAACTGCATACCGCAGCAGCGACGTCCGATGCGAGTATTCCTGGGCTGGTTCCCGAGGTTGCAGCGGCGCTGCGCGACCGACTGGCCCACCTTGGCGAACAACGAGCGGCAGGCCTGTGACCGACGAAGCGGCAAACACCCCTGGGGGTCTAGCGACCACCCCCGCGCGATTGCACCCACTCACTCCCATCGCTACGGCGTTGCCGATCGTTGCCGCGATCTTTGCGGTCACGCTGTTTGCCGGAGGGGGCTCCGCATGGCAGACGAACGTGGCAGGCATCCCATTGGCGATTGCCATCTGCGCGCTTGCGCTCGTCGTCGTCACTGCTTATCGGTACCTGTTGTGGCAACGATGTGAGTATTGGTTCGACGACACAGGCGACCTTCGGATCGATTCTGGCCTGCTATACCGGAACGAGCGCAAGGTCCAACTCTCGCGACTGCAGGCGGTCGACATCGAGCGGCCGCTGCTGGCTCGACTGTTTGGGCTCGCCAGCGTGAAGATCGACATCGCGGGTACTGGCGATTCCAAGGTTGCGCTCGCCTACCTGTCGAACGAGGAGGCGATCACGATGCGGATTGACCTCCTTGACCGCGCTCAGGCCGAAGGCCGTGTAGCCGAACCGGTTGTCGAGACGGTGCTTCATGCGGTGGCACCCGCTGATCTCTTGGTGTCTTTGCTGCTGCGGACAGCAACGGCTGGGCTCCTCTTGTTGACCGGGCTGTTGGTCTTCGTCACCTTTATGACGAGTGGCGCATCGGGACTACTTCTCCTGCCGTTTACTGGTGGTATCCCGCTGTTCATCGTCGTCACCGAATTCATCAACCTCTACGGCTTCACCGTCGCAAAGGCCCACGACGGCGTACGGCTGCGCTACGGGCTCTTGCGCACGCAGGCGCAGACCGTTCCGATGGGACGAGTGATGGCGGTCGACATCATGGAACCGCTGTTGTGGCGGCGTAAAGGTTGGGTGCGCCTACGCCTGACTATCGCCGGTGTCGCAGGGGAGAGCGACGACGGAAGCAGTCAGCGGTCAATCCTGCTTCCGGTGGGCTCGCGGGAAGTTGCCGACGAAGTGTTGCGCCACGTGTTGCCAGGGGTTGACGTCGAAGCGGTTCCCCTCGTTTCGGCTCCGGAGAAGACTCGGTGGCGGGCTCCCATTCAGTCCAAACGCCTCGCGTTTGGTCACACAGATGCCGTATTTGTGTGTCGTCGCGGGCGCGTCACGAGGCACCTGTCAGTTGTACCCCATGCGAGGACGCAGTCGGTATCGCTTGTGCAAGGTCCGTGGCAACGTCGCCTCGGCCTGTCGACGATGCGCGTCGACATTCCGCCGGGCCCGGTCAAGGTCGAGGCGCTCTATTTCCCCGCCGATCAGATGCAGGTCGTGGCTGACGAACAGGTTGCGCGTGCCCGAGCATCCCGTGCGGGCGACTGGGCAAGTGGTAGCGGGTGAGCCGAACGACGCGCTTCTGAGCAGCGTGCGTGAAATGTGTGGCTATTTCACACAAATCACGCACACTGCCGAACGCGGGCGAGGATTGGGACGTTGCCGCTTACTTTCGGTGGCGCAACCAGACCGTGCCCAGCGGCGGCACACTGATCGACGCTGACGCGGGACGCGCGTGCCACGGCACGTCGTCGGCACTGACCATCCCGAGGTTGCCCACGCCTGAACCGCCGTAGATCTCGGCGTCAGTGTTCAGCACCTCATCCCACTCGCCTGCGAACGGCAAACCAATTCGGTAGTCGAGGTGGGGGATCGCCGAGAAGTTTGCGATACAGGCGATCACACCACCCTCGCCGTCCCAGCGCAGCCACGAGAAGGTGTTGTTCGTCTGGTCGTTGGCGTCGATCCACTCGAAACCTTGAGGTTCGTGGTCGAGCGCCCACAACGCCGGGGTTGCTTGGTACACGTTGTTCGCATCGCGCAACATGCTCTGAACGCCGCGGTGTTCGGCGTGTTCAAGCAACCACCAGTCAAGGCCGCGCTCTTCGCTCCACTCCGCGTCTTGCGCGAACTCTTGCCCCATGAACAACAACTGCTTGCCCGGATGTGCCCACATGTAGGCAAGGAACGCGCGCACAGTGGCCAACTGCTGCCAGCGGTCGCCCGGGACTTTGCGAAGCAGCGAACCCTTTCCGTGAACGACTTCGTCGTGGCTGATTGGCAGGACGTAGTTCTCGCTCCAGGCATACATGAGCGCGAACGTGAGCTTCTCGTGGTGGTATTGCCGGTAGATCGGTTCCTGCTGCAGGTAGCGCAGGGAGTCGTTCATCCAGCCCATGTTCCACTTCAAACCGAACCCGAGACCGCCGAGGTGAGTCGGCTGGGTGACGCCTGGCCACGAGGTGCTCTCTTCAGCGATCGTGACGACACCGGGGATGCGTTTGTAGACGGTTGCGTTCATCTCCTTGACGAACTCGACGGCCTCCAAGTTCTCGCGACCACCGAGCGCGTTTGGCACCCATTCGCCAGGCTCGCGTGAGTAGTCGAGGTAGATCATGGAGGCGACGGCATCAACGCGCAGGCCGTCGACGTGGAACTCCTCGCACCAGTAGATCGCATTCGCGACTAGGAAATTGCGGACCTCACGCCGACCGAAATCAAAGACGTACGTTCCCCAGTCTGGGTGTTCTCCCCGCAGCGGATCTGGATGTTCGAACAGGGGAGTGCCATCGAACCGGGCCAAGGCAAACTCGTCCTTGGGGAAGTGCGCGGGAACCCAGTCGACGATCACGCCGATGCCGGCATCGTGCAGGGAATCGATCAGATGACGCAGTTCGTCGGGGCTTCCTAGCCGTGACGTTGGGGCGTAGTACGACGTGACCTGATACCCCCACGAACCGCCAAAGGGATGCTCCATAACGGGCAAGAACTCGACGTGGGTGAAGCCATTGCCTTTGACGTAGGCGACGAGTTCGACAGCCAACTCCTCGTACGACAGCCCGGGCTTCCACGACCCGAGGTGAACTTCATAGATGCTCATCGGCCCAGTGTGGGGATCGGTCTTCGCTCGCTTGGACATCCAGGCATCGTCTTGCCAGTCGTAGCCGGACGTGAACACCACAGATGCTGTCGCCGGGGGGATTTCGGTGGCGTTGGCGTACGGGTCGGCCTTGAGTCGGCGGATGCCATCGTGGCCAAGTACATCGAACTTGTAGCGAGATCCGTCGCCGATCTCAGGAACGAAGATCTCCCAAATCCCGGTTGAACCGAGCGAACGCATTGGTGTTGCGGTGCCGTCCCAGAAGTTGAAGTCGCCGACTACGCGCACACCCTTGGCATTCGGCGCCCAGACCGCGAACGACACCCCGTGAACGGGACCGTGCGCTGTTTCGTAGACGTGGGTGTGAGCACCCATGACTTGCCAGATCTGCTCGTGGCGGCCCTCAGAAATGAGGTGTTGATCGACCTCTCCCAGCGTCGGCAGGAACCGGTACGGATCATCGGCAGGCAGCGCGTCGCCGTCGTACGCAACGGCGAGCCGGTAGTCCGGCGTGTCCGACCCAGCGACCGCGGTTGCCCACACACCACGGTGGATGTGATCCATCGGTTGGTGTTCGCCATCGACCACGAGATCGACCGAGGTCGCGTTAGGCCGTAGCACCCGAACCGTCACGACGCCGTCCGTGATGTGTGGTCCGAGCACGTCATGGGGTTGCGGGTGGGTGCCGTCAACGAGGGCGTCGAGCACTGCGAGGTCGACGTCCGCGGGGGTCAGCGCTGCCATGTCACACCGTTCCTCGGCGAACCGCAACGATGTGCGCACACGCCTGATTGGGGTCAATTCGTACGTAGGTGTGAGGGCCCCACACCCAGGAACTGTTCGTGATTGCATCGTGGGCGCGGAAGTCCTCGGACCGTTCCAAGCCCAGCGCGGCCATGTCGAAGTGAACGGTCGCTTCCTGTGCGCCGTACGGATCGAGCGTGCAAATAACGATGGTGATGTCGTCGCCGTCTTGGCGGGAGTACGCAATGATCTTGTCGTTGTCGACGTTGTGGAAGTGTAGGCCGCGCAGAGTCTGTAGAGCTGGGTGTTCACGACGGACGTTGTTGAGCATGGTGATGTAGGGCGCAAGCGTGTGGCCGCTCGCATTCGCAGCATCCCAGTCCCGTGGTCGAAGCTGGTACTTCTCGGAGTCCAGGTATTCCTCCGAGCCGGGCTTCACCGCGACGTGTTCGAAGAGTTCGAACCCCGCGTACACCCCCCACGTGGGAGCAAGCGTGGCGGCCAACGTCGCGCGGATAGCGAACGCAGATGGACCGCCATACTGCAAATACGCCGTCAAGATGTCGGGAGTGTTGACGAACAGGTTCGGACGCATGTACGCCGAGGCGACATCGGAGAGTTCCTCGAAGTACTCCTCGATTTCCCACTTCTCGTTGCGCCAGGTGAAGTAGGAGTAGCTCTGATGGAAGCCAACTTCGGCTAGCGCGCGCATCATCGGCGGGCGCGTGAATGCCTCGGCGAGGAAGAGGATGTCGGGGTCGGTTTCGTGAATCTGCCCGAGCACTTCATCCCAGAAGCGCACAGGTTTGGTGTGCGGGTTATCGACGCGGAAGATTCGCACGCCGCGCTCGGCCCAGAACCGAATGATCCGGACAACCTCTTCGACCAGCCCTTGTGGATCTCCGTCAAACCAGATCGGGTAGATGTCCTGGTACTTCTTCGGTGGGTTCTCGGCGTATGCGATCGTGCCGTCCGCGCGAACGATGAACCAGGGCTTCCCGGCCGTTGCCCACGGGTGATCCGGCGCAACCTGAAGTGCCAGGTCTAGCGCGAGTTCCAGGTCCAACTCCTTCGCAGCGGCGAGGAAGTTGTCGAAGTCAGCCAGGGTTCCGAGGTCTGGGTGAACGGAATCGTGCCCACCTGCGGCCGATCCGATTGCCCACGGCGAGCCCGGATCCCCAGGCGCGGACTCCACCGTGTTGTTTGGCCCCTTCCGGTTTACCTCGCCGATTGGGTGGATGGGCGGCATGTAGACAACGTCGAAGCCCATCTCGGCGATCGCGGGTAGTCGCTCGGTGGCGGTCTTAAAGGTGCCGGATACCTGGGGTGCTTCGGTCGCACCCTCAGATCGCGGGAACATCTCGTACCAGGAGCCAACCAGTGCAAGCCGCCGATCAACGCGCAACGGCCACGGCCCGCAGTCAGTGGTCAGATCACGTAGCGGCGAATCTGCGTGAGCCTGGGTGACGTCGTCGGAGTTCGCTGCCTCAAGGCGTTGTGCGGCAGTCAAGCTGTCGTCTCGGAGGGTCGATGCGGCTGCCTCGTACGCCGCCCTGCTCACTGGGTCTGCAGCTACGCCCGCGGCACGCTCGAACAGCAATGCGCCTTCGATGAGCTCTAGTTCAACGTCGATGCCCGCGGGAACCTTGATCTCAGCCCGGTGTTGCCAGGTGGCGATCGGGTCGGCCCACCCACGTATCACGAACGACCATTCGCCTGGTGAGCTCGGGCGGACGGACCCTTCCCACCGGTCCATGCCCTCACCGATGGGATGCATCAACGCGACGTCTACTTCGACCCCGGACGGGTCCACAAGCACCGCTTCAACCGCAATGAGGTCGTGGCCCTCGCGGAATACCGTCGCCGAAACTGCGATGAGTTCGCCCTCGGCTGCCTTCGCTGGGCGCCGACCGCTCTCGACTGCCGGTTCAACATCCAGGATCGGAATTCGGCCTGTCAAGATCGGCGGCGGGTTGAGGCTGCGGCTCGGCAGTTCTTGCCAGGCGCGTTCCGCCGACGGAGTTGGAGCACCGGGACTTGTCAGTTCTTCAGCCACTCTTGAACGCTAGTGCCACCCGCGTCGTCATGCACCTTCGAACCATGCGCTCTCGTCTAACTAGGCGAGAAGTCGCAGGTCTCATTGCCGCGTGAAGTCTTGGTCGATGGTGATCACACACGGTGAGAATTGTTAGCTGCTCGCCACTCGAATGGGTGATCGTCGGGGTGTGATGAGGCTGACACGCTGTAAACGTTTGTGCTTCATGTCAACCTGGGAATACCAAAGGAGCCTGACGATCTCCCTCTACCCCCGACGTCAGTGTCGGGACGTGGCACAGATCGTAAATGGCATCTACGTTTGTCAGTTCACACAACGGTGATGCGCCAAATGCGCGGGGAATCATCGGACTACCAAGGGGGATACGTATGAACAACAAGAAGAAGCTCGCTGCTGGTGGAGCCGCACTACTCGTTGGCGCAGTTGGATATGGCGTGTACGCCACGACCCTCGCAGTCGCTGATGAGACGGTTTCCTTCGCGGCCGGTGCGGGCACAGCAAACCAAGTAGAGAACTTTGGCGCGGTCACCATCGACGCAGGAACGCCAACGTTTGATGGCAAGTCGGTCTACAGCTTCAATGCCTTGACGATCACGCCGGTCAAGGAAAATTGGAAGGCCGTCGACGGCAAGACAATCCGGGTTGTCGCATACAACGCTAAGGGCGAACCGATCGGCGAGGGTTCACAGTTGGTGGATGCGAAGCTCGGAACGGGGGCCGAAGAGGTCTTGCTGAAGACGAAGCCAAACGCGAACGATGTCGTGACCTGGGGCATCGTGATCCAGTAGTCGCGCAAAAGGTGGGGTGCGAGACACATCGCACCCCACCTTCACGCACGTTTGTACTAAGGGGACGGGGGTCTCGAAGTGTTCTCAGCTGCCATTCTGCAACGCACCAGTCGCGCAATTGCCGCGGTTGGTGCAGTTGTGTGTGGGCTGCTGATCGCCTCGGTTGCCTTCAGTTCCGCCGCCATCGCGGCACCCCTCACCGTTGTCGACAACGGTGGGTTCTTCGCCAGCACGGCAAGTCAGGCGAATCTCGAACAATGCGTTTCCTCCGTCTTGAACACCAAGGTGAAGAAGGAGGGTAAGGACAAGGCCATCAACGAGATTGAGGTTTCGTTTTCTCAGAAGAACGAGTGCGCACATGTGCGCCTCACCGTCAACGTCGTCGACGGGGACGACCGCCTGTCCGAGGGTTCGCTACCCAATCTACCGCTCGGGGCAAAGGACAAAGTCGTCGTCAAATTGACAGGCGACGCTGCCCGTAACGACAAGCCAGAGTTCTACTACAACATCTCCTAGTCACAGGTGCAGGTGCAGGTGCAGGTGCAGCGCGCCGTGCGGCAGGTCGGATCTACGACCTAAGGGTGACCTAGCTGACACCGCAAAAGTGTTTGCGCACCCCAGGTATGCGGGCATACCCACTGTGTCCGAAGGAAAGCCCCCCGGCCCCCGACCAGCACTCTGGTCTCGCGGAGGCAAGGGCACGAATCAGACATCGAATTTCACACCAACTAGGCGAGTGCGCGACGCGCAACGGGAATCGCCTCGACCACAAAAAAAAGGGGATACGCAATGGACAACAAGAAGAAGCTTGCAGCAGGCGGAGCCGCACTACTCGTCGGAGCGGTTGGATACGGCGTCTACGCCACCACCCTTAACGTCAATGACTCGACCGTCTCGTTCGCTGCTGGCTCCGGCACCGCGAACCAGGTTGACGGATTCGGTGACGTGACGATCAGTGCGGGCACCCCGACGTTTGATGCCAAGTCCGGTGTCTACAGCTTCGAAGGTCTGACAATCACGCCAGCCAAGGACGCCAACTGGGACAAGGTCCAAAACAAGACAATCAAGGTTGTTGCGTACAACGTAGACGGCAATGAAATCGGTTC